>ERZ773046.915-NODE-915-length-18042-cov-7.988325_pt1 | contig 18042 bp, 17 predicted proteins | sample MGYA00580634_ERZ773046 | MGnify/ENA primary metagenome ERZ773046 (study PRJEB29015, sample SAMEA2738127) | human oral metagenome | biome: human oral; feature: human-associated habitat; material: saliva | place: China | collected 2159 ... | reverse complement strand
TCTATGGTCACACGCCAGATATTGCCTGGTTAGCAGCTTCTCTTGGAGTACTTGTCATTTTGTGGGGAATGAATCGCCTGAAGATTTACTCTTCTGGTCCGTATTTGCTTGTTGGTTTGGTGCTCTGGGTTTGCATGTATCACTCGGGAATTCACGCTACTCTTGCGGGCGTTCTTCTTGCCTTCTTCTTGCCATCTCACTCTGATGTTCGTCTGAGCAAGCTGGGAAGTTGGCTTTCAAGACGTGCTCGCGAACTTGACGATCACTACGATGACGAGCATCACGTTTTAGGTCAGCATGACTTTACCCATGGCGCCAATTCAATCGAGCAGGTCATGCACCATGTAACTCCACCGCTTCAGCGTGTTGAGCATTACATTTCTGTCTTTGTGAACTTTGTTGTTCTGCCTATTTTTGCCTTTGTAAACGCGCAGATTACGCTGGTGGGAGCTGATTTTGGTGCTTTATTGAGCAGTTCTATTGCACATGGTGTTTTCTTTGGTGCTGTCCTGGGTAAGCCACTAGGAATTATTTTTGTAACGTTGTTGCTGGTCAAATGTAAGATTTGCAAGCTTCCTGCAAAAGTTGACTGGATTCAGATTACAGCCGTAGGTCTTATGGGCGGCCTTGGCTTTACCATGTCAATTCTTATCTCTAATCTTGCATTCCCAGATGCAGGGGAGATACTTGCAGCTAAGGTAGCTGTTCTCGCCGCATCGTTTGCTTCTGCAATCTTGGGCCTACTCTTTGTGCACGTTTCAGAGTTTTGCAAGCATCGAAAGAAAAATAATATGCAGGAAAACAGTGAGTAAAAATAAAATTTAATGAGACGTACGACTCTTTCTATTCTTGATTGTTAAAATGCAGAGCCCCACAAAATAATATGCAGAAGTTATTAAAAAACTGGTGCGTAGAATGTTCACTCCGCCTATTGAGGCATCTTGCCCTGCAGGAGAGAGACACATTGAGACAATGGTGAATAGCCATATAAGAAGCAAACAAATATTGACTATCTTATTAATAAGATGAGCTGTTGGAGTAGAAGTATCAAAGAATATACCTCTATTAAAGACGCTAATGAAAAAATCTTTCCAAGAGTCATACATGATGAGCCTCCAACTTGTTAGAAAAAGACCCCTTATATATGCAATTTTATCACTTATATAAAATCAAAAAGCTATGGCTACTCGACCGTGCCGTAGGTAAAGCCCCAACCGTGCGCCGTAACAATTGAGTTAATCTGATCGCAGAGGCGAGCGCGGACATACGTGCCAGAGGGAATCAACTCAATAACTTCTTGTAAATCTTCTTCAAGATCGTCTACTTCAGCTTGAATCAGCACGTCAACCTTAGTGACTGTGCCCGAAGGTTTGCGCTTATAAAGATTATCAACAAGGTGCTGGAGCTCGCCATATGCCTCCGAGCGCATGCCAGGTTGTGCAGAATTTGCCATGATTCTCCTTGTCGCGTTGATTTTCAAATCACCTATACTTTGTATCACGCAGAGACCGAAAAGGGGAGTGTCATGTTTGAGCTAGTTTCTCGCGAGCTGTTCCAGCCAAAGTCAACCTCTGAGCAAAACGCTTATCAGAAGATGAGCGATGCTGAGCTTAACCAGGCTCTTGAGCTTATTGGACAAGAAGCTCGTGCACTTGGCGAGAAAAACCTCAAGCTTGATATGGCGCGCGGAAAGCCAAGCCCTGCACAGACGGCGTTGTCTAAGCCTCTGCTTGACGAGCTGAACTCTACTTCTGACCTGACTGACAGCGGCTCTTTTGCAGACAACTATGGAGACCCTTGGGGTCTTCCTTCTGCGCGAGCTTTTGCTGCAGAGCTCACAGGCGTACCTGCTGATCAGGTCATCGTAAACGGCTCTTCAAGCCTTAACCTTATGCACGACATCATTTCTCATGCCGTAACCCACGGTCTTGCTGGTCAGCCTTCTTGGGCAGAGCAGATGATGGCTGCAAAGGCTCAGGGTACCACGCTCAAGTTCCTGTGCCCCGCTCCAGGCTATGACCGCCATTTTGCTATTACACAGCATTATGGATTTGAAAACGTTGCCGTACCTATGACTGAGGATGGTCCAAATATGGACGTGGTCAAGGAGCTTGTTGAGAACGACAGCTCTGTTAAGGGAATTTGGTGCGTACCACGTTTTGCAAACCCTACCGGTATCACCTATTCAGATGAGGTTGTCCGTGCGTTTGCAAACCTCAAACCTGCAGCCCCTGACTTTAGAATCTTCTGGGATAACGCCTACGCAATTCACGCCTTTGTACCAGAATCTGAGGCTCCTCAACTTCTCAATATCTTTGATGTACTTGCAGAGGTTGCTGCAGACGATGTTCAAAAAAACCTGGTGATTGCTTTTGCCTCAACGGCAAAGGTAACCTTCCCAAGCTCAGGCATGGCATGGGTTGCCGCAAGCCCTGCAGACATTAAAGAAATCCAGAGCGCTTTCAAGGTTGCTCGTGTTTCTCCCGAGAAGATCTCTCAGTTGGCGCATGTACGTTTCCTTAAAGATGCGCACGGCATTGAAGCTCATATGCAAAAGCATGCTGAGTTGCTCCGACCACGTTTTGATCTAGTGGAGAGCAAACTACAGGAGGGTTTGGGCGATTTAGCTGTTGCAACCTGGTCTCATCCTAAGGGCGGATACTTTGTCTCATTTGATGGCCCTGTTGGCTCTGCGCGCGCAATTGTTTCTCGCGCACATGAGCTTGGCGTTACTATGACACCTGCAGGTGCTACGTGGCCAAGTGGCAAGGATCCCTTTGACACTAATATCAGAATTGCTCCAAGTTACCCAACGTTGGAGGAGCTTGATGCAGCGCTTGATGTCTTTATTGTTGCTGTTAAACAGGTAAGTGCTCGACTGGCAAAAGTTGATCGTGGTCAGAGCGTCTGGGGATAGCTTGTGTAACTTTGGTATTTACTTTGAAAGTAGGCCCATTCTGCCGTATCTTGATAAGTTATGTTTAGAAAAAGCGATTGGATGTTGAATGCCAACTAATACTTCAAAGCCAGAACTTACACCAGAACAGAAGGCAGAAAAAGAGCTGGTTGCTATGGCAAACCAGACCGCAAAAAAGAAAGCAAAGGACCGCAAGCCCGATGAGGCTCCTAAAAAACCAGGTCCTTCTACAGGCATGAAGATTGCTATTGGAGTATTCTCGCTCTTTATTGCTATTTCTATGATGTTGCCTTCCCTGGCCAGCATTTTCTCTAACTCTCAAAAGCAGAATCAGAACCATCAGAATTCTCCTGAGGCTATTAATCAGGTCTATCAGAAACAGGCAGAAGAAAAAGAGTCTGCTATTCAGTCCAATCCAGATAATCTACCAGCACATCTTGATTTGGCTCGTACGTATCTAGGCTGGGGAATGGCACTTAAGAGCTCCTCTCAAGATGACTCTGTTCAGAAGCAGTCTTTACAGCTGATTAACAAGGCAATTGCCGAGTACGATACGTATCTTGCTTCAAATGATTCTGATGAGGTTCGTGTTGATAGGGCTATTGCGCAGTTCTATGCAGGAGACCAAACGGGTGCCGTTGAGGCGCTTAAGGCAGTAACAGATCGCTCTCCAGACTATGCTAACGGTTGGCTTAATTTGGGAATGATGTATCGTGTTACTGATCAAGTAGATCTTGCAAAAGAGGCACTGCAGAAGGCAATTGAGAAAGATTCCGATAATAGCGCCGGTGTGAGGGATAATGCACAGAAAGTTCTTGATGCATTAAACGGAAACACCTCTACCTCTTCAAATAACACTAAGTAAGGAGGAGTTATGGCACTAGAGATAAGCTCTGAAATTACAGATGAAAAGGCCATTATTCGCATTGAGGGCGAGGTAGACGTATCAAACGCCTCTGAGCTTCGCGATGCTTTGGATACCGCGCTCGCCGATGGAGCAAAAGAAGTTGAAGCTGATTTTGCTGAGGTAGCTTATATTGATTCGACGGGTATTGGCGTTTTAGTGGGTGCCGCACATCGAGCACAAGAGAGTGGTTCTGTGCTTGTTGTTGCAAATCCTCAGAAAAACGTGGAGCGTGTCTTTTCGCTTCTTGGGGTCGATAAAGACCTTAACGTTCGCAAGTAGGTTTGGTAACTTGTAAGCTCTTTGAGAAACGGTTCAAAGAGCTTGTTTATGTTTGTTCCAGAAAGGTATTGCTTGTGTTTGGCATTGGAGAAACAGAGCTCGTACTAATTTTGCTCTTTGCATTTTTAGTATTTGGTCCTGATAAATTACCTGGTATGGGTCGCACGCTTGGCCGTGCTCTTAGACAGTTCCAGAACGCGCAAGAAGGCTTTAATAAAGTTGTCCGTGCAGACTTACTTGACCCTGCAGCGGATGCACTTCACGAGAAGCCCAAGCGCTCCGAGCAGCTCAAAAATGCTGCATCTGATGCTGACCGCGAGGATACTGACCATCAGGAGACCTTTGCTGAGCGTCGTGCTCGCCTCAAGGAGGAGCGCGAGGCTGCTGAGAAGGCTGCTACTGAGGCGGCTGAGCAGAATAAGCAAGCTGAGCAGACCCAGGAGGCTGAGCAGCCAGAGGCCGCTTCTGCTGAAGAAGCTCCTGCTGCTGCACCACAAGCTACGTCTTCTGTTGCTTTCTCCGATGATTCTACAGAGATAACTGAGCACGTGGCACCTAAGGCTGCAGAAGAAACTCCTGCTGCTCCATCTGCAAAAGACCTCTATAACCTTGGATCTGCACGTTCTTCTCGCTCTATGGCAGAAGACAAGAAAGAAGAAGTTGCTGGAGAGGAGGGAGAAAGCCAGGACGCATAAGTCCAGCTTTCGTGTGTAATGCCTATTACTCCAGCTCGTATGCCACTTTTTGATCACCTGGGAGAACTCCGACGCCGCGTGACCATTGTGGTGGTTTCGCTTTTTGTTACTGCAATCATTATTTACTTTGCAACGCCTGCACTAATTGAGATTTTGATTGACCCTATCAGGGAGTTTTTGACCGATGGTAAGCTTACGGTTATCTCGGTCCTTGGCGGCTTTAGTATCAGGTTTAAGGTAGCTTTCTTCTTCTCGGTGATTATCTGCACACCTATTATCATCTGGGAGATTATGGCTTTCTTCTTGCCTGCGCTTAACGCTAAAGAGCGCAAGTGGGTTGTTCCTACCGTGGCAGCCATGATTACCTTGTTCTTCTTGGGTATGCTGTTCTGCTACTTCATCATTTTGAACACCGCAATTGGTTGGATGATTGGCCAGTCGCAGGAGTTTGCAGGAACTATTAATGAGGCAAGCGATTACCTCAACATTATTATGATGTTTGAGATTGGCTTTGGTATTGCATTCCAGCTGCCTCTGGTCATCTTCTACCTGGCTATTCTTCACCTTGTTCCTTACAAGGACATGCGTGAGCAGTGGCGCTACGTCTATGTTGGTCTGATGATTCTTTCTGCAGTAGTCACTCCTGACGCATCGCCTGTCACCATGATTTTGATGTTTGCAGCTCTTATTCTGCTGTACGAAGTTGCTCTGGCCGTTGCTCGCTACGTCATTATTGCCCGTGATGGCAAAGCTGCTCTTAAGTGGAGCCGCGAGGACTACGAGCAGCATGAGCTGGACAAAATCTAATAGTTTCATTTTTACTTTGGAGAGTGTTGTTCTTTGATTCTAGTTGTTACCGAGAAAAACGACGCAGCGCAGCAGATTGCTCGCCTTCTGTCTGAATCGGGTAAGCCTGAGACAGACAAGGTATACAACACTCCTGTTTATCGTTTTAGACGTGGCGGAGAAGACCATGTTGCTATTGGTCTTCGCGGTCATATTCTGCAGCCGGATTTTCCTTTGGCTCTCAAGTTTGACAAGGAAGAGGGCTGGTATGGAGAAACTGCAGAAGGGGAACACCTTCCTGCAGATGTTCCAGATGGTCTTGAGCGTCCTCCTTATAAGGTTAAGCGCAAGCCTTTTATGGCAGATGGCGTTGACCTTAAGGGCTGGAAAATCCCCAGCTTGCCCTATTTGATTTGGGCTCCTGTAGATAAACAGCCTGCAGAAAAAGAGATTATTCGCGCCCTCAAAAACCTTGCTAAGAAGGCAGAGTCTGTCATTATCGGTACAGACTTTGACCGCGAGGGAGAGCTTATTGGCTCTGATGCATTGGCACAGGTTCTCTCGGTTAATCCTAATCTGGCAGTATTTCGTGCTCGCTACTCTGCCTTTACCAAGACAGAGATTGAGACTGCCTTCAATAACCTGGTGGATCTTGATTACAACTTGGCTGCAGCAGGTGAGTCCAGGCAGTATATCGACCTCATTTGGGGTGCTGTACTGACCCGTTACCTGACAACTGCACGCTTTGGCGGTCTGGGCAATACGCGCTCTGCTGGTCGTGTTCAGACTCCTACGCTGGCACTTGTTGTTGAACGCGAGCGTGAGCGCCTGGCATTTAAGCCAGAAGATTATTGGGTCATTTCTGGCGTTTCTGCCCCTGAAGATGACGCGGAAGCAACCTTTAAGATGGTTCACCAGACCGCAAGATTCTGGGATCAGGCAGAAGCAGATGCTGCTTACGCAGTTGTTAAGGATCAAACGCAGGCAACGGTTGTCGAGATTGAGTCTCGTAGCAGAAAGCAGCAGCCACCAGCTCCATTTAACACTACGTCGCTGCAGGCGGCTGCAGCTGCAGAGGGTATCTCGCCAGCTAGAACTATGCGTTTGGCAGAGTCTCTGTACATGGACGGCTTGATTTCATACCCGCGTGTTGATAACACGGTTTACCCAAGTTCTCTTGACTTGAAGGACTGCGTTCGTACATTATCTGCAGTTCCTCAGTATGCTCCTACCTGCAAAAAGCTTTTGGGTCAGCCAAAGCTTCATGCCACTCGTGGCAAGCAGGAGTCTACTGACCACCCACCAATTTATCCAACAGCAGCAGCAAATCCAGATGCTTTGCAGCCTGCAGCTTGGAAGCTCTATAACTTAATTGCTCGTAGATTCCTCGCAACTCTTATGGGTCCGGCTACTATGAGCGGCACTAAGATCACGCTTGATGTTGCTGGTCAGCCCTTTGTTGCAAATGGAACCGTACTGGCTGAGCCAGGCTTTAGAGAGATTTATCCCTTTGGCCTTAAGAAGGATGACCAGATTCCTGATGTCGGCGAGGGAGAGATTGTCTCCATTCAGTCTTTGTCGCTTGACGCTAAGCAGACAGAGCCACCTGCTCGCTACAGCCAGGGCAAGCTTATTCAAGAGATGGAGAAGCGAGGCCTTGGTACAAAGTCCACGCGTGCCTCCATTATTGATACGCTCTACCAGCGTAAATACCTCAAGAATGATCCTGTTGAGCCAAGCCAGCTTGGTATGGCAATTGTTGATGCGCTCTCGCAGTTTGCGCCACACATTACCTCGCCTGATATGACGGCAGAGCTTGAGTCCGATATGACAAGCGTTGCTGAGGGCAAAGACACGCGAGATGGCGTTGTTACACACTCAAGAACACTGCTTGCAGGCATGATTGATACGCTTATTGACCACAAAGAAGACCTGTCTGAGGCCATTGCTGATGCCGTTACTGCTGACGCAAAGGTGGGAACCTGCCCTAAGTGCGGCAAAGATTTGGTTGCTAAGAGCTCTCTGAAGACTCGTGGAAGCTTTGTTGGCTGCATGGGTTGGCCAGACTGCGATGTTACCTATCCACTGCCTCAGGGACGCGTTGAGCCGCTTGAGGGAGAGGCCGGTGTCTGCCCAGAGTGCGGTGCTCCTCGCGTAAAGGTTCAGCCGTTTAGACAGCGTGCGTATGAGACTTGCATTAATCCTGCTTGTCCTACAAACGCAGAGCCAGATCTTATTGTGGGTGAGTGTCCAACCTGCAAGGCCAATGGCAAGCACGGGGACCTGGTGGCCCACAAGTCAGAGCGTACGGGTAAGCGCTTTATTCGCTGCACCAACTACGAGGAGTGCGAGACCAGCTATCCTCTGCCTGCTCGTGGAAAGCTCGAGAAGACCGATGAAGTCTGTCCAGATTGCGGCGCTCCTATGGTGGTTGTTACTACTCAGAGGGGTCCTTGGAAGCTCTGTCCAAACTACGATTGCCCTGGTAAAGAAAAGAAAACTGCCTCGCGTAGAGGCGCTCGTAAGAGTACTAAGAGCACCAAATCCACCAAGGCAGCAAAAAAGTAAACGTATGACGGTGCATCGAGAGGTGCACCGTTTTCGGAAGAACGAGCGTCCCTCTCCAACGCCCGCTCCATACGTATTTTTACCCATTTTTGAGCACCTTTCATGTGGAAATACGTAAAACCTTTAGAATATTCATGGCGAGAAACACAATCTGCCTGTATCGTGAGATAGTTAAGAGGGAGGGAAGCATGAACAAAAGCACACGTACATCTCAAGGTTTGTTTATCACGCTTGAAGGCGTTGATGGCTGTGGCAAGTCAACACAAGCTTCTCTTCTGCGAGAAGACCTTGGAGCTCTTGGCTTTGACGTGGTCTTTGTTCGCGAGCCCGGTGGAACTGCTATTTCTGAGCAGATCAGAGGCGTTGTTCTTAACCCAGAAAACGATGCTATGTGTGATGAGTGTGAGTTGCTTCTCTACGAAGCAAGTCGTGCTCAGCTGGTAGGAGAGGTTATCCGCCCAGCTCTAGCTGCCGGCAAGATTGTCTTATGCGATCGTTTCTACGATTCCACCTATGCGTATCAAGCAGCTGGTCGCGGTCTTGATACAGACCTTGTACATCGTGCAAATCGTTTGGGAAGCTGTGGGGTTTCTCCTGATAGAACCCTTGTCTTTATGCTTGAGCCAACAGTTGCTCATGCACGTGCTACGCAAAATGATGCCGATAGACTAGAAGCAGAAGGCGTTGCCTTCCAGGAGCGTGTTTTTGCTGGTTATAAGCAACTTCTGCAAGATGAGCCTGAGCGTGTAAAAGCCGTTGATGCAGATGGCACAATTGATGAGGTTCGTGCGCGCACCCGTCAGCTGTTAGCTGATCTTATCCCTGGTATTTGTGAGCTTGGTGAGTGATGCGTTTATGACTCAAGAGAGCACACATACTACTCATAGCACCTATCCACTTCCTCAGGCACTTACCCGTCTTCAGGATCAGCCTCAAGTTCAAAATCTGCTTGCACGTGCACTTCATGAGCACAAGCTTGGCCACGCCTATCTGTTTGTAGGAGCTCCTGGCTCTGGTAAAGGTCTCGCAGCCAAAGCTCTAGCGCAGTGTGTTCTCTGTGCTCAAGGCGGCGATGCTGCCTGTGACGACTGCATTCGTATTTCTCGCGGTACCCACCCTGACGTGCACGTACTTACTCCAGCTTCCGCAAATGGCTATCTCATTGAGCAGATTCGTCAGCTCATCGCTGATGTTAGTCTGGCGCCTATGCGCTCAACTCATAAGATTTACGTGATTGACCGCGCTGATTTGCTCAGAGAAAATTCTGCAAATGCACTGCTCAAAACTATTGAAGAGCCACCTGCAGACACCATCTTTATTTTGTCTGCACGTTCTTCTTCTGCGGTGCTTCCCACCATTGTTTCTCGTTGTCAGGTAGTTGCGTTTAGAACACTCACTGACGCTGCTGCTAAAGCCGCTATTATGCGAGAGATTTCCGCCACAGAGCAGGAAGCTCGTATTGCGCTTGCAGCAACAGGAACCCCTGGTAGAGCTGTGGAGTTTTTGCAGTCTTCTACGCGAAAAAACATTCGCAGACAGCTCATTGATGTTTTTGGCAACCTGCTCAGAAATGACTCGTGGGATGTACTCACTTCCGCAAAAGAGCTGATAGAAGCCGCAAAAATTCCTCTTGGTGACGTAAGACGTGCCCAAGAAGAAGCGCTTGCTCAAAATGAAGACTTTCTTACCAGTGCTGCGTTAAAGCAGGTTGAGGCGGCAAATAAGCGAGAACTCACAGCGCGCGAGCGTTCGGGTATCATAGAAATGTTGGCAATTCTGGAATCGCTTCTTCGCGACGTGCTGTTGTGTTGTGAAGCAGTTGATGAAGAGATAGTAAATACGGATGCAGCAGGCATTATTGACCGCGTTGCATCTCAAACTCATACCCAGGGTGTTCTTGAGGCACTTGCCGCGGTGCAAGAGGCTCAATACAACCTGGATCGCTCTGTTTCTCCCCAGCTAACCCTTGAGGTTATGCTGCTGCATATCAAGGAGGCACTTACATGCCCACCGTTGTCCCGGTGAAATTTGAATACGCCGCGCGCGACCTTTGGTTTGATCCAAAGGAGTCCGGCGTTCTTGAAGGTGACCACGTTATTTGTCAGACCGAGCGCGGTCTAGAGATTGGTCTTGCTGTTGCTGATCCTCGTGAGATTTCTCAGGAGGAGTTTGAGTACAAGACAAATAAAGCCGAGCTCAAAGACGTTGTTCGTGTAGCAACTGAAGAGGATCTATCTCGCGCAGAAGAGCTTGCCGCTAAGGGTGAGGCTGCGCTTCCTGTGTTCAGGAAGTTTGCTGTTCAAGAAGAACTTGAGATGAAGCCCATTGGTGTTGAGTATCTTTTTGATGGAGAGAAGGTCGTGTGTTACTTCTCGGCTGATGATCGAGTGGACTTTAGGCAGCTTGTTCGTGAGCTTTCTCATGAGCTTCACGAGCGCATTGACATGCGTCAGATTGGCGTCAGGGAAGAAGCAGCGGTTATTGGTGGCTACGGTCATTGTGGACAAGAGCTCTGCTGTAGAAGGTTTGGTCTCTCTTTTGAGCCAGTTTCTATCCGCATGGCAAAAGAGCAGGATTTGCCTTTGAACTCCACTAAGATTTCTGGTGCTTGTGGCCGCTTAATGTGCTGCTTGCGCTATGAGTTTGAAGCCTATCGCGATTTTAAGAACCGTGCTCCAAAGCGCAACGCTGTCATTGAGACTCCTCTGGGCATGGCAAAAATTGTTGAGTACAACACACCAAAAGAAGAGATTGCGCTCCGTCTTGAGAGTGGCAAAGTGGTGCGTATTCCTCTTGCTGATATGGACACATCTCCTGCGGCACAGCAGAAGTCAGAAGACCTGGGATGTTCTTGCAGGCCAGACAGCGTTTCTCGCTCTGCACTTGAGCGCCTTGAATCTGTTGAGGTTCAGATGGCTCTGGCAGAGCTTGATAGGGCAAATGGTCTGATTGTTGATGAAGAGCCAGAGATTAACCCTGATCTCTTTGTCACAGAGACTCCAAGGCGCAAGCGTGAACGCTTTGAGCAGAACTCTGCAAATAAGCAGGAAAACGCTAGGAACTCTGGAGCAAGAAACGCTCGAGAAGAACAAGGGGCTCAAAGTTCTTCTCGCACCCGTCGCGTAAGAACTTCAAAGAACGCTCAGGTCAATCCTGGTTCTAGTACTTTTGATGCTTCAACAGATACGCTTCGTCGTACCCGCCGCCGTCATCACGCAACAGAAGAGGGCACTGCAAATACTCAGGCTCCTCAGAAGAATGAGCGGGGTACAGCTCCTGCACAGAAGCAGCCTCAGGGTAAGCGTTTTAGAAGGACAGATGCTCCTCAGGGCGCACAGAGGACTGATGAGGCTCAGACTTCCGTTCGTGCAAAGAGGACTCGTCGTCCAGGCGATAGAGCAGGCATGAAAGCTCAAAGTACTTCGCAGAATGCTTCAGGCTCCGGCAGTGCGCCTACCACTGGATCTGCTGATGTTCAGCCACAAAACGCTGCACGTCGTAGACATAGAAGAGCTGGACGCGATGATCGCGGTCGCGGCTCGAAGGACAATGAGTAATGTATACGCTTAAGACTGAATATGCCTTTGACTCAGCGCATTTTCTTACCAACTACTATGGCAAGTGTGAGAATCTGCATGGCCATCGCTGGCATGTGACTGCCTGCATTTCGACTGCAGAGCTTGGTGAGTCTGGTACAGAAAAGGACATGGTTATGGACTTTGGTGTCTTTAAGCGCAAGGTCCGTGCTCTGTGTGATTCTCTTGACCATACGTTTTTGATTGAAGAAGGTTCTCTTTCTGAAAAGACGTTGGCCTGTCTTAAAGAAGAGGGTTTCTCGCTCACTATTTTGCCGTTTAGAACAACAGCAGAAAACTTGGCTAAGTATCTCTTTGAGCAACTTGAGTCAGAAGGTTTGCCCGTCTCTTCCGTTGAGGTTGATGAGACCCCTAACAATTGCGCCATATATTCAAAAAATATGAAGTAACCTGTTGTTTTTTAAAGCTCGTGCGAGCAACGTAACCTCGATGGGTATACTCTACGTATGTAGAGGTTTTATCTTTTGGCGAGGTGGAATTTCATGGCTCACGGAGCGTTGCGGGGTGTCAATTTAACCGGTTGGCTTACGCTTGAACCGTGGGTAACTCCTGAGCCGTTTGCACGCACAGGCTGCGTTGATGAGGCTCAGCTCATTAAAGCGCTGGGCGTTGAGGACTACCACAATCTTGTTAAAGCGCATCGTTCTTCATTTATCCAGAGTTCTGACTTTGTCAGCATTGCCGCTCGTGGTTTTAATGCGGTAAGAATTTCTGTGCCTTGGTACGTTTTTGATGAAGAAGCTGCTGGTACTCCATATGTTAGCTGCATTACCGAGCTTGATAGAGCTCTTGAATGGGCAGAAGAACTTTGCCTGCACGTTATTTTTGTACTGGCAGTAAATCCAGGTTTGCCTGATGGCTTGAATGACCAGCCAGGAGGTGCTCCGCGTACTAGAATTTCTGGGGAGAAGTCGCTTTCTATTCTGCATAAGCTTGCCCTTCACTACGCTCACCGCAGCGGCTTTTATGGCATTGAGGTAGCCGATGAGGTTAAGCCTCGTGTGCGCAAGGGCTTTAAGCTCACAGATGGTATTCCTGGTCACTCGCTTAGAAACTATTATCGCCGTGCTTATGAGACCATTAGATCTGTGGCAGGAGAAGAGCCTGTGGTCATTCTCCCAGATGGTGGCTGGCCTCAGGGATTTAGGCGTTTTATGAGCCAGCAGGCCTATCAAAACGTTTGGCTTGACGCTCACCTTGATAAACCCTGCGAGGGAATTGATTGCTCGGGTCCTCGCGGTGTACAGCAGCTTATTGATAAAAACGAAGCGTATTTGAAGACTTCTGCTTCAGGCGGTCTGCCAGTCATGGTGGGCAAGTGGTCGGCATCACTGCCAAGCATCGACGGTGCTATGACGGCAGAAGGAAGAATTGCACTTGAGCGCATTTATACTTCAGGCCAGCTCAAAGTGTACAATACGTGTCCTGCGTGGTTCTTCCAGACCTGGAAGACCTCTGCATTTTTGGCTGCATGGGACGCACGCGTTGCGCTTGCAACGTTTGAGAGGGGAATGCTCGAGTAATGACAGAATCTACTCTTTTAGCAGGTAAACTGTCTATTGTGGGCACGCCTATTGGTAACCTTTCGGACGCGTCACCGCGCGTTAAAGAAACGCTTGCAGCAGCAGATGTCATTTTATGTGAGGACACGCGCGTGACCTCAAAGCTCCTCTCGGCATTTGACATTCATGTACCGCTGCAGCGCTGTGATCAAAATATTATTGAGTCGCAAATTGAGCCAACGCTAGAGAGGCTTCGCGCGGGTCAGCGTGTTGCGTTTGTGTCAGATGCTGGTATGCCAGGCATCTCTGACCCGGGTCAGCATTTGGTTGATGCGGCGCTTTCAGAAGGCCTTGCCACAGAGGTTATTCCGGGTCCTTCTGCGGTAACCTGTGCGCTTGTTGCATCGGGCCTGGCAAGTGATCATTTCTTTTTTGAAGGGTTCTTGCCCAGAAAGCATGGACAGATTGTTCAGCGCTTACAGCAGCTTGCATCAATTCCGGGCACTATTGTGCTGTATGAGTCTCCGTTTAGGGTGCTCGCAACGGTTGAGGCCATAGCCGAGGTGTTTCCAACCAGGCAGGTGGCTCTTGTCAGAGAGCTTACTAAGCTGCACGAAGAAGTAGTGCGCGACGTGGCTCCTTGCCTTGTTGAGACACTTGCTGCAAAAGAGAACCTTAAAGGCGAGTGTGTTTTGGTCATTGCAGCTCCCACGGATGAAGAGCTTGCCTCTGCATCATCGCAGGCAGAAGGAGAGTCTCAGCTCTCGCTCGAAGATGCAATAGAGGCCGGTCTTGCTGCTGGTACGAGAAAATCAGCCCTGGCCAAGGAGCTTGCTCAGAAGTTTGGTATTGCGCGTGACGAGGCATACCAGGCAATTCTTGCTCACGAGGCATAATCACCACACCAACGCAAAGAAAGCCCAGCATTTGCTCTATACTGGATAAGTTATTGCAACTTATACAAAGGGAGTCATTATGCCCGAGGCCAAGCCGTCATACTTTATTACCACCCCAATTTATTACGTCAACGCAAAGCCACACCTAGGAACTGCGTACTGCACCCTGCTTTGCGATATCCAGGCTCGCTTTAGACGCGCTGCCGGCTACGATGTCTTCTTCCTCACCGGTATGGACGAGCATGGCGAGAAGGTCGCTCTTGCTGCAGCTGATCACGGACTGTCCCCACAGGCATGGTGTGACTCCCAGGTTCCTTTCTTTAAGGGACTCTATGAAGAGCTCAACATCTCATACGACGACTTCATCCGTACTACCGATGAGCGCCACGTAAAAGCTGTCCAGTATCTGTGGGAGCGCATGCGTGAGGCCGGCTTCATCTACAAGGGATCCTACGATGGTTGGTACTGCATCCACGAGGAGACCTTCTTCACCGAGACTCAGGTAGAGAAAGCAGATGAAGAGGCTGGTTGCAAGGGTGCACACCTCTGCCCAGATTGCCATCGTGAGCTTGAGCGCGTTTCTGAGGAGTCTTGGTTCTTCAAGCTTTCCGCATTCCAGGACAAGCTGCTTGAGCTCTACGCTGAGCACCCAGATTTCATTGAGCCAGATTTCCGCGCCAATGAGGTCCGCAGTTTTGTTGAGTCTGGTCTCCAGGATATTTCTGTATCCCGTACCAGCTTTGACTGGGGCGTTCCGGTTCCTTTTGATGAGTCTCACGTAACCTACGTTTGGTTTGACGCTCTTCTCAACTACTACACTGCTGTTGGCTATGGCGATGATAGCCCAGAGGCTGCTGCTATGAGAAAGCGCTTCTGGCCAGCTCAGATGCACGTTGTCGGCAAGGACATCATTCGCTTCCACTGCGTCATTTGGCCTGCGATGCTTATGGCCCTTGGCGAGGCTGTTCCTGAGCACATCTTTGCTCACGGTTTCTTGAATGTCCGTAACTCTGAGACCGGCGTTGTTGAGAAGATGAGTAAGTCTCGTGGAAACGCCATTGCACCTAAGGATGTTTTGGACCTGCTGGGTGTTGAGGGCTACCGCTATTACTTCATGACCGATGTCACCCCTGGTGAGGACTCGGGCATTTCCTTCGAGCGCATGGAGCAGGTCTATAACGCTGACCTGGCAAATAGCTGGGGTAATTTGGTTTCTCGCGCCCTTAATATGAGCGATAAGTACTTTGAGGGCGTCACTCCAACCTTTGATGGCTCTACCGTTGCTACAGATCACCCACTGCGCAAGCTGGCTGAGGGTATCTATGACCGCTATGCCGCATGCATGGAGAAGATGGACTACGTGGGCGCTAAGAACATCATCATGGAGCTTGTCCACGCAGCTAACCACTACATTGAGGACGCTGCTCCTTGGACAGTGGCAAAAGACCCTGAGCGCGCAGCAGAGCTTGCAGAGATTATTTATACGCTGCTTGAGTCTATCCGCATTTGCGCACATCTCTTTATGCCATTCATGCCTACTACGTCTGCAGAGGTTCTGCGCCGTATGAGCCTTGACGAGGCAGAGATTACCTCTACCGATACCCGTAGCGAGTGCGTATGGGGCAAGCTTCAGGGCGGCCTGGCTGTCTCTAAGGGAGACGCTCTGTTCCCACGTCTTGCAAGCAAGTAATCGTGTCGGAGCACGCATCGCATCAGACTTCGTGGCTTGCTAATCAGCGCGCCACTAAAGAAACGCTGGAACGTTTTGGCCTTGCCACCAAATATAGGCTGGGCCAAAACTTCCTGGTACAAGACCATGTTATCGAGAAGATCGTTCAGCTTGCAGAGGTTCAGCCTACCGATGTGATTGTTGAGGTTGGGCCCGGTTTGGGTACCCTTACGGTGGCCTTGCTCGACAACGCCCGTGCGGTTTGCTCGCTTGAAGCAGACTCTGAGCTTGAGCAAGTCTTGGTGGTAACCTGCAAAGAGCCTCATCCAGACTCGTTTGCGCTGGTTATGGGAGACGCTCTGGCAATTACGCCGCAGAAGCTTGCCGAGGCTTACAGCACGCTTCCGACCGTTGCTCATGACGCAGCGACGAGCGCTCCAATGCCAACTAAGTTTGTATCCAATCTGCCGTATCAGGTGGCAGCTACGCTGATCCTCAAGTTCTTCCAGGAGCTTCCTTCGCTTGAGCGAGCGGTGGTTATGGTGCAGGCTGAGGTAGCCGACAGAATTGCTGCCAAGCCTTCTACCAAGGCATATGGCGCTTACACTGCAAAGCTGTCTTTATTTGCGCAGGTTACTGGCAGATTTGAAGTGGGCCCTGGCAACTTTATGCCTCCACCACGCGTCAATTCTGCTGTGGTTCGTCTTGATCGCACCCAGGCGAGAAACCCGGTGACCTCCAAGCTTCTTTCTGAGGAAGAGCTCTTGCATACCATGAGCGTCATCGACGCCGCCTTTGCACAACGCAGAAAGACCATTCGTAATTCAATGAGTGCCTCTGGTTTTGATAAAGACAAACTAGACCAGGCGTTTCTCGCCACAGGAATTGTACCTACGGTGCGTGCAGAAGTTTTGACCAGCCAAGATTTTATTTGTCTTGCAGCTGCTTTGGAGCCTTTGAGTGAGTAAGAAAAAGCATCATTTACCAGCAGAAGAAGTGGACGCGCTTTCGTTTTCTGACGGCCAACTCTTCCATGATATTTATGGCACACCTCGTCCAACTCCGCGTGTTTTGGCACCTGTTGCCGATACCCATGGTCATTTGGGCAGCCTCCACGAGCACAGTGCTGCAGAGTCTCTTGCCCGTGCTGCTGCGGCAGGTGTGCGCATGCTTATTGTTCCCGTAGATATTGCTACGGAGTTTCCGCGTAAGTGGGAAGATACCAGCGCTTTTATTGCATGGTTTGAGGATACTTTGAACCAGGCTCGCGCTGCTTATACAAAGCTGGCTGAGGCAAATCTCTGCGTACCCTGCGATTTACCTGCAGAGTATTTGTTTGAGCACACGTATTTTGTGGTTGGTGCGCATCCCTATAGTGCACCAGACTATAACCAAGAGGCAGAAAAGCGCTTGTTTGAGTTACTTGAGCACCCTCTTTGCGTCGGCGTGGGAGAGATTGGCCTTGATTTTGGACCGTACTGTGAGGTCCCAGAAGAGGTCCAGTGCCAAACATTTGAACGCCAGCTCTTAATTGCACACGAGCACAATCAACGTGTTGAGCTGCACCTACGTGATGGTGCTGATGACACGCACGCTCATGATTTGGCGCTTGAAATACTAAACCGTCTAGGTGTGCCTAAGGCTGGCTGTGACCTGCACTGTTATACCGATGGTCCTGAGGTCATGAAGCCTTTTGCAGACCTTGGTTGTTTTGTAGCCTTTGGTGGTGCAGCAACGTTTAAGCGCTCAGATGATATACGAGCTGCAATGATTTCCTGTCCAGAGGCACAACTGCTCTCAGAGACTGATTTCCCCTATATGGCCCCAGAGCCTCTGCGCGGAGGGGAGTGCACGCCAGCGATGGTGGTGCACACGGTTGAGCGCTTGGCGGAGCTTCGTTGGCAGCGACTTGATATCCCCAAAGAGAAGACGTATACCATACTGTGGGAAAACGCCCAGCACTTTGTAGGACTTGCATAGCACAGCAGGAGGTGAGCACATATGACAAAAATCCTGGTAGTAGAGGATGACCATCAGATTCAGCAAGAGTTGGTGCTCATGCTGCAAAGAAACGGCTTTGAGGCTCAGGCGCTCACGTCTTTTGAGTCCGCACCTCAACAGATTGTTGCTGCGCATCCAGACTTGGTGCTGTTGGACCTTAACCTTCCTGGCATTGATGGACAACAGATTTGTCGAGAAGTACGACAGCTCTCTAACGTTCCTATCA
>ERZ773046.914-NODE-914-length-18044-cov-7.329535_pt1 | contig 18044 bp, 18 predicted proteins | sample MGYA00580634_ERZ773046 | MGnify/ENA primary metagenome ERZ773046 (study PRJEB29015, sample SAMEA2738127) | human oral metagenome | biome: human oral; feature: human-associated habitat; material: saliva | place: China | collected 2159 ... | reverse complement strand
GCTGAGTTTATCAGTACTTCCCTAAGATGGTTGTACCGAATTTATCAGTGCTTCCTTTACTTCTATCGGCGGCACTGCCCGAACCACGCTGATCCGCTCCGCACACAGCAATAGAGACACAAGGCGAGGTGCACCCATGTCCATCAAAAAGATTCTCACAGTGATCGTCTGCGCCCTTCTCCTTACTGCAGCAACGGTCTCGGCACAGGAAACGGCAGAGACTAACCCGTGGACGAGCTCTCTGCAGGCAACGACACTGGAGGGGTTCGGCGCACGCCTCACCATCGATCTTCCGCCGCTGGAATACTGCCAGCTGGGACGTTTTTCGACGAAATCGGAGGGAAACGATTTCGGATTTGTCGGAAACACCTTCTCATCAAGAGATGCCCGTGATACCCTCTACATCGGAATCTCCTGCGAAGAAAATGCCGCCTTTTCTAAGGACGGCAATACGATAAATCAGCTCTCCGACTATGCGCACAATTTTATTTCCACCATCCCCGCGTCCAATTCCGCCCCCCGCATCATCCGTGAATATTTGCTCCCACAGGACAAACATCCTGCATGGATGATCAGCCTCTCCTATAACGGGGGCACCATGCGGCGTGACTTTCTCTTTATTGCTGACGTGGGGAGGATCTGGCGCATCAGTACATTCTGTTATGCCCTTGACGCACAGCAGGAAAGGCGCATCGACGCGATACTGACCTCTGTCAAACTCAGCTCTGCCGAGGTGACAGAGCCTCGCGTTCACATGGACGGCATACAGCCCATCGAGTTCACAAAGAGAGCTGCTGAGAACGGCGATGCATCTTCCCCCGCGCTCAGCACGACAACATTCCGCGACCGCGGCAGCGCCCTCGTAATGCAGCTGCCAACCTCCGGGGTGCCGTTTTCCGTCGATACCTCGCGCACGGAAGGCACATTCTTTACCAGCAACCGCTTCTCACACAACGACACGCCTCTTGCCCTGTCCGCCGTGCTGATCCATACGCCCGATACGGACGCAGAGCAAACGAACGGATCCATAGAGGAGCGCCTAAACGAACAAACAACGCTGCTGATCCAAGGCATCCTGACCTCCTCACAGGGAAGCGAGAAAAAGATCCTCCGCGATGAAGTCCAATCCCAAAACGGCCGCCCTGCACGTCGGCTGACCGTGCAAGCGCACTATCATGGTCAAAACATCATCACCGAGATCCTGCTCATCTGCGACAAAACGGATACATGGATCGCCGAGCTGACATTCTATGCAGAGGACACTGTACTGGCGGAGCTTGTTCCCATTCTCTTATCCTCCATAAGAATCGGTGCATAGGAACCTGCCAAGGGCATTCAGACAACCGCCCTTGCCGCATTTTTCCATGCTTCGACAGAACTTCTCCACACAGCCCTTGCTGTGCGTCCCTTTTTCCACCTCATTCGGACGAAAACGTCCGCGCCGATCAGCCGACTCCATTTCAGTCGCGTTTCATTAAGGAAAGGAATTTGCAAATGTTACGACGAATAATGCCGCTATGTCTTACGTCCCTATGTCTTTTTGCCTGCGCACCGGTACATGCAGAAATCCAGTCATACTACGATACAGAGTCAGCATCGGAGGAAGTGCGCCATTTCCCTGAACCGACCACCCCCACTATGTCCGTCATAATTGGCGAATTCCATGACCGCGGCTCTGTCCTAACGATGAAAATCCCCTCGACCGATACACCGTTCGTCAAACAGCATCTTCACAATGGCGACACCGTCTTTATCAACAATCAATTCGCGAACTACCACGAAACGCCTCTGGCATTGGCCATGGTACTCTCCCACCACTTTCCTGCGTCAGACGCAGCCTCAAAAACGGAAGACCAACGCTTGGACGAAATAGTTGCTGGATTTCTCGACAGCATGATGACATCTGCAAAGCTGCAAGAGAAGGAACTACAGCGAAATGAACCCCTGCTGCAAAACGGTTCTCCGGCACGACGACTAACGATACGATCATTGGTAAACGGACGGGAAATCATCACAAACGCCCTGTTTCTTTCCTTCAAAGGCGATATGTGGAGCATCCAGCTGATGTACGACACCAGTGACCCGATTATTCCCTACCACGCAGCCAGCCTTCTGGACAGCGCCGTGATCCGCACGGACGCAGAGGAATGATCCTCGCGCCCGACTGCATAGAGGAGCTTACCTCGTGCACCCGCCCCGCCGCACATTCTGGAGCAATATCCCGCCCATGATAAGCACGAGCGCGAGGAGTGCCGCCCCCGTCATGCGCTCGCCGAGGGTAACGGCGGAGACATTCGGACGAAAACGTCCGCGCCGACCAGCCGACTCCATTTCAGTCGCGGATCCCAAGGCACATGAAAGGAAGCCTGTTATGTCCATTAAAACAATCTATGCGCTGACCATCTGCGCCGTACTCCTGTTCATGCCGACCGTCTCGGCACAGACGGAAGGCGCTGGCGATGAGGTGCTATTTCCTGAGTGCGTAGGCTCGCCCCCCGTTCTCTCGTCATGGGGACTACGCACCAATGTATTCAAGGATCGGGGACATACACTCTACATCAGCCTGCCATTTGATGTAAAAAAACCTTTTCTCAGGTATAGAGATTCCGATGAATATTTTCTCACCGGCAAGAATGAACACATCGCTTTCGCCCTCTTCCACCGGCTCTATGAGCCACCTTCGTCAAATGATGCCCCCCTCTCCCGCCCATCCCGAGAGGAGATCATCCAAAAAGCACTGGATCGCCTCACCGGAAATGGTATAGCAAATTGGAGCATGATGCGCAGTGAATCATCACGATTGCGCGATATTCCTGTCAAACGTGTTTCCGTCATGTATCCCTATCGCTTTCAAAGCGGGGAGTGGCATATTTTTAAGATGGAATATCTCTTCGTTTGTACTGACACAGAAGATTGGATTGTCATGTTTGAATACAGAGCCGATGACCGAGAGATCACTGATGATATGCTCGACGCCATGTTCTCATCCATTCGTTGGCGAGTGATCGATACAAAGTAATCCTCGTCTCCCCCTACCTCCACCGCACATTCTGGAGCAATATCCCGCCCATGATAAGCACGAGCGCGAGGAGTGCCGCGCCCGTCATGCGCTCGCCGAGAGTAACGGTGGAGACGACGAGCGAGAGGAGCGGCACGGCGTAGGCGAGATTCGCGACGGCGGCGGAGTTCGTTGCCTGCTGGAGCGCCATCGCCCACCAGAGATAGCCCACGGCGTCGATGAAGATCCCGAGCCAGAGGAGGCCGCCCCACTGCGACCACGAGAGCGTGACCCACTCCTCCATGATGAGTGTCACGGGCAGCGAGCACAGCGCCGTCACGCCCCACGCCACGACCATCATCACGGTCTGGTCGAGGTTTCGCCGCTTGTTCAGCACGCAGAACAGGCCGTAGCAGACCGCCGCGAGGACGCAGGCGATCATCCCCATGACAGCGTTCCCCTCCGCGTGCCCCTCCCCGCCGAGCGTGAGCACTACGACCCCCGAGAACGAGAGGAGGAGGGCGACGGCGGTGCGAACGGTAATCCGCTCCCCGAGGAGGAACGCCGCAAAAAGGACGACCATCATCGGCCAGAGGAAATTGAGGATGCACGCCTCCTGCGAGGTCAGCTGCGAAAGCCCGTAGTAGTAGAGCCCCGAGTAGAGAAAGATTCCGAGAAAGCCCAGCCCCGCCATCGCCGCATAGCCGCGCACATCATAGGCACGAAACACGCGCCCGCCGCCGCGCACGAGCTGCATGACAATGAGAAAGAGCGCGCCCGCGAGACTGCTCACAAAGAGCACCTCGTACGTCGGTATTTCCATGAGAAGGCTCTTCACCAGTGCCGCCGTCGTCGACCACATGAGAACGGCACTGATCGCATAGAAATAGACACGCCTCTGCATCGTCACTACTCCTTCATGCACAAGATGATTTCTTCCTATTTCTCCCACCATCCCTTATATTCCTTCTCGAAGGCAAAATCTTTTAATCATTCTCACGCATCAGGGATACAAAAAAAAGGCTTCCAATCTCTCGGAAGCCTCTGCGTTTCAAATGGAGCTGATTATAGGACTTGAACCTACGACCTGCTCATTACGAATGAGCTGCTCTACCAACTGAGCTAAATCAGCATACCGCCTCACAGGCGATAGTGGAATTATACCCGAGCCGCGCGCTTCTGTCAACCCTGCAGCAAATATTTTTTTCACTGCGGGAATCATCTGCGGCTAATCCCCGTTTCACTTCACTTTAAGGATTATTTGGAACAATACGAGATAGCTGATACAGCATCTCGGGGCAACTCATGCCCCATCAAGGAGTGAACTGCATGATCGGACATATTCTGCGCGCCCTCTGCTGCGCGCTGTTTCTCCTCACCGCAGCGAGTACGGCACTCGCCGCCCCGCAGACCATCGAGGCGGAGGGCGTCTACACCGTCGGTGACAACGACTCGCCGAAGATCGCCCGTGACGCCGCACGGCAGGAGGCGATGCGCTCCGCGACGGAGCAGGCGGGCGTCTACGTCGAGAGCTATACGGAAACGCAGAACCTCACCCTCACCAAGGACGAGGTGCGCATGGTCGCGGGCACGGTGCTGCGCGTCCTGCACGAGGACGTAACGCCCGAGCTCGTCGGCGACGTGTGGCGTTACCGCGTGCATCTCGTCTGTGAGGTGGACACGTCCAAGGTCGATCTCGCCGCCCTCGCCCAGAACAAGGCGGAGCTGGCACGCCTCCAGAAGGAACGCGACGAGCTGAAACGCCAGAACGACGAGCTCCTCACACGCTACGAGCAGGCACGCGGCACAGAGAAGGCGGAGATCGGCGCACAGCTCGAGGAGAGCTACAAGCTCGGCCGCATCTTTGACGACGCGACCGCCATGATCCAGCGCGGCGACGAGCAGCACGCCATCGCCGACCTCTCCCTCCTCATCGAGGATCCCGCCGTCACGGGAAATGCGCGTGCGTATGCGTTCTACCTGCGCGGGCGCGCCTACTACGAGCTCCGCAGCGACCGTCTCGCACTCAATGACTTCGACGCGGCCGACCGCACACCGCACACGAACACGCCCTATCCCATTTGGCAGCTGCACCGCTACCGTGGACAGATCTACTTTGACATGGGACGCTACGACGATGCGGCCGCAGAGCTGCGCACGGCGTGGGACGCCTCCGACAAGACAGACGACGAGCTCTGGATGAAACTGCGCCGTGCCGAGCACAAGGCGGAGCAGGAAGCACGCCACGCCGAGCGCGGCGACGGCGGCGCGCGGGGCGGCATCGACTGGACGCGTGTCATCACCGAGGTCATCCGCGGCGCAATGCAGCAGGGACGTACGACAGAGTAACGCCGCACAGTGATCTTCCTTGACAGAGACTTTCATCTATCATATACTTTTTATAATGAAGGTTTTATGTAAAGGAGGATTCCCATGCTGCACTCATTTTTGCGGCGCGTATGCGCCGCCCTCGCCCTCTGCATAGTGCTCACCGTGCCGTCCGTACTGCTCACGGGCTGCGGCGGACGCAGCGCAGAATCCCCCATCCCGACGCAGCAGACACCTGCGCGCAGCATGGAGGAGCGCAGAGCGTCACTCGGCCCATACATGGAGGCAACGACCGCCTACAACAGCACGATGCTTCCCCTGAGCCTCGCCGTCTCCACCACCGTCAGCGACCTGCGGCAGCGGAAGCACCTGACGAGTATCATCCTCCCACCACTCTCAAAGCTCCGCCGTGAGCTCGACGCGGCGCACGCTGCGCCCGGCGGCACGGGCGTCTATCCTGACGTCGATGCGGCGACAGAGGAACTGCGCAGCACGCTGGAGGACCTCGCCCCGCTCGCCGACCAAATGGAGAACTACTACGCCGCCGGGGCGTACACGACGGACGCCTACGCGCAGGCGGACGAAATGACGGCACAGTTTCTCCCACTCTATGACCGATTCGTCTCAGCCTACGACCGGCTGGATGCCATCGTCACCGACCACTACAAGGAGATGCGGCTCGCCCAGATCGACGCGATGCACAGCGACGGCAGAGAGAACGCCGCCACCTTCCTCGAGCTGCGCACGAAGACACGCGAGCTCGTCCACATGCTGCGCAGCGGCGGACACGATCCGGAAGCCACCGAGGCGAAAATCCGCGAGATCAACACCCTTATCGAAAAACTCCCCGCCGGCACCGGCTACCTCGTGACCTACAAGAACGGCATCAACAGCCTCGTCGCGGCCGTTCGCGCGTATCATGCGGGACCTCCCGACCCGAACAAACTCGACAACATCGTCGAGGAGTTCAATCGCCTCGCCGCCACGGGCAACAACGTCGATGTCAACGCGCTCGACGCGAAAAAATAGCACCGAAAGCAAGGTACATCACGTCGCATACCGTTTGACAGAAATTCTCACCTGCGTTATACTTATTGCAATTATTTATCCTAGGGAATCGCTGATAAAATGAGGTATGCCAGATTGGCGTAGATTTTTTGTCCGATTGAGGCAGCAAACCGGACGCATAGCAAGAGCTATGTGGAGGATTTGCTAACGAAAAGCGGGCGAAAAAGATGCGTCAAGATGGTCGTACCGAATTTATCAGTGCTTCCCTATATTCAGATGCTTTCAGCAAGGAGGATTTTCATGACCTATCCATCAATTCGGCGTGCCCTCTCCATCCTCACCGCGTGCAGCCTGCTCGCCGCCCCTGCTGCACTCCTCACTGGCTGCGGCAGCAGCAATAGCGACAGTGCCGCATCACAGCAGACCACGGCAAGCAACGCACCGTCGCGCGAGGCGGCGCTCAATCCCTACCTCGAGGCAACGAACGACTACAACCACAACATCGTCACCTTTGACTTTTCCATCGCCCCGTCCCTCGACAGCCTCCGCAAGGGAGAGCACAAGGAGCACATCTCCCTGCCGAATTTTGAAAATCTGAAAACCGCCCTTGAGGCGGCACGTTCCGACCCGAAAGTCGCAGGTGTCTACCCCGACATCGACGCAGCGGCAGATGACCTGCTCGCCATCCTGAAGGATCTCGAGCCGCTCGCCACAAAGCTGAAGAGCTACTACTCCGCCAAGACCTATATGACCGACAACTACGCGCAGTCGGACGAAATGGTCGCGCAGTTCTTCCCGCTCTATGACAAATTCGACGCGGCCTACGACAAATTCGACGCCGTCGTCACCGACCGCTACAAGGAACTCCGCCTCGCCCAGATCGATGCACTGCGCAGCGAGGGCAAGGAGAACGCAGCCTCCTTCCTCGAACTGAACGGCAAGACACGAGAGCTCGTCGAGATGATCAGCGGCGAGCAGGTCGACAAGAACGCCGCCGAGGCGAAGATCGGCGAGATCAGTGCCCTCCTCGAAAAGCTCCCCTCCGGCACAGGCTTCCTCTCCTCCTACAAGAGCCAGGTCAACAGCTTCATCGGTCAGGTGCGTGAGTATACCTCCGGAAGCCCCGACCCGAAGAAGTTCAACAACGTCATCGAGGAGTTTAACAGACTCTCCTCCACCAGCAGCAACGTCGACATCAACGAACTCGACGGAAAGAAGAAGTAAAGGAAATACTTCCGAAACACGAATCCCCCGCAGATGCTCTGCGGGGGATTTTCAGCAGGAACGAGGCGTGACACCATGACAAGATCAGCAGACCAAGAGTACATAACAACCGCCATCGGCAAGAAATACCTCGTGGAGAAATCCTCGGACTTTGAGTACGTAACCACCGCCATCGGCGAGGAATGTTTCCTCTTCGGCGTGGACGTATTTGCCCACGAATGGACGGACACGCGCAAATGCATCCGTGTCCATGACCCACTCTACGGGCAGCCCTACACCATGAACGTATACGAAATCACCGTGGACGGCACCGTACACCGCTTCGCCGCCGGCGAATTCTCCAACAACGTGTGGGGCTTCTGGCTGCCAACGAACCGCGCCCGCCCGGACGGACACGACAGCGCACGCATCCCGCCGGCAGAAAGTGCCCCTCCGACGAAATCAAAGGAGCAGGAGGAAATAGAGCCGCGCGAATTGATACGACCAGCTGAAATATCGAAACGCACACTACAGATGATGGATGAATCGATTCGTCATCTGAATGCAGGAAAAGTCTCTGCACCGATTGATCTCTCCGCGATTTGAGTATGGATTTTTCGACGATTGCCTACGAGTAGGCGCGAAGCATCTCATCCATCTTATCAAAGGTCAGCGCAGGCTGCTCATGCTTTTCTTGTGTATAGTTCCCCCGACCGTTCTCGAACTGCTGGAGGCATCTCGTGAACCCAACGGATCCCAGCGCAGCAGCCAGTACGTGCATCCCTGCAGCCCTCACGTCGCCGGGGGCTGTTCACGTTAATATCCATCATCTTCCATCACCTCTGCCAAGTAGGATACAGGATTCATCACACGCATACGGAGCACCGTATGTTGGCAAGCACGAATCAGCTTTGCATCTGTTGTCAGGAACACATCAACACGTCCGAACTCTGCACTTGCGAACAAATAAAAAGTCTAGGGAATCGCTGATAAAATGAAGTCCGTCAGATTGGCGTAGATTTTTCGTCCGATTAAGAAAACAAACCGGACACATAGCCAAAGCTATGTGGAGGAAGATACAATAGCCCGTGTCTTTTGCACGATATTATCCTTCCATGCAATTACATCAGCAATCGCATAACGACTTTCCGCTATAATCAGCGCTTCCATACCCGCCCAATCGGGAGCGCCACTCTCTGTCACAGGAAGAAATATCTCGTCGTTCTGAACTCTTTTCCATACAGCCTTATGTTCACGTGAATACTTTTCATAAATAGCTTTCTCTAATGCTGTTTTTAGAAAAAGATTCACACGAAATGGAACCTCGTATTCTTTCACACGCAAAAGATAGCTGTCCGTATAAATACCGACCGCATCCTCCTGTGCATAGACGAGACCAGCAGCAATCGCCCCGTTATAAATGACGGACAGGACGTTTCGGTATGCGATAAACTCTGCTTCTCTACCCCAGTACATAATACCGTTGTCTCCGCGCTTTGCACAGACTAGCGGTACGCTGTGAACATCATCCTGCTTACGACTAACACGATGCTGCCGTTTCTCTTGCCCAAGATATTTCGCAGGAAGAAATTCAAACAAATTTCCGACTTTAAACTTCTTCCAACGAATACCATCCGAACGAAAACGCTCTACGATAGACATTTCCGCTGGCGTGAGTTCCACTGAGGAAAGATCGGAAGCCATGAAATAGGTTTCGAGGCAGCGTATACGCTCCTCTATGTATCGAAAATCAATATCATTTTTCGTATTGGTCGGAAGCAGTATCTCGAAGTTTGCAAATGTTGATTTGAAATCACGTACAAGAACACTTTGCAGTACTTTTTGGTACCGATTAAACAACGTGATGAAGTAAAGTGCGACGCGCTCGTTGAATCCGTCGAATTTAGGAAAGACCGTCTTTGTAAACTGTCCTGCGTAAAAATCATGTGCCATGTAAAAGAACTGCATGGCAATCATCCCGACAGCAAGACTGTTCCCGGGAATCTTGTGTGCTTCATCTAGATACTCGACATAGCCAAGGATACCGTTATTCGCCCCTGTTCTTGTAAAATAAGGATATTCTGCACGTTCCGAAAAAACAAAACTGTCCTTGTTCAGCTGCGGATTTTCTTCTATCTGAAACAAATCTCCGATCCGATACGCCTTATAGATGCCCCCGTCTGCATAAAACGCTTCATCCAATGCCTGCAGGCGAGGGCTTAGCGAAAATCCTCTGTCCGCTCGGTATTCTGCATCAATACGCCGACCTTCCAGCTGAGATAATCTGCCACCGTCTTCCTGAAATCCATTTCCGTTGGCTGTGTATGAATCACACGATGCTGTCCGAAGGTCCAATCATTCCCATCCAGGCCGATGGTATCCTCTATGACGCACTCATTTGCCTCATTGTAGTAATCAGTCTTTTTCTTGTGTCCGAGGACAATACTACATACCTCGGCATATCTGCCCTGTGCATCATCCGCATCACTGAGATTTACGTGTAGGCTACTCTTTTTGCGATTCTTCCGTATGTAACCGTCATTCGTGAAGTCAATAAACTTCACTATTCGGGCAGGGTCGTGTGCGCGTCCTGCTTCAAAAACATAAATTGCCGTCTGCACACTCGATTTTCCAATAAATAGTTTGTCCGGCATTTTGATGGACGCGATCAATGTATTCTGCCCAAGAATCTCTTTTGTATAAGGAAGTCCGTTTCCACTCCCTGCATTTTCTTGAATGAGAACCGCAGCGTATCCCGTATTCATCTTCTCCAAGGCTTTCTGTACGAATACAAAGCCTTTTCCTTTTTCAGAATACGGTGGATTCAGCAAAAAGACATTTGCAGGAAATGGCTCCCCTGCCTCACGGTCTATGCTCTGTTCATATTTCCCGTCGTATTGCGTGAGAGAATCCTTGTTCAGGATATGCGAGGAACCATCCCCCATGAGCAACATATTGAGCACCGCCAGCATATAGATATCCGGTCGGATTTCAATGCCAAGCAGCTGGTAGAGTTTGATATGGTTGATCTTTCTCCGTTTCTCATCCTCGCTCTGTATATGTTTTTCCGCATCATCTACCATGAGCTTCATCGCCGAGATCAAGAAGCCACCTGACCCTGCAGCATAATCCCAAACATAACTCTCCCTGTTCACACGGCAAAGACGCGCCATCAGTTCTGTAACATAACGAGGAGTCAGGACGACATCATTCTTATCATCACCGGGACGTAATTTGATCCACGAATTAAGCACATTAAACAAGCGTCCCGTAAAGTCCAAATGCTTTGCAGACTTAAAAATAGGTACAATATCATCCTTCACAACAGTGTATACCGTCTTGATCGGACTTTCCCCGTCGATTGGTCTGTAATAATTTTCATCATTGAGTATTTGAAAAAAGATTGCATTGATAGTTTTTTCTTTTTCTTTCGGTAGTTGCTTATTTCCCAGAAAGTCCTTAATTTTATTCAGTGTCGTTATTCCATCGTTTGAGTGTTCTCCAAGATTTCCTTTCAGCTCACCGATTTCAAGCGGCGATACCCTGTCCTTCACACCAAGTGCCGCCATGATCATGCCGCAGACAAGCTGGACACGGCTTTCCGCCTTGATATTAAGATGATCGTGCATTTTCTGATTGAGTTTCTGCAATACTGTCTCGATACGGTTTTCAAGGGTAAAAGCACGTCGCTCCTTCTCCTCCTCGCTAAGAAAAATTTCTTCGATTGTCTGTTGCAATCGCTCTAAGCGATCATGACAGAGAAATGATAAATCCGTATAGGGTGCAATTTTTTTGGGAATGAGCATATTATCGCGTGATACATAGTAGACCCCATACTCCATACGAATCTGATCCGTATCATCCCGATAGCCATTGATGCCAACTGCTACGACATGATCATACGATTCTGTGTAGTTAATGATTGCCTCTGCATAATGAACAGCTCCATTGACCGCATATTTTTGAATTGCCGCATAATCCGGTTCTCCTTTTTTTGTCAGATTCGTAATCTCATGTTCCGGATTCTTTTTCTCCAAGCAACGCGACATTCCCTTGACCTCAATTACCACGGGAATATAGCAATGATTTGGCATCTCCAGAAAGACTTTGATATCCGGAAAATTTCCGCCTCGACCCCCTGACTTTGAATCAGCTTTTTTAAGGCTCCATCAATTTCGGTATTCAAGGATTCGTTTTTTGTAAAATAGCGAATGCCAAATTTCTTTAATTGTGTTTTTGCAAGGTCTTCCACTTGTTCTTCTATGCTTTTGGCAGCCATCCAGTTCGTTCCCTCCCGTACGAAAAATCTGCAATTTTTTCAGCGTTTCTTTTCCCCGTAAAACGGCACTACTCAAAACTGTCTATTCATCAAAATATAACGATTTATAAAGGAGAAACGCACCTAGCTCTCATTATGAACCGTTGTCGAGCCTGATATCAAACAGGCGATCGTAACAGCAACACATGAAATACAGACACATAATATCTTCCCCATAGTTTAGTATTCTATTTATGCCGTCTTTTTCCCTTCATATTAAAACGGCTTTTTCTATACCAGTCATCCCCCACATAGCGCCGTTTTTCAACAGAAACGGAAATACCGCTCCGATGGAGCGCTGTATTTCGGCATTCAGCAGATCATTTTGTGTGAAACGCGCTCTCTCGATATGCTATCGTAAAAGAAATGAACGATACCTCAAAGTCAGCATTCTACCTCGCACAGTCCCATGAAAACCACCTCTGCACGTTTGTCGTACAGAGGTGTTTTCACGTTTTGTATACGATTCATCGTCTCGCTGCCCGAGGGCTATTGTTTGCGCTCGCCCTCGCACGTGGCAAGTACCTGCGCAGCGTAGTAGTAAAAGCTATAGAAGAGATCGGCGGGGAAAACATCATCATCCTCCCAGCGCAGTTCGTCCTCCTCCTCGTCGTAGACCTCCGACCAGAGGTATTCTTCGCGCAGGAGATCGGAGAAGTGCGGCAGGGGCGCGGCGTGTTCCATCTCCTCCCCCATGCGGACACATTCCGCGATCAGCTGGAAGTGTTCGAGGAGCCGCTCTGCAATCATTCGAGCGATTTCACTATCTGCCTGCGCAGCACGTGCGCGCCGAAAGATCCGCACGAGAAAGATCATAGCAAACGGGGTGGCGTGCCAGAATGTCCCCTGATGCTCCGTATTGATCTCCAGCTCGTAGAGGGCATCCTTCACCGCCGCAAGGTCGTCCATCGCCTCCAGCACGGCAAAGTACCGAGGAAACTCCGTCGCGCGCCCATAGGGCGTCGTCAGTCGGTGCCACGGCACATCATTCACGGTCAGCGTCGCAATATAGTGTTCATTCTCATCCATGCGGAGTCCCACTTTCTGTCATATCAATTTGGATTTTCTTTGCGCCGTACATTCTGCCGCATCAACAGGTCATTCCTTAAGGAATCACTGATAAAATGAGGTCTGCCAGATTGGCGCAGATTTTTTCGTCCGAACAAGGTGGAAAACCGGACGCAGAGTGGTGCTCTGTGGAGGATTTTCCGCCGAAGTGCGGGCAAAAAAGATGCGTCAAGATGGTTGTACCGAATTTATCAGTGCTTCCTTAATACGCATCGTCTATATAGCTGGCAGCCAGCGGTTCGAGCGTTGGATATGTTTGCCGCAGTTCTGCCAGATCAATATGTTGTGCATACATGGTAAAGAACGCATCCATTTCTCGCTCCATATTTTCGCGAAGCAACGTATCAAATGGTGCAAGATTCTCCTGTATGGCATATTCTTCCAACGCAGAAAAATATGCTTCGCGATTTTGCAGCTTAATGGACGTTGGCGGAAAATCATTTGCCATCAGATGATAGTTCATGATCAGTCGTGCCGTCCGACCATTTCCATCCTGAAATGGATGGATCTTCACAAACTCCGCATGAGTCCACGCTGCCTTTTCGATGGCATCGGTAAATGAATCGTGCTCCATACGATAGACAAAATCTTTCATCGCGTCCCATACCCTGCGTGGATTGGGAGGAACATGTCGTGCGCCGCGAATATAGACGGGGACAGTGCGATAGACGCCGCCGGCTCCTCGTGCGGGAAGGACGCGCTCGTGAATGTCCTTGATCATCGTCTCCGAAAGAGGCTTTCCTCCCCGAACACAATCCTTCACGAACTGCCACGCATCCGCATGCCCGCGTACCTCGTCCAGCTCCCGCAGCGAGGTCTCCGACGGGACGACCGCATCAGTCAAGATCATTTTCGTCTCAATCAGTGTCAGCGTATTTCCCTCGATGGAGGTCGAATCATGCGTAAACTCCACGAGAAAATTCTCTTCCCAATCATTTGTTTCAAAGCTGCTCAGACGTGGAAAAAGAGCACGAAAGAGTTCAATTTTGCGATCCAAATCACGCATTCCGCATCACCTCCACGATCGCCTATCTGTGCCGTTGAAGAGCCCTCGGTGATGTTCGACACCATATCGTGGCCGTCTCTGCATCACAGCATAGCGGCGAAGCCGTGCAACCATCTCAAAAACTCGGGTACAGCCCGTCCCAGACGACGCGGCGGTAGTTCGTGCGGTCGGTGTCGCCCTCGGTGGAGATGCAGAGGATGCGGGAGTCCTTCGTGAGGCCGATGGCGTCGCGCAGGTAGTCGAGGCTCGCGTTCTGCATGAGCTCGGCGACGAGTCCCGTGGTGACGGCGCCGCTCTCGCCCGAGACGACGCGCAGGTCGTCATCCAGCGGGTTGCCGAGGATGCGCATGCCCTTCGCCGCGACCCACTCGGGGACGGAGACGAAGTGATCGGCGTAGTCCCGCAGGATGTCCCATGCGAGGGGATTCGGCTCGCCGCACGAGAGCCCCGCCATGATGGAACCAATCTCCCCCGTCACGATGTGCGATTCCCCATCGTTCGCCGCCGCCGTCCGATAGATGCAGTCGGCACGGTTCGGCTCGACGATGGTGATGACGGGACGTTCCGCCCCATAGTGCGCAGCAAAGTATCCCGTGATCGCGCCCGGCAGCGACCCGACACCTGCCTGCAAGAAGATATGCGTCGGCATCTCAGCGTACTGCTCCATCGCCTCATGGGCAAGCGTCGAGTAGCCCTGCATGATCCACTGCGGCCGCTCCGTGTAGCCGCCGAACGCCGTGTCCTGCACGAGCACCCAGCCCTTTTCCTGCGCCATCTGCGCGGCATAGCGCACGGTATCGTCATAGTTGTAGGTGGTGAACGACGCCTCTGCGCCGAGCCCGCGGATGTTCGCCAGACGCTCGGGTGAGCCGCCCTTCGGCATAAAGACATGCGCAAAAATCCCGAACAGCTTCGCCGCCCACGCAATACCACGCCCATGGTTGCCGTCCGTCGCCGTGACGAGGGTGACGCCGCGCAGCCGCTCGCGGTTCTCCGGTGTCCGCAGACGCTCATAGGTCATCTCGTCTGCGGGGATGCCCAGATACTGCGCAAGATAGCGCGCGACGGCGTAGCTCGTGCCGAGTCCCTTGAACGCGTTCAGCCCGAACCGCTTGCTCTCATCCTTCACAGCGACCCGCGCCAGCCCGAGTGATCGTGCGAGATGCCTGAGGTCGGCGAGCGGCGTCGGCTCGTACGTCGGCAGCGTCCGATGAAATGCCTCCACACGCGCCGCTGCCTCTGCGCCGTAGGGGGTGATATCTGCCTGCGGCGCTGCATCATGCGTGAGATGTGCCGCCTTGATTGATTCATTCATACGATGTTCTCCTCCGTCCGTTGAAATAGTTCTGTATTTTCTTCATTATATCATATATTTTTCGCGCGGATGATATAAATCATATCGTCTATTTTATTCTCTATTTTTAGAATATTATGCTTGACTTTTCATCTTAATATTATATATAATGAGAAAGGTTATTATTCTTTATGCGAATTGATGCAGCAAATGTCACGGACACCATCCACGATGGGAAACACAGACAGGCGATGCCGATTCGCATGATCCGAAAAGGAGGATTTTCCGATGAAGAAAACTCTGGTGTCCGCACTCGCGGCGGCTCTCGTCGTGGGAGCGGCAGGAACGACGTTCGCGGCGGCGAATCCGTTCAGCGATGTGCCGCGCGACCACTGGGCGTACGATGCTGTGACGCAGCTCGCCAATGACGGGGTGGTTGAGGGCTACGGCGACGGCACGTTCCGCGGCGACCGCAATATCACGCGCTACGAGATGGCACAGATGGTCGCCAAGGCGATGGCAAAGGGCGACCTGTCCGCCTCCGACCGCGCACTCGTTGACCGCCTCGCCGCCGAGTTCGCCGACGAGCTGAACAACCTCGGCGTGCGCGTGTCGAACCTCGAGCGCAACGCCGATATGGTGAAGTGGAACGGCAAGGTCGAGTACACCTACACGAGCGAGCGCACGGAGGTATCGCGTACGTCCTCGGGAGCGACAAAGGTCAACGACAATAATCTGCTGTTCCGTCTGGAACCGTCCGCTGAGGTCAACAGCCACTGGCACGTCAATGCACGCCTCGATGCCTCGATGAAGATGAACAAGGACGCGGGCGAAGAGGACAGCGACAAGGTGACGCTCCAGCGCGCATGGGCAGAGGGCGACTATGGCAATTTCAATGTCAAGCTCGGTAAATTGGAGCTGCTCTCGGCAGAGGCGTATGCCAAGCCGGGTGCGATCATCCTCGACCGCGAGTTCTCGGGCGCAGAGATGAACTTTGGCAAGGATCTGCGCGTCAAGCTGCAGGCGGGGCGCGTGAGCAGTGACGAGTTCCAGTATGACAAGGCGGCAAACTATCAGGGCGTAGAGCTCCAGTACAACGGACGCCTGACGGCAGGGCTCGGCTACTACCGCTTCAATGCGAAAGATCTCCAAGGGATGCTCAAGAACAACAAGAATACGATGCAGATTTTCGGGGTGAACCTCGCCTATCGCTTCGACAAGTACAATTTCCTCTCGGGCGCCTACGCATACAGCAAGGATTTCCAGTGGGGGAATATGCCCGACAAATCCTATCAGATCGCATACGAGTACAAGGGCGCAGAGCCCGAGGATCGCGGCTCGTGGGGCGCATACGTCGCCTATCGCCAGATCGCAGGTGCCTCCTTTGAACCGACGACGGATGGCGCGATGGAGGGGGCAAGAGGCGTCGAGATCGGTGCCGACTACACGCTGCTGCCGAACGTCGTGCTCTCCGCGAAGTATTTCCGCGGCAAGGATCTCTACGCGCGCTATCTTGGCTCGGACAAGGACAAAGTATCGAAGCTCTTCGGCCGCGTCGAGTTCTTCTTCTAAACGATTTCCATTCGGTCAACTTCCTTCTATATACAAAAGCCTCTCCCAACCTCACGGGGGAGGCTTTTCGCACGCCTCTTGACCCGTGCCCCATTCTGCGCTATAACGATAGAAAGGAGATGAATGTATGATCCCGCCCCGCACGAAACAATTCCTCGCCGCGCTCCTCCTCGCTGCCGTCCTCCTCCTGCCGCAGGGGACGCTCTCTGCGCCGAGCCGCACGGAGTCGTATGGCATTGTCATGACAGACGATGCGAAACAGCTCTACATGCGCGAGAAGATGCAGGCGTTCTATCGCGGCACGGCGGAGACGGCTCCGCTCACGCTCCCCGCGGGATGGACAGCGGAGCACGAGGCGCTCGGCGGTGTTCCCGTTGACCGCTATACGCCCGCCCGCGCCGCACATCCGCGCGTCCTGCTGCAGCTGCACGGCGGCGGCTATATCATGCGGCTCGGCGACGTGCATCGGGCACTCGCCCTACGGCTGGGTGTGCTGATGGACGCCTCGGCGGTCTACTGCGTGGACTACCGCATTGCGCCCGCCCATCTCTACCCCGCCGCGCTGGAGGACGCCGTCCGTGTCTACAGAGCCCTGCTCGCACGCGGCACGCGCGCGGAGGATATCGTCCTCGTCGGAGACTCGGCGGGCGGCAACCTCGCACTCGCGCTTGCCCTTGATCTGCGGGCGCACGATCTCCCACAGCCCGGCGTGATCGCGCTCGCCTCGCCGTGGGCGACGATGGAGCACCGTGCGGGCACGTCGCGCACGACGAATGCCGATGCCGACTGCGTTCTCGGCAGGGGAACGCCGCTCTACCCACTGCTCCAGACGGGCGACTACAGCGGCGGTGTATTCGCACGCAGTGATCCACGCCTCTCGCCGCTCTATGCCGATCTCAGGGGGCTGCCGCCCCTGCTCATCCAGACGGGCGGCAGCGAGGTGTTCCGCACGGAGGACGAGGAGCTCGCGGCGCGTGCGGCGGCGTGCGGCGTCCCCGTGACGCTCACCGTCTATCCCGGGATGCCGCATGACTTTGCCCTGATCTTCCCTGAGCTCGCGGACAGCAGCGCATCTTTGCAGGAGATCGCGGATTTTGTTGAGAAGTATATGAAGGAAGAACGCCCCCGTTCGCTCCTGCGCGGCGAAGGTGATGCTATGCCAGAAAGTGATGTGCCCCATGAATAAAGCGGATTTTGTCGCGCAGATTTCTGCCGCAGTGGAGGAGTTTCTCCGCGCACATCCCCGGGA
>ERZ773046.908-NODE-908-length-18118-cov-8.675137_pt1 | contig 18118 bp, 17 predicted proteins | sample MGYA00580634_ERZ773046 | MGnify/ENA primary metagenome ERZ773046 (study PRJEB29015, sample SAMEA2738127) | human oral metagenome | biome: human oral; feature: human-associated habitat; material: saliva | place: China | collected 2159 ... | reverse complement strand
TGGGTGTATATGGCATGTTGGGCTTAGAAAAACGCCATTTGATTGGTATGACCTTCAAAGAACTCTTGATATTTGGGCTTGTAACAGTCACTGCCGGTATTGGGATTGGTGCCCTCTTTGACAATCTCATCTTTGCATTATTGCTTAAACTTGCAAAGATGAAGGTAGAGCTAGTAGCTACTTTCCAATGGTCTGTTGTTTTTTCTATCCTTCTGGTATTTGGGCTTGTATTTTTACTCATTGTCTTCCTAAATGCTATCCGCATTATCCGTATGGATGCTCTGCAACTTTCTCGTGAGAAAGCAAAAGGTGAGAAGAAGGGGCGTTTCCTGGTTCTTCAAACTTTAGTAGGGCTCATTGCACTAGGTGGTGGCTACTACTTAGCACTAAGCGTAACAGATGCATTTAAAGCTGTCGCTACTTTCTTTATTGCGGTCATGTTAGTTATTGTAGGAACCTATCTCTTATTCAATGCTGGTATTACAGTCTTCTTACAGTTGCTCAAGAAAAACAAGAGATATTACTACCAACCCAACAACCTCATCTCTGTTTCTAACCTCATCTTCCGTATGAAAAAAAATGCTGTCGGATTAGCAACCATTGCTATCCTTTCAACCATGGTTTTAATCACCATGTCAGCAGCAACCAGCATCTACAACGGTTCTGAAAATATGAAAAAACTCCTATATCCTCACGATTTTGATGTCAAGGGGCAAAATGTAGAAGTTGAGGATTTAGACAAACTTTTGACTCAGTATGCAAGTGAAAAGAGCTTAACGATTAGTAACAAAGATGTACTCAGCTATGCTAGCTTCGGCCTTTCTAGTCAAGATGGGACCAAATTAACCATCTTTGAAAAAGGGCAAAATAGTGTTATGCCCAAGACTGTCTTCTTAGTTTTCGACCAAAAAGATTACGAAAAGATGACTGGTCAGAAATTAAATCTCACTGGAGATGAAGTAGGGCTTTGGGCTCGAAATGACCAACTTAAAGGACAGAGAGCATTTAGTCTAAACAATCAGAACTATACGATCAAGGAAGCAATCCAGCAGGATTTTATTGCTAATCATGTTTCCAATCCTTATGTACTATTGGTGTCAGATTATAACTATCTTGTAGTAGCTGATATTCAAAGCTTTTTGGAACAGTACCAGGATTCAGCTATATACACACAGCTCTACGGTGGTATGGATGTAACAGCTAGTATAGAGGAACAGTTAAAGCTATCTGATGATTTTGAGGAGTTTGCAAATAATTTTAGTCATAATCTCAAAAATAAAGACGGTATGGTTTATGGTGGAGGCACTGCAAGTGATGCAATTGCCCAAATGAATGCTCTCTTTGGAGGAGTTCTCTTTATTGGTATTTTCCTCTCTATCATCTTTATGATTGGAACAGTACTTGTTATCTACTATAAACAAATCTCAGAAGGTTATGAGGATCGTGAACGCTTTGTCATCCTGCAAAAAGTTGGCTTGGACCAAAAACAAATCAAGCAAACCATTAACAAGCAAGTCTTGACTGTTTTCTTCCTTCCTGTAATCTTCGCCTTCCTTCATCTAGCATTTGCCTATCATATGTTAAGTTTGATTCTTAAGGTCATTGGGGTAGTAGATACAGCTATGATGTTAAGTGTAACACTTTCTATTTGTGGCATCTTTGCTTTAGTCTATGTACTGATCTTTATAATTACTTCAAGAAGCTATCGTAAGATTATCCAGCTATAATAAAAAATACCTCGATTTTTTCGAGGTATTTTTATGTTTTAAATGCTAAACAATTGTCCAAATAGATAAGTAACACCCATGGTCAAAAGGCCGATACAAAGGTTACGAATCATAGCTGTTTTAGTGGGAGCTTTTCCAAGTTTTGCACTGGTATATCCAGTAATCAAAAGGGAAATTGCTACAATAACAACGGTAGCAGGGATTCGATAGTCGCTTGGGAAGATAGTTATTGAAAGCATGGGTGGAAGACTTCCAAGAACAAAGGCAATAAAGCTAGATGCTGCAGCATGCCAAGGATTGGTGAATTCTTCATACTCGATGCCGTATTTTTCCTCAACCAAGGCTTTTAGTGGATTTTTCAAAAAAGCCTTGTTAACTAATAGTTGTGCTGAAGTTTCACACTCACCATTTTGAAGATAGGCTGCGTAGAGTGATTTTTTAGCAGCATCCATATCTTTATCCAAAAGTAGTTGTTCACGGGCTACAGCGGCTTCCTCAGTGTCTTTCTGAGTAGATACGGATACATACTCGCCACCAGCCATAGAAAAGGCTCCAGCAAGGATTGCAGCTAATCCCGAAAGAAAGATAATCCAGATATTAGTTGTAGCACTGGCAACCCCGATAACAACTCCAGCAATAGAGATGATTCCATCATTAGCTCCCAATACACCAGCACGCAAGATATTTAAACGGCCAGCAAAGTTTGCATCAATTTCATGAGTAATTTCTGACATAGTTTTCTCCTTTTTAAACATTATAAAGTATAGGAGAAGTGAATACAAACTTTTTAAACTATCTGAAAAAAGTTCTACAATTCTAATAATAGCCATAGCTATTTCTTATGCCAATATATAACAAAGTTGTATTTGTAACTGAACAAATTAGGTGATACAATGAACCTAATGAAATCTTTGGAGGTCTAATATGACTCGTGAATTTAAATTTGAAACTCTTCAATTGCATGCTGGTCAAGTGGTAGATGCGACTACAAAATCTCGTGCTGTTCCTATTTACCAAACAACATCTTTTGTATTTGAAGATACACAAGAGGGTGAAGAACTCTTTGCCCTTCAAAAAGCTGGTAATATCTATACTCGTATCACTAACCCAACAACATCAGCCTTTGAAGAGCGTATCGCAGCCCTTGAAGGTGGTGTAGGTGCACTTGCAACTGCGTCAGGTATGGCAGCTATTACCTACACAATTTTAGCTCTAGCTCACGCAGGAGACCACGTCGTTGCAGCATCAACTATTTACGGCGGTACCTTTAACCTCTTGAAAGAAACACTTCCTCGTTATGGAATCACCACAACTTTTGTTGATATTGATAATCTAGAAGAAGTAGAAACAGCGATTAAAGACAATACTAAACTTATCTTGATTGAAACCTTGGGTAATCCAGTTATCAATATTCCAGATATTGAAAAAATCGCTGAAATTGCTCATAAACACCAGATTCCTTTGGTCGCAGACAATACTTTTGCTACACCTTATCTTATCAATGTCTTTTCACATGGTGTAGACATTGCAGTTCACTCAGCAACTAAGTTTATCGGCGGTCACGGTACAACAATTGGTGGTGTCATCGTTGATAGTGGTAAGTTTGACTGGGCTGCTTCAAGAAAATTCCCTCAATTAGTCGAAGAAGATCCAAGCTACCACAATATCAGTTATACTCGTGATGTTGGTGCTGCAGCCTTTATCGTTGCTGCTCGCGTGCAATTGCTTCGCGATATGGGAGCTGCGCTATCACCATTTAACTCATTCTTGCTCTTACAAGGTCTTGAAACTCTTTCTCTTCGTGTTGAACGCCATGTTCAAAATGCTGAGAAAATCGTTGATTTCCTTGTGAACCATCCAAAGATTGAAAAGGTCAACTATCCAAAACTTCCAGATAGTCCTTACCATGCCTTGGCTGAAAAATACTTACCAAAAGGTGTTGGTTCAATCTTTACTTTCCATGTTAAAGGTGGAGAAGCAGAAGCTCGTAAGGTGATTGACAACTTAGAAATCTTTTCAAACTTAGCTAATGTAGCAGACGCTAAATCATTGGTCGTTCACCCTGCAACTACAACACATGCTCAGTTGTCTGACTCAGATTTAGAAGCAGCAGGAGTAACTAAAAATCAAATCCGTCTTTCAATCGGTCTTGAAAATGTCGACGATTTGATTGAAGATTTGCGACTAGCGCTTGAAAAAATCTAAAAATAACTAGTTTTTATCTAATTAATTTTCCTTCTCACGAATAATAAAGTGAGGAGGATTTTTATGTATAGTATTTCATTTCAAGAAGATTCGCTATTACCAAGAGAAAGACTAGTCAGGGAAGGAGTAGAGGCTCTCAGTAATCAAGAATTACTAGCTATCTTGCTAAGAACAGGAACAAAACAGGCCAATGTCTTTGAAATAGCACAGAAGCTTTTAAATAACCTAACTTGCCTAACAGATTTAAAAAAAATGAGCCTACAGGAATTGCAGACTTTATCAGGTATTGGACGTGTTAAGGCAATTGAACTACAAGCCATGATAGAGCTAGGCTATCGCATTCATAAACGCGAAACAGTGGAAATGGAGAGTATCCTTAGTAGTCGAAAGTTAGCTAAAAAGATGCAAGATGAACTTGGAGATAAAAAACAAGAGCACCTAGTGGCGCTCTATCTAAATACTCAAAATCAAATCATTCACCAACAGACTATTTTTATTGGGTCAGCTACTAGAAGCATTGCTGAACCGAGAGAAATTCTCCACTATGCCCTAAAGCACATGGCAACATCTGTGATTCTTGTTCACAATCATCCATCAGGTGCAGTAGTTCCCAGTCCCAATGACGACCATGTTACCAAGCTTGTTAAAGAAGCCTGCGAATTAATGGGGTTGGTCTTATTGGACCATCTAATTGTTTCTCATTCTGATTACTTTAGTTACCGAGAGAAGACGGACCTGATATAGGATTATTTTTTGAAGTTTAGAGGACCCTGCTCAATCGCTTGTAAAGCATAGGACTCTATATCCTTCATATCAATTTTAGGAAGAGGATCAATTGTAGGGACTAGCAACTTTTCTTGTACGATAAAGTCGACAATAGCATTGAAATCTTTAATGTTATAATACTTTTTGGAGTGAATCAAGATATCTCTGTAAAAAACAAGCGATGAACGAAATTTGCCTTTAAATTTTGCATCTGCTTTTTTGCAGAATAGTTTAGACTTTTTAGACCACACTTTGAGTTGCTTTTGTTTTTCTTTTTGAGATAGTTTATCATGATTCACTTTATCCATAGAAAATGCTTGATAGCTTTCAGTAGTTAAAAGTCTGTATAGATTAGAAAGTTGAAAATAAACGTCTATTTTCTTTTCCTTATAGGTTGAGAAATGGTCAAATTCCTTGCTCTTAACAGATGAGAAAACATTAACTTCTAAATCTCTTAAAAGCTCATGAGTAGAAGGGGGGTTAAGTTCAGTCATAATTAATTAACTAATTTAAAGTTCATTGACGACATAGTCAAACAATGTTTTATCTTTTGGGCGATTTTCAAAGAGAAATTCTGGATGCCATTGAACACCGAGATAAGGGAAACCTTCCGTACTTGTTATAGCCTCGATAATACCATCTTTAGGATCATGTGCTACAACCTTTAGATTCGGAGCTAAATCTTTGATACTCTGATGATGGAAAGAGTTGATATGGGAGATTTCCCCATAGATTTCTCTAAGAATAGTATCTGGTTCAGTGACAAGGCGCTGAGTAGTGTATTCAGCTGAACTATCCTGCCAATGATCCTCGATATCTTGATAAAGAGACCCACCCATGGCAACATTAAAGAGCTGGGTACCACGACAGACAGAAAAAATTGGTTTTTTCTGTCTAATAGCTTCTTTGATAAGTGCTAGTTCAAAAATATCCCTTTGAAGGTGGTAGTCGTCGCTATCAATAGCTTTTGACTCACCATAATATTTAGGATCAACATTTTGCCCACCAGTTAAAATAAGCTTATCAATTAAACTAATGTAGTAACTGGCCATTTCTTCATCACCGATCGGTAGGATAATGGGGATACCTCCAGCTTCCTTAACCCCTTCAACAAAGCCTTTGGCCGCATAACTCATCATAAGCTCATCATCTGGATGAACTTTTTCATTTCCTGTAATCCCAATAACTGGTTTATTCATAAATACTTACGCTTTCTAATCCTCTTTACGCATGAAATAGAGGAGAGTTTGAAGTTCGCTTGTAAGATCGACATACTGAACAACTACGTCTTTAGGAAGATGTAGGTGGACAGGTGAAAAACTGAGAATACCTTTGATGCCAGCATCAACCAACAATTCAGCAACTTCTTGAGATTTTATACTAGGGACAGTAAGAATAGCAGTTTTAACATCATTATCTATAATTTTGTCCTTTATTTGAGAGATTCCATAGATTGGAACACCGTCAGGAGTCTGGGTACCAACCTCAGGATGGTCATCTAGGTCAAAAGCCATGATGATTTTCATCTTGTTACGCTCATGAAAACGGTAGTGGAGGAGGGCATGCCCCATATTTCCGATACCAACTAGCATAACGTTGGTAATAGAGTTATCATTTAAAAGATCGGCAAAAAAGTTCATGAGCTTCTTGACATCATAGCCAAAGCCACGTCGTCCAAGTTCTCCAAAGTAGGAGAAATCACGACGAACAGTCGCAGAATCTATACCAATTGCCTCTGCGATTTGTTTGGAATTAGCTCTTTCAATTTTTTCAGCATTAAATCTTTTAAAAATACGATAATAGAGAGAAAGTCTCTTTGCTGTTGCTTTAGGAATAGCAGACTGTTTTTCTTTCACAAAATCACAACCTTTCTATTTACTATTTTATAGAAAGTTTGTGAAAATTGCAACAATAACGAAAAAAAACTAAGAAAAATCTTAGTTTAGGTATTTTCGTGATAGTTTGTTAAAAAACGATAGAGGTTCCCAAGAAGACCTTGATAGATTTCAACTCCATTGTGTGTTAATGAAGTGATAAGAGTCGTATCAGGAAGGGTTACACAACCCGATAGAGAGAGCATAAGAGCTTCATAGTCTTCATATTCTTGCACACGCTCTACTTGATAGGAGTCCTTGTAAGTTAATCGAAACATAATAATCTTCTATCTTTCGCTTTTTGTAAATACGCCACGCTCAACAAGACTATCCATCAAGAAGTAGAATTTCTCTTGGTGGATATGTGTTTCTTCTGATTTGAAAATATCAACTAAACGCAGACCAGATTTATCAGTGATATTGATTTTCGCGCCTGTTAAGTCTTTATTAATGATAATTTTCAGCTGGAAACCTTCTCCACTATTTGGAACCTTTTCAAGTAGACGTGTCAGTTCATAGTTACCAACTTTAGTTTCAAAAAAAGTATTATCTTTAAGAGTAAATTTCTTTACAGTTGGGCTAAGTGTGTAATCGTAACGGCAATTTTTTAGTTTAATTGTTTGTTCGAATGCCATTGAGTTATCCTCCGATGATATTTTTAAGAGTATTAGCGAGAGTTATCATCTCTTGTTCTGTATTTTGAGGTGAAATGCTGACACGAACGGATTCGTGCAAACGAGGTGAATCTTCTCCGTAGAGTGCCTGAAGAACATGACTGACCTGAACAACACCAGCAGTACAAGCAGAACCAGTCGAGATAGAAATCCCTTCAAGGTCTAGACGAAGTAGCAGTAGGTCGTTTCGTTGTCCTGGAAATCCAATGTTGAGGACATAGGGAAGTTGCTCTTTACCTTGGTTTAGATAGTAGTTTGATCCATCCATTTCAGCTAGAAATGTTTCTTGTAGTTTTTGAACTTTTTCGAAATTAGGCTCTATATGTTCAAGATCATCCTTTAGAGCTGCGACCATCCCTATAATTGCAGGAAGGTTTTCTGTTCCTGCTCTTTTTTTCTGTTCTTGATCTCCACCGTGTAGATAAGAATCAAAATCTGTAGAAGCTGCATAGAGGAAACCAACACCTTTAGGACCATAAAACTTATGAGCAGAAGCACTGAGAAAATCAATCCCCAATTCTTCAGGGAGAATCTCTAATTTACCAACCGCCTGAACTGCATCAACATGATAAACAGCTGGATGATTTTTTAGAACATCACCAATTTCATCAATCGGTAATAGAGTTCCTGTTTCATTGTTTGCAAACATAGTTGAAACTAGAATGGTATCTTCACGGAGTGCATTTTTGACTTGGTCTGCAGTGATTTCTTGATTTACAGGTTTCAAAACAGTTACTTCAAACCCGAAATTTTCAACCAAATATTCAATTGGTTCAAGAACTGCGTGATGCTCAATAGCAGTAGTAATGATGTGTTTCCCACGCCCTTGGTGGCGAAGGCAGTAACCAATAATTGCTGTATTATTACTTTCTGTACCACCAGAGGTGAAGAAAACGTGCTGTGGCTTTGTTCCTAGAAAACTCGCTAACTCTTGACGCGCTTCTCGTAATAATTTACCTGCTTGACGTCCATGGCTATGAATACTAGAAGGGTTCCCATATGTTTCTTGCATGACTTGAGTCATTGCTTTGATAGCTACAGGTGACATGGGTGTCGTAGCAGCATTATCCAAATAAATCAAAAACTCACCTAATTTCTAATTAAATTTAAATAGTGGACTAACTGGTTTTCTTTCATGAATACGAACCATGGCATCACCAATTAATTCGCTTGCAGTAATGTATTTTACATTTTTTGGTTTTTTACTTTCTGTTACGACAGAATCTGTAACCAAGATTTCTTTGATATTAGCTGCATCAAGCAATTCTGCAGCGCTGTCAACGAAAAGTCCATGACTTGAAACTGCATAGATTTCAGTTGCACCATCGCGTTCTAGGATTTTAGCAGCTTCAGAGAAAGTACGACCTGTATTTAGAATATCATCAATCAAGATTGCTTTCTTGCCTTCAACCTCACCGATAATATATCCTTGGCTACGTTCAGAATCATCTTGAGCATAGTCGATGATAGCAATCGGTGCATCAAGGTACTCAGCAAGGCTACGAGCACGTTTTACACCTGAATTTTTAGGGCTAACAACAACCACATCTGAACCTGTCAAACCTTTATCACAATAATGTTTTGCAAAAAGAGGAATTGTGTAGAGGTTGTCAACAGGAATATCAAAGAAACCTTGAACCTGAACAGCGTGAAGATCAAGTGTCAATACACGACTAACTCCGGCTTTAACCAACATATTTGCAACAAGTTTAGCTGTAAGGGGTTCGCGAGAAGAAGCGATACGGTCTTGACGAGCATAACCAAAATAAGGCATGACAACATTGATTGTATTTGCACTAGCACGAACACAGGCATCAACAGTAATTAAAAGTTCCATCAAATGATTGCTAACAGGATAAGAAGTAGACTGGATGATATAAACATCATAGCCACGAACACTTTCTTCGATGTTAACTTGGATTTCACCATCTGAGAATTGACGTGATGATAATTTTCCAAGTGGAACACCTGCAGCATCTGCGATTTTTTGAGCAATTTCATGGTTTGATGAAAGTGAAAAAAGCTTCATATTCTTTGTATCTGACATTGATAAACCGTCCTCTATAAACTACGTGAATCAGCAAAAGCAAACAATTTTACAACAAGTGTTTTCTGTTACAGATTCTAATATTTTTTATCTCTTTTATTTTATCAAAAAAAGTTGATTATTTCAGGATTTTTTCATATTTTCTATAAATCGTACTAATTTTGAAGGTGCTTTCTTGTATTCGATATCATTTGCCTGTAAAAACTCCTGAAAATCAAGACTTCCCTGGTCTCCATTTTCGACTTCCAGCTCTAATTCATAATCAACAACATCGAAGTAGGTACTTTGATCTAGTGCCATCAGTCCGATAGAGGTCTCTTTCTCATAACGAACAGTGGTTAAACAACCTAAAACAACCCATCCACTTGGTGAAACACCTCGATTTGAAAGTTCTTCTAAAATCATACCCTGAGGAAGTTTGCATTCCTCTAAACATTTCTTTGCCTCTTCTAGAGTGAGAGCTTGATTGTATTCCATATTGCCTACAGCTTGAGGAATTTTTATCGTTAATTCAGCGCTATCTTCAAAAGTCCGAATACGCATGGCTATCTTATTGCTACGTAGCTTATAGTCACAAGTATCTAAGTAGTAGTTGTTTTGCGTAATAGGAGTAATATCCGAAAAATATTCTTTTAATTTTATATAGTCTTCTTTTTTTAGAAGAGTTTTTAATTCTATTTCTAAATGTTTCATTTTGAGAACCTTTTATTTTGTTTGAAAGCGATTTATGGTATAATAATAACTGTATTTATTGTATATGATTTTTAAATGAAAATCAAAGAGTAAATGAATATTGTAGCTAAAGAGGGGTGAATCTATAAAATCTATGATTACTGAATGGGAAGAATTTTTAGATCCTTACATTCAAGCTGTTGGCGAGTTAAAAATAAAACTACGGGGGATTCGAAAACAGTACCGCAAACAAAATCGACATTCACCAATTGAATTCGTAACAGGGCGTGTGAAACCTATTGAAAGTATCAAAGAAAAAATGGTTCGTCGTGGAATAACCTATGACACGCTTGAACAAGATTTGCAAGATATTGCAGGATTGCGTGTGATGGTTCAATTTGTAGACGATGTGAATGAGGTTGTATCTATCCTTCGTAAAAGACAGGATATGAGAGTTGTTCAAGAACGAGATTATATCACTCATCGTAAGGCGTCAGGTTATCGTTCTTACCATGTAGTTATTGAATATACAGTCGATACCATAAATGGTGCAAAAACCATCTTAGTTGAGATTCAAATTCGTACTTTGGCAATGAACTTTTGGGCGACGATTGAACATTCACTCAACTATAAATATCAAGGAGATTTCCCAGAAGAAATTAAGGAAAGGCTTGAGATTACCGCTAGAATTTCTCATCAGCTAGACGAGGAAATGAGCAAGATTCGAGATGACATTCAAGAAGCACAAGCACTCTTTGATCCTTTGCATCGGAAATTAAATGACGGGGTAGGAAATAGTGACGATACAGATGAAGAATACAGGTAAAAGGGTTGATCTGATCGCCAACCGTAAACCTCAAAGTAGAAAAGTGTTGTACGAACTCAAGGATCGTTTGAAGAAGCATAATTTTATACTTAATGATAAAAATCCTGATATTGTTATCTCCATTGGAGGAGATGGAATGCTTCTATCTGCTTTTCACAAGTATGAAGATCAGTTAGATAAGGTTCGTTTTGTTGGGGTTCATACGGGACATCTTGGTTTCTATACTGATTATAGAGACTTTGAATTAGATCAGCTAGTTACTAATTTACAGTTGGATACAGGAGCTAAGGTTTCGTATCCATTATTAAATGTCAAAATTTATCTAGAAAATGGTGAAGTTAAAATCTTCCGTGCTCTAAACGAAGCTAGTATTCGTAGAGCAGATCGAACTATGGTTGCTGATGTCGTGATAAATCACGTCCCCTTCGAACGCTTTCGAGGTGATGGATTGACTGTATCAACTCCAACAGGAAGTACAGCCTACAATAAATCACTTGGTGGTGCTGTCCTACATCCGACCATAGAAGCATTACAATTAGCGGAAATTGCTAGTCTGAATAATCGAATTTATCGAACACTTGGTTCTTCAATCATTGTTCCTAAGAAAGATAAAATCGAACTAATACCAACTCGAAATGATTATCATACTATCTCTATCGATAATAGTATCTATTCTTTCCGAAATATTGAAAAAATAGAGTACCAAATCGACCACCACAAGATTCATTTCGTTGCCACTCCAAGCCACACCAGTTTTTGGAATCGAGTTAAGGATGCCTTTATTGGTGAGGTGGACGAATGAGGTTTCAATTTATTGCAGACGAACATGTTAAGGTAAAAACCTTTCTAAAGAAACATGAAGTTTCCAAAGGTTTACTTGCCAAGATTAAGTTTCGAGGTGGTGATATTCGGGTGAATGGGCATCCGCAGAACGCTACCTACCTCTTAGATATTGGGGATGAGGTTGTCATTGATATTCCTCCAGAAGAAGGTTTCGAGACACTGGAAGCCATAGATTATCCCTTGGATATTTTGTTTGAAGATGACCACTTTCTAATTCTGAACAAACCATTCGGTGTGGCCTCTATTCCTAGTGTTAATCACTCAAATACTATTGCTAATTTTATTAAAGGTTACTACGTAAAACAAGTTTACGAGAATCAGCAAGTGCACATTGTAACTAGATTAGATAGAGACACGTCTGGTTTGATGCTATTTGCCAAACATGGATATGCTCATGCAAGGCTAGATAAACAACTTCAGAAAAAAAGTATTGAAAAACGGTACTTTGCTCTTGTAAAAGGAGCAGGTATTTTAGAACCAGAAGGAAATATCATAGCTCCCATTGCGAGAGACGAAGATTCTATCATCACAAGGCGTGTAGCTAAAGGTGGTAAATATGCTCACACAGAATACAAGGTCATAGCATCCTATGGAGACATACATTTAGTCGATATTCGATTACATACTGGGAGAACACACCAAATTCGTGTTCATTTTTCACATATTGGTTTTCCCTTACTTGGAGATGACCTCTATGGCGGAAGTTTAGAGCATGGCATACAGCGTCAAGCGCTACATTGCCATTTCTTATCTTTTTATCATCCTTTTCTTGAAGAACAGTTGGAAATATCATCTCCGCTGCCAGATGATTTTAAGAATTTAATAACTAAGTTATCAATTAATTAATATTAAAGGAGAAAACTCATGGAAGTTTTTGAAAGTCTAAAAACCAACCTAGTTGGTAAAAATGTACGCATCGTTCTACCCGAAGGGAAAGAACCTCGTATCCTACAAGCTACAAAACGTTTGGTGAAAGAAACAGATGTTATCCCAGTTTTGCTTGGTAAACCTGAAAAAATCAAAATCTACCTTGAAATCGAAGGAATTCATGAGGGGTATGAAGTCATCGACCCAGATCATTACGATAAATTTGACGATATGGTTGCTTCTCTTGTAGAACGTCGTAACGGTAAGATAACAGAAGAAGAAGCTACTAGACTCTTGAGTGAAGACGTTAACTACTTTGGTGTTATGCTAGTTTATATGGGCTTGGTTGACGGTATGGTTTCAGGTGCACTTCACTCAACTGCTGCAACTGTTCGCCCAGCACTTCAAATCATTAAAACTCGTCCAAATGTAACTCGTACTTCAGGTGCTTTCTTAATGACTCGTGGTTCAGAACGTTATCTTTTCGGAGACTGTGCAATCAACATTAATCCTGATGCTGATGCCCTAGCTGAAATTGCTATTAACTCAGCAATCACAGCTAAAATGTTTGGTATCGAGCCAAAAATTGCAATGTTAAGTTACTCAAGTAAAGGTTCTGGTTTCGGTGAAAACGTTGATAAAGTGGTAGCAGCTACTAAACGTGCACACGAATTGCGTCCTGACCTTGAAATTGATGGAGAATTGCAATTTGACGCTGCCTTCCACCCTGAAACAGCAGCTTTGAAAGCTCCAGGAAGTAAAGTGGCTGGACATGCAACTGTCTTCATCTTCCCAAGTATCGAAGCAGGAAATATTGGATACAAGATTGCAGAACGTCTAGGTGGTTTCTCAGCTGTAGGACCTGTTTTACAAGGTTTGAATAAGCCAGTTAATGACCTTTCACGTGGATGTAGCTCAGATGATGTTTATAATCTTACTCTCATCACTGCAGCACAAGCTATTTACCAATAAAATTTCCAAAGCCCCACTTCTTTAAGAGGGGCTTTTCTAGTCTTTTAATTGTCTAACACCCTGCAAAACTAGCTAAATTATGGTAAAATAGATAGTAATCATCTATGATTTATCGATTAAGTTTGTATGAAGAAAAGGAAATAGAATGGCTATTATTCAATGGTTTCCTGGCCATATGTCAAAAGCGAGAAGACAGGTTCAGGAAAATTTAAAATTTGTTGATTTTGTGACAGTTTTAGTTGATGCACGTTTACCCTTGTCTAGTCAAAATCCGATGCTGACTAAAATTATCGGTGACAAACCTAGACTATTGATTTTAAACAAGGCAGATCTTGCAGACCCAGTATTGACAAAAGAATGGCGTCAGTACTTCGAATCCCAAGGAATTCAAACACTTGCAATCAATTCTAAAGAGCAAATTACAGTTAAAGTCGTAACAGACGCTGCTAAGAAACTCATGGCAGATAAAATTGCTCGTCAAAAAGAACGTGGTATTCAAATCGAAACCTTGCGTACCATGATTATCGGGATTCCAAACGCTGGTAAATCAACCCTGATGAACCGTTTGGCTGGTAAGAAAATTGCTGTAGTTGGTAACAAACCAGGTGTGACAAAGGGCCAACAATGGCTCAAAACAAATAAAGATTTGGAAATCTTGGACACTCCAGGGATTCTCTGGCCAAAATTTGAAGATGAAACCGTTGCTTTAAAGTTGGCTTTAACTGGAGCTATCAAGGACCAGTTGCTTCCAATGGATGAAGTGACGATTTTTGGTCTTAATTACTTTAAAACACATTACCCTGAAAAGCTTCAAGAACGTTTTAAACAAATGAATCTGGAAGATGAAGCTCCTGAAATCATCATGGATATGACTCGTATTCTTGGTTTCCGTGATGATTATGATCGTTTTTACAACCTCTTCGTCAAAGAAGTTCGTGACGGAAAATTAGGCAATTATACATTAGATACATTGGAAGACCTCAATGGCAACGATTAAAGAAATAAAAGAAGAATTAGCAAAGATAACAAATCTTGAAAGTCCCTTGTTTAAGAAATTTGAAAAAGATTCTCGCTCAGGTGTTCAAAAGGAAATCGAAAAGCGTAAGAAAGCCATTCAAGCTGAAATTGATGAAAATCTCCGCTTAGAAGCAATGTTATCTTATGAAAAAGAGCTTTATGCTCAAGGTATTAGCTTAATTGCGGGTGTAGATGAAGTTGGTCGTGGACCTTTAGCTGGTCCTGTTGTTGCTGCAGCAGTCATTATTCCTAAAAATTGTAAGATTAAAGGTTTAAATGACAGTAAAAAAATCCCTAAGAAAAAACACGAGGAGATTTTTCAGGCCGTTAAGAACAATGCACTAGCAATTGGTATTGGCATTATGGACAATCAAGTCATTGATCAGGTCAATATCTATGAAGCAACTAAACTAGCTATGAAAGAAGCTATCTCTCAGCTTGACCCTCAACCAGAACACCTTTTGATTGATGCAATGAAGTTGGATTTGCCGATTTCTCAGACATCCATCATCAAAGGAGATGCGAATTCTCTATCCATTGCAGCAGCATCCATCATTGCTAAGGTTTCCAGAGATAAGATTATGGCTAACTATGACCAGGAATTCCCAGGTTATGATTTTTCTCAAAATGCTGGTTATGGAACGGCTAAACATTTAGAAGGTTTAGAAAAGCACGGTGTTACACCCATTCATCGCACAAGCTTTGAACCGATTAAAACGATCGTTTCAGAAGCTGAAAAAGATAATTAAAGGAGAAAATTATGGAGGAACAGTCGGAAACACTTAGTTCCAAGAAAGAATTTGCCTTTGCGTCAAGTACAATTCTATCTCAAGTAGGGCGAGGAATTATCGTTGGATTAGTCGTGGGCCTTATTGTTGGGTCATTTCGGTTTTTGATTGAAAAAGGCTTTCATGTAGTTCAAGGACTATATCTAGACCAAGAAAATCTACTTCGAAATCTATTGATCATTTTATTGTTTTATATTCTAATTTGCTTACTTAGTGCCAAATTAACACGCTCAGAAAAAGATATTAAAGGTTCTGGTATTCCTCAAGTTGAAGCAGAGTTAAAAGGTCTCATGTCTCTCAATTGGTGGGGTGTCCTCTGGAAAAAATACATTCTAGGTACCTTGGCCATTGCTAGTGGACTCATGCTCGGTCGTGAAGGTCCAAGTATTCAACTAGGTGCCGTTGGAGGTAAAGGAATTGCTAAATGGCTGAAATCTAGTCCAGTAGAAGAGCGCTCTTTAATAGCTAGTGGAGCTGCTGCTGGACTTGCTGCAGCCTTTAACGCACCAATTGCAGGGTTATTATTTGTAGTAGAAGAAGTCTATCACCATTTTTCACGATTCTTCTGGGTTTCTACCTTGGCAGCCAGTCTAGTAGCAAACTTTGTTTCCCTTCTCATCTTTGGCTTAACACCTGTGCTTGATATGCCGGATAATATTCCTCACATGAGTCTTAGTCAATATTGGATTTATCTGGTAATGGGAATTTTTCTTGGATTCTCAGGTTTTCTTTATGAGAAAGCCGTTCTAAATGTCGGAAAAGTATATGATTGGATTGGTCCAAAAATTCATCTAGATAAGGCCTATTACCCTATTCTAGCTTTTTTCCTGATTATTCCAGTTGGAATATTTCTACCTCAAATACTTGGTGGAGGAAATCAGGTTGTTTTATCTTTAACAGAGCAGGATTTTAGTTTTAAAATTCTCTTAATTTACTTTATCATTCGCTTTATCTGGAGTATGATCAGTTACGGAAGTGGACTTCCTGGTGGAATTTTCCTACCTATTTTAGCTTTAGGTTCCATACTTGGTGCTCTGGTCGGTATTATTTGTGTCAATCTTGGACTTGTTACCCAGCAGCAATTCCCTATTTTTGTAATTCTTGGAATGAGTGGTTATTTTGGGGCTATCTCAAAAGCACCTTTGACAGCAATGATTCTCGTGACGGAAATGGTCGGTGATATCCGCAATCTAATGCCATTAGGGATGGTGACCCTAGTTGCCTATATTGTTATGGATCTGCTAAAAGGGGCGCCCGTCTATGAAGCCATGCTTGAGAAAATGTTACCTGAATCAGCAACTGATGATGGAGAAGTTACCCTGATAGAAATCCCAGTTTCTGATAAGATAGCTGGTAAGCAGGTACATGAACTCAATTTACCACATAACGTACTTATCACAACCCAGGTACATAACGGTAAAAGTAAGACAGTTAATGGTTCTACAAGGATGTATCTAGGGGATATGATTCATCTCGTGATTCCAAAAAGTGAAATTGGAAAAGTGAAAGATTTGCTATTATAGAAGCCTTAGTTTACATAAATTATCTTACGTACCTCAATGATTAAATAAAAAGATTTTGCAGTTAAATTTATAGATTCTAACAGATTGAAATGATTTTAAACAAAACTCGGTCCCTAAATTATGAGATCGAGTTTTTGTATTATATTCGAATAAACTGCAGAAGATAAAAAGCATTCTATCATTCTATAGAGAAAATTGATTGAGTGTTGATTTAACGAATTGGATAGGATTTTGTTATCACATAGTAAAACTGGAAATTATTGTACTTTTCCCTAGACAGTGGACAAACCTTTGATACGATTGAGTTTAAGTCGTAATGTACACTCTCTAAAAAATGTACTTTATAATCGAAATGTACTTTATTTTAAGGCAAGATAAAGTACATTTTTTGAACTAGTGGCTTAGATGCGTAATGTACAAAATTAGCCCCTTTTAAATTCCTTGCAAACCTAAAAATATTGATTTAGTAAGGTTTTGAATTTCACTTTTGTTCCAGTGTACATTTGAAAAAATTCCAGTTTTCACTTTGATAAAGTACATTTTAGGCAATTTTGGACAAAAAATTTTTTTAGTTATTTTTTATTAATTAGTCATTCCTATATATCCCCTATAATATCTTTCCGAAAAACTATAATTTTCTTGAAAAATATATCTGACTATGCTATACTACTAGTATAGAAAGATTTGGAGAAAAACATGAAACGTGAAATCTTATTAGAACGGATTGATAAACTCAAACAAGTCATGCCCTGGTACGTCCTGGAATACTATCAATCAAAACTAGCTGTTCCATACAGTTTTACGACCTTGTACGAATACTTAAAGGAATACGATCGATTTTTTACCTGGGTCTTGGAATCTGGTATATCGAATGCTAACACCATGGCTAATATACCTTTAGATGTACTTGAGAACATGACCAAGAAAGACATGGAATCTTTTATTCTTTACTTACGTGAACGTCCTTTACTCAATGCTAATACGACAAAGAATGGTGTCTCCCAAACAACTATTAACCGAACTTTATCAGCATTGTCTAGCCTTTATAAGTATTTGACTGAGGAAGTTGAAAATGAGCAAGGAGAACCTTATTTCTACCGCAACGTCATGAAGAAGGTTGCTACCAAGAAAAAGAAAGAAACCTTGGCGGCCCGAGCTGAAAATATCAAGCAAAAGCTCTTTTTAGGCGATGAAACAGAGGGATTTTTGAATTATATCGATGAGGAATATCCTAAAACTCTCTCTAATCGCGCTTTATCCTCTTTTAATAAGAATAAAGAGCGAGATTTAGCCATTATCGCACTCCTTCTTGCCTCTG
>ERZ773046.907-NODE-907-length-18151-cov-4.299956_pt1 | contig 18151 bp, 17 predicted proteins | sample MGYA00580634_ERZ773046 | MGnify/ENA primary metagenome ERZ773046 (study PRJEB29015, sample SAMEA2738127) | human oral metagenome | biome: human oral; feature: human-associated habitat; material: saliva | place: China | collected 2159 ... | reverse complement strand
ACAAAATTTTTATAGTGAAGATTTATCTGATATTGAGATTGAATTAGACCCAAATCTAACTATTGAGAAAAATTCAGAGAAGTATTTTGATTTATATAAAAAAAACAAGAGGACAATTGAGAATTTAATTGAACAAATAGAGATTGCAAAACAAGATTTAGGATATTTTGAAACTATTAAATTCCAAATTGAAAATGCAGATAAAACGGATATAGCAGAAATCAAAGAAGAATTGATTGCAAATGGGATATTAAAAGAAAAGATTAAGGTTAATAAGAAAAAGAATAAGAGTAATTATTTTGTAATTAACCATAATGGAACTGACATTTATGTTGGAAAAAATAATCTTCAAAATGATGCTATTACTAATAAATTAGCAAGGCGCGATTATCTATGGTTCCATGCTAAAGATATTCCGGGTAGTCACGTGGTAATCTTTGATAATAATCCTAGTGAAGAGACGATAGAAGTCGCGTCAATGTTAGCTGCTTATTATTCGAAGTTTAAAAATGAAGAGTATGTTAATGTTGATAGAACGTTAATTAAAAATGTAAAAAAAATATCTGGTGCTAAACCTGGCTTAGTAACATATACTGGACAAAAAACGGTTAAACAAAAAATTGACAAAGATCTTATTGGAGAGCTTTTAATAAAATAAAACAATTGAATAGCAAGGGAAGGTGAATATATGAATGATAAATTAGATGTAAAGACGGGTGTAAAAGATACGTTACCGACAGTTTTTGGATACATAGGTATAGGGTTAGCCTTTGGAATTATTGCGAGTTCGGTTGGCCTTAATCCTTTCTTTGTTGGAGCAATGTCGTTATTCATATACGCTGGTGGTGCTCAATTCATAACTGTAAGCATGCTTTCTAGTGGTTTTCCTATACTCTCAATTGTCTTGGCAACATTTTTAATCAACTCAAGAATGATATTAATGAGCATGGCAACAGCTCCATTTTTCAAGAGATATAGTGTATTTAAGAATATTATAATTGGTACTTTTTTAACTGATGAGAGTTTTGCTTTAGGAATGAATAAACAAAACTATACTAATGGAAGGCTGACTTACGAATGGTTCAATACTGCAAACCTAGTATCTTATTTTACATGGGTTGTGTCTTCGGTACTAGGTGCGTTACTAGGTGGAATAGTTAAGGATCCTAAGGTACTAGGTTTAGATTTTGCTCTAGTTGCGATGTTTATAGGGTTGTTATTTTTACAAGTTATTTCAGATATTACTATTAAGAAAAAAGTACAATTTCTAGTAATTGTCGTTGTATTCTTCTTAGTATATTTTGGAATGATTTTCATTCCAAGTAATTTATTAATTATAGTGGTTACTTTAATAGGATGTGCGATAGGAGTGGTATTGAAACATGTTATCTACTAATTATATAATATTAACAATATTAGGATGTTCAATTGTTACTTGGTTATCTAGGGTACTTCCTTTCGTATTATTGAAGAAATTCGATTTACCTAAACCGGTTATAGAGTATCTAAGTTTTGTACCGATTGTAATAATGTCGGCTTTATGGTTCGATAGTCTTTTTATTCAAAAGATCGGGGAGTTTCCTCAGATCAACTATGAAAATCTACTTGCTTCATTGCCTACGGTACTAAGTGCAATTATTTCAAAAAGCCTCTTGGTGATAGTTGTAGTAGGAATAATTTCATTAGCGATTATTAGAATTGTATTTTAAAAATAAGAATTGAGAATTTTAAGAAAATATTATCGAATTAATTTACAACTTAAATATACATGTTTATAGTTTAAATTTTTTCCGATTTATGGTATCATAAAAAGATAATAAAACATAACAGAAGGATACGAAAAATGGAGAAAGGATTATTAATAGTTCTTTCAGGACCTTCAGGAGTAGGTAAAGGTACTGTTAGAAAAAGAATTTTTGAAAGTAATGATGTTGACTTCGAATATTCAATTTCAATGACGTCGAGAGGTATGAGACCTGGTGAAGTAGACGGGGTTGATTATTTCTTTAAGACAAAAGAAGAATTTGAAACTTTAATTCAACAAGGTGAATTATTGGAATATGCTCAATATGTCGATAATTATTACGGAACTCCCGTTAAATATGTAAGGGAGACGATGGAAAAAGGAAAAGATATATTTTTAGAAATTGAAGTACAAGGTGCAGGACAAGTAAAAAGTAAAATTCCGGATGCTTTATTTATATTTTTAGCACCACCAAGTATCGGTGACCTTAAAGAAAGATTAAAAGGTCGTGGAACTGAGAGTGATGAAGTAATAGAATCACGTATAGCAAAAGCTAAAAAAGAAATTAATATGATGCACTTATACGATTATGTTGTTGAAAATGATGAAGTAGATAAAGCTGTAGAAAGAATTAAAGCAATTATCCTTAGTGAGCATTTAAAACGTGAGCGCATAGAGATGAAATATAGAAGAGCATTATTAGAATTAGAAGAAATGTAGGAGAAAAAAATGTTATATCCAAAATTAGACGTATTAAAATCAAAAGTAAATTCAAAATATATGCTAGTATCATTAGCAAGTAAAAGAGCAAGAGAACTATTTGCAAATCCTGAAACAAGCAAACTAGACAAGTACACTTCTCATAAAGAAGTTGGTAAAGCATTAGAGGAAATTGCAGAAGGTAAAATTTCTGTATTAGAAAAATAGTTTAGATTATTGTTTACAAAACGGTATTTTTAGTGTAAAGTAATATAAGTGTTTTTCTTTGAGTGATCGCGGCAGTAATGCTGAGGAAAGTCCATACTCACACAAGCTGAGATGCTTGTAGTGTTCAACGCTAAACGAAAAAATAAGTTTAGGCACCTTATGGTGACGGCAGAAAATATGACCTAAGTAGTTTTCTATATGGTTATATGTCTTGAAAGTGCCACAGTGACGGAGTTCTTATAGAAATATAAGAAGTGGAACGCGGTAAACCCCTTGAGTGAGCAATTCAAATTTTGGTAGAAGCACTTATTCCGCAGAAATGAATGTAGGAATAGGAAATATGTATATATTTAGACAGATGATCACAGCTATTTTTACGAGAGTAAACTAGTCTCGTTTGAGTAAGATAGATACAGAATATGGCTTATGATAAGAAAAACAACTAGTTCTAGGGGCTCTTAGGAGCCTCTTTTTTAAGGAGGAAGAAATGAATTTTAATTTAGTAGCAACAACCCCTATGGGAATTGAAGCAATAGTAGCTAAAGAAGTGCAAGAATTAGGTTATGAAACAAAAGTAGAAAATGGGAGAGTATATTATTCAGGAGATAAGAGAGCAATAGTGCGTTCTAATCTGTGGTTAAGATGTGCAGATAGGGTAAAAATTGTAGTTGCACAATTTCCTGCGTATACTTTCGAAGAGTTGTTTGAAAAAACTAAAGAAATAGAATGGGATAAATATCTTCCAGTTGATGCCAAATTCCCTGTAGATGGACGAAGTCATAAGTCTACACTATTCAGTGTTTCTGACTGTCAATCAATCGTTAAAAAGGCAATTGTTGAGAAAATGAAGAAAAGCTATGGAGTTACAGGGTGGTTAACAGAGACCGGAGCTAGATATAGACTAGAGATTATTATGTTAAATGATATTGCAACTATTTTATTAGATACTTCTGGAGATGGGTTACATAAGCGTGGATATCGTGCTAAGCAAGGGACAGCTCCATTAAAAGAAACGTTAGCTGCAGCAATGGTTAAACTTACAAACTGGAAAGGTGAAACACCATTATATGACTTATTCTGTGGATCAGGAACATTATTAATTGAAGCAGCTATGGCAGCACAAAATATGGCACCTGGAATCAATAGAAACTTTGACTTTGAAAAATGGCCATGGATGCCAAAAAGTCTTGTAGATGAAGAAAGAAACAAGGCCGAGGATCTAATTGATTATGAAAAAGAATTAGAATTATATGGTTCTGATATTGATCCTAAGATGATAGCAACTGCTGAAAATAATGCTGAAGAAATAGGATTAGCAGGAGTTATTAAGTTTAAACAGATGTCAGTGTTCGACTTTGTAGCGAAGAAGGAAACTGGGTGTGTGATTGCCAACCCGCCGTATGGAGAACGTTTAGGGGAGAAAAAAGAAGTAGAGGCGATGTATAAGTTTTTAGGGACTGAACTTAAAAATAAAAAACATTGGTCACTTTACTTATTAACTTCTCATAAAATGTTTGAACATTTATTTGGAAAAAAGGCAACGAAAAGAAGAAAGCTATTTAACGGTTCCATTGAATGTACCTATTATCAATACTGGGGAGAAAAAATAAGATAACATTTGACAATTATAAAAATATATCATAAAATAAGGATGTAAGTAGAGTTATATTATAAAGAAAAGAGGTTGAGTTTATGCATTTAACAAAGAGTACTGAACAAGCAATCTGTATAATGGTAATGTTATACCTTCAAGATAGACATGTTTTCTTAAATTCTAAGGAAATAAGCCAGCGTTTAAATATTTCTCCAACGTATCTGAAAAAAATTATGAGAAAATTGGTTGTCAATGATTTAGTAAAAGCTAACACTGGTATTGGCGGGGGATATAAATATAAATCAAATAAAAAAGTTACTTTATATGACGTATATGTAGCGCTAAACGATGAAGTAGAAATATTTGCGTTAAAAACAGATTATGTTTCTAAAATTTTTGAAGGTGCGTTAGCAGTTGATAAACGTTACAATAAGTATTTGAAGAAAGTTAATACTGTTAATAAGGCAATAAAATCTTCATTAGAAGATATTACAATCGAAAGCTTAGTAGAAGATATTCTTGAAGAAAATGCTAAGATAAGATTAGATTGGAATAATTGGGAAGACGAATTTGAAAGGGTAAATGTCTTCTTTAAAGGATAAAAAAAATACGGTTATGAGAATTCATAACCGTATTTTTTATAGCGCACTAGAGAAAGCTTCGATAAATTTATCAATATTTTCAAAGTCTTCGTCAGTATCTGCTTCAATCTCAATTTTAAGGTTTTCTGTAGGATTAGTTGCACCAGTTTTAGCAATTTGCTCGTTGAATTGATCTACAGAAACACAATATTCATCATAAATTGTGTCACCAGTACCTATAACTCCATAGATTTTTCCTTCATAGTTTTTATCAGCAAGTGCTTCGAAAAATTCTTCCATTTCCTCTGGTAGCTCTCCTTCACCGTATGTGTATGTAGCTACGATAAATGCATCTGCATCATCAAGAAAATCAAAATCTTCCATATCTTCGATAAATAATTTTTCTATTTCTAATCCTTTTTCTTCTTCGAATTTTTCAATCATTAAATCAGATAACATTTCCGTATTACCTGTTAAACTCGCATAAACTAATTTAATATTCAAAAAAATCACTCCGTTCTATTTATATATAAATGATAACTATTCCTTATTATAACGTATAAGAAAAGTTAAGTAAACAAAAACATTTCATAATATTTATTTTGAGCAAAATTATTGAAAATTTGTGAAAAATATAGTTTAATTTTACTATAATTTTCATTTTGGAGGTACTGTATGGAAAAAGGTTCAATTCTTTTCCATTCTATCTGTAGTTGGAGTAAAATTTAATATCAAAATTTTACAAAATATAAATAGAAGATGAGCAATATACTCATTTGGAGGATAGATAAATGGAAAACAAATTTACATTCTTTGAGAAATTTATTATGATTTCTACAAAAGAAACTTTATTATTTTTATTAGTGCTTTTTGGGCTATTTTACTTTATGTATTATCTAGCGAAAAAAAGAGTTAGTTCTTCAAAGAGAACTTTATTATCAACAGCAATTGGTTTACTTTTAGGTATAGCTATTCAAGCATATTCAGGTTTTAGTGATGAACCGATGAAAATTAAATATGTTGCTGAGATTACGACTTGGTATTCATTATTCGGTAATGGTTTTATCGATTTAATTAAGATGTTAATAGTTCCATTAGTACTTGTATCAATAATTAATGTTATTGTTAATATTAATGCAAATACAGACGTTAAAAAATTAACACGTTTAACTTTAATTATTACCTTAGGTATGGTAGCTATAAGTTCAATTGTTGGGTTTGTAGTGTCTGCTGTCTTTAAGCTTGGAAGTAGTTCTATTGTTTTAGGAAATGGAGATAGTAAAATTAAAGAAGTGAAGAACGTTGTAACAATTATTCGCGAATTAATTCCTTCAAATCCAATTAAAGCAATGGTTGATTTTAACGTTATCGGTGTAGTAATCTTTGCAATGTTTATAGGCTTAGCGGCAAGATATATTCAAAATAAAGATGAAAACAAAGTTAAAACTTTTATTGATTATATCGCCAACTTACATGCTATAGTTTCTCGTATGACAGTGCTAGTAATTAGATTATTACCTTATGCAGTAATCCCATTATTAGCCAATACAATTGCTCAAAGGGGATTAAAATCAATTAAAGATGTGTTATTATTCATTGCTTTACTATATGTAGCCGTAGTAATTCAATTCATCATTCAAGGATTATTCTTAGTTTTACACGGTGTTTCACCAGTTACATACTTCAAAAAAGCAAGTAAACCTTTAGTTTTAGCATTTACATCACGTTCAAGTGCAGGGACTTTACCTCTAACAATTAATACATTAACTAAAGAAATGGGAGTAAACCAATCAACAGCAAACTTCGTTGCTTCGTTCTCTTCTACAGCTGGAATGCAAGGATGTGCGGGGATTTATCCGACTATGTTAGTTGTGTTCTTAGCTAATGCAAATGGAATCGCAATTGATGCAACATTGTTTATTATGACAGTAATTGTCGTGACACTTGGATCAGTAGGTATCGCTGGTGTACCAGGTACTGCAATTACAGCTGCCTCTGTTTCAGTAAATGGGGTAGGTTTTGGTGCATTATTTAATCAAATTAACCCAATTTTAGCAGTAGATCCAATTTTAGATATGGGACGTACTTGCTTAAATGTTAGTGGTGGTATGACAAACTCAATTATGGTTGATAAACACTTAGGTTTATTCAGTAAAGATAAATTTAATGAGTTTGATAAAGTAAAAGAATAGATAAATTAATCGCAGTATGAAAAGTACTGCGATTTTTTACTTTATTATATATTTAGATTGTTATATATGTATATCATTAGTTTTTTTGTTCGCAATATGATAATATAATAAAGGTAAAAATTTAGTAATATATCAAAATTTTGGTCAAAGCATTATTTTGCAATTACGTTAAAATATATGGAGGTACTATGACTGAATTTTTAAAAGAATATGATGTTATTGTAATTGGTGGAGGACATGCTGGAATTGAGGCAGCCCATGCAGCTAGTAGAAAAGGTGTTAAAACTTTAATGATTACAATTAATTTAGATACTATTGGTTTTATGCCGTGTAACCCAAGTGTAGGGGGACCGGCAAAAGGTATTGTTGTTCGTGAAGTAGATGCACTTGGTGGACTTATGGGACGTGTAGCAGATAAAACTAATATTCAAAGTAAAATGTTAAATACTGCAAAAGGTCCAGCAGTTCGTGCACTAAGAATGCAATCTGATAAGGTAGAATACCAACTAGAGATGAAGAGGATTTTAGAAGATACTCCAAATCTAGATATTGAGCAAGCAATGGTACGTGAGCTTATTATTGAAGATAATAAGGTGGTTGGTCTAAGGACTATGTTAGGTACAGCATATAAAGCTAAGACTATAATTATCACAACTGGTACTTATTTACGTGGTGAAATCGTTATTGGAGATATTAAATATTCTTCAGGACCAAACCATCAGATGCCATCTATAGATCTTGCAAAACAATTAGAAGAATTAGGTTTTGACTTAGTTAGATTTAAAACTGGAACACCACCAAGGGTTAATGCTGATAGTGTAGATTTTTCAAAAACAGCAATTCAGCCGGGTGATGATGAGGAGCATGCATTTAGTTATGAGACTAAAGAATTTGTAAAAGATCAGGTTCCTTGTTGGTTAACTTATACTAATACAAGTACACATGAAATTATTGATAAAAACTTAGGGCGTTCTGCAATGTACTCTGGAGTTATTAAAGGAACAGGACCTAGATATTGTCCAAGTATTGAAGATAAATATGTTCGTTTTAATGATAAGGAAAGACACCAACTTTTCTTAGAACCAGAAGGTAGAAACACAAAAGAAATTTATGTTCAAGGTTTATCAACTTCTTTACCTGATGATGTACAAAGAGACATGGTTCGAAGTATTGCAGGGCTAGAAAATGCAGTAATTATGCGTAATGGTTATGCTATTGAGTATGATGCTGTGAATCCAACAACACTTTGGCCAACATTAGAGACAAAATTAATCGATGGATTATTTACAGCTGGTCAGATTAATGGTACAAGTGGTTATGAGGAAGCTGCAGGTCAAGGAATCATGGCGGGAATAAATGCGGCATGTAAAGTTCTAGGTGAAGAGCCGATGATACTTGGTCGAGATGAAGCATACATTGGAGTTCTTATTGACGACTTAGTAACAAAAGGAACAAATGAACCCTACAGACTTCTAACTTCAAGAGCGGAACATAGATTACTTCTACGTCATGATAATGCAGATATGCGTTTAACAGAAAAAGCTTATAATTATGGCTTAGTAACTGAAGAAAGATACAACAGATTCTGCGAAAAACGTAGTATGGTAGCTGATGAAATAGAAAGACTTAAGACTTTTAGAATTACTCCAACAGCTGCGACTTTAGAAAAATTAGCAGAGTTAAATAGTGCTGAAATTCGTGATGGAATTTTAGCCATTGATATGCTAAGACGTCCAGAATTATCTCATACAAATGTACTTTATTTAGCAAATGATGAAACAGTTTTACCTAAAGACGTAGTAGAACAGGTTGAAATTGAGGTTAAATATGAAGGGTATATTAAAAAATCTATTCAACAAGTTGAAAAACTTAAAAAAATGAATGAGATGAAAATACCAACGGATCTAAATTATGATGATGTACCAAGTTTAGCTTTAGAAGCAAGGGAAAAACTGAAAAAAGTTTTACCATTAACGATTGGACAAGCATCTCGTATATCAGGAGTTAATCCAGCGGATATTTCTATTCTATTAGTATACTTAGAACAAAGAAGAGGTATGAATAATGAATAAGGAACAGTTCTATAATGCTGTGAAAGAAAAGGTAGGTATAGAATTATCGGAACTTCAGAAAGAGCAGTATAGTAAATACTACGATTTAGTTGTAGAATGGAATCAGAAAATCAATCTCACTGCTATTACTGAAGAAGATGAGTTCTATACAAAACATTTCTTTGATTCGATTTCATTAGCATTTTATAAAGACTATTCAAATATTGAAAGTATTTGCGATGTAGGAAGCGGTGCAGGATTTCCGTCTATTCCATTGAAAATATTACACCCAAATTTAAAAGTTACTATTGTTGATTCTTTAAATAAACGTATTAAGTTTTTAAATCTAGTTAAAGATGAACTTGGACTTACTGATTGTAATTTTGTTCATGCAAGAGCGGAAGAGTTTGGTCAAAATAAAGAATACAGAGAAAGTTTTGAAATAGTCACTGCTAGAGCGGTAGCAAGATTAAATATATTAGCTGAGCTTTGTTTACCATTAGTTAAGAAAGATGGTTACTTCTTAAGTTTAAAAGCTCAAAAAGCTGAAGAAGAGACTAAAGAAGCAATAAATGCAATAAAACTTTTAGGTGGAAAATTAGAACAAGATCTTGAATTTGATATTGAAGGTGAAGAAAGGCATATACTAGAAATTCGTAAAGCCAAAGAAACACCTAATAAATATCCAAGGAAAGCTGGTACACCTAATAAAAAACCATTACTATAGAATATATTAAAGGAGAATTTTGTAGTTATATCTACGAATTCTCCTTTTGTATATACTTTAACGAAGTAAAAAAAGAAAAAAGTAATGAATTTTCAAAAAATTCTTTACTTTTTTTTGATTTTATATTATTATATTTATTATATTAAAAACAAACAAGAAAAAGGAGGATATATATGTCAAAAAGAGTAAAGGATTTTCTTAATATTATTTTAAACGGAACTGCCTTAGGAGTTGTTGCCGGATTAATTCCAAATGCTGTTTTAAGTACATTATTTAAGTACTTAGGAACTCTATTTGCACCGAATGTATTCACTACACTTTCACAAGCGATGTATTTATTACAATTTTCTGTACCAGTTTTAGTTGGTGTAATTGTAGGGCAAAGTTTAAAATTTAAACCTTTAGAGTCATCAGTATTAGGTGCTACGGTTTTAGCAGCAAGTGGATCATTAACTTTTAATGCTCAAGCAAAAGCGTGGACTGGAGTTCCGATGGGAGATTTATTTAATGTAATTTTAATAACAGCAATTGGAGCATTAGTATTAAGTTATGTTAAAGATAAATTTGGAGCTGTTACAATCATTTTCTTACCAATAACTGGAGGATTAGTAGCAGCATTAGGATTAGTAACATTACCTTATACAAAGAGTTTAACAAAACTATTAGCGTCATTAATTTTTGAATTCACAACATTACAACCAGTTTTAATGTGTATCTTAATAACAATGGCATTCTCATTCTTAATCGTAACACCTGTATCAACAGTAGCGATGGGATTAATCTTATTCACGAATGAGAACTATGTAGGTGCTGGGGCAGCTACATTAGGATTAGTTTCTGCAGCTGCAGTATTAGCAATTGGTACATACAGAGCAAATAGTAAAGGAGCAAGTGTTGCTATCCTATTAGGAGCAATTAAACTTATGATGCCTAACTGTGCACGTAAACCGCAATTATTCCTTACTATTTTAACAACGGCAGCAGTTACAGGTTTATCTGGATACTTCCTAAAAATTCTTGGAACACACGAAAGTGCAGGATTTGGAATTATCGGATTAATCGGACCTACAAAATCATATGCAATGAATGGTGGAAACTTACTGCCAATTCTATTAGCATTCTTTGTAATTCCGTTTGTAGTTGCGTTCTTAGCTGATAGACTGTTCTCAGATGTTTTAAAACTATATAAACCTGAAGCATATAAACCAGAAAACTTATAATTACATTAAAAGATATTCGAATTTATTTCGAGTATCTTTTTTATTTTAAAAATATAGAGATAACGTTGACAAAGTAATTTTGTAATTATAAAATTATAGTAGAAAATATATTAAGGAGAATGATTATGAAAATTTTATTTGCAGGAGCTGGGGCATTAGGATCGAGATTTGGATATATGTTATTTAAAAATAATGAAGATGTAACTTTTGTTGATACTTGGGAAGAACATGTTGAAAATATAAAAAATAAAGGATTGAAGGTAATTATTGATGAGGTTGACTTAGGGAACTACTATATTCCTATTTATAAACCAGAGCAGATTTCAGGGAAGTTTGATGTTATATTTGTAGCTACTAAATCAATGCAGTTAAGGCCGATGTTAGAAAGTGTAAAACATCTTTTACACGAAGATACTAAAATAATTTGTATATTAAATGGTCTTGGGCATGTCGAAACACTAAAGGATTATGTGAAAGAAGAAAATATTTTAATTGGTGTTACGGTTTGGACTAGTGGTCTTGGTGGACCAGGAATATTGGAAGCTCATGGAACAGGGAAAATAGAATTAAAACAGGTTAAAGAAGTTAATCTAGAAAGAACACTAGCTTTAGTGGAAAGATTTAACGATGCCGGATTAAATATTAAGTATTCAGAAAATACATTTCAGTCAATCTGGCATAAAGCAGGGTTAAACTGTGTTTTAAATACCTATTGTACACTTATTGATTGTAATATTAACCAATATGGAAGTTTTGAAAAAAATCTTGAGTTGACTAGAGCAGTTCTTAATGAAGTAACAGCAGTTGGTAGGGCAGAAGGGGTAGATGTAAAACAAGAAATTATAGAAAATAATATAAAAAACTGTTTTCCGCTTGAAACTGCTGGAGCCCATTATCCATCATTATATCAAGATATGAAAAATGGACGTTTAACAGAGATTGATTATTTAAATGGAGAAGTATCACGATTAGGGAAAGTTCATAATATTCCAACTCCTGTTTGTGATGTTATTACATTAATGATTCATGCTAAGGAATTCATTAATGATAATAAATAACAGTAATGTAAAAGAGATGCTAAAAGGCTCTAAGTAAAGAAATATCAATGTTTCACTTGTATTTTTCTGTTAAAAAAGGTATAATAGTTCGTATGTTCAGATTGTCTATTTTTGAATAGGAGGAAAAAATATGTCATTAGAAATTAGTAATGAACTTGGTCATGTTTCTATAAGTGATGATGTAATAGCTTCTGTGGCTGGAGGAGCTGCTGTTAGTTGTTATGGAATTATAGGGATGGCTAGTAAGAATCAAGTTAAAGATGGAATCACAGAAATTTTACGTAAAGAAAATTACGCAAAAGGAATTAAAGTAAAAAAAGATGAAGATAAACTTGTTATTGACCTATATATTATTGTTATGTATGGAACAAAGATTTCAGAAATAGCAAGTAATGTACAATCTTCAGTAAAATATCAAATTGAAAAAACTCTAGGTGTTAAAGTAAATGAAATAAACATTTATATTCAAGACATCAAGGTAAATAAATAGGAGGAAAGATAGTGGAGAAACTTAACGGACTTATTTTAGCGGAAATGATCGACTTAGGTTCGAAAAACTTAGCTAAAAATGCAGAAAAAATAAACGCATTGAATGTTTTCCCTGTACCAGATGGAGATACAGGAACAAATATGAATCTTTCAATGTCATCAGGTGCAAAAGAAACAGCTGCAAATGTTGTTGAAAACATCGGTGAATTAGGTAAATCTTTTTCTAAAGGTTTATTAATGGGAGCACGTGGGAACTCAGGTGTTATCCTTTCTCAACTATTTAGAGGGATGTCTCAATATATCGCTGATAAAAAGGAAGTTAATGCAAAAGAATTTGCTGAAGCTATCCAAAATGGTGTAAGTATCGCGTATAAAGCAATTATTAAACCTGTAGAAGGAACAATCCTAACAGTTGCACGAGAAGCAGCAGAAGCTGGACTAAAAGCAGCTGAAAATACTACTTCTGTAGTAGAAGTAATGGAAGCTATATATGCTGAAGCGCAAGCGTCACTAAAAAGAACACCTGAATTATTACCAATCTTAAAAGAAGTTGGTGTAGTAGACTCAGGTGGTCAAGGTCTTGTTTGTGTATATCAAGGATTTGTTGCTGCACTAAAAGGTGAAAAAATCGAAGGTTTAGAAGCGGTAGAAACTAATCTTGTTGACATGCAATTCGAAGATGATCATGATATGGACTTCATGAATCCTGAAGATATAGTATACGGATTCTGTACAGAATTCACTGTACGTCTTGATAAAGAGAAAAAAGAATTTAATGAAGATAAATTCCGTGAAGATATGAGTAAATTCGGAGATTCTTTATTAGTGATCTCTGATAGTGAATTCGTAAAAATTCACGTTCATACTGAAACTCCTGGAGATGTGTTTAACTATGGACAACAGTACGGAGAATTAATCAAAATTAAATCTGATAATATGAGAGAACAACACCGTGAAGTTCTTAGAAAACAAGAAGCTAAACAAACTACAGCTCCAAAAGAGTTGAAAGAACAAGCTATGATTTCTATTTCTATGGGAGCTGGCTTAAGTAAAGTTTTAACTTCTATGGGAGTTGATTATATCGTAGAAGGTGGACAAACAATGAATCCATCTACTGAAGATATCATGAAAGCTATAAAAGAAGTTAATGCTAAGAATATCTTTATTTTCCCAAATAACAAAAATATCCAACTTGCAGCAAAACAAGCTGCTGAGTTAGCAGAAGAAAATGTTTTTGTTGTTGAAAGTAAAACAGCACCTCAAGGCTTAGCTGCAGTTATGGTATTTAACCCACAAGCAGCAGCTGAAGAGAACTTTGCAAATATGCAAGAAGTATTACCTACGGTAAGTACTTTAGAAGTGACTCATGCTGTTCGTGATACTAATATTGAAGGTGTTGAAATTAAAAAAGATGAATTTATGGGTATTAGGGATGGAAAGATTGTAGTTTCTAATTTATCACTTAATACAGTATTAGAAGAATTACTAGAAAAATCTCTTCATGAAGATTCTGAAATTGTTACACTTTACCTTGGTGAAGAAAGTACTGAAGAATACACTGATTTCTTAGAGCAATTAATCGAAGAAAAATATCCTGATGTAGAAGTAGAACTTATTGAATCAGGACAACCAGTATATCCATATATTATTGGAGTAGAATAATAATTAAATGTTAAATTAAAAAAGTAGCATTAGTCTAAAATAGATTAATGCTACTTTAAAGTTGATAGAGTAAAATATCAATATACTAATCATAAGACATTAAAGAAAAATAGATTATGATTGGAAAGGAGAAAACATGGTTGATATAATTATTGCATTATTATTAGCTGCAGGTGCGTACTTAGGATACAAACGTGGGTTAATCATGCAAATTTTTTATCTAGGAACAATTGTAATTGGTTATGTAGTATCAATGTTATTCAGTTCAAGATTAGCATATTTATTTACAAGTATGATACCAATTCCAACTGATGTTACAGATGGTTTAGAAGGAATATATAAAGGTTTAAATATTCCAACTGCATATTACCGAATAGTTTCGTTTATTGTATTATTTATTGTAATTCGATTAATAATACAAATTCTAGCACAAACATTAGGAGTTGTTAGAAAATTACCGTTAATAAAAATAACGGATAGATATTTAGGGGCCATTTTAGGGTTTGTGGAAATTTATTTAATAGTTTTCGTAGTATTGTATCTAGTAACGGTATTGCCAACACCAGACTGGAAGATAGCAATATTTAAAGATTCAGTGTTACCAGACTATATAATACAAAACACACCAGTATTATCAAAACAGTTTATTAGTTTATTCTTTAATAAATAATTGAAAGAATCGGAGTACGTAAAGTACTTCGATTTTTTTGTAAACTTAAACCAGATTATGATTTTAATCGAAAGAAATTGTTTAATGCTTGTATTTAGTGTATAATAGTTTGTGTTATAAAAAGATAAAGCATGTAAATATAGATAGAAGGAGTGAGATTAGATTGAATAAAATTACTCAAAAGAAACTTAATTTAGACTTAGTTTTAAAAGATATAGAGAAATATTGTTTCTCAGAGTTATCTTATGAAAAAATAAAAAATTTAGAATATATAACAAATTATAATAAGTTAGTAGAAGTTCATAAAGAAAATGAAGAAGGATATGACTTACTAAGAAAATATCCAAATGAATTCAAATTAAAAATATTTGATTATAATGCTAGTGTTAAGAAAGCTAAAATTGATAGTGTCCTTTCAGAAAAGGAACTCTTCTATATATTAAGGAATATTATAACTTATGATAGATTTTCTAGAAGATTTGAGAATATTAAATTACAAGAACATTTTTCATATCCAAGTTTAACAAAATATGTAGTTAAACTAGATGATTTTAGTGATTTAGAAAGATACCTAGATAGGATAATAGATGAGGATGGTTATATAAGACCAGACGCTTCATTAGAACTGAAAAATATCAAAGTAAATATTTCTAAGTTGAAAAATAAAAGTGATCAGATTTTAAAAAATATCTTACGTTCAAATGTCAAAAAATTAACTGAAGCAATTGTTACAAAGAGAAATGACCGTGATGTTATTTTAGTAAAACCAGAATATAAAAATGATTTTGGTGGAATTATCCATGATGAGAGTGCTTCGGGTAATACTTTTTATGTTGAACCAAAAGAAAATGTAGAGATTAATAATGAAATTGGAATACTAAAACGTAAAGAAAGAGAAGAAATACTTAGAATTCTAAAAGAAGCTTCAGAAGTTATTAAAGAAAAAGCTGATGAACTTATAAATTCACTTTGGAATTTCTCGCAAATAGAGTTTATTTTTTCAAAAATGAACTTTTGCGCCAGAAATGGCTTTAATAAGCAAAACATAGTAAATTCACAAGAACTTAATCTAAAGAAAGCATACAATCCATTAATTGATAAAGACGTAGTTGTGAAAAATGATGTTATTTTAGACAATAAAGGTAATTCACTAATAATAACTGGTCCTAATACAGGTGGTAAGACTGTAATTTTAAAAACAGTTGGATTATGTGTGTACTTATCACATTTAGGATTTTATATTCCAGCATTAGAGGAATCAACAGTCGGATTTTTTGAAGATGTGTTTGTAGATGTGGGAGACGAGCAATCAATCGAGAATAACTTATCTACTTTTTCTTCACATATGACTAATATAATTGATATATTAAATAAAACGAATGATAAGAGTATTATTCTATTAGATGAATTATGTTCAGGAACTGATCCGAGTGAGGGTGCTGTGTTGTCAATTGCATTATTAGAGAAATTCAAGAATCTAAATGCAACGATGTTATGTACAACGCACTACCCAGAAATTAAAAACTATTGTTTTGAATCAGAGTATTATAAAAACTCATCTATGGAATTTGATTTTGAAAAATTAAAGCCAACTTATAGATTTATTATAGGTTTACCAGGGAAATCTAATGCAATAAATATTTCTGCTAAACTAGGTCTAGAGCAATCTATTATAGATGAAGCGAGTTCATTATTAGAAGTTAATACGAAAGAGAACAATCTCTTCATAGATAAACTATCGGAAAGTATTAGAGAATACGATTATAAATTAGAATATATAAATAAAAGTTTAGCTGAAATTGATGAAGTTAAAGAAACGCTTGTATCTAATCTACAGAAATATGAAGAATATAAAGAAAGTCTATACAATGATTTAAGTATAGAGTTAAATAAAGAAATAGAAGAGAAAAAAGAAGAGATGCTTGAAATTTATAAAGAATTTAAAGACAATACTTCTTTAAAACAGCATGAGCTTAATGACTTACTTCATTCTATGGATAAGAGTAAGAATAAAATTAAACTACAAAGAAAATTAGAAAGTCAACCTAAATTTAATAATAGTGAAATACAGGTTGGTGATGATGTGCTCGTACTAAGTTATAATCAAAGAGCGACTGTATTAGAAATTTCAGGAAACACCCTACAAATAAAAATGGGAGCTATGAAACTAAATATTAAGAAAAAAGAAGTTAGAAAAATTGATAGTGAACCAGAAGTTGCTAAACGTTATGTAAGTACAAGTAATGTGAGTAGTAAAAAAGTAGGTATTGATATCAACGTAATAGGATTAAATACAGAAGAAGCCATAAGAGAGATTGAAAACTATATGGATAAAGTGATACTGCAAGGTTATGATACATTTACTATTATTCATGGTTTAGGTTCTGGTATACTACGAAAAAATATCGGAGAATACCTTAAAAATAATAGATATGTAGCTAGCTATAGAACCGGAGGTCAAAACGAAGGTGGAATGGGAGCTACTGTGGTTGAGATGAAATAAAAGGTTAAGTTGGATTAAATTCCAACCTAACCTTATTTTTTATATATCCAATATCTTAATGTAGTTCTAGATTCTTCTACTACCTCGTTTTCTAAGATACCGCCACATGATTCTATAGTATGTTTTGAAGCAATGTTATTTTTATCGCATGTAATTAGCATTTTATCTAAACCAAGTGAAAATAAAAATTCAGAAGCATAGTTTAACATTTTCTTGGCGTAACCTTTTCTTCTTTCAGACTTTCTAACACTATAGCCTATATGACCACCAAAATTTAATAAATAATCATTAAGTTCATGTCTTGCATTAATAATTCCGACAATCTTATCATTATCTAGTGCAAAGAATGTATGAGCAGTAACAAATCCTGGAGTGACTGTTTCTTTATACTTAGTATTTTCTGCAAATTGTACCCATTCAGGGATAGATAAAGCAGTCAAATTAGCTGCTCCTTGAATGATTTCATTATTAAGAACAAATTCTTCTTTGTAATCTAATATTTGTTCAAAAGTAACATCTTTAGGTTCTTTAAAAATAATCATAAAAGCTCCTCCTTATACTGTATACTTATATAATATCTCAATAGAATTTGATTGTAAATAGTAAAAAGAAAGAAAAATTGAAATAAAAATGAAAAAGTATGAAAATATTATTGACAAGAAATAAAGATGATGATAGAATAGTAAAAGTCTTCTCAAGAAGAAGACGAACAATCAAACATTTCAAAATATTA
>ERZ773046.906-NODE-906-length-18156-cov-4.321253_pt1 | contig 18156 bp, 14 predicted proteins | sample MGYA00580634_ERZ773046 | MGnify/ENA primary metagenome ERZ773046 (study PRJEB29015, sample SAMEA2738127) | human oral metagenome | biome: human oral; feature: human-associated habitat; material: saliva | place: China | collected 2159 ... | reverse complement strand
GTATTCGAGGGCTTTATGGATTACCTCTCCGCTATGCAACTTGGCATCATCGCTTCGGACTGGCTTGTCCTTAATTCCGTTTCCAACGTGGAGAAGGCGGTGAAAGCTTTGCAGGGCTATGAAAGGATAGAATGCTTCCTCGACAATGACGATGCGGGGCGAAGGACTTTTCAAAGGCTAAGGGCAGACTTAGGGAAAAAGGTCTTTGACCGTTCCTCCCTGTATGCCGACCATAAGGATTTGAATGAGTTTCTGCTTTCCAAGAATGCAGGAAACAATGTATAACAACAAAACGATAGTAAACAATGAAGAAGAAAATCATAAATGCAATATGGGTAATGGGGGTACTCTCCATTGCCGTGTTTTGCCTATCTGCTTGTGATAACGAGTTGGATATTCAACAGGCGTACCCGTTCACGGTAGAGGCTATGCCGGTGCAGAAGCACATCGTCAAGGGACAGACGGCAGAGATACGCTGCACGCTCAAACGGCAGGGGCAATTTGAGGATGCACGCTATACCATCCGTTATTTCCAGCCTGACGGCAAAGGCTCGCTAAAAATGGATAACGGTACGGTCTTCAAACCCAATGACCGCTATCTGCTTACGAAAGAAGAGTTCAGGCTATACTACACATCTGCTTCCACCGACCAGCAGACGATAGACGTGTATGTGGAGGACAATTTCGGACAGAAGGCAAAACTCTCGTTTGAGTTCAACAGCCAGAAAGACGAGGAAAAGGAGAAGAAAGATGAGGTTAAGAAATAAACTTGTCGTCTTCTGCCTTGTCTGCCTTTCCTGCTTACGGCTTTCCGCTCAGGACGGAAGGAATGCACTGCTCTCGTTGCCACCTTTTGAGCGTGGCGTGTTCTGCATCAAGCACTTCGAGGGACTGCACGGGTTCAAGGACGCACCCTATGTCGGATACGGTCATCAGTTGCAAAAGGGAGAACGCTTTACGGCGGCGATGACGGAACGGCAGGCGGATTCCCTGCTTCGGGCAGACCTGATGAAGCGTCTGATGATGTTCAAGAACTATGGCAAGGATGCCCTGCTGCTTGCCGTCCTGTCCTACAACGTAGGAGCAGGCAGATTACTGGGATACGGCAAGCATCCCAAGAGCCGATTGCTGCGAAAGATAGAGTCGGGCGACAGGAATTTCTACCATGAATTTGTCTCTTTCTGCCGATACAAGGGCAAAGTCCTCAGGGGGCTTGTCAAACGACGAAAAGTAGAGTTTGCCCTGTTTTATATACCCTGATTTTCAAATACGCCTCTTGCGACATTTTTATGCTTCGCAAGGGGCGTTTTCCTGTTGTTTTATTCGCCTTTCTCGCTATGAATGAGTAACTTTGCAAAAAACAATAATTGTTATGTACAGAGGATTCAATTTATTATTAGAGGATAATTGTTTCATGGTGTCAATATTCAAGTGAGCAGTAAGTGTAGCGGAGATACATTTACTTAGAATATTAACATCAAATAGAATAAATTCAAGAAATGAATTGGAAAATTTTTGGAGTAAAATACGACAAACAAGAAACGTGGGCATTTGAACAAATGTCTTATTTGCTTTTTTGTGCAGAGTTCAACAATCGTGTTGGACTTTTCCGATATAAGAACCAAACAGGAATTGAGACAGAACCAATCGAAAAAGACGGAAAATTTTATGGTTTTCAATCTAAATACTACACTACATTAATCGCTGACAATAAAGAAGACATTATTGATTCAATTAAAAAAGCTAAATCCCAAAACAAGCAACTAGACGAATTATATCTTTACATCAACCAAGAACTTTCCGAAAGCACTACTAAAAGCAAAAAGAAACCGCAATATCAATTAGACATTGAGAAAGCCGCTAAGACAGCAGGAATAAGTATTCAATGGCGAGTCCCAAGTAATTTTGAATTACAATTATCTTTGCCTGAAAATAAATACATACATGACGTTTTTTTCAGTCTTGACCCAAACGAAGGAAATTTACTTGATGAGATTTATAAACACAACGAGAATATTTTACAAGCAATCCAGACAGAAATAACATTCGGAGACAAACAAATTAAAATTGACCGAAGTTCTGTTGTTGAATCAATAGCAAATGCTTCTCAAAAGAAAAAAAACATAATTATTTCGGGTGAAGGTGGCTGCGGTAAAACCGCAATTTTCAAAGAGTTTTATAACTCTTGCTTTAAGAAAATACCAATTTGTGTTTTTAAGGCAAATGAACTTAATGTAAATCACATTAACGACATATTTCACATAGACCACAAATTTACATTTGCACAGTTTCTCAATGCCTACAAGGACGAACCACTTAAAATATTTGTAATTGATTCCGCAGAAAAACTTGCAGAGATTTCTAGCAACGATATTCTTACTACGTTAATTCAAAAGTTAAAAGAGAATGCTTGGAATATCATCTTTACAACACGCTACGCTTATCTTAACGATTTAACTTTTTTGATAAAAGAGAATTATCAGTTGCCGTTTGACGTAAATGATGTTTCTCTGATTGGTACTGAGGAATTAAAATCAATAGCAGACGAATTCAAATTCCCACTTCCCGACAATCAAAAATTCGTAGAGCGACTTAGAAACTTGTTTTACCTAAGAGAATATGTTCAACAATATTCCAACATTGACAAACAAGGAAACTACAAAGAATTTATTGACTTGCTTTGGAAAAAGCGAATACAAAATACCGTTCAAAAAGACAACCTGCACCTTGAACGAGAAAAATGTATTATCAGCATTGCCAAACAAAGGTGTGAAACAGGACGGTTCTATATCAATGCTGATAGTTTACCACAATCAGCATTGTTTCAATTAAAGCAAGATGAAATACTTGGCTATGATGATACTCATTGCGGATATTTTATTACTCACGATATTTATGAAGAATGGACATTGAATAAAATTGTTTCCCGAAGTTTTTCAAACACATCAACCACAAAAGAGTTTCTTGACGACTTAGGGAATTCTTTACCCATTCGCAGAGCATTTAGGTTATGGCTATCAGACCATTTATCAGAAAACAGTAAGGAAATAGAAATTTTCATTCAAAGTGCTTTTACAAGCACTGATGTTATTCAATTTTGGAAAGACGAAATTTTAGTTTCCGTTTTACTCTCAGATTATTCAGAAACATTCTTTAAATTTTTTGAGAAAGAAATCATTGCAGATGATTTTGAAATACTAAAACGAATTTTGTTCCTGCTAAGAATCGCCTGTACTGATATTTCTGCAACTCAAAATATTGAAATTATAAAACCTAAAGGTAAAGGTTGGGAAGAAGTAATTGCCCTTATTTACAAACATAAAACTGACTTTTTCGACAACAACCTAAAACTTGTTTTACCTGTTTTAACTGATTGGTGCGCATTCAATAAAAAAGGAGTAACAACAAGATACACAGGTTTATTAGCATTAAGCGTAATTCAAAAAACTGAAACCGAAGAAAATTTCTTCATACACGATGTTGCGGAAGAAAAATTTTTGAAAGTGGTTTTTAATTCAGCCAATGAACTAAAAACCGAACTAAAAGAAATATTTGACAAAGTAGTTTCTAATACATGGACAGAACACAGAGCCCCCTACGAAGGACTTTGCTCTAAAATTTTAGAGAAGCCCTACATAGCAATTGAATTAATTAAAACACTTCCATTATCTGTTATTCAATTATGTGATTTATTTTGGCAAAAACAGCCGAAAAAGCAAGACGGATTTGGATATGAAAGAGATACAATGGAAAGTCGTTATGGCTTAGCGGGCAAACACGAATTGAATTATTTCCCCTCAAGTGCTAATCAAACGCCAATAAAATGGTTATTGCAAATAGAATTCTGCAAAACACTTGATTTTATCATAGATTTTACAAATAGGGCTGTTGAATCTTATAGTAAATCCGACTATGGACAACAAGACGTTAAAAAAATCACATTACACGTAAGCGAAACGAAAGTAACACAGTATTTGAGTGACGCAATTTGGAGTATGTATCGTGGAGGAGGAAGTCCCTCTGTTCCCCACGTATTAGAGTCAATGCATATGGCATTAGAAAAAATTCTTTTAGAATTTTCTCTAATCTCAAAGTCCGAAAAAATTCAGAATATACTTCTTAAAATTCTCATTCAATCAAAATCAGCTTCACTTACTTCTGTTGTTTGTAGTGTTGTGCTTGCGAATCCTGATAAGTTCTATGATGTTGCTTTGATTTTATTCAAAACAATTGAATTATTTCACATAGACACGATTAGGTGTTCAGGCGAATTTCATACTAAATCGCTGTATGGTATAGGATATGGAATGGATAAAATAAAAGACATTTTATACACAGATGAAAGATTGAAAACTTGTGAAGATAAACATAGAAACTCAAATTTGGAATCATTGTTTCTGAATTATCAACTTTTTGGTGTCAAAGGATTTAACGAAGAGCAGAATACTGAATACATCGGTAAATTATACGACATTATTGACCAATATAAATCAAATACTTCAACAAGTAAATCCTTTGGAATATTGTTGGCTAGAATGGATAGACGTAATTTAATACCAAAAGTATCACAGCATGACGACAACCATTTACGAATAGAATTTACGCCTAAAGAACTTTCTGACGAACATAAAAAGGAAAGCGAAGAAGCGTTAAATCAATATCAAGAACTTCTTAAATACTCTTCGCTAAGAATGTGGGCTGATTTTTTGATTGGTGCGAGAAATCAAACTAAAAGCGCAAAGCAAGAGGAATATGACAACAATCCTCTTTTAGCTTTATCAGAAACAAAGCAACTTGTTGAAGAACTGAAAGCAGGACGAAACGGAATAGGTATGCTTGATTATTCTATACCTGCGTTTTCGTGTTCTAAATTATTACTTGAACACAAAGACAAATTATCAAAAGAAGATAAGGTTTTTTGTAAAGAAATTATTCTTTCTTCCCTGTCGAATCTTTTCACCGATAATTATGATTATCAAATAAGTGATGGCGTTGAAGCCTCTATTCATGCAATTCCATCATTAATAAAAGAATACCCTGATGAAATAGAAAGCTATGTTTCTATAATGGTTTTAACTCTTTTCGATGAAACATCTCTTGGTGCTTACAAAAGAATATGTGATTACGTTATTGAATCTATTCATAATTCAAAATTATGGGAGCAAAATTCAAAAGTTGCACAGGCAATTCTGTTCGGATATGTAAAACTCAAACCCATATACAAAACCATTGTTGCTGAAAAAAGAAAAGAAATTGGTTGGGGACGAATTTCTAAAAAATCCATTTTCGAAGAATTAGAGAAAAGAAATTCTGATTTCACTTTTGAAAATTCATCATTAGACATAAACAACATTACTTCACTTGATATTCATTCTTTGGAAATAGTTCTTCAGTTAATACCATCTGACACGAAAGATATAATTCACTTAGAAATTTATGCAAAATCGTTGCCCTTATTAGCTTCACAGTTATTAAAAGACAGAAGAAGTTACAAAGATGATTCAGGAGACGATTCTAACATTTACTTATTACGCTTGCATATTTTCAAGAATTTTGCTTATTTCATTTTACATAGAGAGAAAAATGAAATTGATGCGTTTCTAAAACCATTTGTTGATTCATTTTCTTCAACCGAAGAAACAGCTTCATTTATTGGAGAATTAGTAAGTGCAGAGGATTATCTAAACAAGTATGAACAATTTTGGCATATTTGGGACAATCTATATCCAAAAATAAAAGAACTATGTGCAAATCCATGTGGCTATCATTTAAAAGAAATCATAATAAATTATTTTTTCGCATGGCGTTGGTGGCGTGAAGGAATTGAAGATTGGCATAGTTTAAAAGAGGGAAATTTATCCCTTTATGCAAATGCTTCAAAAGATATAGGAAACATTCCTGCTGTATTGTATTCTGTTGTCAAAGTTTTAAATTCAATCGGGACAAACTTTAAAGACGAAGGTATTGATTGGATTCATGCAATTGTGTCAAACAACAAATTGTTACACCATGACGACTTAGAATCAAACACTTTATATTATTTGGAAAAGTTTTTAAGAAAGTTCGTTTTCATCAACAGACAAAAAATAAAAGAAGAAATTAGATTGAAAAATAAAATTATTCCGATTCTTGATTTCATGATTGAACGAGGTTCTATGCATGGATATTTATTAAGAGAAAGTATTTTATGAAAACCATAACAACATGAAAACACCTGCTTCCAACAAGCATATAGGCATAAGTAGTGCTGTAGGCTCGCGGAAGCAGCGGTGAAAACTTGCAAGTATCTTGCTTGTACAAACTACAGTTAACTATCCCTTGCACTAATATGCCGATCGATATGAAAATAAGTTGAAAATGATTTGGATTTGTCTTAGAATTCTTTTGAGCCGTCTCAACTCACTGTCAAAAGTAACGAGGTGTTTTTCATTGGGGTTTCTTTGCTCCTTTCTTTGTCCGCCCGAAGCTCACGAAAGAAAGGAGCGGTCGGCAAATCTGCCGACCGCTTTACTCCGTCTGCTCTTCGTGAACGGTTATCCGTCTCGTAATAACTTCGGGGTGAGTGGAGAAAGCCCAATTGATTTCCTCATCGGGCAGGGTGCTGTGAATATTCCCACCCATTACCAATCCGCAATTCTGAATGACCTTTTGCCGGGCTTCCTCCCTGCTTTCGGCAACTACCTCAAACACCCCCTCGAAAATGTACTGCGTCCGTACTCTGTAAACTCTCTTCTTCATATTCTCAAAACTCAACCTTTAATAATCTGTGTTCCATCGGCTCACCATTGGATAACCTGCGGTGGGTAAGCCAAAAATGATGTGTGCCATAGCCGTATACAAAGAACTTGTCAAGTTCCGTTTCTTCGGCTATCTGCTTGACAGCAGCCCTTAATTCCTCTTCATTGGCGGATAAGGTAATGGCATTGATTACCCTTACAAGGATATGAGGTATCTCGTCCGTCCAATTACATACGATGCTTTCAATTTCTGCTTTCATATCTGTGATGTTTTGGTGATTGTTGCTTATGCTGTCGCTCTCATTCTCTGCCTTATCAATTTGCGGTTGGCATTGACAAGGCTCACTATCTGCTCGTGATACTCCGTGTTCTTGTTGCACAGTCCACGACTTTGCACGACTTTGAGTGTGTCCAAACTAACTTCAATCGTTTCTATCCGTCTGCCCTCAATGGTCGCCGAAAGTATCAGTGAGTTCTCTTTAAGATAATAGGCATTGTCGAACACACAATGGTGCATTGCCACACCCTCATCCAAATGTTCCTGCACGCTCTCCAAAACGTGGACTTGGATTGTGCCGTCCGTGAAACGGATACCGAAGAATTTTGATTTGAGTTCGTGAAAACGTTTCTCATCCTCCATTGCCTTTTTACGTCTCTTCTCCTTTTCTTCCCTTTCCCTTTGTCTGCGGAGTTCGTGTTGTCTGCGGTCGTGTTCCCTATGCAGGTCGGTGGGGCAAACATACTTCGGGCTGTGTATGTCCTTGCCCAATCTGCGGAGCATATCCACATAATCGCACCATATTGAAATGTCCTCTATGTCATAGCCGTTGCGAGTGGCGACTTTATAGGATTGCCAACAAGCGTCAAATGCCCTCGAATTGTCAAGAAAGTGTTTCAGATGCTCGGTTCTACCTGCTTTAATCAATGTTTCCGCACGGCTGTCGGACAATAGGGCTGGAATGAGAACAGTTGGTGCGATGTCGTGAAAATCATTCTTAAATCCATTCCTGCGGAGTGCTTCCGTTGCCTTGAACTTCGGATATATCGGAGAGTACGATATATGGCGGTAGGCTTCGTTGTCGTTTCTCACTGCCATAGGCGAGCAATAGGAAAAGGTGTCGATGTATCTGCCCAATACTCTCTGAACGGCAACAATCGTCTTTCGTCCTTGTGCGCTCCACCAATACTGACCGATTTCAATAACGTAGGACGTTGGTTTGCATCCTTTCTCCATTTCTGCGGAGAGGAGGAACATTCTTAATACTTGGTACTCTCCACAAGTGGTAAGTATCGTAAAGTATTGCTTCTGTCTTATCTTACGTTCAAAAGTCGTTCGGACTTGCAACTTTGCTCTACAATGAGGGCAAGTGCAATGTTCGGTTGTCTTCTCTATTGTCCAACTATGCCCACAATCCATACACGTTGTGCGACCTTTGGGCAGTCGATAGGCGAAGTGGTCTATGCACTCACGGAATGCCCACTTACATTGTGTCTTGCTTATCGGTCGCAGTTTTTTGCTCTCGGCAAGTACTGCCTTTTCAAATCGGGTTCTCGGTTTCATAATCTGTCCTCCTTAATCAGTTGTTACGAAATACATAGCCGTCCTTATACCAAAAGTCCGTGTCGAAAAGGTCATCGGCATATTTGGAGAAGTCGAAGTAACTCAATGCAAAATCGGATAATTCATTCTCCATTTTCGCAAGTTCCTCCGCAAAATCTTCCTTGCTTGCATAATTTCCGATGTAGTCGGATTGGAAAGATTTTACAAGGCTGTATGCGTCTTGTGTGAGTTGGGCGTTGTTGCCGTCTGCCCACACCCAAAAGGCTTCTTTCTCTGTGTCGTTCAGTCTGTCCAACTCGTCCCGAAGTTCAAAGAAGGTTTCCTCCAAATGGCTCTCGGCTATCAGACCATCGGGGATTTCCTCCCACGCTTGGAACATATATTCGGGTTCTTCCTCGTCCTCGTGTATCTCGGCACAACGCTCCATAAAGCCGTCCAAATCGTAGAAGTCCGAAAGTTCCACCCATTCGCCCTGCAATGAGCCGTTGTTGTACTTGGCATAAGTGCCTACATAGATGCGTGTTTCGTTCAAATCCGTTGCTTCCATTTTCTTTTGTTGTTTTAGGGTTAAAACTCGAATAGTGAGGGTTGTGCTATCTGCTGTTCCACCTGCTTCTCCACTTTGGGTTTCTTGGCGGTAAGTTTGCGGTATTCTTCTGCTTGGTATCGCTCGATAGCCTTTTTCCGTGCTTCTGCTTTTTCCTCCTCTGTAAGTTCGATAGTATGGTTTACCACGACTTGGCAGTTGATGGACTTGCCCACCTCGATGTTATCCTCGTCGTAATAATGCACGGCAAGGGAATATACCTCCTCATCGGACAGACCTGCACACCCCATTCTTTGGACTTCCGTCAAGATGTAGGTAATACACTCGTCTATGCTCTTGTTCTCTTTGCGGAAACTCTCCGCAAAGAGTTCATCGTATGATGCTCTCGTTTCCAAATAGTTTTGGATAACGTCCTTGAAATGTTCTGTACCTTTCATTGTCTTTGTTGTTTTTATCAGTTGAATAATGTTCCGTCAGAAAGAAATTCGTAGTTGTTGGCTTCGCAACTCTCGGCAAAGGCTTCTTCGCTGAGTTGATATTCCATATCGTCCCTGCAAGCCTTGAAAAAGCCGTTTAAGCACTTGTTCATAAGTTCGTAAAGGGTGGTGTTGTCGGGGGCTTTCAGAAAGTCGTATATAGGCTGTAATATCTCATAGTCCATATAATAGCCCGTCAAAACACAATCATTGGTGACGAATACACGGCTCTTGCGCTTTGTCTTGTAATTGTGCCCCCAAATGGTTTTGGGTATATACAAGTCGTTCCAATAGTTATTGACAAGGTATTTCAGAAGTCTAACCCCTTTCAAATTATCTTCTTCCTCGCTGTAATGAGAAGTGAAACGATACCAATAGGAATAATCATCGTATGACCATCTGTCCACCTTGATATTGAATGTCTGTTCAAAGGCTTGCAATGTCTTTCGGTTTTCTTCGTCCCAACCATAGTTGAAATGTTCCGCCCAATGGCTGTGTGCCTTTGCTTGTGCCTCTCTTGTCAGTTCGTGAAGGTTATATACCTCGTATGTTCTTATTTCCGTTCTCATATTCGTTTGGTGTTATCGGGTTGTATTATTGATGATGTCTTCTCCATTGTCCGCAAAGACCTCGATAGTAGGTTTCCCTCCGTTTTCCTCTACGGATAGGCTTTCGGAGGTGTCATATAATGTTTCTCCGTCCGTAATGATGACTTTCTCGTTGTCCTCAAAACAGAGAACGTCCTCACCTTGCCACGACTTGACAAGAGCAACGGCTTCTTCATAACTCTCGGCTATTATATCAAATCGGGTGCGTTCCCAGCAAGTAACCTTTCGGTCTTGGTAAAAACTGAATGTTTCCATAATTCCTATATTTAGATGATTGCTAAAATGATTTCTTGGATATGAATGGGTTCAACTTCTGAAAAGAGATAGAGTATAAATTCCTTTCTGTCCTTCCGATTGAGTTCCTTGTATAGTTCCCCAAAGGCGGATATGTTTCCGTTGAGGTAAACCGATACCATATACTCGAAGATGTTGTCCACTTCGTAGTATCTGCATTGCTGTGCGATTGTCTTGCTTCTTCTTTTCATATATCTGTCTGTTTAAGAAATGAGTAACCAAAGTATTCCTCCGATGATGAGGGTATAAGCCAAGATGTACACTGCGATTGCCAAAGTGATGGTAAGGAGTAGCCGAATGAGGAATTTCCCTGCACATATCCCTACCAGCCAAAGCCAGACGCTTCCGCCCCAAAGGAGAGAACCTGCGAGTGCAAGAGCCACCCAAATTGATATTTTGTATCTCAGTTTCATCTTGTCTGATTTTTTGATTTTATGCGGATTCCAGAGGTGAGGGAGTTGAGTTTCCATTTTAATGTTCTCTGTCCTCGTGTTTCCGACATTTTTTTATGCGTCTTTCCGTCGGGTCGGTCGTTTTCGTTTCAGGGGCGTAAAAAGGTAGGGCTTAGGACAAACAAGGTTTTACGGCGAGAATACTACCTGCAATGAAATGGAAGTGTGGAGATTGTCGTCTAAACGGCTTGCCGCCCCGACCTTTTTTGTCCGTGGAAGCCCGGAACTACCTTTGCCGCTGACAACGAACAACCGATCCCGACATAATACACGGGCATAAGTGGAGGATGTGCAGACGGAGAAGCGAGGCGAAAACAAAAAACGCAGTTTTCGAGGACTGCATCTTATCATAAAACGGAATACACGGAAAACAAAAAGCCGCCCCAACGGACGGCTCTATGAAAATAATTTGGAGAAAATTCTTTTTTCTCACGATATGCCCTTATCTTTGCAATAGGTTATTCGAGTTATGCAAAGCGTTGTATATCACTGTTGAAGATAGGTCGCTAAATCATTACCTACTGCATTTCATAACTCATAAGGCTGTTCATAGCCAATTACTTAAACCTAAATGATAGATTTTCTCTGAAAGGTATGACGGATGCGGATAAAAACTTCTCTCCCCCCTATATAAAGGCAGACAGGGCCTGAAGGCTAAACCAGATGGTAAGTTTCTTCAAATGGACGGCGGTAACGTTCGCCCCAGACACCGTCCGGCATACGGATGCCACAGGTAATGACCATGTTGATTTCCGTATCATAAGGCAGATGCAGAGCCTTTTTCACCAGCCGGCTGTCAAACCCTTCAAGCGGACACGTATCATATCCGGCCTCACTCATTGCCAGCATGAAAGTCTGGGCAGCCAGGGCACAGCTCTTGTGTACGCTGACACGTATGTCTCCTTCGCTTACCTGGCGCATTATGGGACGGAACAGACCTATGCACTGCGCCAGGGCTTTGCGGAAAAGTCCCAGCAGACCGAAGAAGCGCGAATAGACAAAAGGAATCAGCTTCGTATAATACAGTTCCTGCTTCCTGATGCGTTTCCCCTGTTTTCCGGCCGGACTGTTGCTTCTGACATTGTCCTTCTCAAATGCAAGTACCGCCTGTGCGTGCTGCCTGTATTGATCCTGTCGGGTGACGAAGACGACTGTCTGCTGTGCCGAATGTGCTGTCAGCTGGTCCAGACAGGCATGAGACAATTTCTCCAATACATTCTTGTCCGTGACATGATAAGCTTCCCAAAGCTGCATATTAGAACTTGTCGGGGCTAAGGTGGCCTGTTCTATACACCTCTTTACAACCGCATTGTCGAGCGGTTTGTCCGGGTCGAAATGCCTGACAGCTCTTCTGTGGTTTAAGATTTCCTGTAAACTCATAATTTCTCAATAAACTTTAATCCGTATAAGCCTTTTTGTTAAGAACGCAAAGTGTATGCCAACTTTAAACATTAATTTATTTAGAGAACCTATCTACATACGGGAGCTTTATCGGTACATTATGTCTAATGAATAAGGGGATAAGGGAATAAGAAGGATGTGGAAGAAAAATCCCAGGTAACGCTTCTGTTGCCTGGGATTCGTTATAAAGGATAGGACTTGTCTTTCTGAGTTTATCCGCAATGGAAGTACTGGCGGACGAGCTGCTCCATCATCATCTCCTTGCCTTCGATTTCCTGACGCAGTGTGCGGTCGTTGAAGGAACGGAGCTGCTTGATGATACCATCAATCATGGCCGGAGAGAAAACATCGTACTCCTCGTAGACCTTGCGCTGACGCTCCAGACAGTCGGCTGACGCGGCACAGCTGTCAGGCAGCTGGGCCAGTGTGGCATAACGCTCGGCATTCTTCGGGTCGTGGATGTCGCCGTCAGCAAAGGTACGCTCGGCTTCAGCCTCTGCATTCGCCATCTCGAAGCCATGGCGGCAGGCAACACAAAGACCCGCCAGCAGCTGGTAGATGTCAGCCGAAGCATCCGGCGACCGCATCTCTACGGTCTGCTTGCCTGAGTAGTCGCGTGCTGTGAGCGGTTCTGTCTCATTTGCCTTGTGGCACATATCCTCGCCGGAAGTCCAGCCCAGTGGCACACGTACCAGTACCGAACGGTTGCTCATGCCCCAGCATACATTCGTCGGAGCTTCCTGGTGTGGAACGAGACGGAAGTAAGAGGTCGGATTCTTGTTGCCGAAAGCCGTGATGCTCTCTGCCAGATCCATCATACCGGCGATGGCACGGCGAGCATCAACAGACAGCTTTCCATGGTCGAGCATCATGTTCTTTCCGTCCTTCATGATACGCATGTGGATGTGCATACCCGAACCGGCTTTGCCTACGGTAATCTTCGGTGCGAATGTAACATCAAGTCCCTCTTCATAGCCCAAGCTGCGGATAATCCATTTGGCAAGGAGCAGCTGTTCTGCACACTCGTTAGCAGCAACAGGCAGGAACTCGATTTCGTTCTGCTCGTAGCAGCGACCGTTCTCGACGAAGTTGCCCACCTCGGAATGTCCGTACTTGATCTTGCCGCCGCACTCGGCAATCAGCTGCATGGCACGCATACGGAAGTCATTGCTTTTAGCAAAGGGAGAACTCTCGTGGTAGCCGTGCTGGTCGTCGGCAGGGAAAACGCCCTCATCGTCGCGGATCACATAGTATTCCAGTTCGCCCATGGCATGGAATTCCATACCTGTCACCTTCCTGAAGGCAGCCATGGCCTTGTGAAGCGTATGTTCCGGGGAAGATGCCAGTGGATTGCCGTCACGGTCGAAGAACGAACAGAGCATACAGAGCGTAGGAATCTCCGAGAACGGATCAACGAATGCCGTCGAGAAACGCGGCATGACATAAAGGTCGCTGCTGGCTGCGGCGATGAAGCTGAAGAGGGAAGACCCGTCGACGCGTTCACCGTTGGTAAGGATGGTCTCCAGATATTCCGGTGTGTGCAGCATGAAGTTCAAGGTCTTCAGCCGTCCGTCACCGGCAGGATACATGAAGTTGACCATCCGGATGTTCAGGTCGCTGACAACCTGTTTGATGTCCTCCTTCGTAAACTTGTGTGCGTCTTTGCCCAAGTGTGCTTCCAGTCTGTTGGCTGAATGCTTGAAAAGGTTATTTTCCATTGTTATAGGTTTTTAGAAATTAGTATTCGATTCTGTGGGCAAAAATACACATTAATTTTATCATTCGCAATTATTTTGCGTACTATTTTTCATACTTTTCCTTTCGTCCGCTTCCCTGCTTCTGACTTTTTGTATGATATTTAAGCATTATTGGAACTTAATGTTAGATATTTCTTTGTACTTTTGCATTGCAACCAGATTAAAGAGGAATCCTTATGACAAAAGAAAGTGCTGTGAAACTGCCCGCCGGCCGTACTGTCCGCAGAGCTGTGAAGGATGATCTTCCACTTGTGATGCGGCTCATACAGCAGGGCAGGGCGAAGATGATTGCTGCCGGCAATCCTCACCAGTGGCCGCCCGCATATCCGCCGGTGGAGAAGATCGCAGAGGACATCGCGCGGGGCAGCTCTTACCTGTTGTATGAAGACGGTCTTCCTGTCGCCACGTTCGCTTTCCTTCCCGGTCCCGATCCCACCTACTCTCATATAGAGGGTGGCAGCTGGCTTGACGACCGACCTTATCATGTCATCCATCGTGTGGCTTCGGTAGAAGGAGTCCATGGTGTCATGGCAGACATCGTCAGCTACTGTTCCGCCTTCACCTCCTCCATCCGTGTCGACACTCATGCCGACAACCGGCCTATGCAGGCTGCCCTTTCCCGCCTCGGCTTTGTTTACTGCGGTGTGATCCGTCTGGAAAACGGTGACGGCCGGCGGGCATATCAACGGATATGCGTACAGATGGAAAAGAGCTGTTGCGTATGATGATGTCCGTCCTCCGGGATAGAATCTCTTGTCGGTAGGGAAACAGAAGGACGACTTTGCTGGAAGAACCGCTGGAATGTCAGAGACGTTATGACGCTGCCGGTGAGCTGTTATATGTATGATTGATTTCACTGCTATTATACTGTTTTGCCTGCTCGCCCTTGGTGTATCGTTTCGGGTGGGTAACAGGAAGAAGTATGAGAAAAAGGAAGGCGCAACAGGTTTAGAGGCTGTTTGCAAGAAGAACCGGCACGTCTTATTCTTGCAGTCCCTGCGTGTATTGGCTTTCGCTTTTTATGTCTTTCTTCTTGTTCATAACGATGCTCATCTTTCATGAAGAGGATGCTCCGGGCGAAGCCTTCTCGTGGTTAATCGGGTTTATGGTCGTTGCCTGGTTCATCTCAATACCCATTGCCATTGTTTACATCTGTTCCATAGTCCAGGCAGTCAGGCAACGTAATCATATGAATAATATCTTTCTGGGGCTTCATAGTTTCAATATCTTACAGCTGTTGTGCGTTGCAGTATTTGCTGTTATCCTGCAAAAAGAGTGTACTGCTGAGGCTATGGAGACAGACTTCAAGGCAAATCAGAAGAATATAGCACAACTGATTCATACGACACGAAGCTGGCTGGCTGACAGTACTGGATTCTCTGTGGAGTATTCAAAACATGGAGAACTGACGGACTGGGGTGTTACTTCCGGGAAAGAGATTGATTGCCAAGATGGGTACGGGGATACAGATGAATTGCAGGAAAAGGAATTGCGGAAGATAGGGTTAAGTCTGGAACGTTTGGATTCTGTTCGCTCAGCCTTGCAGAAGATGGGCTACCGTGGTTTGACTATCAGTAGAGATGAAGTGATAGGCGACTATACTGAAATTATCTATGGCAAGGATGGCGGAATGGAGTTTGACTACCAGATATATGATAAACCACTCACCGACTCGCTTTTGCAGGAGCTGAAAAGCTGTCCCGACCTTGTTGTCTACAACCGTAATGTCGTATTCAGATGCATGGGAATCACAGGCGACTATTCTGTTTTCCCTGGAAAAGAATCCTATTTGGCGAAACGTGCAAAGTCAAAGCATAAATAGTTTATTATAAGGCAGTACAAACACAGGTGTTATGAGGCGTAGATGCTTATAGAAAAAACGCCCTCATCAGCCCGCAGTGATGAAAAATCAGCGGACGGATGAGGGCGTTCTTCGTGAAATTGTTTCCGAATAGTGTGGATGTTTTGCCAAGCAGCAGATTACAGGATGATAGTTTGTTTGTTCTTTTACAACACATACCTTAAATGGTTGAAAACCATAACCAAAGATTTGTCCCGTCATTCTGACAAAGGCATCAGGCTTTATCTTTATAAGATTGCAGCTGACAACAATTTAGAAACACCTGTATTCCCAAAAAGATGTGCTTTCTAGACAAGAAGGCAGTCAAGACTTAGAGCTGTCGCCGTTAATCATTGGTATGTTACTTCTAAAGCCTGATTGTTTTACAGCCGGCTCTTCTCCGCATTTCCCGCGCCTGTTCCCTTGTACTTGCTTCGCTTGGCATTGAAGTTATAGGTAACGGTCAGTGAGACGGAGCGGGAATAGGTGTTGCAGTCCTTGTCCATCGTGGTGCCATAACCGTTAAGAGCCCATCGCTCCCGCATGGAATCGAAGATGTCGTTTGCAGAAAGGGAAAGTATGAGGCGTTCGTTGCAGAATGACTTGCGTAAAGCCAGGTTCAGACTTGCAAAGCCGTTTGCCTCTTGAAAGCCTTGGTAAATTCTTGTACGTGTCCAGAAATTCACTCTGCCCATGAATGTCTTGGAGAATACGAACTGGTTGAGCAATGAGAACGTTACCGTAGGCTTGTTCTTCACCAGCGAACCATCATCATTTGGTGCATGGAAGTTCTGCTGCAGATAGCTTACTTCTGCCGTAGGCTGATACCAGCTGAACTTAGGAGAGGCGACGACAGAAGCATAGTACAGCTCTGAATGGTCATAGTTGTAGACTGCAGCAAAGGAGACAGCCTTGTTCTGGTATAATCCATGTGTCCATATCATCGCATTCTTGTAGTATTTGTAGCCGGCAGAAAGGTTCAGCCAACCATATACTCCATTTATTTCTATGTTGTGTATCTGTTCCGGGCGCAGTGCCGGGTTGCCTCCTTCATAGCCGTAGCGGTTGTTGTATTGTACGAAATTGCGCAGGGAGCGGTAGCTCGGGCGGTTGATTTTGTTGCTGTAATTAAGCTGGAGCGACCACTTCCCACTGTTCCATGACAGTGAAGCAGAAGGGAAGAAGTTGCTGTAACGCCGGCTGGCATCGTCCTGCTTAGTGCCAAAGGAATAATAGTCTGATACTACATGCTCGTACCTTAGTCCTGCACTAAGCGAGAACTTGCCCAAAGGAAGGCTGTAATCTGCAAAAACAGCCTGGTTTCTTTCCTTGATGTCAGTCTCCGAGGATGCAACAATCTGCTCTCTGTTGGTGAAATTTCCCCAGGAGTCGGTATAGCTGACCTCCGCTCCCCAGCCCAGATTACCATGCCATAGCTGATATTCAAAGACGAGTTTTCCCGCCCAGAGATGGCTGCGCTGGTTACCTGAAGAGTGTACCTCACGGTTGGAAAGCTGGTCGGAGTGCTCTGTCTGGGCATGGTTTTCCTTAAACCTCATGGCTACATAGGATGCGTTGAAGTCTATTCCGAGTTTTCCGAGTCTGCCAACATAATATACATCAGCCTGATGACGGGCAGGAGTACGTATCTCAACATTCCCGTTCTGTGTTATCGTTCCTTCTGACATGCCGTTTTTGTAGATATTCTGAACTCCATCCATTGTTCCGTCCATGCGGTAATTGGTGTAGAAACGGTAAGAGGCACCGATTGAGTTGCTGTCGTTGAAGAAGTAAGAAGTACCTATGCGCTCGGAAAGGGCATTGTGCCTGCCCTTATAATTGATGTGCTGTCGAATATCAACATCATCTCCGTTTGCGTGTATCTGAGAGTGAAGGTCGTTGTTCTCCTGCTGTAGATAGTTCATCCAGTAGAGGCTGTTGAACAGCTCCAGACGCTTTGTCCGATAAGTCAGTTTGGTCGATTCCGAGCCAGTCCACCATCCATTGTATTCCACATTGGCATCATTACGAAAGCTGAAGCCTTCATCCTGCCTGCGAATGGTTTTGATGCGGATGACGGACTGTACCTGTGCATCATATTGTGCACCAGGACTTGTAATTACATCCACGCTCTTGATGTTGTCAGACTTGAGTTCCGTCAGTTCCTTCATGTCACTTATCTTGCGGTTGTTGATATAGATAAGCGGTGTTCCCTTGGCAAAGACCTGCACACTGTTGCCGCTTGTCGTCACACGAGGAAGCTGTGCCAGTACGTCCATGGCACTGCCCATCTTTGCCAACAGTGAGTGTTCAATGTCAATTGTCATGCCTCCCCGTGTCATCTTGTATTGTGGTCGGACGGTCTTGACGATCACTCCTTTCAACTGTAAGGCATCGGGTGCAAGCTGGATAGTGCCTGCATTCTCGGTTGAGAAGGTTCGGTAAACGGTCTTGTAGCCCACGTAGCTGATGCGTGCAATGAC
>ERZ773046.903-NODE-903-length-18168-cov-9.648816_pt1 | contig 18168 bp, 24 predicted proteins | sample MGYA00580634_ERZ773046 | MGnify/ENA primary metagenome ERZ773046 (study PRJEB29015, sample SAMEA2738127) | human oral metagenome | biome: human oral; feature: human-associated habitat; material: saliva | place: China | collected 2159 ... | reverse complement strand
AGATTACAAATCACGTGCTCTGGCCAACTGAGCTAAAGAGGCGGGGTGGGAAAGCTCTCCGTATCGCACCGCTACAACCAACTACCCTTGCTGCGATCAAGCCCTGGGGGGTTTGTAGGGAGCTGGCCGCACGGCACTTTCCCGTTTGCGATTGCAAAGGTACTACTTTCTTTTTAACTACCAAATCTTTTATTCTTTTTTTTTCTTACTAAATGGGAGAGGATATTGGTTTGTAGCGGTTAAAATGTTGATTTTTAGCATATAGAGTGATAAAATAAAAAGAGAAATTATTGGAAAAATCTTGGGAAAATCTCTTTGCAACTAAAGAAAAAGAGTTTGTGTGGAATATTTGAGAATTTCTGGGCGATGTGTTACAAAGATAATTGTCCGATTTTGGTATTTCTGAATAATTCTTTTGATAACACGACTTTCGGTTTCTGCGTCAAGCGCACTCGTTGCTTCATCTAACAAAAGAACTGGAGCAGGATTTAGCAAAGCTCTCGCGATGGCTATGCGTTGAGCCTGACCTTCAGATAATCCATGTCCCATTTCTCCGCAAATAGTGTCGAGCCCCTCTGGAAGGGAGAGGACGAATTCTGATGCAGCATCTTCAAGTGCTTGTTTCATCTCTTCTTCTGAAGCTAAAGGTGAACCTAGTAGTAAGTTTTCTCGTATGCTTCCGCTAAGAAGAGTATTTCCCTGTGGCACATAGGCAAAGTTACAACGTGTTTCTGGGCTAATTGGAAATACCTTCTTCTTATCTTGTAAGGTGATATTCCCTGCTTTTGGTGCAATGAGGGATAATAATAATCTGATAAGTGTTGTTTTCCCACTGCCTGTTTCTCCTAAAATTGCAGTAATGCTACCCGCTGGAAAGGTAAAACTAAAATTATCGAAAATCTTACGTGACGTTTTCGAGTAGCAAAATGTTAGGTTATCTATGCTTATTCCTGCTGATGACTCCACTCGTAAATCTGTCTCATTTCGTTCCAGAGGGATATTATCTAATTCGATGAGGCGCTCTGTGGCAGTAAAGGAACTTATAAATACCGGAATGAAGCGAGTGAGTTGTTTTACTGGGCCTTGTATTTGAGATACTAGTTGTACAAATGCAATCAATGCTCCATAGGTAATAAGACCTCTATGCAAACTCACAGCTCCCCATGTGAAGGTAAGGAGATAGCCAGTCGCGAATCCTGCATTCATTAAACTGGAAGAAATTGTGGCATATTTTGTTTTACTCACAATTTCTTTCCGGAGTTGTCTTTGAGTTGTAGAGAGTTTTTCTAGCATTGTTTGTGTACGTCCCAAGGTCTTAATGACCATTGTGTGTTGTAGGCTCTCTTGTATGATACTTTGGATCTTGCTTTCTGTTTCGCGAACAGTTCGTGTTAATGTGCGCATTTTGCGTACATATAGTTTGCTGCTGATAAGAAAGAACGGAACAACCAAGACAATCACGCAGGCCAGCGTTTTATCCATATAGAATAAAAAAAGGAAAGCACCAATAAATTGGAAGATAGTTGTGAAGAGTGAAGGAATACTTTCTGTGATAAATCCAATAATATTATTGACGTCTGTTTCTATACGGTTGATTAAGTTTCCTGTATGAAACTGTTGCATACTTTTCCAATCGCTTCGTAGCAAGTGAGAAAAAGCATCGTGCTGCATCTTGTTTTGCGCTTTTACCCCAAGAATGGCTCTAATCCATCGTGAGGTTATTCCTAATAGTATTTGTATGATAATGATACAGCCCAAGAAAAGTATAGCAGGCTTTAGAGATTTGTTGTTGCTATTTGTTGCAATATCAACAGCCCACTTAGTTCCCCAAACAAAGGCAAGATCTGTTAGAACTAAGATTATACCGATTATGGTATTGATGGTAGCTTGCAGTCTATATCCCGCACTTGTTCGCCATAACCATTGGGATAGGACACGATAAGAAAGAAGTTCTTTTCCTTCTGCCGAAAATCGTTTTTTATGAAAGAAAGGTATTTGCATGAATTTTATCTCTGATCTGCTCCCCAACCCATTTTGTCGCGCAACGTATCAAAGAAGTGTTGGTGTTTTATTTTCATAACTCTAATAGTGTATGGGGCTTTTTTAAGAACGATTGTTGTAGTCTCGTCCATCACTTGACTACGACCATCTATGGCCATAAGAAACTTTTGTGTGCGCGATGTAACTTTTAATGTTATAACAGAACTATCATCCACAATAACTGGGCGAATATTCAGACTATGGGGAGCAATCGGAGCTATGCAAAAAGTTTTGGAATAAGGAGAAATAATAGGACCATTCACACTCAGTGAATATCCAGTAGAACCTGTTGGAGTGCAGATAATAAGTCCGTCTGCTAGATAAGATGTGAGTAAATTTCCATCAACTTCTGCTGTTACTTGGATTAAGGCTGAATTGTCGAATTTTAATATGGCAACTTCGTTGAGAGCGTAGGGATAAACAGATAGATTCTGTGTCGATTCTACAGATAGAAGACTACGCTCTTCTATCGTGTAGTATCCATTCAGAAACGCCTCGATAGTTGTATCAATATTTGCGGGACTTACATCTGCAAGAAAACCTAAATGCCCCGTGTTTATACCTAAAATTGGTGTTATGCTATTGCCGATAGCAGCAGCAGTGCGTAACAACGTTCCGTCACCTCCCACTGAGATGACAAGATTAGCTTGTGTTTCTTGATAAGAAATAAATTGTTGAAAATCATTAATATTTAATTGTAAAGTTTTTGAGATGAATTGGGCAAACTGATGCTCTATACAGATAATTATTCCTTTATCAGTTAATTTCTGTAAGAGTTCTTTTATATAATTTCCTTTCTTTACTTGATTAGCATTACCAAAAAGGGCTATTTTAATTTGTTTTTCCTCCATTTACTTACCTGATGTTAACTATAAACATTTCAGCGATATCCGGAAATTCAAATAAATTTTCTATTTTCGCATTTTGAAACGGAGCGAAGATACGCATTATTTTTCAATATAAAAGTAGATTGCTATGACAAAGTTGAGTGTGAACATAAATAAAGTGGCTACTCTACGCAATGCTCGAGGAGGAAATAATCCAGATCTCTTGAAAGTTGCAAAAGATTGTGAGAGATTTGGTGCTCAAGGTATTACAGTACATCCTCGTCCTGATAAGCGGCATATTCGTTATAATGATGTCTACGAATTGAGACCTCTTCTGACAACCGAATTTAATATTGAAGGCTATCCTTCCGAGGAATTTGTCAAACTAGTATGTGAGGTAAAGCCAAATCAAGTTACCCTAGTGCCAGACAAACCAGACCAATTAACGTCTAATGCGGGATGGGATACTGAGAAGTATTTAGATTTTCTCATGGATATAGCAGCTCATTTTCATGAAGATAATATTCGTGTAAGTTTCTTTGTATCAGCAGATAAGAGAATGATTGAATTCTCAAAACGTGCAGGCGCAGATCGGGTAGAACTATATACAGAGCCTTATGCCGCCACTTATGTGCAAAACCCTGAAGTTGCTATAACAGATTTTCTTGAAGCTGCAACCTATGCTAAAGAAATAGGGCTAGGATTGAATGCGGGACACGATTTAAGTTTGCATAACTTACGGTATTTTCATCAGCAGATTCCTTGGCTAGATGAAGTAAGTATTGGACACGCTCTTATTTGCGATGCTTTATATTTAGGATTAACAGAAACCATTCATCAGTATCTAGCTTGTCTTCAAGATTAAGCTAGTAATGTCTTAATAAAAAGTGGAAATAATATGATTCATATTTTCTTAGCAAATGGTTTTGAAGATATAGAAGCTTTAACACCGTTAGATGTGTTGCGACGTGCAGAACTAGATGTACAGCTTGTTAGCATAAGTAGTGGGCTTGAAGTGAAAAGTTCCCATGGTGTTAGAGTTTTAGCAGATGTAACTTTAGACTCCATTGATCTATCGGATTCCGAAGCGATGATTATTCCTGGAGGAATGCCTGGAGCATCAAACTTACGTGACAATTTGGCGTTACGCAAAGCTCTTCAAACCCATAATGCTGCAGAGCGTTTGGTTTGTGCTATTTGTGCTGGCCCTATAGTTTTGTCTGCAGCCGGTATTCTTAAAGAGCGTAAAGCAACATGCTATCCTGGTTTTGAAGGGCAACTACCAGGAGCTATTCATTCTACGGCTCTTGTAGAGGAAGATGGCAATATTATTACAGGACGCGGTCCTGGTGCCGCAATGGATTTTGCTTTTGCCATTTTGAAACGTTTTATTTCTCGCGATGTAGTGAAGAAAATGCGCCAAGGAATGATACTGGAATAAAGAGTGATAAAGAAAAATACAGCAGGTGCAGATTCTTTCTCAAGACATTAAATATCTAAAGGGGGTTGGACCTGGACGAGCTAAAATTCTTAAGGATAGTCTGGGTATTGAAACCGTTGGGGATTTACTTTATACATTTCCCTATCGGTATATAGACCGTAGTAGAATCTATACTATACGTGAGATGGCTTCGGTTATTCCTGAGGAAGCTCTGCAGGTGGAAAGTGCTATTCCGTATATCCAGTTAAAAGGTCAAATCGTAGATTTTTCAGATGAGGGAAAGGGGAGGAAGCGTCGTCTGAAAGCTGTATTTACAGATGGGACGGGATATGTGGAACTTGTATGGTTTGGCGGATTGAACTTTGTGACAGAGAATTATAAAATAGGCTACACTTATCTTTTATTAGGTAAGCCTAATCTTTATCGTCAGACGTACTCTTTTGCTCATCCAGAGCTCGACGAGATTGAGCCTAGCACATCTAATCCAAATTTAGGATTACAACCTATCTATTCTATTCCCGAAAAGATGAAGAAAGCCAATTTCACTTCAAAGATTTTGGCAAAACTCATTCATAATGCCTTTGATTTGATACCGAAAGGGCAGTTACAAGAAACATTGCCCGATTATCTAATACATCGAAATCAGTTGGTAGGTTTATACTCAGCCTTACGCGCAGCACATTTTCCTACTTCTTCGGAAGAGTTGCCTTTAGCGCTTCATCGCTTGAAGTTTGAGGAGTTGTTCTATCTTCAACTTGATATTCTCCATTATCGTAAAGGTCGGAAAAATAAAGTTGTTGGATTTAATTTTGCGCATATTGGAAAGAATTTTCTTTCTTTCTATAATGATTTTTTGCCTTTTTCTCTGACAGGAGCCCAAAAGCGAGTCATAAAAGAAATACGAAGCGATCTGAACAGTGGAGCACAAATGAATCGTTTACTTCAGGGAGATGTGGGCAGTGGTAAAACCATTGTTGCATTGATGTGTTGCTTAATAGCGATTGATAATGATTTCCAAACTTGCATCATGGCCCCTACAGAGATACTTGCAGAGCAACATTGTGCAACAATTAAGTCACTCGTGAAAGGTATGCCTCTTCGTGTTGAACTTCTTACAGGAAGCGTTAAGGGAAAAACACGGAAAAAAATTCTAGAAGAAGTTTCAACAGGAAGCGTAAAAATTCTTATTGGTACACACGCTTTGATAGAACCTACAGTTCATTTCCAAAATTTAGGTCTTGCTGTAATCGATGAACAACATCGTTTTGGCGTGAAGCAGAGGGCAGCCCTTTGGCAAAAGAATCATCGTGCACCACATATCTTAGTGATGACAGCAACGCCCATTCCTCGTACTTTGGCGATGACTGTTTATGGTGATTTGGATGTCTCTATTTTAGATGAACTACCACCTGGGAGAAAACCCATTTCTACGGTCCATTACTACACAAATAGTTTGGAGAAATTGATAGATGGTATTCGTTATCAATTACAATTGGGACGTCAAGTATATGTGGTATATCCTCTTGTAAAAGAAAGTCAGAAACTAGATCTTCAAGATGCAGAAAAGGGGGCGCAACAGTTTCAAGCGTGGTTTCCAGACTTCAAGGTGGGACTTGTTCACGGACAGATGAAGAGTGACACAAAAGATGCTGCAATGCAGGCTTTTATCCATGATGATACGCAAATACTAATATCAACGACGGTAATAGAGGTGGGCGTGAATGTTCCTAATGCTAGTGTTATGGTTATTATGAATGCAGAGCGTTTTGGTTTATCTCAGTTGCATCAATTAAGGGGACGAGTAGGACGAGGAGCAGAGCAAAGTTATTGCGTCCTAGTTTCGCGACCTCAACTTTCAGAGGATACACGTCGTCGTTTGCAAATTATGTGCGACACCAATGATGGTTTTGAAATTGCAGAAGAAGATATGAAGCTTAGAGGGCCAGGTGATTTAGAAGGAACAGCACAAAGCGGTATGCCCTTCGACTTGAAAATTGCAAATATTCTTCGTGATAACGATCTCATGGAAGAAGCACGCCATGTGGCTGAGAAAATTCTTGAAGAAGATCCAAAGGAAAATCTCCCACAAAATACTGTTGTTTGGCAGCAGCTGCAGCTCTTGAAAAAAAATAAAACTAATTTTTCAGAAATTAGTTAGGCTTGCTACCGTTGTAGAACGGGCATATACCTTATAAAGTACAGATAAAAATACAATAAGGAGACTTATAAATGTCCTTATTGCATTCGCCAACGCTATAAGGATATTTACAAATGCAATAAGGATATTTTTCCTATTTCTATTTATGTCCTTGTATGGCATAAGTAAGGACAAAATCTTGCAGAAAAAAATAATGAACAATACTTTCTTTCTTGAAACGGGGAAGATATATATGCAGAGTGTCGGCAGTGTGGTTTGTGACAAAAATATCTTTAGAGAAATCTAATCCTTGTATGTCAGCGAATTTATAGACAGCCTCTTTTGCACTCCACAACATAGTGGCCATTTGTTCTGAATCTCCTTTAGCTAAGAGTTTAACTTCTGATTCATTTAAGAAAGCTTTATGGAGTTTCAAAGCTCTAGAACCATAAACTTCAATGTCAATTCCGTGGCGAAATTTTGCCGTTGAGAAAGCTATATAGCTATGTGAATGGCTAATACTGATTTCTTTTTTAGGAAAGGTGAGGACTGGACGGTGAGAGGGGAGATAGTCGATGTTAGCTTCTACTCCTAATTCTCTGTGGAGGAGTACTCGAGTTGCCAGTTTTTCCTTTTTTCGTAATAGTGCTCCAAATTGTTCTATTTCCTCTTTGTATTGTTGCTTTGACGGGAGCAAAGAAAGAAGTTCCTCTACTGTTTCGGTGGCATGCCAAAAAGAGATTTCTGGCGCATCAGAAAGGAAGTGAAGATTTGTCAGAAGTTGTGGCATTCTCTTCTTGCTTATCTGTTTCGGTATTGCTTGTAGGAACTGATGCAACTATGGGTTTAGATGAAAGCATCTGCATTTCTTTCCCCCAAATTTCTGTGATATATCGTGTTGTGCCTTTTTTGTCTTGGTAACTTCTTGTCCTTATTTCTCCTTCAATGTAGAGTTTATCTCCTTTATGTACATATTTTTCTGCCACTTCAGCCAGTTTTCGCCAAAGCATAATGTTGTGCCATTCCGTGCGTTCTGGTACTTGTGTTCCATTGGGAAGAGTATAACCAGGAGTACTTGTGGCTAAAGGGAATGCGGCAGTACAAACGCCGTTGTCTATATATCGGATATTGGGTTCTTTTCCAACATTGCCGATGAGCATAGCTTTGTTGAGACTCATGGCTCTTTGCTTTATCGGGGTATAGGAGAGCTAAAGTAGGTTTGGACTATTAGTGCCAAGCCTACTTTAGCATTGTTTTATTTTATCTAATTCTGTCGGCCGCTCTAACGAGTGCTTCATCACGTTTGATAGCCGTTTTTGCTAAGATAACAAAGATGAGAGAGAGAGCAGGGGCACCAGCACAGAGAGCAGGTGTGAAATCTGTTGCAGTGTTTTGGCTAAAGATGATGCAATAAGCAACATAAGCCATATAGAACAAAACAATACATAAAACCGTCCAGTTGCAGAGTTTTATTTGCAGTGATCTGTTTTTGTATTTGAAGATGTTGAGCAATGAAAGAATGATGGTCAGCACTGCAAAGGTGCCGATTCCCCAAGGGATTTGAGAGCTACCAGAGTATGGCGCTATTTCAGCTGCCATAAAGCCTGTTGCCATCATTATATATGAGCCATTTCCTTTGGCGAAAAATGCTAAAGGTGCGAATAAGGCTATGGCCGGAATCAATCCGGCCAATAGAAGATATACGCTTTGAATGCGTTGTAACATACTTGAATACGGTTTAGTCTAACATGTCTTTTTCCTTCGCCGGATTACGATAATAGATTTTATCGTGGAGGAAGTCGTCGATAGCAATCAACGTCGGTTTAGGAAGTTTTTCGTAGTAACGAGAAATCTCAATTTGCTCGCGGTTTTCAAAGGTCTCTTCTAAATTGTCATTAGTTTGAGCAAACTCTTTCAACTTTTTGCTCAAATCTTCCTTCATCTGGGCTGCAATCTGATTAGCGCGCTTCGACATAATGACAACGCTTTCGTAGACATTTCCTGTACCACGGGCAAAGTCCATAATGTTGTGTGTGACTGTGTTTGTGGAGGCTTTGCTGTTTTTGTAATCCATATTCGTATTTCTTTATTATATTCTTTTTTGAAGTGTCTAGTGGGAGCAAAACGAAAGCAGAAAGGCTTTGTCTTAATTATTTGTAGAACGTTTATATTTTACAGGAGTTTTGTCGTAATAAGCCTTTGCATCCTTAAGATATTTAGACTCAGGATATTCATTCAAGAATCCATAATATTCATCTATTGCATCGTTGAAGCGTTCTTCTTGTTTTTGAGCTATACTATTATGAGCATAATCGAACTTAGCTTTCAGAATAAGATATGCTAAATCCTCGCGACGCTTTGTATAAGGGAAATCTTTGATTGCATTTTCGGCTGTTATGATACATGCTTCATAGTTACCATTTACGCCATTGCCAATATAAGAACCTAGGTTGTAATACAATTTAGCATTGAGATATTGCTTCTCTACAAGTTTATCTTGTAGTTCGAAAATACATTGTTGCGCATTTTCTCTAAGATGACTAGCTGGATAAGCGTCTAAAAACTGCTGAAACTGATTAACGGCCTGATAGGTAGCTGTTTGATCTAATTTAGGTTCTGGAGTACCTAAATATAGAGCCATACCTGTGTTGAATTTTGCTTCTTCTGCATAAATTCCTTTGGGGTAGGTTTCATTATACTTCTTAAAGTAGGTAGAAGCAGCATCATAGTTTTTGGACTTTAAAGAGGTTAGCCCAAGTAGATAAAGACATTCTTCTCCCTTGTTAGAGCCTTTCATGGCTGTTAACACGTTTTGCAAGAGATAAGAAGCACTATTGTAATGTCCTTCAGCATAAAGCTGTTTGGCAGCTTCATACTTATAGTCATAGTCAGATGACTTCAAAAGATTGTTTGTTTCGTTACATCCCGTCAAAAAGAGTGAGGAAATGAAAATATAGAGTAGGGCCTTGCGCATATATGTTGAAACACTTTTGGAGAGCAAAAGTACAAATTTATTTCTTATTGCATCTGCTTTTTATAAATTATTAAGTTGCTGAGCTTTTAGGTTATACGTTTGTAAGTATTTATGAAAATTTTAAAAGACCAACAGATTGTCTGATTTGACAACCAAACTTGTTTATCAGTTTTGCCATTGTCTACTTCTTTACTATTTATTTTTTTGATGCAAAAAGATTACTTTCCGATGCAGAAGAAAAACACTTTTGATAATCAGTTAGTTGCGACTTTTTGATACAATATCGCTACAACTGCTCAAAATAATTTTCTAAAATCGTATTTTTAACACTTTTAACTTTTATTAAATATGAGTTCTGTCTTGCGAGGCCAAAATCACGCAAAATTGTGGTTTTATAGGAGGTTGCAAGATAATTCCTTGATTCTGTATTGGCTAATAATCTGCTCAAATTCTTCTTTCGTGCGGACAGAATGGGTGTAATATCTTGATATTTCTTCTCATTATCTTGGGGCGAAAATGGGCGTTTTACACCCCATTTGACATCAAAACTGGTTTGCCGGACTAATGTTGCTGAGTAATGTGTGAACATGTTACGGAGGATTTCATTGGTGGTTATGCACTTCGATATACTTGCTTGGATTGAATGACTCATGCTCTCCATGAAAGACATATCCCAATTGATTGGACACACATTTGGTCTTGCAGATTTCGACATCCACGTTGTAGTGCGAGTGGCCATATATCCAGTAATCGATGTCGCTGCTCTTAATATAGTCTTCCAGTTCCACCGTAAAGGCTCCGTTGGCTTGGCTGTCTGCAAACTTCGGGCATTGCATCTGGAAGGATGGGACATGGTGAGTCACGACAATTTTGTTGCCGGCCTTGCTGCTTGAAACGGCATCCTTCAGGAATGCCAGACATCTTTCATGTTCACGGTTGAAGTCGGCGAACGTAAGTATCTCGCCATTGAAGACGATGCGCCGGAAGTCGCTTATCACTTGCTCCGTATAGTATGCCTCCTTCAGAGGAATCCTTGCCCACAGTGTAGTGATAATGAAATCAATGTCGCCTATATGTACCACGGCATTGTAATAACTGTGAATATTCGGACGTATTTCAAGGCAACAGCCATCATTCAATTTGGCGATGTCGTAGAACTTATAGAACTCATGGTTGCCCATGCAGGCAATTACCTGTTGGTAGTTCTCTGATGCCCAGTCCCAGAACGGATGTTTCGTGTAGTTGTCATCCCCCAAGTAGCCGATATCACCAGCCAAAACGAGTACATCCCCTGTTACTTGCAAGGGCTTCTCCTTCAGATATCTCCAGTTGTCGGCAAACTCCAGATGGAGGTCAGAGGCGTATTGTATCTTCATAACTGTTCTTTGACAAATAGACCGTCCAATTGTTCCAGTAAAGCCTCGATGAAAGGCACATCCTGGTCAAGAGCCTTGGCAAGGGGGTCTGAGAGTGTGTTCCAGTCATTTCTGATGGAGGCAACAAACTCTTTGATGCAGTTCACTATTGGCTCTGGTGCAGAAATCTGACTGTCTTCCATGATGACCACGTTCTTCAGCACGTCTGATCGGTGCTTCTTGATGTCTTTGCTGTTGACGTGCTTGCCGTTGGCTTTGTCTTGCAATAGATTGAGGTAGGCACGTGTCTTCAAGGCTATGAGCGCAGCTGAGTCAGCATGGCGAAGTCCATTGGTAACTCTGCTATGGTCGATGGTAAAGTGATAGAAATCATCATCCATGATGATTGCGCTCAGGCTTGACGTGTCCTCATCAACAGGTAGAGGCTCGATGGTTAGTCCTTGGGGTTCGCCAAGAATATCTGGGTGCCGTGACAGCAATTCAATCATTTCTGGGTATTCTGGCTTTCCATTGATAAAGCGGTACAGTTCGTACTTCGGGGGCTCACCCTCTGATTGCTTGCGTTTTTCGGGACGATACCCACCTTCTCGCACGAATTGCCAGAAGTGCTCTGTAAAATCAGCAGTCATCTTCTCGACAATGACAATCATGTCGATGTCGTGTGTGGCGCGTGGACGTACTGCCGTCCCGGTCATGGCGATGTCACATGCTGTTCCTCCAATGATAACGTAGTTCTCAGAGTAAGTTTCAAAAGCTTCTCGGAATTTCTCTAATCCTTCCATTCTATGTCATTTATTAAACGTTCAACTTCACCTTCCACTCGTGGGTCTGAATCCTCACGAAGTGAAATGGCCAATGATAATCTATCTACCCATTCGATTTCAGCATCCATGCTGGTGACGGGTGGGTATTTCCATGCTTCAATGATGATATTGCCATCGTACTCGTTAGGGCGTACCAAAGCACCTGATGTCCTAAAGTCTCGAAGTTGTTTAACTGTCATCATGATTATCTTTTCGGGGTCAGGGTTAAGCATGGTGTAATGCGCCAGGGCGTTGATGCCACACGTTGGGAAATGTCCTTCAGACAACAATTCGTCGCAGAAAAGTCGTTCTTCGACAGGATTGATAAGCAGCGGTTGGGCCTGTTCCCATAGATTCTTACCATTCTTGTCGAAGTGGATGACCTTCCGTTTGGAGCCATCAGGCACTTTCTGGCATAGTGCCAGGTCTTCAAGGCAAGTGATACCAAGCGTAATACTTGCATATGAATACGGCAGCTTGTCCTCAATGTCACGGGCAGCCAGTCCTTCAAGGCTGCCTATCTGTAAGTGATAGAGCAGCAGATATTGGGCGACTGGTGTCAGCGACTTAGCCAGCTTTGTCTTACGGATGCGTTCATTAGCCAGAAGCATTGGCAGATGAACGTATTTGTCGGAGACCACGAAATAAACATCCTTGTCAATGAGCCTTTGCCGTTCATAAGCAGGACAAGCCGAAAGTAGGAAGACTGTTGGACGCTGGAAAAGTGAAGTGAGGTTAGAGGCTGTGATGGACAGGCTGCGTGGGGCAGCTACCTTGCCTTTCGGTTCTGCGAAAAGTAAGGACATACCATGATACTCGCCATCATAGAACTTGTATGCCAGTGAGTCCCCGATGGTAACACCTTTCATCTGCGCCTTGTTCCGTTCTTGCAGCTGTACAGGTCTTCCTAATATGACGACATCTTTCATTTTAATTGTTTTGCTTCATTTTAACACAGCATTAAAACGATGCAAAAGTATTAAAATAATCTGATATGAACAAAGGTTTTATAGATTATTTTGATTTCAGCCTGCAAAAATTGATGTTTTCCTGTTATCAATGATATTTGACTTTGTTTATAGCCTAATCTGTAGGTATTGTTCGAGAATAGACCCAACGCGGAGTTTCCTGGCATAATCCATTAGTTTGCTCAGATTCCTTTCGGGACGGTAGAGGTAATTGCTGATGATTTCGGAGCATACATCCATTCCTATTTTATTTCTGAACTTAACAGCATCACAGACACAACGCTCTACATCATAAAGATTGACTTTGAAGCCATCTATGTCCATGCCTGTTACGCCAAGATTGAGAATAGTCTCAGTGTAATGGTGAATCTCAACCTTTGGAAAAGCAGGAACAGTTATCTTCCTGTCTCGCTTGATGGCGACGTGAAACGCTTGTGGCATGGAGGTTGTGAGTTGGTGTATGCTCCATGCCGACCAAAGACACAGGATGCCGCCTGGCACAATGGTGTTGATGTCAATCATGTTGCCACTCAGTTGGTCGATAGAGGCATACACGCCACGGCGAACCTGTATGAGTTTACCTTGCCGTGCATTCTCCAGCATTTTATAATATGCTGTTCTGCCTTGCTCCTTAATGGTAGCGGATGATATGTATGAATTATGGTTCGGCATATTGCTTCTTTGAAAATCGGTACAAAGCTACCACAAATATTTTTAATTGTGGTAGCTTTGTACGACTTTTTTGCATCGTGAAGTAGATTTTTTGCCAGGAAGAATAATGTATTCTGCTGATATAGGTTTCGTTTTAATCGTTTTGCTTCATTTTAATGGCTATTAAAACGATGCAATCATATTTACCCAATAGTCGTGAGTATTTATTTCCGAACTAGAAGGAATGTCTTTCAAAAGTTAGTAGCAGCATGTAGCGGCACTGAAATACAATGACTTACATAGCGCAATGCCAATAAATGCCTGTAGCGAAGATGTAGCAGTATGTAGCTTATTGTAGCCAGGTTAGCACAAAGTGTTAAAAGAACGGCTTGAATTGTTAATTTTGCCTTGGCAGAAATAGTTTCTTTTTCTGCCAAGACAAAATCTCAATACTTGTTTGAGGACAGGTGCAATATGAAGCAGCCCTTCGAGTCATTTGCGATGCTCGAAGGGCTTTTTGCGCTTCATGCCGACTTCTTGCCCATCAGTCTGTTGAACTCATTGGCATAGAACACCCCTAACAGGTACTGCTCCAGCTGCTCTAATGGCAGATAGTCCGTGCATCGTGTTCCGAACTCTCCTGGTTGTTCCACCACATAGACGGCATATCTCGCCCCACATCGGGCATCCGCTGCCCGAAGAATAGCCTTTGGGTTGATTTCAGTCACCCAACGCTCAATCATCGATTTACGTTCCTTGTTAGTCATATCACTCAATATTTAGTCAGATACCACTCGTCGATGTTCCATACCTCGATGTTGTAATTGGTCTCATAGCCTTGTGTCTGGTAGGCAAACTCCAACTCCTTGCGGAGTATGCGTCTGGCTTCGGCTTCAAGCACTTTCTTGGAGGTCTTTTCAATCTCGTCCTCGTCAAAGAACTCATCCAACTCTATGCGATGGTTCTTCACGATGGCATTCACGGCTGCTCGTTTGCTTGTGAATACCCCTGCACATTCTTGATGACTCGTGCTGTGCCATGCGTCCGTTTCGTAAACTACAAATATCTGTCTCATACTGCTTATTATATATAGGTATAGAGGGAATAGGCAGCACCATTGCCACCTATCCCCGATGTTGTTTTAATCTCCAATCTCAGCCGTAACGAAGTCCAGATGCCCAGCAAAGATTTCGTCCACGTCAATCTCATGCTCATTGCCTCGGTCGTTCTTTTCGTCGCCAATGATGGTGAGTTTTCCGTCCTTATCAACTCTTGCCGAAAGAATAACCACATCGCAAGGTTCGTCATATTCGTATGCAGCCACACAAGGACATTCACCCTCGAAGTGCCACTCATAACCATCATCCACCTTGTCACCATGCAGTCGAAGTGCGGCAGCAAGTTCTTCCTGCTCACGGCGCTTTATCTCCTGCACGCTGTCATAGATGGAGAAGTCCTTTAGTCGTGCGTTGCGTGTGGTGTGAACCTCCTCACCGTCCTCTTTGTCGGTGTCATATTCATGGAACTGCACCGGCACATAGTCTATGGGGGCTGCCATCCATGAAATGTTATTCAGCGAATAGCCATGTTCGTAGAGGAACAATTCAATTTCATCCTCCAGCATGTGGTCGGCTACGTTCAATACCTCGATGCGCACATTTGCGCTGTCCATTACGATAATCTTTATAATCTTCATAATCTTCTTTGTTTATAGGGTTATACATTAGTCATTATCATAGAGCCGTGAGAGAAACGCTTGCAGTTCAGCATCCTCAATCTCTGCAAGTGTGCAAGGTTTGAAACTCTTGTCCTGCTCAATCCTCAAAGTGCCAAGTCCGTACACGCTTGCATCGTAGGTGATACCTGCCATTTCGGTTGCAGACTGGTAGCCATACTCCGTTTCATGCAGACCTGCCACAATGCCATAGAGTGTGAAGTCATCACCCTCCTGCTGTCCTTCCATGATATACCATCGGATGTTTCCGAGATAGAACACTGCGATGCAGAGTGCATCTTTCTTCTTTGCGTCCTGAGAATACAGGGGATAACTTGCCAGAGCCTCTTTCAGTTCTGGAGTAATCAGTCGGTTGTTGAAATCTGTTGTTGCCATATTGCTTATTTTTTTATTTTCCCTTTTATCAAAGCCTTTCGGCTTGTGTGACGGGAAGATTTTTCTGCTTTCAGAAGTGCGGATAGGGCAAATAAGGCAAGACTGTCGTGAAGAATACGCTTTAAGCATTCGTTGCCTAAAGGAAGATTGTTCACAGGACACGCCTTGCAGTTTGCAATAGCTAAGGTAACTTCGCAGAAAAATGATTCCCAGCTACACAAAGCCGGATATGGTAATTAGAAAGTAAAGGGAGGGTATTGATGCTGAACGCTTGAATTGCAGTATGCAACTATGGTGGATATGAATGACGGTAGGAAGTGGCAACGGCAAGGCGGACAGGTTAAACAAACAAAGCGAGTGAACAAAGATCTCTTCGGGAAGGCCATCGAACAAAGCTGGTGAAGAATGTAGTCAGCCCTGTGGATGCCAAGGAGAATGGTCTCTGTCCTCTCGCCGTTTATCCGTTCCGCTATCGTGCCAACGGCTCAATAGCAGAATCAGCCCTGCCGTGCCGCTCTGGGTGGGCGTAGTTCTAAGATACCCTGAAAGCAGAAGCGAGGAACGAGGTAAAAAAGCATTCCTGGGCAAATGTAAGACGAATGGACTGGCTTCAGATGGAGAGCATGTACTCCAACGGAGATCATCCTCGACTGATGAAGTTGGTCGTTTCGTGTTTGCCTTTCCCGAAGAGTGTGTCCTCTGTCAGTGCAGCATGGCTTCACCGACTGAGGACACTTTCTGAGGGAGAATTAAATTACAGGAACAATGATTACGTCCTGCCACCAACTCGATAGTGGCAGGACGCGCTGGCATCAGCACAGGACAATGGTAGCCCAATCTAGGTTTCCCATCCCTTTTCATCTTCTCAACAAGAGCCTTTATCTGTTCTTTCTTGTGGTCGGTTATATTCTCCATGATGAAAAAAGTTGTGGGCAGATGGTGGTCTGCCCGTTACCTTGCACTCAAAATGCCCCACAGTCAGTGGACACTTCATCAATCTCACATTGTAGGTCGTATCGTTCCTGCTCGGTCAGTCTTGGCGGCTGCCATGTCTCATTCTGTTCTGTTTCCATCGCTTTGATATGTTAGAATTTCTTGTTGATGTACTTCTCAAAATCAGCATCGTTGAGATTGAAGAACTTCTCCGTTGGCACATAGCAGTAGAACTTGTTGTCATCGGCGCATCCCTCGTCAATGATGTGTGTCGAAAAGACCTCCTCTGTTGTTACCTTGACCTCGGTGTTCAGTTCCTTGATAAAGACATTCCGATATAGGATGTTGCTGCCGTCAAGCATCATGCCCAACAAGGTTGGTCCTTCTTCCATACATTTCATTTCCTCAAATACCAGTTCCACCACTTTCCCTTGCTTGTCCTCTTGCAAAGAGGTAAAGATAATGTCACCCTCCATTTCCTTGCAGGATATGTGAAGTATGAGCCGTTGCTCCTCTTTGTTAAAGTAGATGCTCTCCACGTCGATAGCCATCTGCCCGAAATAGAGTGTTCCAATCTCCACCATGTCATAGTGGTTGATAACATCTTGAATGAACCACGACCTGCGTGTTTCGAGAACATCATCCGTGAAGCTGCTCAATGCCTCATGTTTCTCCAATAGGTGGTTATACACCTCGTTTCCTGTTTTCTTCTTTGTCATGATTTTTAGAAATTGTGGGCAGATGGTTGGTCTGCCCATTACCTTTTTACTTTGTCTGGAAGCATACCCTTCCTTTCCTGCGAAGTTGCAGCACAAGGTTACATTCCTTGTTCAAGTCTGCCAACTTCTGTAGTTTCTGCCGGGTGTCCTCCGTGTTCTCCATCAGAGAAGCATAAATCAGATTTCCGACTTGTCTTCCCTCGTTGATGTCAAAAGCCTTGAAGCCTTTGCATCCATCAAATTTTGCATAGGTGATATACCATTCCATGTTGATAAGCCTTATTAGTCCACAAATTCAAACTCATCCCGATAGCAGGTAATCTCTGCTCCGCTGCCCAATACGATGCAGTTGTACTGATAGCCGTGATAGCCACCCTCGATGCTGTTCACATCAACCCTAATATCCCAATAACCTCTGTAAGGCACGAATAATCTTGCGTATCTCATAACTTGATAGTTTGATGGTTCGACAATCTGTTAGCGATTAGAATGGCAAGTCCTCTGCCTTTGCCTCTGGGGTGTCGGCTGGCGGTGTCGGCGTGTTCTTCGCCTTTGCACCTTTCTTCGCTGCTTGTTTCGGGTTGGCGGTCTGTTCCTCTTTCTTCCCTGCGTTCACGAAAGCGATGCTGTCCGCATTGATGGAGATTTGCACGTGGCTCTCGCCTTGTCTGTCAGTCCACTGCGATGTGGAGATAGTACCCTCTACGAGAATGAGCCTGCCCTTTGTGAGGTATTCAGCCAAACGGATGTGGTTCTCTCGGCTGCTGCGTACCCTTACCCATGTGGTGATGTTCTGACCTTTGGCGTAATTATCGACAGCGATGTCAACTGCCATGAATGTTCCGTGCGCTCCTGTGATGACTTGGCAATCCTTGCCGATGCGTCCGATAGTGTGAGTGTAAATCATACCTGTTGTAATTAAATGGTTAAAAATGAAATTGTTTATCGTTCTCTCCTTATCCGTTCACAATATGGATATAGTCAGCGTTGACGGATATTTGGATAGTATTCCTATTCTTAAATCTGTGAATAGAAAGATTGAGAGTTCCCTCGACGAGGATGAGTTTCCCTTTTATGAGTTGTTCAACAAGACTGATATGTTTTTCCTTGTTGCTATACACACTTACCCAAGTAGGTAATGTCTGAAAAAGTGTGTAAGATTCTCCTCGTCCTTGCCCTCATGCTTGGG
>ERZ773046.902-NODE-902-length-18180-cov-8.464828_pt1 | contig 18180 bp, 15 predicted proteins | sample MGYA00580634_ERZ773046 | MGnify/ENA primary metagenome ERZ773046 (study PRJEB29015, sample SAMEA2738127) | human oral metagenome | biome: human oral; feature: human-associated habitat; material: saliva | place: China | collected 2159 ... | reverse complement strand
TGAAAGTGCTTGTGATGGTGCTCGGCATTCTTGGCATGGCAACCCTTTGGGAAGCTGTGTTTGCCGATAGTGGTGTGGCATTGCTGGCCGTAATGAACAGCATGCGAGCGCTGAAGAAGTAAGGAGAAGCCTCACCCCCAACCCCTCTCCGAAGAGAGAGGGGAGTGATATGTCCTCCAATTGTACCGCATAAAGACTCCATTTCCAAGTCACTTTACTCCCCTCTCTCTTCGGAGAGGGGTTGGGGGAGAGGCTTTATTTCTCTCTCATTCCTTAGCAAAGGGGTTAGGAGTGAGGCTGTTCTCACATCTTTGCTCTTGCCAACCTTTTATTCAATTGCACCAATGCGGGCACGAGAATACACAGTGAGAAGAAGATGTAAAGAGCGATAACAACAGGCTTCCCGTTTGCAAGCTGACTCAAGGTTGCATTTTCAAAGCCCGGCATAAGATTGGCCATGACATAGACAATGGTGTTGTTGACCCAATGAAGCACTACACCCGGCACGATACTTCCTGTGCGGTAGAACATCCAACCGAGGAACAAACCCAACATGAAAGCATGTAGAAACTGAGCCGAATTACCGTGGACAAGTCCGAAAAGAACTGCGGAAATCGCGATAGCAATCCAAGGTTTGCTCCCGAAAAGCTTGAGAAGCGTGCGCAGAATAGCACCACGGAACACGATTTCTTCAGCAAGCGGTCCCAAAATTCCTATGGCCACATAACCTAAAGGCTCGTGCATCATTCGTGTGAAAAGCATTTCAAGCTGCTCGGGCATATCCACTTTGAACAGTTCTTCAAGTCCGGAAGCCGGAATGATAATGCCGATTGCCGCAAGAACTACCCACATCAGCGTAGTCCAAGGGCGTGAAGACAGATAGTCACGCGATTTTGAAGTCCAGCCAAGTACTAAGAATAAAGCGATCGTAATGAGGCTGGAGACGATGGTTGAAGTAATCGTAACAGCCGTGTTTTCAGCGATTACCGTTCGCAAATCTGCTAATGGCAAATGCTTAAACAGCATATATCCGCCCACGACAGCAATCTGGACAAAGAACTGTATCAGTATGAAAACGACCAAATAAAGGCCTGCATGAAGGATTTGTTTCCCTGTTTTGTTCATTATTCTATTTCTTTTTTAAATTGTTCTTCTATTTGCAGACGATCTTTCTGAAGCTGTTCGGCGAGTCCAAGTGCATTGTTGAACTTACGTTCTTCACGGATGCGATGAATGAAAACCACTTGCAACTGCTTACCATAGAGGTCACCTTGGAAGTTGAAGATATTGACTTCAAGCGTCAGTTTCGAGCCATCAAAGGTGGGACGCATGCCTATATTCATCATGCCATGAAGCAAAGTAACCGTGTTTTCTATTTTAACCTTCACGGCATATACCCCGGGAGCTGGAACCAATTGGCCGCTCTCGGCTGTGTCTATGTTGGCTGTTGGAAAGCCCATCTTGCGTCCTTGTGCGAAACCATGTACGACTTTGCCAACCAAAGTATAGGAGTAACCTAAGCAAAGCGTAGCCATCTCAATCTCTCCGGCCTGCAGGAAAGAGCGGATAACCGAAGAACTGACATTGACACCATTCAGCACAAAGGCCTGATTATGGATGACCTCAATACCGAGTTCGTTGCCATAACGCACGTAATCTTCAAAATCTTCCTCACGGTTGTGACCGAAACGATTGTCGTAACCGATGATAAGTTGCTTGACATTCAGTCGGTCATGCAGCACTTGCTTCATGAAATCAAAGGCTGACAAGCGTGCCGTTGCTTCATCAAAAGGAAGTACGGCTGCATTGTCTATCCCCGTTTTTGAGAGTAAGAGCAGTTTATTCTCGAGCGTAGTCAGCAGCTGTGGCACGTAATCGCTGTGCAGAACTTGCCGTGGATGTCTGTCAAATGTAATCACAGTTGAAGCTAATCCGCAAGCTTTCGCTTTGTCGATGACATGCTTAATGAGGTATTGATGCCCGCGATGTACACCGTCAAAGAAGCCGATTGTAGCCACACAAGGTGCAATCGCATTGTTTTCCTCACTTAAAAATATAGTATTCATACCCTTAATCTCCTTACAGTGTGTGACTATTTCCTATCCTCAAGCACCCAGAATGCCCCGATATCTTATGCAAAGAAGCTTGCCTCCGATTTGTCGAATGCAGCTATATCTTATGCAAAGGTAGTCTTTTTTCATTGTTGAGCAATCTTTATTTCTGATTAATCTGTCAAAAATCAGAAGATATTTTCCAAACAACGACACAACAAGAACCTATATTCTTTCTTGCAATTCTATGCTATCCGTATCGGCAAATTGGGACTCTTTCACAACAACAACCTATATTCATTTTAAAGCAGTTATTACTGATGTAGTTAATCCTAAAGGCTATTTCACAACAACAACCTATATTCATTCTTGCAGTTCCCTATCCTTCATATCTTTGTAACTATCCCATAAAAAGGCTGTTTGTGGCCCACTTCTACATCATTTCCATATCGTTATTTCTTATTCTCTTTCGTTTTTTCCCGCTTTTATTTGGTTATTTGCTCAAAACCCACTAACTTTGCACGCGGAAAACCATTTTCTCGGACTTGTAGCTCAGTTGGTTAGAGCAACAGACTCATAATCTGGAGGTCCCTGGTTCAAGCCCAGGCTGGTCCACATTAATAATCAAGCACTTACAAAGATTTTGTAGGTGCTTTTTCTTTTCAGGGTGACCTTCAGGTGACCTTTTTGAAGCAAAAGTGACCCTCCGTGCCCCCCCTGAGACTTAGGGTGATTTTTTGTGAGTTCAAGAAATGTTTTTGCAAATTAGAAACGAAAACAAGCAAGTCAATCGTACCAATGTTTTTGAGTCGCCAAACATAGTTTATATATATATTTATTATATGTGTTACAGGCGTCAATCTGCCTAAAAAGAGTTAATTGTATGCTTCGTTTTGGAAGAAATTTTCTAAATTAGAAAATTATTTCGATTTTTTATTTGTATATTTGCAGCAAAACATTGCAGTATGGAACAAAAGAATTTGAATAGATTACGGGTAATTATTGCCGAAAAGAACCTAACCAACAAGTGGCTCTCTGAGCAACTTGGCGTTGGGCAGGCAACAATTTCCAAATGGGTACAGAATAATGCCCAGCCAAATCTTGAAATGCTTATCAAAATAGCAAAGGTCTTAAATGTTGACCTCAATGAACTTGTGCGTTTTGATGAAGTATCGATTAACGAAAAATAGAAATACGTTAAAATGGTTAATACTTTCAACATAAGTAATCGTAGGTATCTCGGTAATAAATATAAGTTGCTTGAGTGGATTAAACGAATTGTAGAAGAGAATTGTACAGACGTTAATTCTTTCTTTGATGTATTCTCAGGAACAGGTAGTGTGGCTTCAGCATTCCAAGATAAGCGTCTGGTTGTCTGTGATATGATGAGAAGTAATTATTATGCAGCACTCTGTTGGTTTTCACCTGAAAATATTGACAGAGAGAAACTTACTCAGCTTATGGAATACTATAATGCTTATGATACATCAAATGAGGACAATTATATGTCGCAAAACTTTTCTGACACATATTTTGACAAAAGAACATGTCAGAAAATAGGATTTATTAGAGATGACATAGAGCAACAGCTCTCCATAGGTCATGTTAATACAAGGGAACATGCTTGTGTTATTACATCATTGTTTTACGCAATGGATCGAATAAGTCATACATGTGGTCATTATGATTCGTTCATAAGAGATGGAAAATATGATGGTGTTTTGGAATTACGTATGCCAGAGAATGATTATCCACTAAATGAAGGGAATCATATTTACTGCGCAGATAGTAATGACATCGCTGGTTTAGACGAAGTTGATATTGCTTATTTAGACCCTCCATATAATAGCCGTCAGTATTGTGACGCATATCATTTATTAGAAAATGTTGCTTTATGGACTAAACCTAAAGTTTTTGGTGTGGCTAAGAAGATGGACAGGACAAAAATGAAAAGTAAGTATTGCAAGAGTATTCAAGCAGCAATTGCACTTGAAGACCTTGTAAGGAAATTGCGCTGTCGCTATATTTTGTTTAGTTATAATAATAATGGCAAGAAACTTCAATGTCGGAGTAATGCAAAACTGACAGATGAAGAGATTGTTAGAATACTTTCAATTAGAGGTGATGTCCAAGTATTTACAACTGAATACAAGGGCTTTGAGGCTGGATATGAAGCTAAAAATAAAGATAATCAGGAAAGACTTTTCTTATGCAGCGTAAACAGATAAAGAATTATACATCTTCTCCGCTGAATTATATCGGAGGTAAGGCACGTATTCTTGACCAAATGTTGCCTTTTATGCCCACTGACATTGATATATTCGTAGATTTGTTTTGTGGGGGATGCAATGTTGGTATGAATGTGTCTGCTGGCTACACCATTTATAATGACACTTCCAAACCTTTGATTAGCCTTATAAAGGCTTTGAAAAGAATGAAGAATGAAACAATCATCAAAAGAATCAATGAATTGATTGATGAGTTTGAATTTAGTCGTACCCGTGACCATAATTTCAAGTATTATGGAGGGGATGCTAACAAAGGTGTATCAGCCTATAATAGAGAAAAGTTTCTGCGTCTTAGGGATAGGTTTAATAACTACCCCAGAAAGGATAACCAATACTATATATTGTTATATACTCTAATTTTGTTCGGATTTAATAATCAGTTGCGTTTTAATGATAATGGTGAATTTAACCTACCTGTAGGTAAGCGAGATTTCAATACTGCCATTGAAGCCAAACTTGTAAAATTCTTGGATGCTTTACGACTTCAAGATTGTGAATTTCAAACAAAGGATTTTAGAAAATTTGATTTTAATGGGCTAACACAGAATAGTTTGGTTTACTGTGACCCTCCTTATTTGATTACTACTGCAACGTATAATGAGAAGGATGGTTGGAATGAACAGGACGAACGTGATTTGCTGGATATTCTTGACAATTTAAGCAGAAGAGAAATAAGATTCGCGCTTAGCAATGTCCTCCAACATGAGGGAAAGGAAAACACACTCCTTAAAGAGTGGATAGAACTTCATAACTATAATGTTCATGAGCTTTTCATGGATTATCATTATAGTAACTACCAGAAAAAATCCAAAAAGGCAGAATCGCAAGAGGTACTTATCACAAACTATTAAAATATTTTGACTATGGCAGAATATAATAGATTTATAGGAAATTACGAACGAATACCATACAATTCATTTGTGTGGAAATTTGGAACAACATCCTTTAGGACAAGAGAATTTAATAGGATGACCGAATGGCAGCTTCAATTGTTAGATGACTTTTGGAAGAAACCAGAAAATAAGAATCAAGGTTGGGAAAAGAAATACATGGCTCCTTGGCAAAAGGATATCTATGAAATTAAAAATAGATATTACGACTGGCTCGTAGAGAATGGTTTCACAAAAGGAGATGACAAGGTGAAATATAAAGCTGCCAGAGAAAAGACCAGTGGTCTATATGATATGGGACTTATTGATGAGAACCATAGACTGACTGATGTTGGTCGCGATCTTCTTGAACTCTCAAAAAATGAAAATGCATTCCTTCAGAAAAATCAGTTAAACATATCTAAGGACTCACAAGTTTATCTTGAACAGCTACTTAAGCTAAGTGCTGATGACGCAGGGAATACAGTACGACCATTCATCGTAGTACTTTTCTTATTGTCAGAACTTGATTATTTAACCTATGATGAGTTTAGGTATCTTATGCCACTATGTACTTCCCAATTCAATACAGAATACATTTTGGATAGCATAAAAGAATATCGCCAAAATGGGGGGAGTATTGATGAAATTATAAAAGAATTCCTTTTGAACAAGAGTAATTATCAAAAAGGTCTGAACCGCTTTGTCACTCATCCTTTCTCTGGAGACCTCCTTCTGTCTGTTGGTATGAATCGAAAGAGTGCTGAATATGATAAGGCGTACATCCCTGTTTATCTTGAAATGTACGCTGTTTACATACAGCATGACCTTTCGAGAATTTATCCTTTATTTTTGGCAGTGAGCAAACTTACCACATCAATTAAGTGGAAGACAATGATGTTTAACACAAGCCTTACATCTGCTGTCAAAAAAGACCCTGAAGGGAGCCTTTTGCCTTTACCAGAAGAAGCCATCCAATCGGAGACTGCTTTCAAGCGTTTTTTCTACTTGACTATGCATTTAAATAAAGCAAAATCAATGCTGGAAGATTACCTTGACTTAAACAGGCGCTATTTAGGGCTGACCAATTGTTTCATTTTTGATGATGAACAGGTGAAACTTGATATAGTGCCAAAACAATTTTTCAATGCTGCAATTGAAGAATTGTATCAGCAAGCATACGAGGAGTGTGATTTGCTATTTGAAAGTTGTACTATGGATAGTATATGTCCTGCACTTACTTTTAATGAAACAAAAATTATAGAAGGTATCAATAAAGAGCTTGGTACTCATATAGATAGTATTGATGATGCATATGATGAGGTTGACAAAGTTAGATATGATCGATTCAACAAACTTGTCGATGACAAATTTACTGATGACAAGTTGTTACAATTGCTTGATAACTTTGACAACAGAACAGATGGTGAAATAAGCCAAATGGTAACAGACAACGCTGATGTACCAACTATATTTGAGTATGTTCTTGGAATTATATGGTATAAAGCAAGTGGTCGTAGGGGAAAGGTACTTGATTATTTGAAACTATCACTTGATTCAAGCCTTCTTCCTATTACCCATGCCGCAGGTGGTGAAGCTGATATAGTGTATGAATATGGTAAAACATTAGACTATCCTGAACACAATCTGCTTTTGGAAGCAACTCTTGCAGATAGCACAAACCAAAGAAGAATGGAGATGGAACCAGTATCAAGACATCTCGGTAATCATCTTCTACGGACAGGAAATAAAAACAGTTATTGTGTTTTTGCAACAAGTTTTCTTCATATCAATGTTATAGGTGATTTCAGAATGAGAAAAATGGTCATGTATTGTGACCCTCAAGATTCAAACAAGTACATTGAGGGAATGAAAATTATGCCTCTTTGCACCAATGATTTGAGATGCATAATTGAGCATCAAATTCCATACGCAAAGTTGTACAAACATTTCTGCGAAGCTTATGACTCACAAGAAATGCATCCTCAAAAGTGGTATGATGAATTTGTTTCCATTGAGAATTCTAACTTATATTATAAAATGGCAGAAAAGCCAAAAGTTGTTTCGATGTATCCTCAATACGAAGAGGAAGACAGGATGATGATGGCTGCAGAGCCTTTTGAATGCTATAAATGGAATCGGTTTCACCAAAGTATTATTGACTTCTTTGGTGGTGATAAGACCATTCTTGTTGGATGTGTTAAGAACAAGAAACAGAAAGAGTGGATTCTCTCGCATAACATATATAATATAAGATTAGGAAAAACAAAGGGCTCGATGGAAGAACATAGGGAGATGTTTAGTCGAACGTCCATCTTGGTCCTCTATGAATTTGGCAAACCAGACAAGTTGGCTGGATATACTATTGTTGATCATAGGGAAATGAACAAAGAAGAACTGAAGGCATTAGGCTATCCTAACAAAAATCCGCGCAAGAGTTACATGACCTTCACTATCGAGGCACTTGATATGGATTTTAGTCTTCTTGTCAATCACCGTTTAATAGAAAAACTGATAGAGATAAACCCAGAAAACGAAAAGGGTACACCAGTATTTATAGAACCGTAGTATGAACAACTAGATACACTTTATTTATGCCAACTTTCTGATGAAGAAACAGACACCGGTTGACATCCGTATGAAGTTAACAAAACAAGAATCATTAAATATATGGCAAAAGATTTAACAACATCAGCTATAGAACGCCAGAATGTTCTGAATAATAATTTGGCAATACCTCGTATCCAAAATGCTTTGGATATTGAAGCATATCATTTTGAAGGAAAGTATTATCTTACCAAACAAATGGTGGCAGATTTCTATGAGGTGGATTCACGAACCATTGACAATTATCTATCTTCACATGAGGATGAATTGAAGCACAATGGTTACTTTTTATGTAAAGGTAAGCGACTGAAAGACTTTAAGTTACAATTTGGTCACGAAAATAATTTCGTGAGCAAAATCACTCAGTTAGGTCTTTTCGACTTTCGTGCATTTTTGAACATCGGTATGCTACTCGCTGAAAGTGAAAAAGCCAAACGTGTTCGTAGCCTTATTTTGGACATTGTCATTTCTACTATCAATGAGAAAACTGGTGGCGGAACAAAATATATCAACTGGCGCGATAGGGATTTCCTTCCTGCAGCAATTCAGGAAGAAAATTACAGAAAGAATTTAACTGCACCGATTAATGATTATGTAGATGGGCATCCGACTTATAAATATGCTTCCATTACGGATATGATTTATAAGGCAGTTTTCCATGAAAATGCTAAACAATATAAAGAGCTACTAAAACTAGACCCAAAGGATAATGCCAAAGCAACAATGTACGCAGAGGTTCTTCGTGTTATCAGTTCTTTTGAGAATGGAGTAGGAAGTGCCATTCGTGATCTGTCTGTTAGGCTGCATAGAAAAATAAGCATACAAGAGGTTCAGACACTAATCAATGAACAGGCAGAAAGCCCTGCCATGTCACCCTTCCTATATGACGCTCGTCAAAAGATGGCTTCTTTGGATCTTGGGCTTCGTGATGTCTATCATGATGGTATTGCTGGATATTTGCGAGCAGTTTCTCCTGAAGAATTCGAGCGTTTCATCGGCGCAGATTCCGTAGATCTAGAAAAACTTCTGGATAACGATGAAAACAAACATGTTCTTGAACGTCTAAAAAAATAAAGGCAATGGAGAATTTCATTTATCTTCGTTTTGAAGATATTCTTGGATATTACCGGGAAACCATTGAGCAAAGTGGTGGTGGAATGTCTGGCATACGAGAACAAGCAGAGATTGAGAAAGTTCTTGATTTCGTTCAAAACGATTTATACTACCCGACCTTAGAAGATAAATTGACGTACATGGTGTTTGCTTTCTGCACAGGTCATTATTTTGCGGATGGTAATAAGCGTATATCACTGGTGATAGGTGCCCATTTCCTTATCAAGAACAAAAGAGGATGGGCTGGGTTCCATTTCTTGCCATATATGGAAGCATACATCTGGCATGTAGCAGCTGGGAATATAGATAAGGAACTTCTCGCAAAAATCATTTATTCGGTCATCAATCGAGAAGAACTTGACGAAGGTACTAAGCTGGAAGTTATCCATGCAATGGAAAAAAGTCCTCTGTTCTCCGAGAAAGACGATGAGTAAAACGTTATTTATGAGGCCAGCAAAGAGTGGGTTCAAATGATACCCAATGTATTACCCAAGAGAAAGGGTTTGATGATTGGATAGAGCTATGCGACCACACTTCAGGAAATTAGCCTTCATGTCTGCAACATATACCAAGGTTAGGAACTGAGTGAAGACGGAACTCGAAAGAATTTCTTTCTAGTTCGTCAAGAATGTAAACGTCACGGAGTTATTCTATAATAGCATAGTGGTCGATTGGAAATACCGCGCGAGTTTGCTCCCGAGGGCAAAGCGTAGAGTAATAAGAAATAGCAGAAGGGAGTGTCATAATGAAGTGCCCTCCAGAAGTATTCTTTTAATTATTTACGCATATCTTCATATACACTGTCAAAATATAATGGCCTCGCAAATGCATTAGGAACCGTTGGTTCTTTTCTGGACACATTATCTACTCAATAATACAATAAATGGTGATAGACCATAACATTGGGAGGACAATTTGTGCTTTGCCCTCCCTTTTTTATATTTTCATTCCTCTTGATGGGCGGATATACCATCTTTGTTTTTCTTTTTCAATACTTTCGTACTCTGAAAAGTTGCTTGTCACATTCTGCACCTCCAGCCTTCCCTTGGTGTATTCGTTTTCAGTGAGAAATGGCCGGGAAAGCGTTATCAGCGTATCGGCCGTCCCCTGCCTGTCAGAACCCATATCAAGAAAATCATTAACGGCACAGGCTTGCCCATATGTGAATCGTCTGGCAATCGGCTTCTTGGCAAAGTCGATGACGGCTTTCAAAGCCTTGCGACATACAACATCCAACAAGTCTATTGCCTTCTGAAAAGCGGATATAAGGCTGGCTATGATGCAATTCTTCTGCGAGAGAGCCGTCTCATACGATTTCTTATCGTTTTGCGACTTCTTCAATAGCCTGTTGTAACTTTGGGTGAGTTTGTTGTATTCATCCAAACGCAACTCCGCAATCCGCCTTTCCCTTTCATAGGCCTTTTCAAGTTCAGTCGTCCGCTCTACAACTCCCTGCGCTATCTTCTCGGGTAGCAATGCCACCTGTTGCTTTATAGCGATGTTCTCTGATTCCAGCTGGGCATACTTGCCCTTTCCTACAAGGTTGGCCAAACCCGACAGGATGGCGCTGCCGTTTTCCCGATTGACTTTCGCCTGCTTGTCGTGGATGTCCTTATCCAGCTTTTCACAGGCGAGAACTTTCTGCTCGTTCTCCTTTGCCAGCTTCTCCGCTTGTTTCTTGCTTTCATCCAACTCACGTTTCTGTTTGGCCACAATATAGTCATTCCGTTCCAGATGTAGCTTGCCCGTCTCCAACTTGGAAACGCCGCGCTCCATTCCCAATGCCTCGGCTGCCATGTCCTGCACGAGGCTGATGTCCTCATTGTCCAGCTTGTAGGACTTACCTGTCTCGTGGTTCATCCAGTCCCAGATGACATGGGCGTGATAGTTAGGCTTCCATGTAGATGTGTCATTCGGATCAAGACAATGCCCCTCGTCACGATGGAGGTGTATTTGTATGGCCGTAATGCCGAAACGCTGCCGACAAAGGTCGGCGAAATGACGCAACTGCTCCATGGTGGTGTCTGCCTTGCACACCAAGACGCCCTCACGCAAGGGAGTACAGCCGGCTATCTTGGTTACCTTGCCCGTCTTCTTGTTGATTCGCTCCCGTTCCTTGGTCTGCATGGCCCTGCCCGTCTTTTCCTTCACCATTCTGCCAATGGCATCGTAATACTGCCGCAAGGTCATATTGCCTTGCAGTTCCGATGTCCACGATTGGTCCTCAGGTATCAGGTCTTTCCTGATATAAAGCTTCTCTGCATTGATGTGGTCGAGATATGCCTTTGTCCGTTGGTTATGTGCCTCACTTTGCCCGATATTGCAGGGCTTGATGTGTACCGATGTCATTTGTGTCATAACAAAAGGGAATTAAATGATTGTTTTTTTCTTTTCATAAGGTTCTTAGGGAGGCTCCCTAAGCAGAGAGTCCAGAGAGAGGGTCACGCTCTGGTCAGGGGTCTCGGGGGCAGATGCCACCGAGTGGAGGGTGCAGGGAGAGAGTCACTCCCGCCGGTTCCCCAAGGCTGGTCTTGGGGCCACAACTACGAAAACGCAGCGGGTAGTTATAGTGGGCTATAACAAGGGCATAGCCCTGTTCGTCCCCCCCCGACACTTTCAGCGGCTACGAACTTCCCCTGCACTTGATTTTATCAATCAGGTATCGGTTGATGTCCCGATTGACAAAGCCACAGTCCACCTTGAATTGTTTGCCAAACTGTTTCGACCAATAATCACTACTCATGTCATCAGGGAAAAGAACCACTCTCTTGCCAATCAGTTTGGCCATCATGCCATTGGTGAGATTGTAGCCTTTACCGACCGCCAGCCAGTCAATGGACGGTTCGGCAAGTGTACCGAGCAGGGCGGTCTTTTCTTCTGTGACAACGGCAACAGGCTTGCCTGATAACAGATGTTCACCGAAGTACACCTCGTTGTTCGTGTAATAGTCGAAGCAATACCAGTTGTAAAGATGATCCGTGATAGGGTCTTGCCGAAGGATATTGCCGTTACCCACATCAAAGTATATCACTTCGCCTCCAACAACATTTCCTCTTTCATTGATATGGGGCAGCACAGAGCCATAATGCCCGTTTAGAGTTGTGGTCACTGCTCCTAAGTGGAATCGTGAGATAAGCTCATCAATCTTTCGCATCATAGAGGCATCGTAATTTACCACCTTATCCAGATAATCCGTAATGGAAGAATGGTGCAAGCCAATATCTGTCTTGGGAATTTTAATAAGCAACCGTTTATATAATGGTGCTTTGGTTGCTATTACGCATCTTAACTCATCCTGTTTCATAGTCCTTTTTATTTAGTTTTATGCAGTTTATGCACTTATGCATATTGCATAAAATGCATAAAGTGAATAATCAGCTGTTCAAAAGTCTCGATACTTTGCTTTGGGTAATGCCACATTCCTTGGCTATGTCCTGTTGTTTCATGCCTTGAGAAGATAATTCCTTGACTCTTGCCTTCAATCCTTCACGTTCATTTGTACTTGTTGTTTCCAAATGGGTAGTCTCTGTGTCAAAGCCCCTGAAGGTAAAGCAGAGGTTGCCCTCACGGTTCTTGGCTCGTTCGTATAAAGCCACATTATCCGCATCGAGCACCACTTCACCATTGCGCCACTTGCATTGCTTCACATAAACCAATGAGCCGTCCTTATGTGATTGACTTAATCCTACGGCATCATCAATAAGCTGGTTGAGCTTGGCAGAGCCTTGAATAGCCGATAGGGAAAGCGGCACGGCACCCGAAAACATCTTGGGAACATGATTGAGGACTATCAGTGTCCAATTGTATTTCTTCTTGAGGGCATTGAGCGATGCCATGAGAGAGCCTGCATCGGCACCTTTGTCAAGCGACTGACTAAGGGCGGTAATATTGTCGATGAACACCACCTCCGCCAGATTCGCCACGGCTGCCGTTTCTATTCCCTTCAGTACGTCACCGGCGGGATGGTCCCCGTCCATCTCCGCACGAAAGAACGTGGGAGGGAAATCTGGGGATTCATAACGGAGAGACAGTTGACGCAGCGTCATCTCGAAGTCGGCGTACAGGACACGCTTTCCTTTGGCGGCAATATCCCGTGCTACCTGCATGGCAAAAATGGTCTTGCCGATACCCGATTGTCCGAAGATGATGCAAAGGTCACCTTCAAGGACAATATTGGGATATAGGACGACGACAGGAGGAAGCGACTTGCCCCTCCTTATGCAGTCATTCATGGAAGACACATGAAAGCCACCGGCATCAATGGCTCTCTGTTCCTGCAACTCATGAAAGGAGGACAGGATGTAATCCATTTCAAGCGGTTTGGGAATGGTTTTGATCTGTTCATCCATAGCATTGCCCTATTGATTGTTTGTATTTGCAGGAAGCCCATTGGAAATCAATGCGTCCACCTCCTGCTTGGAATATAGATTGCGCCTACCAATCTTATGCGCCTGAATGTCCCCACGCTTCTCCATGCGCCAGAGCGTAGTATAGGTAATGTGTAGGCGTGCACAAAGCTCGTCACGGGTGTAATACTCGGTGGGTACTGTCAAAACTGGTTCTTTCAGCAGATTCTTGCCCACCATTGTCTCTAATACTTCTGCAATGACCTCCTTGAGATCTTCTTTTTGCAGCATAATGAAATTACCTTGCATAACATGGAGTTAAAAAGTTATGCTGCAAATATCACAGGTGGAAAAGTGGCTGCAAGTGGCACCTAAAGAATTTTATGACTAATGATAAAGTTTGATAGTAACACATTGATATTCAATGATTTAATTTTAAAAATATTTTAGTAGAATTTTGTTGATTTTTCAAAGGTGGGGATAAGTGGGCGTGTTTGGGAATCACATGGTATCGTATGAAACGCACAAATGGCGTATTTCCGAAGTGGAGATACGCCATTTGTTGTATAGGATAGATATCGAAAATCGTTATGTACGACTATATTTGCTGAAAATATGGTCAATCTGTTCCATCTTTTTGTGGTACACTTCCGTCACGCTATCGCTCCCTTTGTACTTCTTGTTAATATTTTCAACTTTATAGCCACATTCTTTGGCTATATCTTCGAACCAAGTGGTACGAATATCCTCAGGCAACAAGAGAGATAGATCATGTAGAATTTTATACATGAGCATTTTCTTCTGCGAACATGCGGCAAGGTGGCTTGTATGCGATTTGCGGGTAATGATACTTTTGAATTCATCTGGTGAGACTAAGTCTTTGAATAATTCTCCGTTGAATCTCTTATAAAGTTCTTCCAACAAGCCATCAGGGAAATGATAATCATCTTCTGCTTCAGGTACAATTGGTGATAGTTTGTTCGCTTTATCTTTTGGCTGGTCTTTATGCCCCATTACCATTTGTCCATTACAACTTTCCTTCTCAGCAACATAAAACAATGTACCCTCACGTCGTCCAAGGTTAATTGTATATCTGCGGAACATATCTAAGTTCCATTCACCACGCTCCAAATCGTCTGACGAATTCAATTTTACACTCCACTGAGCAAAGTCCGTATGCTTAAAGGGATGGTCAAGGTCATATCTACGACAGTAATTGTAGGCAGATGTGAAACCATTCACGTACCAGCGACTTACTTGTGAGCTTAGTAGGCCAGCTTCTTTGTTTCCTGTGGATTCTGAATGCCTATCAAAGATGCGCTGTAACAGAGCCAGCGCATTGGTGGTAATCATGGCTTGTCTCGGTTCCTTATCCCATATGGCAATATAGAGGAAATATCCATCAACAGTTTTGGAACTGAATTCTTGGTAATCACCCTTAAACCATGGAAGGATTTTCTCCTGAAAGAAATCGTATGGTGTCATTATATTGCTTTATAGGTTCGGTTCTTATTACTTCCACACGCCTCAATTCGCCCTTGCTCAACCAAGGTACTGAGATAATAACGAGATTGCGATGACTTCAATCCAAATGCTTGCATTATATCTGATGTCTTAACTTCTCCATTATTCGCAATATAATCCAATATCACTTGCATTTTATCGCCGGTGTTATCGCCAGTTTCTGATTTTATCGCCGGATCATTAGGTGTTTTATCGCCGGATCTTATATTTATCGCCGGTTTATCGCCAGCTTTCGAGTTTATCGCCGTATTGTTATGGTCTTTACCGCCACCTAACTCTTTTTCCACCCCATCATCGGAAGCCTTTTCAAACAACACTTCCGAAAGATTTGTGCAATGTAGTCTCAAAATGGTTCGGTCAGGGTTGTGCGTGTCTTCCCACGTCGGCTGTTCACCATATGCCGATTTCCAGCCATCGATGATGGTTGGGATGCCACTACCGGCACGTTCTCCAAGGTCGATGAGGGCGAACATCTTAAAGAGAATTGCATTGCGAGGGTCTGAAACGCCACCACTCATGGCCTCTTTCATACCTATTCGGAAATCACCCGGGTTCTCAAAGGTGTAACCATCAGGATATTTCTTGATGACCACCCCACGTCTGCCATAATAGTCAGCATTAACCAACGTATTCAATAATGCTTCGCGCACGGCCTTGTGAAGTGGGGTATCATCCACTCGCATCATTCCCTCCAACTTGAAAGGACGAGGAAGGTCGTGGCTAAGTTTGTTAGCAACGGCAAAGAAGAAATCGAATACATTGCCACTCCATTCGCCCGATGAGGAAACCAATCTGTCCACCCAACGGATACTCGGGTCTCGATGGTCTTGATAGTCGAGGAAATATTGAGGATATTCTGAAAGAATCTCGTTTTCATACCCAAACATCAATAATCCTGCCGTTGTAGGATAAAACTTACCTTCATCAGCATCGTAACCAATGGCTCCTATTTTACCAAGAAATTCTTCATCATCCAGTTTCGACCAAACGTGATTGATGTGAGAAATATTGAAAATATTACGATAGCTATGCACTGTGTCCATGCAGAACACTTTCATATCGCGATGTTTGAGTAATTTGCGGTCTTGGGTTAGTTGATAAGCATCCCGATACATAGCTGACACTTCCTCGTGCGAACAATGGTAATCGCCTTCACCATTGCGTCGGTATGAACCAGACATTGGGTCTTGACCGACATAGACAGGACGAAGATATCTGTCGGCACGAGGCACACGAATAAAGATTACTTTCTTACCTTCGTAATCCCCTACCGTAACATCCTTTTCAACTAAAAGATTGACATTGACTTTCTGGCGGTTGTTTACCATATTCCAAAAATCCTTCAGTATCTGGTCTGCATTCTGCACCCCCGACACTTCAAAAGAACCATCTTTCTTTTCATCAACACCAAGCAGTATGATACCACCATCTGTATTTGCAAAAGAAGAATATGTCTCCCACATAGAGTTAGGTATGCCTCCTTTTGCCTTCTTTGCTTCCAGTCGATTTCCCTCCCTGTATGAGCTGATTTCTTGCATGTTATAAAGGTTCTCTTCCATCTTCATTCTTGTTAATGACTACAAATATATAGATTATTTATAAATTAAACAAATCTTATTTGTTTCTGTTTAGAATAAACTTATTTACAACGAAGCTAATAATTGCTTGCGCTCTTCATCGGTCATCTTCTTGAGTAGAGCGATAAGAGCCTCTTTGCCATCTTGCGTTTTATCATTCAGTAAATACCAATTATATTGCAGCATTCTCTCCAAGGGATAGGCCCCTATATAATTGGAAGTTATATCCCCATTGTCACTATGCCCCATACTATCACTGATGTATTTATATGGCACTAATCCAGAATTATTCAGATTGGTGGCGAAACTATGTCGAGCCCAGGTAGATGAAGGTCTTTGTTCTATGCCAAGCAGCTCCACCACCTTCGCCATATGCTCACGAATATAGCGATTATATCGTTGGATTACCCATACTTCTTGTTCTGGAGTTATCCACTCACTCATAATCGGGAACACACGCTTGTCAAGTTTAGGCTCATTGCCATACTTGTCTATAATCTTTTGTAGTTCTGGAGTAATGGGAAAGATGACCTCGCTAGCACTCTCGTTTCTGTCTCTCGTTTTATGACGCAAGAATCGGAGTTGCTTTCCATGTGTAGCAAAATACCAACCATCATAAGTCAGTCGCAAGGTGTCAGCCAAATTTTGTCCGTCACCCAGATACATAAATAGGAACAGCCCTAAATCACGAAAGACGGCGTGTTTCTCTTTTGGAAAGAATAACTCCTTGCCTTTTTCGTCTTTGGCTTCTTCTCTTTCCCAAAAGTCATAAAGCATCTTCATAGTAGGAACATCAAGGAACTCATGCTTACGACTACACACCTTATTGTAGCCCGTGTCTTTGAACATTTCTTTGGTGCTTCCTTTAATCAAGCCACGGTCAATGCAGATATTTACAATGGTGCGGAATGTACGCAATGATATTCCAATGGATGTTGTACTAAGCTCATTTTTCTTCATTACCTTTACCCAATCCAGAATAAAGTTATGATTTATATCACTTAAAGTCACATCTTTTCCCATATCTCGTACAAACCTCTTTAATATATCCTCACTGCACCGAGCTGTTCCTGCCTTGCCATCATCGCGCTTGGATACAATAAAAGATTCCCAAATGGAGTAGATTGTACTATCGTCATCTTTCCTCCCTTGATGTCGTTCCTGGAGTTTTCTCAAAGAAAAGTTTCCCTCATCGATGAGTTGATTTACAAGAGTAGCCACTTTCTCCATCTGTTTTTTTAATTCCTTTCGTTCTGAGGCTTTCTTGTTTCGTGATAACTTCTCACATTCACATAGTTCTATCCAATCTGTTCCAATATATGATTTTCCTATCCGCAGGAAAACTTTCTTACCGGCATGCGCTATACGAATAGCGACAGGGGAAATTTGGGAATAATCGCCATCCATTCTTCTGGGATCCAACATAAGTGTACCTGTAACTTTCCCGTTGGAAGATACGAACTTTGCAAGCGAGGTTTCTCCTCTCTTTCGATACTTTTGGGATATATTTCCTGTTTCCGTGAACTTTACTTTAGTATTTTCCATTATAATCCTCCTGTTTATAAGCTATTATCGAAATCATCCGTGAACTTTTGGTGAACTTTCTGAATGAAAACTGCTGCAAATTTAAGATATTTCTTGGAACAAATAAATAATATAACTTATTTATTTTCAAGCATTTAATATTATTTATAATTTCATGAAATATACATCAAACAGACTCATAATCTGGAGGTCCCTGGTTCAAGCCCAGGCTGGTCCACAACAACCAATCAGCAACTTAGAACTAACATCTAAGTTGCTGA
>ERZ773046.883-NODE-883-length-18363-cov-14.973072_pt1 | contig 18363 bp, 18 predicted proteins | sample MGYA00580634_ERZ773046 | MGnify/ENA primary metagenome ERZ773046 (study PRJEB29015, sample SAMEA2738127) | human oral metagenome | biome: human oral; feature: human-associated habitat; material: saliva | place: China | collected 2159 ... | reverse complement strand
CTCTATCAGTAGCGGTGCCGACCCTATAAAGCAGAGATCTTCATGTCTACGCAGGCAGAAAAAAACACCGAGCGCATTGAGCGCTTAGCTCACGAGCGCATCCCACGCCTACTTATTCACTATGGTGTCCCAGCTATTGTGGGGACGATGGTCAACGCGCTCTACAGCGTCGTCGACCGCATCTTCATCGGTCAGGGCGTCAGTGAATTTGCTATCACAGGGCTTGCTCTGACCTTCCCTATCTTGATCTTCATCCAAGCCTTCGGTATGCTTATCGGCGTCGGGGCTTCATCTCGTGTGTCCATCCTCCTCGGCGAGAACAAGCACGATCAGGCCGAGCGTATCCTGAGTAATGCCCTCCTGCTGACGCTGGTCACGCAGGTGCTGACCTTAGTGCCGGTGATGATCTGGCTCGACGATATCCTCCGTGCTCTGGGGGCTAACGACCGCACGCTCCCCTTCGCCTACGACTATCTGAAGATCATGATCCCGGGGAATATCTTCTCGACGCTCTGCTTCAGCTTCAATGCGATCATGCGTGCTTCGGGCTATCCCTACAAGGCGATGATCACGATGCTCATCGGGGCAGGGCTCAATACGCTCCTCGATGCGCTCTTCATCTATGGCTTTGACTGGGGTATTGAGGGGGCTGCTTGGGCTACGGTGATCGCTATGGCTGTGTCGTCAGCGTTTGTGATGCAGCACTTCCTCAGCAGCAAGAGCGAGGTGCAGTTCCGCCGACGCAATATGCGCCTCTCCTCCGAGCAGATCCTGGCGATCCTCTCTATCGGTATGTCGCCCTTCTTCCTGCAGCTCCTCAGTAGTGGCATCGCCTTCCTCATCAACTCTACCTTGGCTCGCTATGCGGAGAACTCTCTGATGGCTGACCGAGCGGTGGGGGCTTATGGGATCATCAATAGCGCGGCCCTTGTGGGCTTTATGTTCATGCTCGGTATCGCTCAGGGAATGCAGCCCATCGTGGGCTACAACTACGGAGCCCGTGCGATGGACCGTGTGCGTCAGGCCTTCAAGATCTGCTCGTCTACGAACTTCGGTATCGGTGCTTTCGTGACTATCGTGGCGGTGGTGGCACCAGGCTTGATCGCCTCACTCTTCACCAGCTCTCCTGAGATGATCGAGGCCTCGGTGCATGCGCTACGTCTCTGTCTCTATGGCTTTGCCTTCGTAGGCTTCCAGGTCACGGCTACGCAGTTCTTCCAGAGTATCGGCTTCGGGGGGAAGGCGCTTCTCTTGAGTCTCTCTCGTCAGATCCTCTTCCTCCTGCCTGCGCTCTTCCTCTTCCCCCTGCTCTGGGATGCTACGGGTGTATGGCTCGCTATGCCCTTCTCGGACATCGCTGCAGGGGTGCTGGGGATGATCCTGATGTATTATCAGTTCAAGATCTTCGACCGTAAGTTCTCCTCCGAGGGGCTCTAAGGTCGCACGCCACTTTCCCTTTATACTATGGTTTATTTGTATTCGGTCCTCTGCTGCCTCTTCCTCTTCCCATACCTCGGGTGGCGCGCAGGGCAAGTGCTGGGGCCCCGTCTGCGCCGCGCCTTCTGGGGCTTGCTGGTGCTGATCTTTGTCCTCTTCTCCATCGCGCTCCTCATCCATCGCCGCTTCGAAGCCGACTGGATGAGTGCCGTGATGAATGGTAGCGTGTACATCTTCTTCTCTACGATGTACGCCACGGCCGTCGTCGTCGGGGTGAATATCCTACGCTATATCGATGCGCGCACGCTCAAGCTTTACGCTTCGGCTCGCCCTGCGGTAAAGCAGGGCGTGAAGGTCGTTGCCTTCATCGCTACCCTTGCGGTCTTCTTCACGACGATGGTCATCGGCCACCGCAATGTGCGCTACCCGCGCGTCATGTATCAGAAGTACACCGTCAAGCGTCTAGTACCCGAAGGGGCACAGCCCGAGAAGCGCATGCGTCTGGTCTTCTTCTCCGATCTGCATATCGGCGAAGCGATGACGCCCGACTATATCGCTCGTGCGGTGAAGCTCATCCAAGACCAGCAGCCTGACCTCATCCTCTGCGGTGGGGACTTCATCGATCACCGCGCCGTCTACGCTTATGATCCGCGCGTGATGGCTTCGCTTCGCTCACTCCATGCGCCTCTGGGTGTGTACTACGTCTTGGGAAATCACGAATATCGTGACGATCTGGAGGCCAATATCCGCTGGGTCTCCGAAGTCGGTGGCACGCTCCTTCGCGACAGTATCGCCTTCCCTGGGGATGGCCCGCTTACGCTCATCGGGCGTGATGACTGGGTGAATGGCAACCGAAAGCCCTTCGAGGTCATCGCCAACGAAGCGGATCCCTTGCGTGGGCCTGTCGTGCTCATGGAGCATACGCCCGCCTCGATAGATAGCATCGGCGATAGCCCCGTGGACCTCATCCTCTGTGGCCATACCCATGGTGGACAGATCTGGCCCGGCCAACTGATGGTCTGGTGGCGCTATGGTATGGTCTCGGGTACGCGCCCTGTGGGTGAGCGTGAGGTGTGTATCTCCTCGGGTATCGGCTCGGCGGGTGCGACCTACCGCGTAGGTACGCGCAGTGAGATCCGCGTCTACGATCTCTACTGGTAGCGGGCTATAGCTCCGCTCCATCCAAATACCGCCAAGCGCCAGCTCTCTCAAGAGGGCTGGCGCTTGGCGGTATTCTTTGTCTGTGTGGGAGGGGTATCTCGCTTTGTTGTAGGAGGATGTGGTGCTCCTGTGCTGCTGTAAGATAGGCTACCTCGTAGGTGGGTGGTATGAACCACTATTGGTCCGTGAGCGAACCAGTAGTGGTTCGTTTTCTGACCAGTAGTGGTTGGCGCGTTGACCAATAGTGGTTCGCTCACGGACCAGTATAGGTTGATATTCCCTTCCTTGGCTTCTCCTTTTCTTCCTCCTCGGAGAGAGATGCCACCCTGCGCGGTAGAGAGGGGGGGTAGTGCCCCTCTTCCAGCTTACTTGCTTGGGTCTTCTCCCCGCCATGAAGGGGATTTCGGATAGCGTAACGTTGTCTTTTTTGCTTTGTGTATAATGCTTTTGGTCAGGGAGTCAAGTGTAGTGTGTAAGTGTTTGTGGGGTAGTTGATTGTTTTATAGGGTGAAGTTGCCTATATTTGCCTGACGGAAGCGGAGGTTGATGACCTGCTGTTCGCCATCACGCCTCTGCTAATTTCCCCCAAGTAAAATCCTCCCCTATAGATTATCAATGTAGAAGAGATGAGTGAGGCCAGAATACTCTCAGTTGAAGAGCTGCTAAAGCTCGATTTGGTTATTCCCAGCTACCAACGTCCCTATAAATGGACTGAAAAGAATATCAGAGAGCTTATTCTTGATATTCAGAAGGGAATTGAGGACGCAAACAAGTATCCGAACTTCAAGTATCGTGTGGGGACCGTGATTCTCTATCAGGAAAATGATACGAAGCCCTATGAGATCGTCGATGGGCAACAGCGTATTTTCTCATTCCTGCTATTGAAGCTGTGTCTGAATCCAGACTTTACATGTAGTCTCCTATCTGCCACGTTTTCGGATAAGGTTACTCTGGGTAATCTTCATAGTAATTCGGATAGAATCCGTGAATGGTGTTCTTCTGTAGATGACGGGGTAAAGGAGGCCTTTGATAAGGCTCTCAGTGAGGTGCTCGAGGTGGTCGTACTCACGGTTGGTGAGTTGAGCGAAGCCTTCCAGCTCTTCGATTCGCAGAATACTCGAGGGCGTGAGCTATATCCCCATGATTTGCTCAAGGCTTATCACCTGAGGGAAATCCATGATAAGTATGATATGCAACGTGCTGTCTTGAAGTGGGAATCAAAGAACCCAAAATCAATTCGTGAACTCTTCGATAGCTATCTCTTCCCACTATGGAACTGGTCAAAGCGACGCAAGTCTGGTAGATTTACAGCAGCTGAAATAGATCTCTACAAGGGGATTGAAGAGAGTTCGGGTTACACCTACGCACACCGAGCTAACAAGGCTATGCCTTACTTTCTGCTTTCGGAGCCTCTGATCTCGGGGCGTGACTTCTTCGAGATGGTAGATCACTACATGCAGATGCTACATAGTATCAAGCAGGAGCTGGTAGAGAATCCTGACCTTGGAGATGTCAAGGAGTTGCTCATCGATGATCCAGATAAGGTAGATCGGGTCAATACTCCTGAAGAATTAGACAAAGCATGTAAGTCTTCGTCGACAGGCATGAACCATGCGCGTAATCTCTTCTTTTGTGCTCTGCTCTGCTACTATGACCGCTTCCACAACTTCGACCCAATGGCCGTGAAGAAGCTATTTACTTGGGCGATGATGCTCCGAGTAGATATGAACCATTTAGGCTTCGACTCCGTCAATAGGTATGCCATAGGCCTAGGGGATAGGGATCGGTACACCAACACAGAGCCCGTGATCTCGCTGATCTCTACCGCTCGCCGGCATACGGAGATATCAGGGTTGTCTCTGGAGCTAAAAAGAGTGAACGGTGAGGCTGAGACTAAGAAATGGCAGGGGCTATATGATGATCTTCTTCGACTAAACGGATACAAGTAAGATGATACAGGAACTTAGAATACTTGATGAAGAGACCCTCTTTGATACAGAGGCGCACTATGTGATACCCCGCTACCAGCGTGCTTATGCCTGGGAGGATAGGGAGATCGTGCAGCTCATCGATGATATTAATGACTCCACCGGAGATTACTACATCGGTTCGCTTGTAGTCGCTAAGGTCAAGGGTAAGGTAGAGACTTATGAGGTCGTGGATGGACAACAGCGCCTAACTACGCTCTATCTCTTACTGCACTACCTAGTCTCATGCGGTCGCTTGGAAGGAGAGGTTGGGAAAACGCTTTCGTTTGACTGTCGTCCGAACTCAAACTATACACTAACGCATATCCAAGGCTTGCTCTTGGACAGGAACTCCCTTGCAGATAATGAGGATAGACTAGAGCAGTCTATTATGAATGGACTCAAGGTAATTGATCAGAAGTTTACGACAGGAGATGCCATTGATGTAGCTGCCTTCATTGAGCGCCTGAATAGTGTAATTCTCTATCGGATAGAGGTGCCCGAGCATACAGACCTCAACCGATACTTCGAGATCATGAATACCCGAGGCGAACAGCTAGAGCAACATGATATCCTCAAGGCTCAGCTTATGGAATACCTTAATAGGCGTGAGCAGGAGTTCTTTGCTAGGGTATGGGATGCTTGTAGTGATATGACAGGCTATGTTCAGATGCACTTTGCCAAAGAAGAGCGAGAAAAGATCTTTGGTAGTGAATGGAACAATAAGCCTTCAGATGACTGGAATGACTATAAGGTGTGCTTGGCTATGGAGCAGGGTGAGGATCATAAAGTCTCAATCAAGAGCATTCTCAAGCCTAGCTTCAGCGTGGAGGTAGCTGATGGCATGCTTGAGGATGATAAGACTCCTATACGTTTTGATAGCATCATAGGCTTCCCACACTTCTTACTTCATGTACTTAGGGTATTTCTTCGTGTTGAGAGTGCATCTATAGATGAAGAGAAGGAGCTCGGTAGCCTACTTGATGACAAGCGCTTACTTAAAGACTTCAACGAGGTGATAGCCTATGGACGAATGGGAGGTAAGCGTATCAAGGATAATAAGAGGGGATTTGCTCGTAGGTTTATTCTGTTCCTACTGCGTTCACGCTTCCTTTTTGATAAGTTTATCATCAAGCGTGAGTATGCAGGAGATGATCAGGAAGGGACTTGGAGTCTCAAAGAACTCTGTACTTCTGGAGCATGGTCCGCAAAGAAGCCTTACTATGCAAATACAAGACTCCGCTATGAGAATGAGTGGGAGAAGACCTATGCACCACGCAATAAGGAGTGTCTGATGATACAGTCTGCCCTACGTGTATCGTACACATCTCCTAAGGTGATGCACTGGATAACGAGATTGCTGGAGTGGTTGTTTGATGAAGAGACTGTGCTACCCAAATTAACCGATGAAGCAGAGCGTATAGCAGCTGAAGCTGTACAGGAGGGTTTCTTGGATGAAGGTGATCATGAGCTTGGTGTTCAGACTCCACACATTGTCTTCAACTACCTAGACTACTTGCTGTGGAAGGAAGACAAGGGGCAGGATAAGAAGTATACAGACTTTGTTTTCGAGTTCCGTAACTCAGTAGAGCACTGGTATCCCCAGCATCCGTCCGAAGGTACCTTTGAGGCATGGGACGGGATAGATACCTTCGGCAATCTGTGTATTATCTCTCGCAGTGTCAATTCCAAGTTCTCTAATCTCTCGCCAGAATCTAAGATGAAGTCTTATAAGAAGATGGTGCAGAAGGGTAGTCTGAAGCTTCGCATCATGGGGGATATTATTGAAAGGGGAACCAGCGAAACGTGGAGGCAGTCCGAGTGTGCCAAGCATGAGGAAGAGATGATCAGCTTACTCTGTGAGGCTGTTCGGGAAGCCATAGAAGAGGAATAGGATACAGGGCTCTCCGCTTTTCGCGCACGTACCTGGTGATAGGTGATAGTAGTATGCGCTGTTAGTTTGCCACCCTCGGGATTGTCTCCCGAGGGTGGCGTTGTTCTTTAGTCCTGCTTACGCGGGGAGGAGTGCAAACAACTATTGGTATGGGGTACAAACGAGTAGTGGTATGCGGTGCGAACGACTATTGAATTGCAGTGAAACGAATAGTGGTACGAGGTGTCATCCACTACTCGTTTGCACTCATACCACTATTGGGTTTGGAGGCTCAGCCTATTAGGTTGCTGCTCTACGTAGGGATAAAAGTTGCGGACGAGTGGTAGGTAAGTTTGGGCTACGTACGTGGACGATAAATCTACGTACGTGGATATTTGGATTTGCGTGCCTGGTCTTTAAGACTACGTGCGTAGATACGGAAAAATCACTGCGGGAAGGCGCTTTTTCCTTCGTGGAAGCGGCACTTCCCCTCCGCTGGATAAGAAGAATGTTTGCGATAAGGCGAAGGGCTTGCGTATCACTTCGGAGAGGTATATCGTGGGGCTGAGCGTGCGATGCCTTAGCACGATAAAATAGAGGGCGGGACTTGCGGCAACAGTCTTCATATAGTGGTTGCTTCTACGGGCTTGTAGAGAGGGAGTTTCTTTCGGGAGGGAAGGCGATGGCAGGTAGTAGGGTCGTGTAGCTTGGAGGAGGGCTTGCGAAGGATTAGCGGGTGAGGTAGAGGGTTTTATCTCTTTTGCGGTAGGTGGAGCGTGTGGTGACGAAGGTTGCGCTTTCGTTGTGGCCGAGGGGGTGGATTATACCTCGGATAGGGGGTGTCTTAAGGCTGCGCTGAGTTGATGCGATATGCTTATGCTTGTGTGAGTTGCAAGTGTGGCAAATAGTTTGTAAATTTGCATGCTTTTTATGCGCCGATGTGCTCCTTCCTGAGGGGCGCTTGGTCGCAGAGAAGGCACTAAGCAGTATGTTTAAATATTGTCCGGGACGTCCGGATCAATTTAATTCTCAATTTAATGACAGATCCTATTGCAGATTATCTGACGCGCCTGCGTAATGCAGTGAAGGCTGGCCATCGTGTGGTCGAGATCCCCGCGTCTAATCTAAAGAAAGAGATCACGAAGATCCTCTTCGACAAGGGGTACATCCTCAACTTTAAGTTCGTCGAAGATGGCCCTCAGGGGAGCATCAAGGTGGCTCTGAAGTACGACCGCTCGGGTCGTGTGAACGCCCTCAAGGCCCTGAAGCGCGTCTCTCGCCCAGGTCTTCGTAAGTATGTCGGCTATCGTGAGATGCCCCGCGTACTCAATGGTCTCGGTATCGCTATCCTCTCTACTTCGAAGGGTGTCATGACCGATAAGGAAGCTTCGCAGCTCAAGGTAGGTGGCGAAGTGCTATGTTACATCTACTAAAGCAAGGAGGTACAAACTATGTCAAGAATAGGTAAGCACCCCATTAGCATTCCTGCTGGCGTAACGGTGTCCGTGAAGGATGGTGTCGTCACTGTAAAGGGCGCTAAGGGCGAACTCACTCAGAGCGTAGATGCTCGTATCGAAGTAGCCGTAGAAGATGCTCAGGTCGTCGTCCGTCGCGGTAGCGATGATCGCCAGGAGCGCTCACTGCACGGCCTCTATCGTGCCCTCATCAACAACATGATCGTCGGTGTCTCCGAAGGTTTCACCAAGACGCTTGAGCTGGTCGGTGTCGGTTATCGTGCATCCAACCAGGGTCAGATCCTCGAACTTAGCCTCGGCTTCACGCACAACATCTTCCTCCAGCTCCCTAAGGAAATCAACCTGGAGACGAAGACTGAGCGTAACAAGAACCCCCTGATCATCCTCTCTTCTGCTGACAAGCAGCTGCTGGGTCAGGTGTGCTCTAAGATCCGCTCCTTCCGTATGCCAGAGCCTTATAAGGGTAAGGGTATTCGCTTCGAAGGTGAGGTCATCCGCCGTAAGTCGGGTAAGTCAGCTGGTAAGTAACCGCTTAAAACACGTATAAAGCAATCATGTTGAAGAAAGAAATAAGAAGACAGAAGATCAAGACGCGTGTACGTGCCAAGATCAGCGGTACGGCAGAGCGTCCTCGCCTGACGGTATTCCGAAGCAACAAGCAGATCTATGCTCAGGTGATCAACGACGTCGATGGCGTCACGATCGCAAGCGCCTCTTCCCTCAAGCTCAATGCTGAAGGTACGAAGAAGGAGATCGCAGCACTCGTAGGTACGGAGGTAGCTAAGGCTGCCCAGGCCGCAGGTGTATCCACCGTAGTATTTGACCGTAATGGCTACCTCTACCACGGCCGTGTGAAGGAGCTCGCTGATGCTGCACGTGCGGCAGGTCTTAACTTTTAATACTGTCTATCGCAATGTCAGATAATCGCACAAAGACAAACCGAGATACCGAGCAGAAGGATAAGCTCGTAGAGCGCCTCGTGGCCATCAACCGCGTAACTAAGGTTACCAAGGGTGGTCGTACCTTCACCTTCGCAGCTATCGTCGTCGTCGGTGACGAAGAAGGCCGTATCGGCTTCGGCCTGGGTAAGGCTGGTGAAGTATCCGCAGCTATCCAGAAGGGTGGTGCTGCTGCTCGCCGCAACCTCAAGCAGATCCCCCTCCACAAGGGTACGATCCCTCACGAACAGTCCGCATCCTTCGGTGGTGCTCGCGTCTTCCTCAAGCCTGCTTCTGCCGGTACCGGGGTTAAGGCTGGGGGTGCTATGCGTGCCGTCCTGGAAAGTGTCGGCGTAACGGACGTCCTCGCTAAGAGCAAGGGTTCGTCTAACCCTCACAACCTCGTCAAGGCTACGATCGAAGCTCTCTGTCAGATGCGCTCGCCTCTGATGGTCGCTCGTCAGCGTGGCGTCTCTGTCGAAAAGGTCTTCAAGGGCTAATCATCATCCATAGACTCTAAGTACAATGTCAACGATAAAGATCCAGCAAGTACGTAGCCAGATCAAGAGCCCCAAGACTCAGAAGCTCACGCTTCAGGCACTTGGTCTGAAGAAGCTCAACCAGACGGTCGAGCACAAGGACAATCCCCAGATCCGCGGGATGGTCGAGAAGGTAAAGCACCTGGTGCGCATCGTAGAGTAATCACCCTATAAAGAAAGACAGAAGAAAAATGGATTTATCAAGTTTGAAGCCCGCAGCGGGCTCCGTCAAGACGCGTAAGCGCATCGGTCGTGGTCCTGGTTCTGGTCTCGGGGGTACTTCTACTCGTGGTCACAAGGGGGCTAAGAGCCGCTCGGGTTATTCTAAGAAGATCGGCTTCGAAGGTGGTCAGATGCCTATCCAGCGTCGTCTGCCTAAGTTCGGCTTCAAGAATATCAACCGCGTCGAATATGCACCTGTCAACCTCTCCACGCTGCAGAGCCTGGCAGAAGCTAAGAGCCTGACTCGCATCGCTAAGGCAGACCTCATCGAGGCTGGCCTGGTCGGTAAGAACGACCTCGTCAAGATCCTCGGTAACGGTACGCTCAGCCTGAAGCTCGAGGTCGAGGCTAACGCCTTCTCCAAGTCCGCAGAAGCAGCTATCATCGCACAGGGAGGTAGTGCAGTAAAACTCTAATAGCTCATGCGCTTAATAGAGACACTGAAAAACATATGGAAGGTAGAGGAGCTGCGTCAGCGGATCCTCACCACCTTGTTTTTCGTCCTGATCTATCGCCTGGGGTCGTACATCGTCATCCCAGGGATCGATCCTAACCAGCTCAGCGCCCTGCACAAGCAGACAAGCGAAGGTCTGATGGCACTCCTTGATATGTTCTCAGGGGGAGCATTCTCTAATGCTTCGATCTTCGCTATGGGGATCATGCCTTATATCTCCGCGTCTATCGTGATGCAGCTCGCCGCTATCGCTGTGCCTTCTATCCAGAAGCTGCAGCAGGAAGGGGAGAGCGGGCGCCGCAAGATCGACCAGTGGACACGCTATCTAACCGTCGTCCTGCTGCTCGTCCAGGGTTCGGCCTATCTGGTCAACCTGAACATGCAGCTGCGCCAAGCAGGGGGCTCACTGCCCGAAGGACTGTGGTTCGATATCTATGCGATCGTCGTCATGGCTGCAGGCAGTATGTTCGTCCTTTGGCTTGGTGAGCGTATCACAGACAAGGGTCTTGGCAACGGTGTATCTCTGATCATCATGATCGGTATCATCGCTCGCCTCCCAGGAGCTGTGCTCGCCGAATGGGGGACACGCGCCTCTGGCGGTGCTGGGGGGCTCGTGTGGTTCCTCTTCGAGATCGTCTTCCTGCTCGCCGTCATGGCCGGTGCTATCCTGCTCGTCCAGGGTACGCGTCGTGTGCCCGTACAGTACGCTAAGCGCGTCGTCGGGAACAAGCAGTACGGAGGCGCTCGCCAGTACATCCCACTGAAGGTCAATGCCGCTAACGTCATGCCGATCATCTTCGCGCAGACGATCATGATGCTCCCTATCACGCTCCTCAGCTGGGCACAGGGTGACAGTGCCAATGGCTTCGTACAGGCCTTCATGGACAATACGGGCATTTGGTACAACCTGGTCTTCGCGATCCTCATCCTCCTCTTCACCTACTTCTACACAGCGATCACGATCAACCCTGCGCAGATGGCCAACGACCTGAAGCGTAACAATGGGTTCATCCCCGGTGTGAAGCCTGGCAAGGCTACGAAGGACTACCTCGATGCGATCATGGACCGCATCACCCTCCCCGGTGCCTTCTTCCTCGCTATCGTGGCTATCATGCCTGCCTTCGCTCGTGTCATCGGTATCTCTGGGGGATTCGCTCAGTTCTTCGGTGGTACGTCACTGCTGATCCTTGTCGGGGTCGTCCTCGACACGCTCCAGCAGATCGAGAGCCACCTCTTGATGCGCCACTACGATGGTCTGCTCAAGAGTGGTCGTATCAAGGGACGTACCGGCTCTGTAGCTGCTTACTAAGATGATCTACTTAAAGACAGACGAAGAGATCGAACTCATGCGCGCGGCCAACCTCCTGGTCGGTCGTACGCTCGCCGAGGTCGCTAAGATCATAGCTCCTGGGGTCTCGACCCTGCAGCTGGACAAGCGCGCTGAGGAGTTCATCCGTGACAACGGTGCGACTCCCGCCTTCCTCGGCTACAATGGCTTCCCTGGGAGTCTCTGCACCTCGGTCAATGACCATGTGGTGCACGGGATCCCTTCCTCGAAGGTCGTACTCAAGGACGGTGATATCGTCTCCGTCGACTGCGGCACGAAGCTCGCAGGCTTCACTGGGGACTCCGCCTACACGTTCGCTGTAGGTGAGGTAGCTCCCGAGACTCTGGCTCTCCTTCGCACGACGAAGGAATCCCTCTACATCGGCATCGAGCATGCTGTAGCGGGTAAGCGCGTCGGTGATATCGGCGCTGCGGTCCAGCAGTATTGTGAAGCACGTGGCTATCATATCGTCCGCGAACTTGAAGGCCACGGGATCGGGAAGAATATGCATGAGGAGCCAGGTGTGCCCAACTTCGGGCGCCGTGGCACGGGGCCTGAGCTCCGCTCTGGGATGTGCATCTGCATCGAGCCGATGGTGAACATGGGCTCGAAGAATGTCATCTTCGATCGTGATGGCTGGACCGTCCGTACTAAGACGGGCAAGCCTTCAGCCCACTTCGAGCACTGCGTCGCTATCCGCGATGGCAAGGCCGATATCCTCTCTTCGTTTGACTTTATCAAGGAAGTCTTGGTAGACAGAGAGTTTTAATCTCGCAACCACAGTATATGCCGAAGCAAGCAGCAATAGAACTCGACGGTGTCATCCTCGAAGCGCTCTCGAACGCAATGTTCAAGGTCGAGCTCGAGAACGGACACGTCATCACCGCCCACATCTCTGGGAAGATGCGTATGCACTACATCAAGATCCTCCCAGGTGACAAGGTCAAGGTAGAGATGTCTCCCTACGACTTGACTAAGGGGCGTATATCATTCAGATATAAATAACCCTATATAGATATGAAAGTAAGAGCATCACTCAAGAAGCGCACCGCCGACTGCAAGATCGTTCGTCGCAAGGGGCGTCTGTACGTAATCAACAAGAAGAACCCCAAGTTCAAGCAACGCCAGGGGTAGTCTCTAACCATCGGACTATATTTTAACGAACTAAGATAAGTATGGCTATCAGAATTGTTGGCGTCGACTTGCCACAAAACAAACGAGGAGAAATTGCCTTGACTTACATCTTCGGGATCGGTCGTAGCAGCGCTACCAAGATCCTCGATAAGGCTGGGGTCGATCGCAATATCAAGGTAAAGGACTGGACCGACGACCAGGCTGCCGCTATCCGTGAGGTGATCGGTGCCGAGTACAAGGTCGAAGGGGATCTGCGCTCCGAAGTCCAGCTCAACATCAAGCGACTGATGGACATCGGTTGCTACCGTGGTGTCCGCCACCGTATCGGTCTACCTCTACGCGGTCAGAGTACGAAGAACAATGCTCGTACTCGTAAGGGTAAGAAGAAGACTGTCGCAAATAAGAAGAAAGCTACTAAGTAATAGAGATTGATATGGCAAAGAAAGTAGTCGCAAAGAAGAAGGTCGTCAAGATCGACGCTGTGGGCCAGGCTCACATCCACTCTTCTTTTAATAACATCATCATCTCTCTGACCAACAACGAAGGTCAGGTCATCAGCTGGTCTTCGGCTGGTAAGATGGGATTCCGTAGCTCTAAGAAGAACACCCCTTACGCTGCTCAGATGGCGGCCCAGGATTGCGCTAAGGTCGCTTATGACCTCGGTCTGCGCAAGGTCAAGGTCTTCGTCAAGGGTCCAGGTAACGGCCGTGAGTCTGCTATCCGCACCATCCATGGCGCTGGTATCGAAGTCACTGAGATCGTCGACGTGACCCCAATGCCACACAATGGCTGCCGTCCTCCTAAGCGTCGTCGCGTCTAATCCCTGACTTCGCTTCAGATCACAGAGTAGTTTCATAAAGATCGCAGTACACTCCCAGAGACGCTTCGCTCACCGTGCTCCCTCCATCGAGCACAAGGGCGCGAGCGAACGCTAAGAGTCCTGAGCTAAGCAAGGCGCCGAGGTAGACGACGAGTGAAAGATTGGCTATACTTTCATATATCTATCCTCTCCTCATAACCGGTCGCGGCTGCACTCCGCCTCCCTCCCGCCACCCGCTGCTCTCTGCCTCCAGCGTTGCCTCTCCCCGAGAGGTCGCTCGTACTGCTTCAACAATAGAAGACAATGGCAAGATATACAGGTCCAAAATCAAAGATCGCCCGTAAGCTTGGCGCACCTATCTTCGGTGCCGACAAGGTACTCTCCAAGAAGAACTATCCTCCTGGACAGCACGGCAACAACCGCCGTCGTAAGACGAGCGAATATGGCATCCAGCTCAAGGAAAAGCAGAAGGCTAAGTACACCTATGGCGTACTCGAGCGTCAGTTCCGCAACCTCTTCGAAAAGGCTCAGCGCACGAAGGGTGTCACGGGTGAAGTACTCCTCCAGCTCCTGGAAAGCCGCCTCGACAACGTCGTCTATCGCCTCGGCATCGCTAAGACGCGTGCAGCTGCTCGTCAGCTCGTCTCGCACCGTCACATCACCGTCGATGGTCAGGTAGTCAACATCCCTTCTTACACCCTCAAGCCCGGCCAGGTCGTCGGCGTCCGTGAGAAGGCGAAGAGCTTAGAGGTCATCACCGACTCTCTGGCTGGTCGTAGCCACAGCAGCTACAGCTGGCTCGAGTGGAATCAGGCTTCTCTCTCCGGTAAGTTCCTCAGCGCTCCTCAGCGTGAAGACATCCCCGAAGAGATCAAGGAGCAGCTGATCGTCGAACTATACTCTAAGTAATAATCCCTATTATCTCACTCACATGGCAATATTAGCATTTCAGAAGCCCGAAAACGTCCTCATGATGGATGCGACGGACTCGTACGCTAAGTTCGAGTTCCGCCCTCTTGAGCCGGGATATGGTACCACTGTCGGTAATGCCCTGCGTCGTATACTCCTTTCTTCACTCGAAGGCTACGCCATCTCGACCATCAAGATCGAAGGTGTCAATCATGAATTTGCTACTATTCCGGGTGTCTTGGAGGATGTAACTAACATCATTCTCAACCTGAAGCAAGTCCGCTTCCGTGCCCTCGTCCAGGACGCTACTGAGGAGGCCGTCAGCCTGACGATCTCTGGTCAGCAGCAGTTCCTCGCTGGCGAGCTCAACGGCAAGCTTACTTCCTTCGAAGTCCTCAATCCCGAGCTGGTCATCTGCCACATCGATGAGGCGTATACCCTTACTATCGAGCTCTCCATCAACAAGGGGCGTGGTTACATCCCCGCTGATGAGAAGCTGGTCGACACGGCTCAGGAGAATGAGCTGCAGACGATCGCTATCGACTCGATCTATACGCCTATCCGTAATGTCAAGTACTTCACGGAGAACTATCGTGTAGAGCAGAAGACTGACTACGAGAAGCTGACCCTCGAGATCACCACTGACGGGAGCATTCATCCCCAGCAGGCTCTCAAGGACGCAGCAGCTATCCTCATCGAGCACTTCAGCCTCTTCATCTCTGACCCTGTCGAGGTAGAAGAGAATGCAGTCATCGAGGAAGGCGACGAGGAGGTACTGGACATGCAGGAGATCGATCGCGTATCTCAGCTGCTCCGTACTGATCTCAAGGATCTCGATCTCTCCGTCCGTGCGCAGAACTGCCTCCGCTCCGGCAACGTATTCCGTCTGGCCGACCTCGTCGTCCTCGACGCTGATACGCTCAGCAAGTTCCGCAACTTCGGTAAGAAGTCTATGGACGAGCTCAACGAGCTGATGGAGCGACTCGGACTCACCTTCGGGATGGATGTTAGCAAGTACAATTTAGATAATGACTAAGTAGAAAGATGAGACATAATAAGAAATTCAATCATCTCGGTCGTAAGAAGGCGCACCGCGAGGCTATGCTTTCCAACATGGCTGCATCGCTCATCCTGCACAAGCGCATCTTCACCACGGTCGCTAAGGCTAAGGCTCTTCGCGTATACGTCGAGCCCCTGCTGACCCGCGCTAAGGAAGACTCCACGCACGCACGTCGTATCGTCTTCGCTGAGCTGCAGAATAAGTTTGCTGTCAAGGAACTCTTCGGCCCCGTTGCTGAAAAGATCGCTGACCGTCCCGGTGGCTACACTCGTATCCTCAAGACGGGTAACCGCCTCGGTGACAACGCTGCTGTCTGCTTCATCGAGCTCGTAGACTTCAACGAGAACATGCTCAAGGAAAAGGCTGACAAGAAGGCTGCTCCTAAGACGCGTCGTTCACGCCGCTCTACGAAGGCTACGGCTGAAGCTCCTGCTGCAGAAAGCGCAGAATAGTAGCTCCCCCCCTTCGATATTTATCGGCGAGTGCCCGCTGTGACTTCGGTCGCAGCGGGCACTTTTGCTTTCGCGCATTTTGCTCTCCTTCTTGGTGGGCTGCGATAGAGCAGCTTTCGGGAGGGGCAAAAGTGACCAGTACTGGTCACCGATCGGATCAGTACTGGTCACTTCAGTAAGCAGTACTGCTCACCACCACTTACCAGTACTGGTCACGATGCTGACCAGTACTGGTTGCTTTTACCTTCAGCAGTGCATCTCTATCAGATGCACTGCTGAAGGGGGGGCTTTGTATGGGCGTGTCGGAGGAGGAATAGTGGGGGAGGAGCAGACCAATAGTCGTTTGCGTTCATCCCACTATTGGTTCCACATACGAACCAATAGTGGAATGCATGTGAAACCTATATTGGTCTGCGAGTGAACCTATATTGGTCTGCATACGAACCTATATTGGTTGCGCGCGTGACCTATATAGGTCGGAGCAGTGACCTATATAGGTTGACACGCCCTTCTCACGGAGAGGTGGGGTAGAGGACGGTGAGGAGGGAGCTTCATCGACGCCTTTTTCCTCTCGTCCCTTGGGCGTGGGAGGCGGTCGTCGGGGGTGAATCGTCGTACGGTAGCCCTGTACCTTGCTCATATGTAAAACATCATTTATATTTGCTCATTAAAATCCCTCTACTGGGATCATCCCTCAAAAGAGAAGGATAAAAACCGCCTCCCATCATTTCACCATTTACACATCCCCTTTCCCTTATGACCACCACTCCCGAAGCCTACGTACATCTCAGTACAGACAAAACAACCCTCACCTTCTATTACGACACCCTCCGTGCCGATCGCAACGGAACAACGTGGGGAATAAGGGATTGGGATGCCTTTTTCTCCTGCCCTGCTTGGGCTGGTGATTTTAACCCTCGCAGTACCACCGTTCTCACAGCTGTCTTTGATGCTTCGTTCCGTGATTTTCGCCCCACCACCACGGAAGGATGGTTTTACGAGCTCAACTTACTTGAAAGGATAGAAGGATTGGAACACCTCAATACCTCGCAGGTGACGTCTATGAGCGGTCTGTTCTGGGGTTGCGGATCTTTGACTTCGCTTGACCTCTCCCGCTTTGACACTTCAAAGGTGACGTCTATGAGCGGTCTGTTCTCTGGTTGCGGATCTTTGACTTCTCTTGACCTCACCTGCTTTGACACTTCAAAGGTGACGGATATGGGGTGGATGTTCGAAGGTTGCGGATCTTTGACTTCTCTTGACCTCTCCCGCTTTGACACTTCAAAGGTGACGTCTATGAGCGGTCTGTTCTCTGGTTGCGGATCTTTGACTTCTCTTGACCTCACCTGCTTTGACACTTCAAAGGTGACGGATATGAGGGGGATGTTCGAAGGTTGCGGATCTTTGACTTCTCTTGACCTCACCCGCTTTGACACTTCTCAGGTGACGGATATGGGGTGGATGTTCTCTGGTTGCGGATCTTTGACTTCTCTTGACCTCACCCGCTTTGACACTTCAAAGGTGACGGATATGGGATGGATGTTCTCTGGTTGCGGATCTTTGACTTCTCTTGACCTCACCCGCTTTGACACTTCTCAGGTGACGGATATGGAGGAGATGTTCTCTGGTTGCGGATCTTTGACTTCTCTTGACCTCACCTGCTTTGACACTTCAAAGGTGACGGATATGAGGGGGATGTTCGAAGGTTGCGGATCTTTGACTTCTCTCGATCTCTCCAGCTTTGACACTTCAAAGGTGACGGATATGGAGGAGATGTTCTCTGGTTGCGAATCATTGACAGCTCTCGATCTCTCCAGCTTTGACACTTCAGAGGTGTCGTATATGAGGGGGATGTTCTATAGTTGCAAATCATTGATAGCCCTCGATCTCTCCAGCTTTGACACTTCAAAGGTGACGGATATGAGGGGGATGTTCTATAGTTGCGAATCTTTGACCACAATTTATTGCAACTCATCATGGAGTGACAGACTCTCAGATGATATGTTCTCAGGCTGCAATTCTCTTAGAGGTGCGGCGACTAATGTCGGAAATAGTTACGACGTAAGCATGGCAAATCCCGAAACGGGATATTTCACCAAGAAAGTGTTGTCGTAAGAGGATGAGGCTTATGTACATCTCAGCACTGATAAGAAAACACTGACGTTCTATTTCGATAGGGCGCGAAATGTACGGAGATGTTGTGCATGGCTCTCTAACGAGGTGGCATCGAAGACACCACCTTCAACACAGCAAAGGTGGTCGACGACGACCCCCTACGCTCAAATCTTCCCCATCCTCACTGGCTATGATGAGCTTGCCAACTACCTGCCCCCTTTATGAGACCGTTGCAGTCGGAGCAGTGACTTATATAGGTTGACACACCCTTCCCTCGGAGAGGTGGGGTAGCGGACGGTGAGGAGGGGCTTCATCGGTGCCTTTTCCCTCCTGTCCCTTGGGCGTGGGAGGCGGTCGTCGAGGGTGAATCGTCGTACGTGTTGCGTGATAAGGCCTTGTGATTGCGCGCTTTTTTGTACCTTTGCGACGCTTTGCGTAATCTCTGTCAGGAATATATGTATAAGTGTGGCCTGTTATATT
>ERZ773046.882-NODE-882-length-18373-cov-17.996670_pt1 | contig 18373 bp, 10 predicted proteins | sample MGYA00580634_ERZ773046 | MGnify/ENA primary metagenome ERZ773046 (study PRJEB29015, sample SAMEA2738127) | human oral metagenome | biome: human oral; feature: human-associated habitat; material: saliva | place: China | collected 2159 ... | reverse complement strand
GTAAATCGTCCTTTACGTAGTTAGAGGCAATACCTACCAAGTCCACAAAGCCCATCGCAAAGAAGCATAGCATGACTGGAAGCATAGCCATTTTATTGGTTTTCGACATAATGTTTAAATTTTTAGTTTGTGTAGTTGAATTATTCTAGATAATACTTGCAAAGTTACTTTTTTATGGTGGAAAAAGATTGAACTATTCATCCTTTAGGGCGTGAATCTTCACCTTACATCCCTTAGCCACAATCTTATCATAAGGCTTAGAAGGGAATACAAGATTACTCATTGCGACCTTCCCGTCTATATCAAAGGCTTCAATACTACAACGATCAACAAATATCTGCATACCTTTGATAGTTCCATTGGTGGGCGCAATGGTCTTTGATTTGAAGTCATTATGGAACTCTGTAAGTCCACTCTGTGTACGATCCATACTAAATGTACCATTCTTTCCATCATAAACCATTGTCACATATTCGTCTTTATCATTGCTCAATACAATAGAAGCATTGCTCTTGATATTGGTTACTTCAAGATAAGATGCCGTTTGGAAACGTCCAGATGCTTTCTGTTCGAAGGCATTTAAGACCTCTAGAGAGGGCTTAACACTAACATACTCTTCACCATTATAATTGTAAAGGCTCACATCTCGAGGCAAGCCATTGGCTGAACGAAACTGTTGAGTGGGCACTTGATTAGCATATTGCCAATTACTCATCCATGGAAGAACGACAATTCGACCATTAGGAGCATTACTAAACGATACCGTGGCATAGTGATCTTTACCATAATCCATCCACTTTGTCACCTCTGGCTTTGATTCACAAGTGAACTTATGACCATCGAATGTACCCACAAAGTATTGTGTCGCACTTCCTCCAAAGGGTCCTCCTGGATTGATATTACAAATAAGAACCCATTTATCACCTATCTTCAATAGGTCAGGACACTCCCAAACACCACCATGATTACCATATTCCTCACCAAAACAACTCTCATACTTCCAGTCCTTCAAGTTCTTAGAACTATAGATATTCATTTGTTGTCCAGATGCAAGAATAAGATTCCATTGGTTTAAATCATCATTCCAAAAGACCTTAGGATCACGGAAGTCAGGCACATCACTGGTGATTATTGGGTTGTTGGCATACTTCTTAAAGCTCATTCCATTGTCTGTACTATACGCAATACTTTGTGTTTGTGCATTACCAGCAGATGTATAAAAAGCTATCACAACATCTTTACCAAAACCAGCCGTATTCTCCTTGTCAACAACACTATTACCACTAAAGATAGTTCCGAGCGCATCAGGTTGTATAACTTCACCTTGATTTTCCCAGTGCATGAGGTCAGTAGACGTGCTATGTGCCCATGTCATATTCTCCCACTGAGAACCATATGGATTATATTGATAGTACAGATGCCATACACCATCCTTATAAAACATACCATTAGGGTCGTTCATCCATCCATAAGCTGGAGTGTGATGATAGATAGGACGGAACTTCTCACGATTCTTAGTATCGAATACGCTCGACAATTTTATATCCTTCCAACAAGCAAAGTCCTTTATTAGTCCAATACTACGTTTATCTCCCGTGAATTGGATATCAAGCAATACATCACCACCATACTCACTGATATCAAGTGGAACACTATAATCAGTTTTATTGATGGCGAGCTTACAATTAAACTCTTTCACAACTTGGTTATCCTTGATAACACGAATATGCGCATTATTCTCATCCTCTTCCACTGGTAGAAGAATGTACTTATCCGATGTAATAACACGCTTAATGGCGTGGTTCTGACTCAAAAATGATTGTGCATGCATAAGCGTAGTACTTGTAAAAAGGCATATAGCCCATGTCATTAACTTTCTTTTCATTGCAGGTTATGTATAGTTATTTTGACTTCTAATGGACAAAGATAGGAGTTTTATCGATAATAACAACTATCTAATGATATGTTTCTTTCCGTTTTGTATGTAAATGCCACGAGATAGTTGAGAGCCCTCAATGCTTGTCCCCACATACTCTCCTTGTAAGTTAAAGACGGCATTGTCTTGTCTTTTAACCTGCTTTGTTGGTAGGTTTATACCCGTTGTTTCTTCATTGATAATGGTAACTGCTTGAAGGTTCTTTACTATTGTTGTACCATTCGAGAAGATACTAACGTCGTTAGCAGTAGTGCTTGTAGGAAAGAGTCGTACCGAGAAAGCATAACTATCATTGATGAATACGTCAAGAATACTATGGTCGAAGAGTGCACAAAGTTTCACATCTGTATTCTTAATATTGGTTGCTAAATAGCCTTTATATACTCCGTTATATGTCCCGTTGTCGTTGGTTATTCGAGATATAGCAGCTACATTCACGCTAACACTATTGTCGTTAGGATCGATAATAACCTTTGCACCATCAAGGAACTGTACTCCAAAGGCAACATTATTAGCAGAAAATGTGCCATTCACCATAAATGCTCGTCCGTCAACAGGGGCTAATGATTCCGTTCCGTTTAGTTGGAGATTGGTCTTAGTAACTCTTTGTCCGAATCGGAGACTAGCCAGTGCAACATCATAAGGCTTCTGTTTTAGAATGCCATCAGTCGATAGTGTCACCTCACGAGGGAAGCTATAAGTATGTGCCCACCCCATCTTATAGTTATCTTCTGATGACAATTTATCTGGAACAATACCCATGAGAATAGTCTTCCCATCCTTTTGCATGAAACTAGGGGATAAAAGTCCATATCCATCATGACTAGTCCCTTCAAGTTCTAACTGACGTGGGGTTTGGTTATCAGGATTAAATGACCCATCCGCATTGATACTTCCGACCCAGTAAAGTGTACGAACCCCCGCACCTGTTCCTTGTGGAGTTATAGTAAAGAGCCACTTGTTTCCCATCTTTGTTAGCGTTGGCATTTCCCAGAAAGTGCCGTCTGTTGTAGCATTATTACCATGAAAGAAGATCTTACCATCATTACTCCAGCTTCCATTTACAAAGTGATGTAGCGTGCAAGCACCGATGCCATTCTTCGAACTTCCTACAATGATATACTTCTCTCCATTGGCTTCAAAGTAATAAGGATCGCGGATGTCGTCACTAAGACCTTGCGGTCTACCATCGATGATAACGCCCTTTTTTGTCCAATTGATGAGTTCGTCATCATTTGGTGTAGCTTGAATCATACGTGCCTTAACATTATCAACACCTGTATAAATAACATTAGGCTTACCATTAACCATCATTAGCGCACCACTCCAACACCCTTTTATATCATAAGTTTCACTGGGAGCAATTGCAATTTGTTCCTCATTCCAATCTACAAGGTTCGTACTTGACAGATGTCCCCAATGCAAACGTGCCATATAAGGTCCATTGGCATTCTTCTGAAAGAATAGGTGATACTTACCATTATAGTAAATCAACCCATGTGTCTCATTCGTCCAATTAGCAGTAGGCATACCATGGAAGGTTGGTCGGAGTTGGCTATCAGCAAATCTACTAACAGATACAGGGAACATTACTTGTCCATCCTTTGTACCCATTTCGTCGGCAGTCAACACTTTATTGTATATGTCGATATCATCTATGATACCATTAAATGTATTGATATTGAATGGTCCAAACTTCTGTTCTTCATTTGACTTTCCGATATAGACCTTACCAGAACCAGGCATAAAGTCATTATTAATATTCCTCTGTGCTACCTGCTTACCGTTGTTATAAAGTGTGAGCTTACGCTTATCTCTATCTATCGTTGCAACGAGATGATTCCAGCAATAACAAGGAAGTTTACCTTGCGCTTTTACTATGGTTTCCCATCCATTGGCTGAACAGACGAAACGCCAGTCGCCTTGTGATGACACCTGAAAAGCAAATCCTTTCTTCTCTATTGCATCATAGTCGCCAGCAATAGTCGCAAAAGTAGGATTGACCTCAGCCTCCTGAGCATTCATCATCGGATAAGTCTCCATCGCACACCAAAGAGAGAAACTAACCTTCTTTCTATCCACGTGCGACATATCTGTGGTGGCAATTCCGTATGTTGAGTAACCATCAGTACGTAGTCCTTTACCAATAGCAGCCGTTACAAACTCTGATGCATGCACTCCCTTCCATTCTATGTTATTGTCTGTACCATCTAAAGAAAGGTGTACAGCCGATTGTGCCATAGCTGTGTTTCCTCCCACAATAGAGACTAATAAAGCAATTATAACCGATTTATTCATGCCGTTATAGCGTAATTATATTTATATGTTCCGTGTCAAATCAACAAAACTAGTGTTAGAAAAGACTTTTATGTATGTTTAAAACCAACGCTCAATAAGACCTCTTGTACCCTACAAGCTTGTAGAACAAATTATACAAACGTGTAGAACACCATCGAGAAAGGTCGACAAACAATTACTTCAAATAATCAATACAGTTCTTTGTGAACCGCTCTATATTATTTTGATAAATGTTTGTTGTTCCGTTCTCTTCCCATTCGTATGCAGAGAGACCAATAGCAATAATGCGTCCAGCATAGTTTGCCGTTGGATTGAACTCAATAACGCCTGCACAACAATAATCCTCTACGTGTCCCCATGTTGCAAGTACAGTTGAATTAGTTTCACCCTCAAAAGCCTTTACGACGTTACCCGCATTAGGTGAAGTCTGTGGTAAGCCATAGGCATTCAAATCCCACATACAGTTGTGATCTTCGCGCATACCTGGTCCTTCCAAGCCAAATGTTTCATGTGCGAAATCATGGTTAACAGCCAGATCTTCAAACGCTTTGTGAGAACGATGGTCGTAAGGTTCAGACTGTCCAGCACCGATAACAGCCTGCATAGTCCAATTATCTGTGCCAACTCCACCAGTACCTGCACTATATATACCTGGTGCAAAACGTTCACTAATTCTACCAATTGCAACAGAGAGTTGTGTTGCTTGCTTTGTTAAGAGAAGGTTACCACCTTCCTGCACATATTGTTTCAATGCTGCAATAGCCTTGTTACTAATAAACTCGGCAGGTAGATTATTCCATCCCTTAGCCAATCCAATGCGGTCAATCTGAATCCAAATCATACTATACTCATCAGGATATAGGTTATCTAGGTCAGCTGGTGTGAGGATAACTCCATTTGGGTAAGTTTTTTGAAACCATGTAGCTGCAGCCTTCTCGTCATCATCTTCGATATCATTCACACTATTATAAGGAATGAGATAGGCCACCTTTGCATTTGCAGTATAAGCTATATTCTTTTTGACCGATTGTCCATCAGATACACGACCATCTGCATAGCGTGCCTTAACCGTGTAGATTAAATCCTGGTTAATGGCAACATGCTTGTCAAGATAGCTTGTGAAAAGACTATCCTTGCCAATGAGTAAATGTTCGCCAAGTGCATCAGTCTTATACAAGTTAACACCAATTGCTCCTGTCGGGTTTATCCATTTAAGTGTAACGTTACGCCCTACGACATCAGCATTGAGATCACTAACCTTCTCAGAAGTAACTGCAGAAGGAATGTCTACATCAGAACATGAGCTAAATCCCATACCTACGATGAGTGCAGTCACAAGACTTAAATATATCTTTTTCATTTTGTTACGATGTTTAGTTAGATTTCTTTTAATCATTATGAAGTATCGATTGAGGTTAGAGGAATGAAAGAGAGTACTTTCGTTCCTTTACCACCTTTTACTTATAGAGTCCGTGTGAATTATCTATTTCAGATACTGGCGCTGGGAGATAAACCTCATTCTCTGTAATACTGCAACCCGTATAATAAGGACGGAGTTGTGCCTCACTTTGCATATAAGTATTGACAGTTGGTACGACTGTGTTCCAGCGAATCAGATCAAACCAACGCTGTCCTTCCATTGCTAATTCGAGTCGTCGCTCCATACGTACAGCCTTACGAGCATAATCTTGTGTCCAACCTGTTGCAGGATAGAGTCCAACATAATAGCTAGCCTTGTTAGGGTCAAGGTCTACTGGACTATAGCTTGCATCGACAGAGCGAGCAGCTTTCTGACGAATCTGATTGACTATATTACGTGCATCATCAAGGTTTTGGTTCAACTCTATTTCAGCTTCTGCTTTTAGAAGAAGAATGTCTGCATAGCGAATAAGCATGAAGTTCAAAGAACTTGCACCCCATGGGAATCCCTTTACCATCTCTGGCGAAGAAGGATCGATAAGTCCCTTCTTTCCTGAATACTCTCCGTAGATATCCTTTGCACGACACCATTTATCGTTGTAAATATGTCCACGGAATGGGAAACCAATACGTCCTACAGTAAAGTCGAGGCGTGGGTCTATGTTGTCTGTATAATCGTCTGTTAGTTTAACATTATTGAATGTTCCGTCAAGATAAGGTAATCCGTTTGCATCTGTGCGGAAGGCGTTGACAAGATTCTGGCTTGCAAGGAAGAAGTCATCGCCATTTCCGAATAGATTACCATCACTATAGGTTGTGTTCAAAAGGTTGTTCCAATTGATATGTGCATTGTTATTAGCTGTTGAGAACTGAATAGCAAATATGGACTCCTTCTTGTTATTGAAAGCTATCTTACTCATATCGCCAAAGTTATCATACAACTGATACTTCCCACTATTGATTACCATGTTCGCATAAGTCAGTGTGTTTGCGTAATCATCAGTCTGTGCGTAGACCTTTGCGAGAATGGATGCAGCAACATACTTGTTAACACGTCCCACCTGAATAGAGTTCTCTGGTAGTACGGCGATAGCGTCTTTCAAATCATTCTCAATCTTCTCATAGATTTGAGACTTGGTAAACTCTGTATTTGTCTTACCATTCGGATCTTCTGTCTCATCGTAGTAAGCGATGTTCTTGAATACTCGATTAAGATCAAAATAGAAGTAGGCACGAAGTGTCTTCAACTCACCCAACAGCTCACTCTTCTCTGCATCAGATAGTTTTGAATCCTTGATAGCATTCATAGCTTTGTGTACACGAGAAATTGCATAGTAGTTATTCTCCCATTTGAAAAGGCAGGTTGGGTTGTCAGATGATATATTACTTACTTCTAACTGATGAATATTCCCCTCCATAGAGATACCACCACCTCCTTTGTAAGCATCATCAGAACGAACATCAAAGACCCAGTTTGTAATAGGACCAGCAAAGCTCTCATTGTTACCAAAGAAGTGACATTCAAGTCCAGCGTATGCCGCAGATAAAAGAGACTCAACACTATTATCATTGAGTTGTTCTTTCGTAATCTCGCCTTTTGGTGCTAAATCCAATGCATCATTACAAGATACAACTGTGAGAGATAGAGCTAGCGTAGCTACGCCCAAGGCTATTTTATTATATATAACTTTCATTTCTTTTAATCTATTTAGTTACTTTAGAATGTCAAGTTTACGCCTAATGTGAAGGTTCTTGAACGTGGATATGGACCATTGTCAATACGTGCTCCATAAGCCCCGAGTGGTACTTCTGGATCGAGACCCTTATACCCTGTGATAGTAAAGATATTCTCTACCTGACCATATATGCTTAAGTTTGATGCGTGAAGTGCTTTTAACACATTGCTTCCAAAGTTATATGAAAGCTTTATATACTTCAGTTTCAAGTAAGAACCATCCTCTAGGAAGTAATTGCTCATACGTACATCATTACTGTTATCTGCGACAGAGATTGCAGGAATAGAAGCATTAGGATTGCTTGCACTCCATGCATTGAGGACATCTGTACTACGATTTGTGCTAACACCACCATAGCTCATAAACTCTAACTGACGCTTAGTTGTGTTATAGATATCAAATCCGAAGTCGCCAGAGAAGAACATATCCAGTGACCAGTTCTTATAGTTTGCATTGAGGTTCAAACCAAGAGATAAGTCTGGGTTAGGGTCACCTATGATAGTACGATCAGCCTCATTGATAACATCATTTCCATCTAGGTTTCGGAACTTAAGATGTCCAACTTGTTTTATACCATCAGCGTATACAGCATGGTTAGCGACTTCTTCAGCTGTTTTGAAAATACCATCACAAACATAACCATAGTAAACTCCCATTGGTTGACTCTCTATGATACGATAGTCACCACCCATAGATTTCACTTTATCGTTAAGTCTAGTTACCTTATTCTTGTAATGAGATATATTCAAAGAACCATTCCATTGCCAGTCACCATGCTGTGCTGAATGGTAAGCGAGGTTCAATTCCCAACCATGATTATCCATGTCTCCAGTGTTCATGTAGTACTGTGCATTCTCACCAGCAACAGCCAACGTTGGAGGGATGGTTATCATATCGCAGGTTTTCTTCCAATAGTAATCGAATGATAGTGAGAGGGTGTTCTTAAAAAGAAGAGCATCGAAACCAAGGTTGGTCTGTGTGGTGGTCTCCCATTTAAGATCTTTGTTACCCATACGCTTAACGGTCATACCACCAACTACATCTTTACCCGTGCCATTAAGGTCATAACTACCATTACCAAGATTGTAGGCGTATGTGGTGTAATAAGCATAAGGAGAATCAATGGCAGAGTTACCATTCTGTCCCCATGCGATACGTAATTTAAGATCGTTTAAAAAGTCGTTTTTGTGAAAGAACTTCTCTTCAGAAACACGCCAAGCTGCAGAGAACGCAGGAAAGACACCAGAGTTGTTGTTCTTAAAGAGGCGTGATGTTTGGTCACGACGTAATGTTGCACTGAAAAGATAACGATCCATGAAGTTGTAATCAACCTTTCCAAAAAGAGAGAATAACGCCCATTCGCTCTTGTTTCCACCATTAGTTTGTGTCCCTTCACCAGCATCTAGCACCATATAGTCGGCATCCTCAAAGGCATATCCATTACGGAAAGCACTAAAACCATCAAATGAGTATTTGATGAACTCAGTACCTAGAAGGAAGTTGAAATGATGACGATCGTTAATATCGAGTAAATAGTTTGCTGTGTTCGTCCATGTGAAAGTATTACCTTCGCCATAACCACGATCTACACTATTATTGTCACTTGCTAAGATTCTACGACCTAAAGTCTGATTTTTGTATTGTATGTGTTCGTATCCTAAGTTCGTCTTTAAAGTTAGACCCTTGATTGGATATATCTCCAAATAGCCATTACCAAAGATACGCCAGCTATCATTCTCATTATCACGAGCATTGTAAATCTCCTGTAATGGGTTGGCAATATCAGAATTAGCCAACTTCATTGGAGAAGCGAATCTACCATCTGCATCGTAAACGGGTATAGCAGGGTGTTGACGCATTGCAGTATAAGGAATACCACGGTCAGCATTCGTTGCAACTCCAAGATTTGACCATTGGCTAACCATAAGGTTCTCTCCTAACTTCACATATTTAGATATATTATAGTCTGAGTTGAGGCGAACACTATAGCGACGATAGAAAGTTTTGTCTATCAAACCATTCTGTTTAATATAGTTTGCACTGAAGAGCATTGAGCCCTTCTCCGATGAATTCTGAACGCTTGCACTAAGGTTATGAGTCCAAGCAGGTGAATAAACTTCATCTTGCCAATTAGTATTAGAAGCCTTTATCTTATGCTCAGCATCAAGATAATCAACGAGTTTTGGCTCATTACCAGCACCATAGAAAGGATGAGATGGATGAAGACCTGCATTCTTATTAGCCGTCCAGTAAGCTTGCCCCCACTGCTCAGCATTCATCATTTTATAAGTCTTTGCGACTGTCTGAAGTGATGCACTATAATCAACGTTTACCATTAAACGATTACCCTTACCTTTCTTTGTAGTAATGATAATAACGCCATTTGCGGCACGACTACCATAGATAGAGGCTGAAGAAGCATCTTTTAATACCTGAATGCTCTCGATATCTGCAGGGTTTAAAGAGTTTAGGTTTTCACTAGTTGCCACACCATCAATGATGTAAAGAGGATTTGATGCGTTGATAGTACTCATACCACGAACATGGATTGAGGAACTACCTCCACCAGGTGCTGCATCTGTGACAATGTTCACACCAGCTAATTTACCTTGCATAGAACTAAGCATGTTCGGTTCAGACTTACTCATTGCGCCCTTCATGTCCATAACAGCAACAGCACCAGTAAGGTCGGCTTTACGTTGAGTAGTATAACCTGTAACAATTACCTCATTCAATTCATTGGCCTCTTGCTTCAGCTTAATATTCATCTTTGATGAGGCTTTTGCTTCAATAGTTGAATAACCAATGTAAGAGATAGTGAGTGGAGATCCCTCGTTGGCTTTTAAACTAAAGTTACCGTCAATGTCTGTTATAGTTCCATTGGCTGTACCTTTTTCCATGATAGTGGCACCAATGACAGGTGCGCCAGTCTCATCGACTATGGTACCACTTGCAGTAATCTTGTTCTGTGCATAAATGATAGAACAGAACATAAGAAGTACTGCACTCAAAACGATTTTCCTTATTCTTTCCATTAAGAAAATGATTGATGTTAGTAATTTTGGATTTATGAATTCTGACGCAAAACTACTATTTGAAGATAAAAAACATGTGCAATTATCGTTCTCTCTATATAACAAATGTTACCTAGAGTTGATAATTGATAAAAATGTACGTTCTTAACGAAAATCCTTTTATTTAAATCCAAGAAAAAAGTAAGTATTTCCTCCTCATTTCTTCGGATTCTCTCCAAACTCCTCCTTATAACATTTAGAAAAATAGCTAGGAGTGGAGAATCCTACAGAATATGCTATCTCTGACACCGTACGTTCAGTCGTTTGAAGGAGATGGCGAGCACGAGTGAGACGGGCTTTACGTACGATTTCTACAGGAGAATTACCAGTAAGAGCCTTTACTTTCCGATAAAGCTGTACACGAGAAAGTCCGATTTCATCGCCAATCTGCTCTACACTTAAATCACTATTTGCAAGGTTCTCTTGTATAATCTTTCGTAATTGTTTGAGGAAAGACCTGTCCGTTTCATTCGATAAATTACCGATTTGATCGTCCTCAACGCCTTTTGATAGTACTTGACTTAGCTTCTTCCTACTTTCTATAAGATTCTCAATGCGTGAAAGAAGCAGTCGTAAAGAGAAAGGTTTGGCTATATAGGCATCTGCCCCATGTTCATAACCTTCTGCACGTTGTTCATCTAGATTACGTGCTGTAAGCAAAATGATGGGAATGTGACTGATGGCTTTGTCTGTCTTGAGTTCTTGACAAAACTCCAAACCATCCATTATGGGCATCATAATATCCGACAGAATTATGTCTGGAACAATCCTTCTTGCCAATTCTAACCCACTCTTTCCATCACTTGCTTCGCTCACATTATAGCTCTCAGACAGCACAGTTCTTAGGTAAGTACGAATGTCATTATTATCATCAATGATCAACACCTCTGGTTTATCAGTCTGATAAAGCTGAATAAGGTCATCAATATGTCGTGCCTGATTAGGAATCTCTTGCGTTTCGGTATAGTCAACCACCTGTTTAATAGAATCGGTTGATAGTTCTGTCACTTTTCCCTCTTGCCAACGAGGAATATTGATAGTAAATGTACTACCTTTTCCTATCTCACTTTTGACACTCACCTCTCCGTGATGTAACTCTGTGAAAGCTTTCACAATAGCCAACCCAATACCCGTCCCACGACCTGAATTTTTGGCTTGATAAAATCGGTTAAAGATATAAGCTAGTTCGTCAGAGGCTATACCACAACCATTGTCTGTCACACTAATGGTGACGTGTCCATCTTTTTCGATGGCTTTGAAAAGAATATTCCCACCCTCCGATGTATATTTCAAAGCATTACTAAGAAGGTTATAACAGATACGCTCTATCTTATCATGGTCTGCTCTGAGCATTATTTTTTCAGAGGCATCCATACTGATGATAATATGCTTTTTCTGTGCAGATGTATTGAATAGTTTAATCCATTGCTTCATATTCTCTGTAAGATTAAAGTCAGAGAGGCGAAGCTCCATCTTTCCATTTTGAACTTTACGGAAGTCTAGAATTTCATTAACCAATTGTGTCAAGACAAGCACATTACGTTGTACTATCTGAAGCATATTTCGTTGTTGTAAATTAAGGTTATCATCATGAATAATATAGTTCACAGGGTCAGCTATCAACGTAAGTGGTGTACGCAATTCATGACTTATATTTGTAAAAAACTGAAGTTTTGCTTTGTTGGCTTCTTCCTCTATTCTTCGTTTCATAAGGATAGTTCGATAGATATAAACCATGATTCCTATCAACAAGAGAAGAATTATACTAAAAAGCACAATATACATCTTTTGATGATTATATTGCACTAAATAAGTATCCACTTTCCCATGAAGTGCATTGAGACGAGCAGTTTGCTTAATCATCTCTTCATTTTGCATAAGAAGAACATTAGCATTTGCCTTTGTCACTAATGCACCTTTTAGATAGTTATCACGCTTATAAGGCTTCTTCTCAAGGATATTCAATGCCAATTGCATAACGGCATCACCACGCGTAGGATAGATATAGGATGCTTCTAAATTACCATCCCGCACATTCTCCATACCACCTCCTGGAACAGGAAGAGCATCTATTCCGACTATCTTTATCCCCTTTGCCCCATGTTTCCTAATGGCTTGCAAAGCTCCCAAGCCCATACGATCATTTTGTGCGAAGACATATTGGATAGGCTCTTGTGCTTGTGTGAGTACACTGTCCATAGCCATTACACCACTCTCTTTTACCCAATCTCCATGCTTACGAGCAATCACTTTTACCCCTGAATAATCCTTTAGTGCATCCATGAAACCACGATCACGTTCTATGGCGGGCGATGATGCCTTCAATCCACAAATCTCTACTATATTGCCTTTCCCATCAAGTTGTTGAGCGATGAAATGGCCTATTTCGTGTCCAGCCTCATAGTTATCCGCCCCTATAAAGGCTGTATATTTCTTAGAATCTGTCTTCCGATCGAAAAGAATAACAGGTATACCTTTGTCGTATGCTTTATCAATAACGGCAGAGATTGTATGTACTTGGTTAGGAGAGACTATAAGGAGATCAACGCCTTCATTGATGAATTGATTAATTTGCTTAGTTTGTAAGCGATCGTTATCATTGGCTGATGCAAACTTCAAACTCACATTATCATGTTGATAAGTGCTCATCACTAGTTCGTTATTCAACTTATTACGCCATATATCTCCCGAACATTGTGAAACACCAATAACATATTTCTTCCCATTATTATCTGTGCAATTAGTGAGAAGAAGGGCAAGAAGAATCATCCAAATGTATTGTCTCATATAAATTCAGATCTTAAACATTATATTATAGAGGTACAAAAATTTACAAAGATACACCCTTTCTTCTATATACGCAAATGTTATTCATTTATTCGTCTTTCATAGAAACCAGTACTTCAAACAAATAGTCTTACACACAAAAAAATATCGACAACATCCTTTGAAGGACATTGCCGATACCTTTATCATATAATATTTCTGTATTAGTCAGCGTATGGAGTTGTCTTCCACAAGCGTACAGGAGCCTTCATGATGAGACCTTCAACAAATCGTGAGTCGTTAACATAAGACTTCTTATGATCTTGATCTAATGGCGTACGTGTGTAAAGATAACAGTTGAAGAATCCACTTATATCGTCGGCAACAACTGAATATCTAAATGTTACAGACAACTTTGGTGCTTTGTGGGCATTATCTTGCATTGCACCACCACCAGGAGCTTGAGTTGCATAACGTCCACCAGCTGGTGCATCATCTGGTGTCCAATATTGTGCACACTTACCAATAGTGTTAGCATTAAAGTACCACCATGTTTGTCCTTCATTTGAACTGGCAGGTTTTGAAGGGTCTTTAGTTGATGCAACATCATATATACCTGCGTAAGGAACGATACGTTCTACATCATTTGGATATGTACCAGTAATTGGTTTAGCCCAGAAATCTTCGTTAGCAATATCATCCATATCAAGAACAAAGCGTGGACCAAGATAACGCTGTTTAAGGATTGCATTGCCATTCTTGTCTTCCCAGCGCATAACATAACGATAGTCATTATTTTGAATCCATGGTGCTGATTCGAAAACACCAGAACTTGCTCTTGTTAGAGGATTCTTGGCATAACCTTGGTAAGCTTGTCCTTCACCTGTATTGCTTATATAGCTTGGTTGTTTTGACAAACCAATCATATAAGCTATTAGATTTCCTTGGCTATCTCTTACACCCTTAGAGTAAGATTGGAATACAAGCTTCGTTTCATTCCAGCCTGGTAATCTTGCTGGTGATACGATGCCCATAGAGCAGTTATATGTATTTCCATTATTACGGAATCCAGAGAATCCATAGAATTGAGGAAGAATACTACGCCAATATTCGTGGTGTGCAAACATATAACCAGCAGGAACCTTTGAAGGGTTATTAACGTTAGTCTCTATCTCACTATATGAATAACGTTGTGTATGTGCGACGTCCTGATTAGCATCACTTGAAAGTTCTGCATCAGTACCGAAGTTATCGTGTTTAGCAATATAGCTCAATGGAGGGAAGTTATATACAACACTACCCTTAGCTGGATAGTTTCTACCAGACACATAGTCAGCACGTGTACCATAAGCAGGTATCATATTGATAGATGTTGGTACAACCTTGTTTCCTGCACTTGTCTCTGTTGGTATTGCCATCAACATGAACTGTGTCTTAGAGATTTGTTTTGTCTCAGGACTACCAACTCCCTCTTGAGAGCCGTATATATTTATTGTCTGTTGTTTAGGAGCCATCCATACGTATACATAACCTTTGTCAGAACCACCATTTGCAAGCGATACGAAGTCATTAAACTTATAATCGTAATAGCTAAGGTCATTGTGTATGCTGAACTTATTTGTTGAAGCCAAGCTTGTTATCTTAGCATCAGTAATAGCACGCTGAGTGAACTTAAACGCCTCAAATACCTTCTTATAGTCATTTGAAGTCGCATCATTGAGAACGCCATCTTGTGTATCACCGAGGTTAGACGCATTATCAAATGAGCTTAGGTCGAACTGACCAACGAGAATGTTACTTGTGATGATACGAACACCATCATACTTAAAGCCGAAACCAGTATTGTTAGTCACCTTCAAGCGTACGATAGAACCAAATTGCTTGAAACGAACAGGAACATTTGCCTTAATCGTTTTCTTTGCTTGGTTAGTTTCCAACTTACGCCAACCGAAGACGTAAGGGATTTCTGCGCCAAAGGTAGTCTTGCTTCCACTTGTTGTAGGTGTATAATCTCCAACGAAGCCATCGAACTTAACATTACTATTTGTGTTGTCCAACTCTCCACCTAAGATACCACATACATACCATGTGCCTTGGCTAAGGTTAGTACCACTTTCCATCTCGAAAGTCTCGCTTGGCTCCAATGTCAACTTACCACCCTGTGCGTAAGTCCACTGAGTCTTCACCTTTGTTACAGGCTGGCTTGCGTTGTCACTTTTGAATATAAGTACAACAGGAACCTTCGTGCCTGTGGCAAGCTCGTGCGCACTTGCTCCAACACCATTGTAAAGACCTTTAGCGGTTGGGAAACCATTATCGTCCTTTACTTCATAACCAATAGCACGACTAGTGGGGTGTACTACTGCATCACTCTGCATTTCACCTTCCATCGCCATAGAAACCTTTACACCAGGTCCATCATTATTAGTCGCATTTGTCTCTGATACATCCTTGTCTGCACAACTCGCAAATATCAATGTACAGAAAGCGATGCACGAATAAAGTAATTTCTTCATCTGTCTTTTAAACTTAATTATGTCTTGGGATTTCTTTGATCCCATTACGTTAATAGTCTTTTTAATTTTAGAAAGCTGTTGGGTTAGACACTTCTGGGTCATCTGCATCTTCACCTGACTCAATAGTACCATTTATACCACTGTGTGCATGGAATCCACCCTCCATAAACTCGTCAGTGTAAAGGCTTAACACCTGTGCGTTAGGCTTTACATAATCTTTCTTCTTCATATCAAAATAATCACTAAACGGAGTTTTCTCACCTTAATATTACTGAGGGCGTTGAACTCCAAAATTATGGTTTATAATTTGTTATACAATCTAAAATTATCGAAGTTAATTGTCGTGAACAAAACAATAGTGGCTTTACACTCTTAAAAAATAGCCTTCCAAAACAGATGCAAAGTTAACTATAAATCGCACAATAACAATGTGTTAACGAGAACAATTTTAATATTTTAACTATAATGAATATCATTCCTCTTGATTCGTTATAAGTAAATAAAACTTAAAATGTAAATATCTGTCTATACTTTGAAACAAGGTTATATTGCTGAAATTTGTGGGGCTTTGAGCGTTTAAGATTTATATTAAAGGTTGAGAGGAAAGAGAAGTAATTGTATGAAGTATTGACAATAAAAAGAAAGGAAATATTGTCAATAAAAAAAGAAGATAGGGACGATAAAAAAGAAAGAAGGTAGGGACAGACGAGTTCGCCTTGCCTCTACCTTGAATATAAGAACTAACACTTCCTCCCGAGCTTAGGGAAATGTTAGTAAAATTTTAATTATAGAATCTTACACAAACAGGATGACTCAGATGGATATCCTGGTTCGTATTCTTGAGCATACCCGTTTCCTTGTCTCGTGAAAAAACTTGAATCTTATTAGCATCACGACAAGCCACAAGGAGAAATTTACCATTGGGCGTGATGGCAAAATTACGAGGATGTTTGCCTGTTGATTGTTTGCCTACCCGCGTTAGCGTTCCATTGCCATTCACACGGAAAATCGTGATTCCATCACCTTTTAGGCGTGTACTAGCATAAACAAATTTACCATCAGGGCTGACATGAATATCTGCACCTCCTTGCGCACGTGCATCATCAGCCACTAGTGTTTGGATTTCCTTCAACTTTCCTTCTTCATAAGTGAACACCGTCACTTTCCCTGACAATTCGCTCATAAGATAAGCATATTTACCATTGGGAGAGAAGGTGATATGACGAGGACCAGAACCTGCTTTCAGATGGGCGGCTATGCCGTGATCTTCAAGTTTTTTCTTATCCTTATCATAATAGAAGCTAAGAATCCGATCCCCACTAAAGTCTGTTGAAAGAATATAGCCATCAGGGGCAAAGATAGCACAATGGGCATGAGGCGTATTCTGACGCGTCTTGTTAGGTCCGCCTTTTTTACTACTTACCATAAGAAGCGACTTATCCAACGTGCCGTTCTTTAAGATAGGAAATACAGAAATCGTACCACTCGAATAATTAGCCGTGAGCGCAATCTTTCCGTCCGTATCAACATAACAGGGGTCTGCGCCATGCGTCAGTTGAGAGTTCATCAATCCTAAGTCGCCCTTCACAGGGTCAAAGCTGATGGCATTAAGTGCTGCTGTGGCATTGTTTTTCTCGCTTACAGCATAAATAAAACGCCCATTCTTGCTAAAGGTGAAATAAGAAGGATTATCGACTTTTAACGAGCTGATTTCCTTTGCAGAGCCATTAGAATCATCAAAAGAGAAGGAATATAACCCCTTACTTCCTGCGTCAGTATAAGTACCAACAACCATCTTAATGCCGTTTTCAGCTCTATTCAGACCAGGAATAAGAGCGAATGTAAGTCCCAATAAAATAGCTTTTGTTTTCATTGAATAAATGTTTATAGGTGTTTGTTTTGTTATTCAGAGAACGCTATTAAGCAATGCCATACAAGGATCTCCAAACGCTTGCAAAAGTAAGGAAAAGTTCTAGAAAGATTCGGCTTTTTTACTTTTTTGACTTCATGGCGCAGATTTTAAAAAAAATGAATGGAACTTTATTAAAAAGGGTTTAAATGGTCCGAGACAACTCTGTTCGTTCAGCACTTTTCGTCTAAACGGATTCCAGCACTTCAATGCAGATTTCTTTAATCCAGCGTTAAAACGTTCGCCTTCATACACGGAGTATCGCAAGAGGCAAGAGAAAGCACAGAGCACCTTTACGAACAATTCGTCGACTAGCAAATTCGTTAACTCGAGGGAATCATTATATTGATTTTGGAATTTTATTTTTTGGATTATCTTAGTAATCATAACGCTGGATTTTTCGTTTAACAAGTTACAGGTCAATGGTTTTTAATCATCAATGCAAAGATACGAAGAATCGAAGAAGGAAGCAAGGAAATGAGGGTAACGAGGGGGTGTTAGTGCTCAACAAAATGACACAAACACTGATAACTAACTAATAATCAACATAATACACAAATGTAGTTTTCGCATTAACGAGTAGAAAGAAGCCTCCCCCCCTCCGAAAAAGCCTCCCCCGACCCCTCCGAAGGGAGGGGAGTACCTATGCGCACACGAGAGGATAAGGACTCTTGACACTTTCTCAGATAATTTCTGCAAAAATACTCCCAAACTTGTCT
>ERZ773046.875-NODE-875-length-18437-cov-3.182679_pt1 | contig 18437 bp, 17 predicted proteins | sample MGYA00580634_ERZ773046 | MGnify/ENA primary metagenome ERZ773046 (study PRJEB29015, sample SAMEA2738127) | human oral metagenome | biome: human oral; feature: human-associated habitat; material: saliva | place: China | collected 2159 ... | reverse complement strand
CCCCCGCCATAGCCGACCAGCCCCCCATCCTTGCCGATGACACGGTGGCAGGGAATGATGATGGAGATGCGGTTGGCCCCATTGGCAGTGGCCACCGCGCGGATGGCGCGCGGGTTGCCCAGCGCCTTGGCCTCGTGCTGGTAGCTGATGGTGCGGCCGTAGGGGATGCGTTGCAGGATGGACCAGACCCCCTGCTGGAAGGCCGTGCCGGGGGTGTGGAGCGTCACATCGAAGTGCTGACGACTGCCGGAAAAATACTCGGCGATCTCCTGTTCGGCCTGCATCGTGTGAGTGTTGTGCCCGGGCTCTATGCAGGTGTGGAGCAGGCGGCAGAGGTCCTGGCGCTCGTGGTCCAGGCGAACGGTATCAGTGAACTCCAGCAGGCACAGGCCCTGCGGGCTGGCACAGGCCTGCATGGGACCAAGCGGGGTCTCGAAGGTATGGGCCACCAGGGGCAGCGTGCGGGCTTGCGTGGGTGAAGTCATCATCAGATCCGACAGATGGCCAGGATGCGTGGCGACGGCCTTGTCTGCGGCGGCAACGGTGCGACAATGGCGGCCTTCATCCTGCCATTGTCTATCCTGGAGACATCATGTCAACGACGCCCACCCGACGCTTCGATACCGACCTGCCCGATGCCAAGGGCTATTTTGGCCCCTATGGGGGGCAGCTGGTGCCGCCTGTACTGAAGCAGGTGATGGACGACATCGACGCCGCCTACGAGACGATCCGGCAACGTGCGGACTTCCAGGAGGAGCTGGCGGCACTGCTGGCCGACTACGTGGGCCGTCCGAGCCCGATCTTCCATGCGCGGCGGCTGGCGAAGCAGCTGGGCGGCGCGCAGATCCACCTCAAGCGCGAGGACCTCAACCATACGGGTGCGCACAAGATCAACCACTGCCTGGGCGAGGCACTGCTGGCCCGCTTCATGGGCAAGAAGAAGGTGATTGCCGAAACCGGAGCCGGTCAGCACGGGGTGGCACTGGCAACCGCCTGTGCGCTGGTGGGCATTCCCTGCGAGATCCACATGGGACAGGTGGACATCGAGAAAGAGCACCCGAACGTCACCAAGATGCGCATTCTGGGGTGCCGGCTGGTGCCGGTGACGCGGGGGGCGGCCACGCTGAAGGAAGCCGTGGACAGTGCCTTCGAGGAATACCTGAAGAACCCGACCGATTACCTGTATGCAATCGGCTCGGTCGTGGGACCGCATCCGTTCCCGAAGATGGTTCGGGACTTCCAGGCGATCATCGGGCGCGAGGCACGCGCACAGTTCCTGGATCGGCACGGCCGGCTGCCCCAGCACGTCGCAGCCTGCGTGGGCGGCGGATCGAACGCCATCGGCATGTTCACGGCCTTCCTAGATGACGCAGACGTGCATCTGGTGGGCGTGGAGCCTGCCGGTGAAGGTGTGGACCACCCGGGCCGCCATGCGGCGACACTCACCCGGGGCAAGCCGGGCGAGATCCATGGCATGAGCTGCTATGTGCTGGAAAACGCAGACGGGTCGCCGGCTGCCGTGCACAGCATTGCTTCGGGCCTGGACTATCCGGGCGTGGGACCGGAGCACAGCTACCTGAAGGACGTGGGCCGCGTGGAGTACACGACGGCCAGCGACAAGGAAACGCTGGACGCCTTCCTGACGCTGTCCCGGGTGGAGGGCATCATCCCTGCGCTGGAAAGCGCCCACGCCGTGGCCTGGGCAATTCGCGAGGCGCCGAAGCACTCGCCCGACGTGCACATCCTGGTGAACCTGTCGGGCCGGGGTGACAAGGACGCCGACTACGTGGCCAGCAAGCTGGGGCTCTGAACCCCGACCGCGCAATGCTGGCCGATCAGACGCCCAGGGACGGGATGGCGGCCAGCAACTGACGGGTGTAGGGATCCTGCGGGTCGTCCAGCACGGCCTGCGCCCTGCCCTGCTCCACCATCCGTCCCTGCTGCATAACGCCGATGTCATCGCACATGAAGCGGATGACAGCGAGGTCATGGCTGATGAGCAGATAGGTCAGGCCATACTCGTCCTGCAGGTCACGCATGAGGTTGAGCACCTGGGCCTGCACCGAAACGTCCAGAGCCGAGGTGGGCTCGTCGCAGATGATGAAATCCGGCTGACTGATGAGGGCGCGAGCAATGGCGATGCGCTGGCGCTGTCCACCGGAGAACTGGTGTGGATACTTGCGTGCATCATCGGGCGACATGCGCACATGGCGCAGCATGTCGATGACGCGCGCCTCGATTTCATCGCGATCCGTGGCCAGCCCCAGCACATGCAAGGGTTCGGCGATGAGCCGGGCCACACGCCAGCGCGGATTCAGGCTGGCGTAGGGATCCTGGAAGATCATCTGGCAGCGGCGGCGCAAGGCCAACCGCTGCTCGGCCGGCAAGCGTGCAGCATCACGACTCCAGCGATCGACGCCCTCGAAGACGATGCGTCCGCTGTCCGGTTTCAGCAAGCCCGCCACCATGCGGGCCACGGTGGACTTGCCCGAGCCGGATTCACCGACCAGACCAAAGGTGCGGCCACGCGTGATGGTGAAGCCCACATTGTCGACGGCCTGCAGGATGCGATGTGCATGCTTCTTGTTGGACTCCTCCTCAATATACCTGAAGTTTTCTGCCTGATACTTTTTGTTGTGCAGACAGGCTTCGTGCGAATGAAGCACAATGTCTTCCTCCTTGATTCCCCCGGGAATATCCGGTTCCTTGCAGAGGTAAACGGTCTGCGGGATATACTTCAGGTCTTTGACGCTCACGCCGTTTTCCAATTCCTTTGCTATGCTGACGACCTGCTTCTCGCCCATGCCATAGATAATCATGTCGGCATGGGCATCACATAGAATGCACTTGCGGAGGCAGTCTTTCCAATAGTCATAGTGGGTGAGACGTCGCAGCGAAGCCTCTATGCCGCCCAGGATGATGGGCACGTCGGGATAGAGATGCCTGAGGATGTTGGCATAGACAATGCTCGGGTATTCCGGGCGCAGGTCGTGTCTGCCGTCAGGCGAATAAGCATCTTCAGACCGCAGACGGCGGTTGGCCGTGTACTTGTTTACCATAGAATCCATGGCACCGGGCGCAATACCGAAGTAGAGTCGCGGACGTCCCAGCTTCTTGAAGTCGCGGAAGTCACCGTGCCAGTCGGGCTGCGGGACGATTGCCACCTTGTATCCGGCTGCTTCCAGGGTCCTGCCTATGACTGCTGCGCCGAAGGCGGGATGGTCTATATAGGCATCTCCTGAGAAGAGAATGATGTCCAGCTGCTCCCATCCACGGAGTTCCACCTCCTTCTTGGTGGTGGGCAGGAAATCGGTCAGCTGGTATCTTGACAGCCCTGTCTTCTCCGTCCCTTTAGAAGTTCTATATCCTCTGTCCCGCTGTCGTACCGGGACTTCCTGTTTCGCCTTCTGTCTTGTGATTCTTGGATTTTGCTTTTGTGGACTCAATAGAAATTATGTTTATTGTATTATTTAAGTCGGGGAGTACCCTGTCTTGTGTATGATGACGTGCCTCTGACGAAGGAGAGACGACCGGCTTGCAGGGGTTCCTTTCCCGTATCCTTCACATCAAGGGAGCTGCGGCCTGTCATTGCCCCCGGACTACGGTCGGAAGTCGGGCAGGACATTCCCGGCTATGCGGGAACCTTGTTCCCGACTATGTGGGAATAGGATTCCCAACGGCTGGGAATCGTATTCCCAACGCCCGGAAGCTGCGTTCCCATGCGGTAGGGTCTTCTTAAAGGAATTTTTCAGAAGAATCTACGCCGGCATGCCGGTCGATGAATCCTGTCAGCCTTCACATCCGTTTGTCTTTCTCTGTTACCATCTGCCTGTCTGAAAGGTCTGTCATGCCAAGATGAATGTCCGGAACCTGTCCCAAGACTTCTCCAGACTACTCTGCCATGGGACTGCCCTCCTCTGGGTCATCGGCATCCTGATGGTCGGCGCTCCATTGTTTGTAAAGTATGACGAGATTTCCCAATCCAATGGCTTTCATGTTCTGGTTATAGATGACATCCAGGCACAGGTCCAGCAGCTCCTTGTCTTTTCCCGGCTCGGACTCAAGGAGACCGCGTATGTTGAACTTCAACTTGTCGAGGATGTTTTCATCAACAATTCCATTGGAATCAACAAGCCCGGAGAGAAGCGAATACTTCCGGATTGTCCGAAGATGTCTGTCACTCACCTCGATGTTTCTTGTCCCTGAGGCGTTTGCTTGAATTTTGTACATAGTCTTTACGCTTTTAGATTATTCCGTTTTGATTATTGTTCACTCATCATATAGTGGATGATTCCTCTCATCATGCGGTTGCGTGTAGGGGCATCTTTGATACATTCAAAGGGGAAGGACAGCGCAAATACGCAGTTGTCTGTCCCCTTGTAAGCTATGGCGGAGGTGTGTCCGTCCGCATAGGTCAGCACGCTGAAGGCTCCATCCGCAGGCAGGATGTTGTCGGGGGTGTAGGCACCATAATGCTGCTCATTGATGGTACGGTACACATCGAACGACATCCCCATTCCGCTGACGGTAGGATTGTAATTGTCGGCATTGGAACCGTCATATAGGATCCGAAGATTGTTTTTCAGCCATGCCTGTTCGTCACTGCCCTGCATATCCGAGGCGAGGTAAGAACCGCTGACGAGCAGCTTTCCGTGGCCATTCAGGTATTTTGTTATCTGCTGGCGGAGGGTGGGGCTGAATGTCTTATAGTAATACAGGCTGTGCCCGTCATCTTTTTCGTTGCCGAGAAGTAAGTCTACCAGCACGTATCTGGACAGATCGACTTCTCCGTATTCCACCGCCTTGCTGTTGCAGCTGACGATGTTGTATTTCCCGGCATGGTGCAGGGCTTCCGCATGCTCTTTTACATAGTTGAAGTCGTTGCCTGCAATCATCTTTCCTACAAGTTCCTCTCCACCGAATCCCAGTGCGTCAGGTCCTTCCTTGCCCATCTGGGACTTGTTGAAGTTGGCTTGCCGACCGGACCAGCCGGCTACCGGCCCGTAGCTCAAACCCGGGTCGGCTTCAAGGTCGAAGCCCTGCTCCGTGTCCGTGTTGACGACAGACGGTGACGACAGGCGGTGGAAGGCATTGACGATAAGGATGGTCTTGCTTGCCCCGTCATGGCGTAAGGCAGAGAGGGTTTCGGTAGGAAAGCTCTCTCCGCCGCTGTTGCAGGCCGTCACTTTGAAGTGGTAGACGAGCCCCGGCTGCAGCTCCGTTTCGTAATAGGGATTCCGGACATTCACCCCATTGTCAAATCCCTCTCCTCCCACTGCTGCATAGACATTGTATGAGGTAGGCATTGCGGTCGGCTCTCCCGTGTCAGGTGTGGCTTTCCATTGCAGCCGGATCTTCCGGGGGGATATATAGTCCATCTTGAAGTTGTAGGGTGCAAGCGGCTGGACAGTATATCGTTTGCCATGCATACTTGCCTCATACTTCAGGATCGTCTTATAGATAGAACGGGCCAGTACGAACTTGAAGTTAGGATCCTGTCCCAGTCTGATATCCGGGAAGTTCTGGTGGGAGAGGGTCTCTATGATCGCCGACGGGACTTCCGGTATGCGGGTCTCGCTGTAATTGCGGTCCCATACGGAACGTGTCGTCCAGTTGACAGAGAAAGCCCGGTCTATGTCCTTCTTGGCATTTGCAACCAACTGCTCAGCGAATACTCTTGAAGCCTTACGTGAGAGACCATCAGACAAAGTGCTGTTACCCTGTTGTGTAGTACAGATTCCCAAAGTGCCGATGAAACTTCCGTCCGTCTTCACGCCGGCATCGCTGTGGATGGCCAGGGCAAGTTCAATAGGCACTTTTTTCCCGTCTTTTTTGTCAGGGAGATAGCAGGAGCCTCCCGCCAGCCAGTTGGTCATCAGAGAGCGGGAATTGATATCGTCGTTATAGTCGTTCGATCCGTTGCTTTTGCTGACGACGCTCCACGGTGCGCCTGCCCATTGCACAGCGTATCGTGCGCCCTCGAGAAAACGAGGCAGTCCGCTCACCGATCCGCCTCGGACAATATTTCCCATGCCGCCTCCAAAGCGTACGGCGTCTGTCGTGACGATTCCTCTGTGCGAACTGTGGTTGGTCAGTACGACGGCATTGTTGATGCTGTTGCCCTTGTCAAAGTCGAATGTCCCGAGGTAGACCCAGGTTCCGCCTCCCATGCGCTGGTTTACGCGGAAGTGGGTTTCCTGTCCTTTGTGGAACACGATATATCCCGCATCATCCACGCTCTTTTTCTGCGTCTGGTAACTGACATATACTGCATATCGTCCGCTCTCCGGGATCGTAGGCTGGTAGACGGCAGAACTGATTTTGCTGTTGCGCTTTCTTGTCTTGACCTTTCGGGCAGTACCGGCAGTAAAAGGATTCTCGCCATCATTGTAGCTGCCATAATGCTGTGCAAAGCCCGGAAAGGAGGTGTCCGCCCATTTCTTCTTCAGGCTCTCTTCTTTGTAGCAGCCGCTGCGACTGTCATTATCGACGATGACCTCATTCTTCTGCCAGTCTCTTTCGCGCGGGGTATAGACGACGGCTCCGGCATGCTCGAGCATTGGGATGAGGTAGGGGAGGACGATCGTCTGTGTGTAGAGATCCTCCGCCGTACCGAACAGAATAGGACGTTGCCATCTCCACCCGCCTTTTCTGGCGTCATAGTATCTGCCATGCGACGACCAGAGGGAAAGATGCCGGTTCTGGAGGCCCTCCGTGATTTCGTTCGGGCGAGACACATTCTTCACCCATGGAGCGTCCTCGTAATTCGTTTTTCCCCATGTAGACTTGCCTGTCTGCGCATAGATGCTTGGAAACGACAAGACGGCCAATGCGGCACACAGCACTTTCTTTTTCATTGTTCCTTGATGTCTCCTATGGTAAATAATTCAGGATGTTTACCTTTAAAGTCCTTGAAGTAAAGCTTGATTTCCCTCATGTCATGTTCTACGTCACCAGATGGTGTTATAATCTTTGTACACTGGATCAGTTTCCTGCTGTAATCAACGGCATAGAGAAAGATAGGCAACCGGGCTTTCAGTGCTATGTAATAAAATCCCTTTTTCCAGTCAGGATTCAGGCTCCGTGTACCTTCCGGAGTGATACAGAGCTGGAATTTGTCAGCCTTTATGGCATAGTCAGCCAGTCTGTCGGTCATGCTCGAATGTCTGTCGCGCCAGACGGGAATCCCTCCCCATTTGCGGAAAACGGTTCCGAACGGCCAGAAGAACCATTCCCGCTTCATCAGAAAATTGCTTTTCTGCCGCTCTGCACGTGCATAAAGCTGTCCAATCAGGAAATCCCAGTTGCTTGTATGAGGGGCAAGACAGATGATCGCCTTGTCCGGCAAGGCAAACCTGACATCTTTCTTCCACCCCATAAGATGATAGAGAATCCACTTTGATAACATCTGAAACATTATGCCAGATTATTGAGTTGGTCGACAATCTCATTCACTTCTTTGCTAAACTTATCCTTTAAGTCTTTGAAGTAGGCGCGGGCTGCCATTCCCGGCTCCACATGAGACACCCGTCTGATGTAGTTGTTGTGCATGATAAGGATGGAAGTGAGGATTGCTTCTGCATTTTCTTTGTTACGGTTTTCACCATAGAGAGATGCTGCGATGCCCTCCGTGAAAAGGTCACCACAAATACTGCTGATGATCCGTTTTAAGTCTCTTTTGTTGCTCATATTGATCCTAAATAGCTTTGTTGAATATTTATCGTTCAAAGATAAACAAAAAATCGGAAACGTCTGTCGTTCTTATATAAAAATAGAGTTAAATTTCTAATTTAGCTTCTTTTCCTTTCCATTGTCGGATAAAAAAAGTACTTTTGCAAAGAGTAAGCCGTGTTCGGCAAACCGGCGGATATGGCTTTCCTTACATTCCGTCTGCATTCTTTACAGGACAGCGTTGACATCATTAGGTAATTATCATATTTAATTCAATTAAAGTAAACACATGGAAATTAGTGCATTACAAAAGGAAAGAGCAGGTTATCAGCCCAAGCTGCCAAAGGCTCTTCAGGGTGCAGTGAAGGTAAAAGAAGGCACTCCTACCCAGAGTGTTGACAATCAGGAGGAAATCAAGAAGTTATTCCCTAACACTTACGGGATGCCTCTCGTTGAGTTTGAACCGGCCGAGACAGCCAACAATGCCAAGATGAATGTGGGTGTAATCCTCTCCGGTGGACAGGCGCCCGGCGGTCATAACGTCATCTCCGGACTCTTTGACGAAATCAAGAAACTGAATCCGGAAAACCGTCTTTATGGTTTCCTCATGGGGCCTGGCGGTCTCGTTGACCACAACTACATGGAGATTACAGCGGATTTTCTCCAGGCTTATCGCAATACGGGCGGATTCGACATGATCGGTTCCGGCAGAACCAAGCTGGAGAAGGAAGACCAGTTTGAGAAGGGACTGGAAATCATCCGCAAGCTGGACATCAAAGCCATTGTCATCATCGGTGGTGACGACTCCAATACCAACGCCTGCGTATTGGCCGAATATTATGCAGCCAAGCAGTATGGAGTACAGGTCATCGGCTGCCCGAAGACGATTGACGGCGACTTGAAAAACGACCAGATCGAGACATCCTTCGGCTTCGACACCGCTACCAAGACCTATTCAGAATTGATTGGCAATATTGAGCGTGACTGCAATTCTGCACGCAAATACTGGCATTTCATCAAACTGATGGGGCGCTCCGCTTCGCACATCGCACTGGAGTGCGCCCTGCAGACACAGCCGAACATCTGCTTGATTTCCGAGGAAATCCAGGCGAAAGACCTGACACTGAATGACATTATCGAGAATATCGCCACAGTCGTTGCCCATCGTGCCGCACAGGGTAACAACTTCGGTGTAGTGCTGATTCCGGAGGGACTGATCGAGTTCATTCCAGCCATCGGCCGGCTGATCCAGGAACTGAACGACCTGCTGGCAGCTCACGGTGCTGACTATATGCACCTTGATGAGGAGGCACAACGTAAGTATATCCTGGCACATCTGTCGGCAGAGAACAGAGCGACCTTCGAGACGCTTCCCGAAGGTGTCGCACGGCAGCTTTCCCTTGACCGTGACCCGCATGGAAACGTTCAGGTTTCGCTTATTGAGACCGAGAAACTTATTTCAGACATGGTCGCAGCCAAGCTCGGCAAGTGGGAACAGGAGGGTAAGTTCACCGGCAAGTTTGCCGCCCAGCACCACTTCCTCGGCTATGAAGGCCGTTGTGCAGCTCCTTCCAACTTTGATGCAGATTACTGCTATGCGCTCGGTTCGTCGGCTGCCCAGCTGATTGCCAATGGAAAAACCGGTTATATGGCAATCGTCAAGAATACGACTGCCGTTGCCGACCAGTGGAAGGCCGGAGGTGTGCCTATTACAATGATGATGAACATGGAAAGACGTAATGGCGAGATGAAGCCGGTTATCCGCAAGGCGCTCGTCGAGCTGGACGGCGCTCCGTTCAAGGAGTTCGCCGCTCAGCGAGACAGATGGGCCAGGGAGACCTGCTACATCTATCCGGGTCCGATTCAGTACTGGGGGCCGTCTTCCGTATGCGACCAGACCACCAAGACACTTGAACTGGAGCAGGCTAAATAGCCGAGCAACAATAAGAAGGAATGGAGGGGGAGCGCCCCCCTCTGTTTCTTTTTTTGATTCATGAGACGTTCGTCCCCGGGGCTGTCCTCCGTGTGACTGATGTCAAATGCCAGACAATTCCGAATATCATTGTTCCCACATAGAAAAGCTGCTGATTATGAAAGACGTGCGAAAAGAAGCTTGTTCACTGTACCTGCAATGTATGTCGATGCCACTTGCAACGCCAGACCGGGCCATAGACAGACTTCCCGCCTGCTCATGGTCAAGGCAGCGAGAGTTTTTCTGTTCTGTCCCGTCCCGGAGACCGGTCTCCTTCTTCGTATCAGAGGAGAGTGATTTCAAGGCGTGAAAACAGAAAGATTCTTTTTGATAATCACATATAAAGATCCTGAAACTTCAAATTAACAACAAGGCGAAAGATGTTTGTCTCCAAGATGTCCCATTCAGCACGAAAGGTCTGGCAGCACATGCCGGACTGGATGAAGTGGGCGGGAGGGATATGTCTTGCGGCAATCTACAGTTTCCTTTTTTATTGCTTCTTCGTTGCCCCGACAGGATTCAGATGGCGGGCGATTTACGGTGATCCGGACTACCCCTCGGGGTATACAATCCATGGAATTGACATCAGCCGTTATCAGGGGACGGTCAACTGGAACCGGCTCAGGAATGCCATGATCGATCGTTCCCCTATCCGTTTCATCATCATAAAGTCGACAGAAGGGGACAGCCATCTTGATGCAAGATTCAGAGAGAATTTCTATAATGCAAAGGAGGCAGGCTTCATAAGAGGTGTCTATCACTTCTGGAGCAACAATTCGCCGGCACGCCGGCAGGCCTACTTCTTCCTTGCCATGATCCACTTGCAGCCGGGCGACCTGCCTCCCGTTCTCGATGTAGAGCACAAACCCAAGAACATCAGCACGGAGGAATTCCAGCAGAATGTCCTTACCTGGCTGCATATTGTGGAGGACAGATATCATGTGAAACCCATCATCTATACTTATTATAAGTTCAAGGATCTCTATCTGTCTGATTCCCGTTTCGACGATTACCCCTATTGGATCGCCCACTACTACGTGGATCAGATGGAGTATAAAGGGAAATGGAAGTTCTGGCAGCATACCGATGCCGGAAAGCTGCCGGGAATCAGCGGATACGTAGACTTGGACATCTACAATGGCAGTTTCTACGATTTGCAGCAGCTGCTTGTTCCTGAAGCTAAGCCCGCTCAAGAAGCAGGCAGCACCAGTCGTGATTCGACAGACGCCGCCTCTCTTTCAGACCCAGCTCTGCTGCCTTCTGAAGAATAGGGTCTGCATCCTGCCCGTAGAATCCACTGAGAATGATCTTCGAGTCCGTCGTTGTGACACTGGCAAAAGCCTCCAGGTCTTCAAGGATGATGTTGCGGTTGATGTTTGCCATGATTATGTCGAAAACGCCGCTTATATGCGACAGTACGCTCTTGTCACCTTCAAGCACGTCTATCTCCACTCCATTCAGCTCGGCATTATGCTGGGCATTCCGAACGCTCCATTCATCTATGTCATAGCAGACGGCTTCTTTCGCACCGCATTTTGCCGCCACTATGCTCAGAATGCCCGTACCGCATCCGCAGTCGAGCACCCTTTTCCCTTTCAGGTCCATATTCAACAGCAGGGAGACGATCATGTAGGTCGTTTCATGTGTGCCTGTGCCGAAAGCCTGCTGCGCATCAATGACGATCTTCATCGGGATCGCCTTCAGAGCCGGCTGACAGGTCTCCGCTTTTTCCATGTCCTTGCAGACGATGGCACACCTGTCGTCTATGAGAATAGGGGAGAAGCCGCTTTCCTCCCATTTTTCATTCCAGTTCCGGTCCTCCACCTTGCTCACCGTGAACGACACGTCCACGCCCGGCATGGGCAGGCTTTTCATGGCATACCCCAGAGCATCGGCATCGAAAAGATTTTCCTGACAATATCCCACAAGTCCCTCCGGTCCGTCTGAGAAGGATTCAAAACCGACTTCACCTGCAAGAGCCGCTATTATGTCCCTTACATCCTGTGAATCAGGTGCAGCCGTGAACTTTACTTGTATATATTTCATCTTGGTGTTAAATTTCTACTGCAAAATTATAAAAAATAGGGAAAAACCTATCATGGATTAGGGAAAATCCGTATATTTGCAATGAAAGATGTCTTATTTTTGCATTATCAGAATTGTAGACATACGGTTCCTGAAAGAGATAGAAGAATAAATAATTATGAACTTAACAACAAAGGGTATATGAAAAGAGCAGTATTACTTTCGGTTTTACTTGGTGCTATGCCATTGCTGTCGATGGCACAGGATGACCTTTATTTTACCCCGTCAAAAGCGGAGCAGTCTGCTTACCAACAGAAAAGAACGGAGGAAGATCGCCCTGTCTATTATAGCGGTATCGGGAAATCCAGCGATGAATACAATCGTCGCGGGCAGTACAGCTATAAGAAGATCGGTGTAGATTCTTTGGGCAACGACATCTTCATGTCACGCATATCCACGCTGCATGGAGATTCGGTGGTGCTGGACACGGTCTATGGCGGCTTCACGCGCAGCTACCAGCGTGGAGACGACGATTTCGTCTACAGCAGGAGGATGAGCCGTTTTGATGGGTTCTGGGGCGGCTATTACGACCCTTGGTTCGCGGGGCGTCCATCCGTCTACATAGGGTGGGGATGGCATTCACCCTATTATGGTGGCTGGTACGACCCATGGGATGATCCTTGTATTATGGTTACTACGGCGGTTATCCTTATTATGGTTACTACGGCGGTTATCCTTATTACCGCGGCTATCCTTACTATTACGGCTATGCAGGTTATGGATGGTATGGTCCCTGGCGGGGCTACTACGGCTGGGGCTATCCGTATTATGGATACAGAAGAGGCGGTTACTATACCTACAACGGGCATACAGGAACGGCCAACCACTGGGGGCGCAACAGCGGAAATGTATATCGCGGCAGTGTTGAAAGGGGAGGCGCCTATGGGAACTTCTCGGGCTACCGGGGACAGACCGGCACAATGAGCCCTGGACAGGGCGGCCGGTTCAATGGCAGTTCCGTTCCGGACAGAAGCAATGTCGGTCAGTTCGGAGGATCGCGTCAGACGTACGGAAATCAAGGCACACGTTCTTACTCCACGCCCAACAGCAGCTACTCAGCTCCCTCCAACAGCTCATTCGGCGGAGCGACAAGAAGCACTTTCGGTGGCGGCAGCTTCGGCGGTTCACGTGCCGGAGGCGGCAGCTTCGGCGGCTCACGCAGTGGTGGCGGCAGCTTCGGCGGTCACAGATAATCAGTATGGAACACGTATAACAAAATTGAATCATACACATTATGAGAAGGAAATATGTTTTCTTTGCAGTGTCCTTGCTCGCAGCCTTGACGGCGAATGCACAGGAGACTTACGAGAATGCGAAACTGACAGGAGAAGACCTGAACGGTACTGCACGCTATGTTGGCATGGGCGGTGCAATGGAAGCGTTGGGTGCGGACATCTCGACCATCGGTACGAACCCGGCCGGTCTCGGCCTGTTCCGGCATAGCAGTGTCAGCATCAGTGGAGGACTTCTTATGCAGGCTGGCGGAAAGGAATTTGCCAATGGCAACAAGACCAATCCAAGTTTTGACCAGATAGGCGGCGTGTACACAACCCGTACAGGACAGAAGTCGTTCCTGAACTTCGGTTTTAACTACCATAAGGGAAAGAATTTCGATCATATCCTGAATGCGTCGGGATTGCTGGACGGCAGTTCACAGAACAAGCAGTCCTATCTGAAAGGAGCACTTGGAGAGGAAGGTGCCGGCGGATTCAATGTACGTCCGAATCCCAAGGGCAACAATGAGAATATCGGTTATGTGAACGGCACAAGCAACGAGACCGCCTACACGTGGAGCCAGGCCGATTACCTTTATTGGAATACGCTCATCCCCGATGTCAACCAGGGCGGCAGAGCCTATGCGTACGACGGGCAGTCCTATGAGTTCAACCGCAAACAGACAGGTTATATCTCCAATTATGACTTCAGTGTCAGCGGGAATCTGAACGATCGGGTGTACTTGGGTCTGACGTTCGGCTTGAAAGACGTCCACTACAAGGCATACAGCGAATATACCGAGATGTGGACAGGTGACCTGGGGGGTGTACGCTATACCAATGACCAGAAGATTACCGGAACAGGATTTGATGTTACAGCCGGAGTTATCGTCCGTCCTGTTGCCGAGTTTCCTTTCCGGATCGGTGCTTATGTCAAGACCCCGACCTGGTACGACCTGACGACTGAGAACAGCACTTCAATCAATTATTCTCTGAAGCCAGGTGCCGGCGGGACCTATACCCAGGGAAGCATCGGGAACAGCTATGATTACAAGATCTGGACTCCCTGGAAGTTCGGTTTCTCATTGGGGCATACCGTAGGAAACTATCTGGCACTCGGGGCAAGCTATGAGTATGAGGATTATAGTCATATCAACAGTCGCATCAACGATGGCGGATATTACGATTATTATTATGATGAATATTACAGCTCTTCTTCTCCCGACAAGAAGATGAACACGCATACGAAGAGAGCGTTGAAAGGTGTCAGCACGCTGAAGTTAGGTGTCGAGTACAAACCCGTGACGAATCTCGCCCTTCGTGCAGGCTATAATTTTATCAGTGCAGCGTATGGAAGTGAAGCACAGAAAGGTACGACGGTTCCGTCTCTGGGTACTTCCTATACATCCACGACGGATTATACGAATTGGAAGGGAACGAACCGTGTCACATTAGGTATCGGTTACCAGATTCAGAAATTCAATATCGATCTGGCTTATCAATACAGTGCACAGGAAGGAGATTTCTATCCGTTCTCCACCATGCGGAATGTCTCTGTACCGACAACGGATCCTGTTACGGGAAAGACGACGAACAAGATTGTCTCGAATATTGCAAGTGGAACTAAGGTCAAGAACTACAAGAGCCAGCTGCTCCTTACATTGGGTTACCGCTTTTAAAGTGGTATCAGGAATAAATAGAAACAGGTTCTGACAAAATGGTTTAAGCCGATAAAACGGAAAGGGAATATTTTCAAAAACCATGCGTCAGCATAGTCATGCAGAAAGGTAAAAGGGTCTACGCTCTTTTACCTTTTTTATTTATAGCCTGCAGGGATGGTGTTTCTTTTTCGCAGACCTCTATGATTTAATCAGAGGTCATATAAAAATGTACATTTATCATAATCCCTATTATTTTTTGCCGTGCGGCAAGAGGGAACGCAGACGTTGTCCGTCCTTTTTCCGCAAGTCCAGGGATGATGGTCTTCCCGGTAAATGAAAGGTATGATTTCTTGTCAGTTATATAGGATGTAAACTCAAAGAGTCCTATATAATTTCGATTGTCATCATTGCATTCAGGGAGTCCTGCTTGGAGCTGCCTGTCCATACGGACTTACCGGATATTGCCGGGAATGCGATTCCCAACCGGTTGGGAACTGTATTCCCGGCGGCCGGTACTCCTGTTCCCAACGGCCGGGAACAGTGTTCCCAATCGTTCGATGACAGCGGGGAGACTGCCGCCGGGAACAATCAGGCGTGTCGTCACAAGTGCTGTCGTCAGTTCAACAGGGCTGTTCATTCGTGATGATAAGGTTCTCCCTTGATGATTGTGCAGGCGCGGTACAGCTGTTCGGTAAAGATGAGCCGCACCATCTGATGGGAAAACGTCATGCGGGATAATGAAACAGAATCATCGGCACGTGCATAGATGTCTGGTGAAAAGCCGTACGGTCCGCCAATGACAAATACGAGCCGGCGGACTGTATGCTGTTTCTGTCGCAGCCAGCCTGCAAAATCTACGGAACGGAGTTCCTTTCCATGTTCATCCAGCAGCACGACGGTATCAGAAGGCTGTATCTCCTTCAGAATCAGTTCGCCCTCTTTCTGTTTCTGCTGGTCTTCTGAAAGGCTTTTCGTATTTTTCAGTTCCGGAACAGTCGTTACGTTGAACGGCATGTAATGTCCGATACGGCTTACATAGTCGTCGATTCCCGACCTGAAAATCTTATTCTGCGTCTTTCCGACAAGAAGAAGGACCGTCTTCATATCCCAGTTTCTTTATTTCTTCCCATACTCTCTGTACCGGCAATCCCATGACGTTGAAATAGCTCCCGCTAATGGATGTGACGCCCACATACCCTATCCATTCCTGGATGCCATACGCCCCGGCCTTGTCAAACGGCTTGTACCTCTCGATATAATAGTTGATCTCCTTTTCCGACAGCTGCCTGAAAGAGACGTCTGTCGTTACAGAGAAGTTCCGTTCCTTCTCTTCCGTCAGCAGACAGACTCCTGTCACGACCTGATGTGTTCTTCCGCTGATAAGACGGAGCATACGGCGGGCATCCTCCGCATCCTTGGGCTTGCCGAGTATTTCGTTGCCGACAACGACAACCGTGTCGGCCGTGATAACCAGGTCGTTCTGTCCTATTGTCCCTCTATAAGCGTCAGCCTTCTCACGGGCGATGAAGCCCGCCACCTCTTTTGCGGGAAGCTCCTGCGGGTACTCTTCCGGAATATCGGGCAGGACACGTATTTCAAAGTCCAGACCCAGACCGGCCAGCAGTTCGCGCCGGCGGGGGGAGTTGCTGGCAAGGATAATGTGTTTCATCTGCTTCCTTTCCTTTACCAGCCGAAGGCCTTTTCATTCAACACCCATTTTCCCTGCGCCTTCATCACCTGCTCCAGAATGTCACGTGCCACGCCGTGCCCACCGGCATAATCACTCACATAAGCGGCGATTTCCTTGATTTCTGCACAGGCGTCTTTCGGGCAGCAGGGACAGCCGGCACGTTTCATCACCTCATAGTCTGGTATGTCATCACCGACGTAAATGATTTCCTCCTCACGAAGGTCATATCTGGAGAGAAACTCTTCCCATGTGCGTATCTTCATGGAACAGTTGATGTAAACATCCTTAACTCCAAGATACTCATAGCGGAAACGGATATTCTCGTTATGTCCTCCGGTCATGATTGCCAGTCGGATGCCATGCTTCACAGCCAGCTGCATGGCATAACCGTCCTTGATGTTGATTGTGCGGACCGGCTCGCCCTTTTCATCCATCTGAATGGTACAGGCTGACAGCACACCGTCCACATCAAAGACGACTGCCTTGATTTTCTGTAAATCGTAGTTTATCATATCATTATGCAATATTCATGTAATGGGGTTCTATGAAGGGGGCGGAATCTGGTACAGACCGGGTGGAGACTGCCGGGTCAATGAGATTCTTCGTCCGGGGCGGCATGGATGGCGGAGGCCTCCTCGCCTATCCCGGCCGAGATCAGCCGGTAAAGCTCCTGCAGATCACTTCGTCCATCCATCAGTGCAAGCTGCCTGCGCATCACATTCCGGTCGCCGCGCACCGCAGGACCTGTCTGTGCTTCTGCCGGAGCTGACTTGTGGATTTTACGTGTCGTTTCATCAATCAGTGGAAGCATCACGTCAAAGGGGATTCCGTGCTCGCCGAGCAACTTGGAAGCCACGCCATAGCAGTAGTTCGTGAAATTACATGCCCATACGGCCGCCAGATGCAGATACTGCCTGTCCGAAGAGGACAAGGAGAAAATCCGACGGGACAGCCGACGGGCAAAGTTCCGGATCTGTTCTTCTGTCTCCTGCGTGTTTCCCTCTATGAAGACGGGAATATCCGCAAAGCAGACTTCATGGTTTTTGGAAAATGTCTGCATCGGGTAAAACACGCCATAATGCCGTGCCTGTCCTTCAAAACAGCGCATGGGCATGGATCCCGCCGTGTGGAGAAACAGCTTGTCTCCCCTACCCTTGCAGACCTCCGGTATCAGCCTGCACAGCACGCTGTCCTTTACGGAAAGCACGTATATGTCGGCATCGCTGCGTAGCCGGCTGACATCTGTCAACCAGTCTGCATCAAGCAGTCCGGCCAGTGTCCTGGCGGATTCCTCCGTACGGCTGAACACCTGACAGATCTCCACGCCTGCCCTGTGCAGCGACTTGCCCAATTGGGTGGCGAGATTACCGGCACCTATCAGTGTCACTTTCATCATGCAACAAATTTAATACTTTTAAAGGAAATAAGTCTAAAATACACTTCCATTTTAAAAAAGATTTGCTATTTTTGTACGTACTTCTTTCTGAGAAGTATGGTTTATCAAATTTTAAAAGGATTAAGGACTCTATGAAATTTATTGGAATAATCCCCGCCCGTTACGGTTCTTCACGTTTCCCTGGGAAGCCTCTTGCTATGCTTGGAGGAAAGACGGTTATCGAGCACGTTTACAGACAGGTAAGCAGTGTGCTGGAAGATGTCTATGTGGCTACGGACGACCCTCGCATACACGATGCCGTTCAGGCGTTCGGCGGAAAGGGCGTAATGACCCGTTCCGACCATAAGAGCGGTACAGACAGAATCTGCGAAGCACTCGACAAAATAGGCGGTGACTTCGAAGTCGTCGTCAACATACAGGGCGACGAGCCTTTCATACAAAAGAGCCAGATCGAGACGGTCATGTGTTGTTTTGATGATCCACGCACACAGATTGCCACGCTGGGCAAGCCTTTCGAGACCTTCGAGGCTGCCCGGAATCCCAATTCACCCAAGATCGTCCTCGATAACGACGGCTATGCCCTTTACTTTTCACGCTCCGTCATTCCTTTCGTCCGCGGCAAGGAGACTTCGGAATGGCTTTCCTCCTATCCGTTCCTTAAGCACATCGGGCTTTATGCCTACCGCACGGAAGTGCTGCGGGAGGTAAGCAGTCTTCCACAATCTTCGCTTGAACTGGCGGAAAGTCT
>ERZ773046.874-NODE-874-length-18440-cov-36.237367_pt1 | contig 18440 bp, 15 predicted proteins | sample MGYA00580634_ERZ773046 | MGnify/ENA primary metagenome ERZ773046 (study PRJEB29015, sample SAMEA2738127) | human oral metagenome | biome: human oral; feature: human-associated habitat; material: saliva | place: China | collected 2159 ... | reverse complement strand
TGCAGACCGAGGCTTTCGCCGAGCTGCCCGTGAAGAAGAACGACAAGGGCCAGTATGGTTACACCTCCGCGTACGGCGTGACCGTTGATGACGTGGACGGCACCGTCTGGGTTACCAACACCACCGACAACTCCGTGGCAGTGTACGACCAGCAGACTCTCAAGCTCATCTGGAGCAACGAGGGCGTGAAGAAGGACGACCCGAACTGGATTGAGCACCCCCGCTCCGTTTTGGTTGACCACGAGTCCGGTAAGGCGTTCGTGACCGGCCGTTACTTTGTCTCTGCTATTGACCTGAAGACTAAGCAGGTTGAGAAGATTCAGCTTGAGGGCGCACCCGACGGTGGCACCCGCTACATCAGCATGAACCTGTTCCTCGATGGCGGCAAGCTGTACGTGCCCGAGCGCACCGGCGGCAAGCTCTTCGTCGTGGACACCAAGACCTTCAAGGTTGAGAAGACCATCCAGACTCAGGGTGAGGATTCCACCGTTGAGGTTCGCCCCTCCGACGTTGCTGTGGACCACTCGCTGAATGAGATTTACGTCTCTTCCCAGGGTGTGAAGGGCGTCAACTCCGGTATCTCCGTGTACGACCTGACCACCGGCGAGTTCAAGAAGTTCGTCAAGTTCGGCACCCAGGCGCTTGCTCTGGAGCACGATGAGGACCGCGACCTGGTGTACGTGACCGACTTCGGTACCGGCAAGGTGGCTGTCTTCGACGGCCGTGCTGACGAGGTCATCGGCGAGGTTGAGATGAACGGTGCAGCCGCGAACGACGTGACCCTGCTCAAGGACGGCTCCGTGCTGGTTCTCGACAAGAAGGACCGCGACGAGAAGGTGACCCTGCCTTACGTGCTCAACGGCACCACCGGCGAGATTACCACCGCCAGCGAGTACACCACTCTGCCCGGCAAGGACCGCCAGGGTAACGACGTTCCCGCATCGGTTCAGCAGCTGAAGGCTAACTCGATTCTGAAGTTCAAGGTTGGCCTGAAGGACACCGACGTGAGCGCAGCTCCGGTGGGTATCACCCCGACTTCGCTGGATTTCGCGGGTTACCCGACGGTGACCGGTGTGAAGGCTGAGGAATCGAAGCCGGCTGACCCGAAGCCTGCAGATCCGAAGCCTGCTGACCCGAAGCCTGCAGATCCGAAGGTAGAGGACAAGAAGGCTGAAGATAAGAAGTCTGAGGACGTTAAGTCTGAGGATAAGAAGTCTGACGCTAAGACCGGTGCACAGGACTCCAAGCCCGCTCCGGATGCAGTGAAGGCTGATAAGTCCGGTTCGGCTGTGAAGAACGGTGGTTCCTCCGCAGGTGGTTCCGATAATTTGGGCGGTGGCTCCTCGGTAGCTAAGAGCGACGCTGGCTCTTCGCGTGGCGCTTTGGCGAACACCGGTGCGAACGCTGTGATGCCGCTGGTTGCTTTCGCTTCTGTGGCTCTGGTTGCGGGTGCTGCTCTGGTGGTGCGCCGCCGCAAGGCATAGCGTTTAGTTCTCGGGCGTAAAGGCTCGATATAACGCGTGAAAAGGCGGGTATTTTCTCTTTCGGATTCTTCGAATCTGGGGGAGGGGTACCCGCCTTTTGTGTGCCCGCTTGGGCTAATGCTGGGTAGGTGGTTTTAGTACATATTTATATATGTGCACTTGCCTGTAAAAATATAGGTTTTGAATGTTGAAAAAATGTGTGGCCCGTGATGAATGTCGCTGGCGCGCCTCACCTAAACTTTTACATTAATGTGTAAATATAAAAGCATCACAATACCCCTAGTGACCAGGGTTTTTGCCCGTAAGAGCAAGGAAAAACCCTGGATACACATCAACCTTCACGTGATACTGAAGGTGAATTAGGGGATCACTCACAAAAACACAAAACACACCCACGTCGCTGCTTGTATTTTCCTGGGAAAACATTGAGGATTAGAAGGTAGGTAAATTTATGCGTTACCTGCATTTCTGCTTTTCGTGCCGTCGAATATGTCACCGCATATTCACGGGTGTCTCGTTAGCATTCGCATGCGGCATGTGAGCACTTCCGTTACACATTTGAAGGACACACATTGAACCTCACTCCCTCCTCAGGTAAAGCATTGAAGGGGCTCGCCGTCGGCTCCCTCGCGCTCGCAATCTCCGGCGCAGCCATGATTCCTGCCTCCTTCGCAGCACCGAATACCGCACATCAGACCGCTTCGCCCAGCGCCTCGGCTCCTTCCACCGCATCGCTGAGCCGCGTTGTTGACACCTCCGCGTCCGTCGCGCAGATTACCCAGGGTCTGCCCGGCCAGTACCAGGTTGCTTACTCTAAGGCGACCAACAAGATTTGGATGGTCGGCGTGGGTGCACGCGGCGACCTCGCCTCCACCATTGCTCGTGTCAACGCAGACACTCTTCAGATTGAAGAAGTAGCAGCGCTTCCTTTCGAGCTGGATAAGAACGGCGAATTTGGCTACATTTCCGCGTACGGCATCACTGTTGATGACGTGTCCGGCACCGTGTGGGTTACTAACACCACCGATAACTCCCTGTCCGTGTTCGACCAGAACACCATGGAACAGATTTGGACTAACCACGGTATCGCTGAGAGCGACCCGAACTGGATTGAGCACCCCCGCTCTGTGCTGGTGGACCACAACTCCGGCAAGGTGTTCGTGACCGGCCGCTACTATGTGTCCGCAATCGACATGAAGACCTTCGAGGTCACCAAGCTGCAGCTGGAGGGCGCCCCCAACGGCGGTACCCGCTACATCGGCATGAACATGACCATTGATGGAGACAAGCTGTACGTGCCCGAGCGCACCGGCGGCAAGGTCTTCGTCATCAACACCAAGACCTTCAAGACCGAGCAGGTTATTCAGACCCGCGGCGAGAACTCCTCCGTTGAGGTTCGCCCCTCGGATGTCACTATTGACCACTCCGAGAACGAGCTTTACGTCTCCTCCCAGGGTGTGGACGGCGTGAACTCCGGTATCTCTGTCTACGACCTGAGCACCGGCGCGTTCAAGAAGTTCGTTAAGTTCGGTACCCAGGCGCTGTCCATGGAGAACGATGAGGGCCGCGATCTGGTGTACGTGACCGACTTCGGCACCGGCAAGATCGCCATCTTCGATGCTAAGACTGACCGCGTGATCGGTGAGGTTGAGATGAACGGCGGTAAGGCTAACGACCTGACCGTCACCGAGGATGGCTCCGTCATCGCAGTGGACAAGCAGGACATCGCTAACACCACCGCGGCAGTGCCCTACGTGCTGAACTCGAAGACTGGTGACGGCTCCATGACCGACACCTACACCTCCAAGGCGACCGTGGATCGTAACGGCAAGGCTGTTCCTTCCTCGCAGCAGAAGCTGGTTCCGAACTCCATCGTGAAGTTCTACGCCGAGGTTTCTGAGGGTGAGTTCACCTCCACCGCGACCATCAACCCCGCTAAGGTTCCCTTCCAGGGCTACCCGAAGCAGGCTACCGCAGTGCTGATCGACCCCACCCTGAACTTCGCTGAGGGCACCGTCGACATTACCCGCCCCTACACCTTCCACGTGTCCGGCTACGACTTTGAGAAGCCCCCGGCTGAAGGTATTCGCCTGTTCCTCGTCAAGGAAGGCGAATGGTCGATGGGTTTCGACAAGCTGACTGATAGCGAACTGGCAAACATCCAGAAGGTATCCACCATTGTTCCGGCGAGCGCGTTCGTCTACAACGCACGCACCGGCAAGTACTCCTTTGATGCAACCCTGCGCGTTCCCGCGAACACCATGCAGTACAGCCAGGGCTACCTGCTCGGTACTGTCACCGCTGGTTCCGACGTGGCAACCAATCGTAATTACGATTCGGCTGTTTCGCTGATTGTCAACGACGCGAAGGATGCCGGCAATGCAGATAATCGCGATGAGGCTGACGAGCCGGCATTCCCGGCTTCCCCCTCAGCTGAGCCTTCTGTTTCCGCATCTGCACCTGCTGCAGTAGCGGAGGAGAAGCCTGCGGCTAAGCAGCCCAGCGCAGAGGCGGCTAACGACCAGCTGGGAACCACCGCGAAGACCGCGCCGCTGAAGAACTCTTCTTCGGTGAAGTCTGAGGGTCAGCCTAAGGGCTCTAACTCCGATGCTCAGGTGAGCGCTTCGGCTACCAAGTCTGCGCCTCAGAGCAAGGGCTCGCTGGCTAAGACCGGTGCTCAGAACGTTCTGAGCCTGGCTGCTGTCGGTGCGTTCGCGCTGATTGCCGGTGCCGCTGTGATGGTGCTTCGCCGCCGTAAGGCATAGTTTCTTGCTCTAGTTTGAGCGGATGCGCCCCGTACACTGTGCGGGGCGCATTTTTGTGCCTTGGTGCTGTGGTGCCTGAACGGGGCGGGTGCGGGCGCGGAGGCGGGCGCTGCGGAGGTGCTGGATGACTGCCGGGGGAGTGCCTGTATAGCTGGGGGAGGAGTCTGTTTTTAGGCCTTGCACTCGATGTAAAATATGTGACTCAATTCACCGCTTTTCGATTTGGTTGTTTCTAGGAACCTCTGTATAGTTATATGTGTTGCCAGGGAGACCTGGTAAAAGAGATGTAAATCTCACGGCCCCATCGTATAGCGGCCTAGTACTCCGCCCTCTCACGGCGGCAACACCGGTTCAAATCCGGTTGGGGTCACACTAGGAAAGAAGCTCTCCAGTCGAAAGACTGGGGAGTTTCTTTGTTTATCCGGTGAAACTGGTTTTAGATTCTACGGTGCCGCCGTGAGCCTCTCACGGCGCCGCTCCTTACGTCGCGGCACTCCGGGGCATGATGGAATTCCTCGCACGCTCGGCATCATGCCCCGCCACTTCTTACGGCGTGGCATTCGGACGCATAATGAAATCCCTCGCGCGCTCGGCATTATGCGCCCTCATCACCGTACCCATCCGGTTGGGGTCACACTAGGAAAAAAGCCTTGATTCTTCGGAATCAAGGTTTTTTGTTTATATCTGTCTGTATCTGTCGGATGATCTTTTAGATTCTATGGCGGCGCAGTGAGCCTCTCAAAGAATAAAGGCGAAAAGCCACATGTGTTTCGAAAAGCAACCATAATGGTGGCTTCTCGAAACACATGTGGCTTCTCAGCGGTATAGGGGACCCGGAATCTACTGTGCCGACGCCTCAGCAGAAGCAGTAGTAGCCTCCGCCGAACCTGCAGCAGTCGCCTCCGCAGACGCAGTACCCTCAGCCGAAGCGCTCGGGCTCAGCGACGGAACCGGCGAAGCAGACGCAGTACCTGGAGCGCGACGCACCATACGCCAAGTGCCGTCCTGGTAGTGCGCCACAATCTGGCCAGCCACCGGCTTGCCCGGGTACTTGAACACCTCGGTCAGCGGCTGCACACGATCGTTGGTCTTGCTGTACACGCCAGCACCCTCAGCACCATCAATCACCATCTCGGTTGCCCAAGTGTAGTAGCCGGTGCGGATGTCCTTGGTCGGGCGGTCAGCGGTCAGCGACAGAACCATCGGACGCTCCGAACCAATAACCCAGCCGCTCTCCGAAGCGTACATGCTCTGGAAGAACTCAGCCACGGTCGAGTAGTCGCCGGTGTGGTCAATGTTCGTGAAGCGGGTACCGTCACCGGTCAGCAGCAGGTAGTTCAGGGTAGCCTGCCAGTACGCAATGAACGCGTGCAGACCCTCAACACTGTTCTCACGCAGCTTCGCCGGCTCCACGGGGATCGCAACGTTCACTGCCTTGTGCTCCTTGGTGCCGGGCTCAAAAGTGCCGGTGGAGGAGTAGTCGGCAAGAACGACCTCACCCTTCATGCTGGGGCCAGGCTCAACGGTAGTGGTTGCCTCCGCGGTGGGGGAGACGGATGCGGTAGCGCTCGCGGATGCCGAAGACTCGGGTGCGGATGCGCTTGCGGTCGCCGAAGATTCGGAGGACTTTGAGGAACATGCGGCAAGAAGTGCGGCGGTGCCCAGGCCCAGTGCGGTCAGGGCGGTGCGGCGGGTGTACATGGTAGACATGGGGCTCTTTCTGAGGTGAATAAAGTATGTGCCGGTATTGAACTAATTCCAGAATATCGCAGGGGAGCGGTCAGCCCAATGTTGTGTACGCCTCCAATGCCGTAAAAGCGGCGGTAGATGACGAAAAACACGGGACCCAGAGATTCTCGCAGGACTACGATATGGCCGGGGTTCTAAACGGAGACGCCGGAGCTGCTGCCGCTTGAGCCGGCTGAGCTTGATGCCAGCTTGGCGGGTTCATTCCGAACCGTCCAGGCGCCATTCTGATACTCCAGGATAAAGAAGAACTCATAATCACCGGGGCCGCTACTCAATGAGGCCATGGTGAGTTCCCTGCCATCTGTGTAGTGAATCTTTGCTTCCTTGTTATATCGGCCAACACCCAGCCAGCGGTACTGTTGTTCGTCAACCTTCTGCGGAGCGTCCTCGGTCAGCTCTGCCGAGAACGGCGCATCAGTGCCGTATATCCAGCCAGTGTTCTTCTCATAAAATTCGACGAAAGGTTCGGCCTTGTAGATATCGTTTCGGTTTATATCCACAGCCTTAAAGGGCTCAATATCGCCGGTAATCATAAGGTAATTGAAAGAAGCCAACCAGAAGCCTATGGCGGCGTACATTCCCTCCGTCGTTTTAGCTTTCATGTTTGCAGGGGGAATAGGCTTGGGTGGATTCTCCGCCTTCTTTGAGCTGGTCGCGGGAACGTAGGTGCCGCGTGATTCGTAGCTGTTAAACTTCAGCTCGCCCTTGTAGGAGCGCTGTTCCTTGGGCGTGCTCGGGTCGCTGAGCGGGCGAATATCGCTGGCGCAGGCGGTCAAGGAGGCGAGCGCGGCGGTGGCGGCGATGCCAAAGGCGGCGCGTCGGGTCACGAAGGTGGACATAAGGTACCCTTCAATAGATTATCGGTGTATCTATTTCAGGGTACCTTAGTGTATTTGGTGATGTTTATGATTTCTTCGTTGTCAAACCTTGGAAAATGCTATAAAAGCTACGTTAGCTAACGAAAAGTGCCGTTTGCTAGGGCAAGTAGCATTATCTTGCTGTGCCGGTATCGTGCCACGCCGCCGCATCCTAAACGTTGAGGCCAGAACCGCTTCCGCCCGAGGATCCGGGGGAAGTCGTCGAGGAACTCTTCGTCTCGACGGTGACCATCCACGCATCGTCTCTGTATTTCAACACAAAAGTGACCTCATCGTTGCTGGAGTCACCGCTCGTCTCAGCCAGACGAATATCCCTGTCCTCGGGCACGTAATGGAGAACAGCATCCTTATGGCTACGGGCAATACCCTTCCAGCGGTACTGCTCATCGTTACCCTTCTGCGGGGTCTCCTCGGTCAGATCAGCCACGAGCGGCGTCTCGGTGCCGTACATCCACCCCTCATTCTTCTTGTACAACTCTACGTATGCTTCCATCTTCCGCACGTAGATGACGTCCATGTCCACGGCCTTGAGCGGCGTGTCGTCGCCTGTAACCGTCAGATAATTCAGGGACGCCACCCAGTAGCCTATAGCTACGTACATGCCCGAGGTCGTCTTTGACTTTATATTCACGGGAGGAACGGGCATAGGCGGGTTCTCCGCCTTCTTCGTGCTGCTTGCGGGGTGGTACGTTCCGGTGGACTTGTAGCTATTGAACTTCAACTCGCCCTTGTAGGGACGCATCGAGTCAACTACGCTCGGGTCCTCCAGCGGGCGGATATCGCTGGCGCAGGCAGTTAGGGAGGCGAGCGCGGCAGTAGCAACAACACCCAGGGCGGTGCGTCGGGTAACGAAGGTAGGCATGGGAACCCCTCAATAGTTTGTTCTGTGCTTTTAAGCGTACCCGAGCAGATTTGTTGACACGTTCAAAGCCGGCACATGCTCATCTGGGAGAATAGTTCAACACGACCGTACGCAGGCCATGCAAACAAAAAGGGGAAGCTCCCGCACGCAGCCTCAACTGCATTCGAGAGCTTCCCTCATCACTATAAATGACTAGGAACGCGGGTTAGGCACTAGCGCTACTCGCCTCTGAAGAGGGGGAATCAGCTTCTTCATCACTGAGCATGTACCACGCACCGTCCTTGTAGTCCGCCGCGAAGTTGGTTGCCTCGCTCTTAGTGGATCCATCGACTAGGGGAGCGGGGTCCTGACCCTCAATGTGGATCTTCGCGTTGGGGTCATAGATGATGCGTCCGAGCCAATCGTAACGGTTGGGACCGCCCTCAACTTTTTTGGGAGCATCAGTCAGCAGCTGAATGGTAACCGGCGTATCCGTGTCGTATACCCAGCCCCTGCCGGAAGAGTAGATGATAACAGCATTGCTGCCCTCGTTCGCATAGCGGGAGTACGGGTCAGCCTTCTTGAGCGGCTCGTAATCACCGGTCATAAACATGTAGTTGAAGCTTGCCACCCAGTAGCTGAGGAACTGGTACATGCCCTCAATGGTTGCCTCGTTCATCTTCTCCGGAACAACAGGCTTCGGCACGTTCTGCGCCTTCTTCTCAGCCGTGGCAGGAACGTACTCGCCGTTCTTCTCGTACTTGTCGAGCTTTACGGTACCCTTGTACGACTTCTTAGCGGAAGACGACGCAGATGCTGAGGCGGATGCGCTCGCAGACTCAGAAGCGCTAGCGCTCGCCGAATCCTCACCGGAGGCGGAGCTATCAGCCAGCGGGCGGATATCGCTAGCGCAAGCAGTCAACGCCGCAACTGCGCCGGCACCGGTAGCGGCAGCTAGTGCTGCACGTCGAGAAAGAAAAGTTGCCATGAAAAATCCTTAAGTAATGTGTGGGGTTATGAGACTAAATCCTAGAGCCTATGTGCGAGGTAAATCTCCGCCCATAAGATGAACTGAGCAAAGATGCTCTAAGCATTCTTAGCGTTAGCCTCATCGGATGCTTTGGTGCTCGGGCTCGCAGAGCCTTGTCCACGTACCTTGGTGGGGTAAGTAAACCACTTGCCGTCCTGATACGACAATTTCAGGTTGGAAAGCTCAGGCTCCATGGAAGTGTTCTGGTACATAGGCCTGTTGCCCTTACCCTCAACATGCATCATCGCATTAGGGTCCTTGGACAGCGTGATACGCCAGTAATAGAGAGGCTCGCTGCCTTCCACCTTCTCAGGTTGCGGGGTCATCATCTCAGCCTGAAGCGCATGCTCCGAACCGTAAAACCACCCCTCATTGGACTCATAAAAAGTCACGTAATCATGGAAAGACTTCACATCCCTGCCGGAGGGGTCAGCCTGCTTCAACGGCTCATCGTCACCGGTGAGCACCAGATAGTTGACGCTGGCAAGCCAAAAACTAAAGGCAGAGTAGGCACCATCAATGCTGTTCTCATGCATATTCGCAGGAGGGAGGGGCTTGGGCACGTTCTGCGCCTTGTGCGTCTCATCCGCGGGAACGTACTCGCCCTTCTTCTCGTAGTTGTCGAACTTTACCGGCCCCAGATAAGACTTCGCAGAAGAACCGCCCCCAGAGGAGGAGCTAGCGGAGGCAGAGGGGCTAGCAGAGGCGCTGGGATTTGCGGAAGAGGAAGCCTCCCCAGAAGCAGACGGGGAGCTATCCGCCAGCGGGCGGATATCACTGGAGCAGGCACTCAGCATCGTAATAGCGCCTGCACCGGCAGCTAGCAGGGCTGCACGTCGAGAAAGGAAAGTCGTCATCAGAAATCCTTAAGTAGTGCGTATCAGAAGATGAGGAAATTTAGCTGTTGTTATCCAGGAGCATGCGCCACATGCCCTCCTTGTACTCCATGATGAACTTCGTCGTGCGAGGAATCGTCTTTTCTTCCTCAACGATAGTCGCATCAGGCTCACCCTCAATGTGGTACTTAGCGGCAGCGTCATACGCGACGGTCACAAGCCACTCGTAACGGTCTGGCTTATTAGCAACCGGCTGAAGCTCATTCTCCGCAATCTCAATCTTGTACGGCTGATCCGAACCGTAAACCCAACCCAGACCCGACTCGTAGAGCTTAATCATGGTCTTAGAGCTCCTCAGAAAAGCCTTCGCCGGATCCGCCTTCATCAGCGGCTCAACGTCGCCGGTCAGAATCAGATAATTCTGGGACGCAAGCCAATAACCCATCAGAGCGTAGGCGCCCTCGGGGCTGTTTTCCTTCATCTTCTCCGGGATCAGAGGCTTTGGCACGTTCTGCGCTGGCGCATCCGCATTCGCAGAAATGTAGGTGCCGTTCCGTTCGTAGTTATTGAACTTAATCGGGCCAACATACGAGCCGGGAGTGTGACCATCCGTCGGAGAAGGCGACGCCGAAGCGCTCGCAGAAGAGGAAGCCGCGCCAGAAGCAGTGCCAGAAGCAGCATCAGAAGCCGAGCCAGAGGAACCGCCGGAACCCTGCGACAGCGGGCGAATATCGCTTGCGCACGCAGTCAGCGCCGCAAGAATACCGGTCGCACCAACCCCCAGGAGAGTACGTCGAGTGAAGAAGGTAGTCATCGGAAGCCCTTCGTTGGAGCCAATACAGAGCAAATCACGCCACACACCGCGGCAGGCATACGCACCCCGTACAGACCTATCAGTACGTCAATGTATATATTTTTAAGGTTACCCGAGAGCCACCAAATAGCCCCGCGCCCACCTCGAATGTTCAGAAAATTAAGACCCCACACCCAGCGTATTACCAGATGCGGGGTCTTATAACATGAAAAATCACCACGAGAGGAAACCCTCCGCCAGACGGCAACTAAGCGGCGCTCGACAGCTCCCACTTGTCGTCCTTGTACTCCAGACGGAACCTCGCCACCTTCTTCTTCGACTCATCAGCACTCGTCGCCTTCTCAGGCTGATTCCTATAATGCCGTATCATCTTGGGGTCCATATAGGAAAAGCCTTCCCAAATAAAGCGAGTATTGTCGCTGCCTGGCACCTCACGTGGAGCATCAGTCAGTAGCTCAACAATATACGGAGTTTCCGTACCGTACACCCAACCAGCACCCGACGCATACAGCTTCAACGTGCCAGGATACTTCTCCAAGGCGTAGCCCTCATAGTAAGCAAGCTCAATCGGGCCCGGGTCACCCGTAATCATCAAATGGTTCAAGCTCGCCAGCCAGAAACTCAAGAAAGCGTACGCACCATCAACGCTGTGCTCCTTGAAGTTCTCAGGAGGCGCAGGCTTCGGCACGTTCTCAGCCGGATGCGTAGCGGTCGCCGCAACATATTTGCCGTTCTCCACATAATTCTCGAAAGTGATGATGCCCTTATACTTCCTGCCCGAAGAGCGAAGACCCGAAGCGGCAGAAGCACTCGCAGAAGCACTCTCAGACGCCGAAGGAGAAGCGCTCGCAGACGCTGCGGCGGAAGCAGTTTCGGAGGCGGTCGCCGCCTCCGACGGAGAAGCCGAGCCGGTACTGTCGGCCAGCGGGCGAATATCGCTAGCGCACGCAGTCAACGCAGAAAGCGCGCCAGCAACGGCAACACCCAGGGCAGTACGTCGAGTGAAGAAAGTAGTCATCGGAAGTCCTTCGTTGGATCCTTCACCCCCAAAGCCGTCAGCACGAAGCTCACAACCTGCAGGTAAAGACCACATGTAGTACGTCAATGTATATACGTTAAGCGTACCCGAGCGCCCCTCCTCCGACCCCGAACATCCGCTGGGTTTTCCCCTGGGTGTTCCCTGGGTTTCCTACCCTGGGGTTCCGCAGAGTTACGGCAGAATTTTCGCAGAGTTTCGGCACAAAGAAACCCCGCCCACGGTGCATTACCGCAGGCGGGGGAGAAGCCTACCTCAAACCGTTAGACCGGAACCGATATGGTGGGGCCTAGACAGAAGAAGAGCTAGAGGAAGAAGCGGAAGCCGACGAAGAAGAGCCTTCATCGCCGGTGAGCATAATCCACTTACCGTCCTTGTATTCCACGGCAACCTTCGCCAGCTTGCCATTCGGGCTAGAAGCGGTCTTAAAGGGCTGGTCAGACTTGCCCTCAATGTGAATCTTCGCATCGGCGCTGTAGTTCATGTATGCCGGCCAGTCGTAACGGGTACCCTTACCGGACGCCTTCTTCGGTGAACCACTAGTCAGCTCAAGAGTAACCGGGGTATCCGTACCGTACATCCAGCCCAGATCGTTCTCGTACATGATCGTAAGTTCCTGCAGACCATTCACATACACATCTGCAGGGTCAGCCTTCTTCATCGGCTCAGTATCACCGGTCATTAGCGCATAGTTAAAGCTTGCCAGCCAGTAGCCAATGAACGCATACATGCCATCAACGTTATCTTCGTTCATGTTCGCCGGGGCGAGGGGCTTGGGCACATTCTGCGCCTTCTTCTCGGCAGTGGCAGGAACGTATTCGCCGTTCTTCTCGAAGTTATCGAACTTCACAAAGCCCTTATAGGACTTGTCCGAAGAAGCAGATGCGGAAGCAGCGGCCGAGGCGCTTTCAGAAGCGGAGCTAGACGCCGAACCTTCAGCCGTCGGGCGAATATCGCTAGCGCACGCAGTCAATGCAGCCAGCACACCGGCACCGGTCGCACCCAGCGCCACGCGGCGGGACATACCAGCAGAAATGGGGGAAGGGCTCGTCATAATCAGCCTTTCATAGGAAGTCAACAAAGGAAATTGAGTGAGTTGACAACCCCATCATACCGGCAAACACGCAGATACCCGGCAGTAGCCGTCATCGAGTGCCGATGACAAAGCAACCTAATACCGCTGCAAAGCATCACCAAGTCTTGACATAAAGAACCCCCGCCCACGGTGCATTACCGCAGGCGGGGGAGAAGTCTATCTTAAGCCGTTAGACCTTACCTATAGGGTAGGTGCTTAGACAGAAGAAGACTCGCCGGCAGAGTCAGTCGCAGAAGAGCCATCCTCACTGCTGACCATAATCCACTTACCGTCCTTGTACTCCACACTAACCTTCGTCAGTTCCCGCGAACTATCCTCCATGAAAGGTTCATCAGGGCTGCCTTCAATGTGAATCTTCATATCGGCGCTGTAGTTCATGTACGCCAACCAGTCATAACGAGTTCTGCTACCGGAAATTTTCTGTGGTGAATCAGAAAGCAACTCAAGAGTCATAGGGCTATCCACACCGTAGAGCCAGCCCGCATTATTTTCATAGGCAACCGTCAAATTCTGGTAATTCTGCAGTGAATCCGCAGATTCAACCTTCTGCAGCGGCTCAGTATCGCCGGTCATCAGCAGATAGTTGGAACTCGCCAACCAATAACCAACGAACGCGTAAATACCGTCAACGTTCTGCTCGTTCATGTTCGCCGGAACGAGAGGCTTCGGCACATTCTGCGCCTTATGAGTGGCGGTTGCCGGAACGTACTCGCCGTTCTTCTCGAAGTTATCGAACTTCACGAGGCCCTTATAATGCTTGCCGGAAGAAGCAGAAGGCGAAGCGCTAGCCGAGGCACTGGGTGAGGCACTAGCTGAAGCGCTCGCGGATGCACTAGCAGAACCGGAAGTAGAGTTAGACGCCGAGCCATCAGCCAGCGGGCGAATATCGCTAGCGCACGCAGTCAATGCAGCCAGTACGCCGGCACCGGTTGCACCCAGTGCCACGCGGCGGGACATACCAACAGAGGTGGGGGAAGGGCTCGTCATAATCAGCCTTTCAAAAGAAGTCAACAAAGGAAATAGAGTGAGTTGACACCATCATTATACCCTAAGCACATGAATGGATATCAAATACCACTACCTATATCCTTTTGCGAAGAAAGGTCTAAAAAGCTGCAATTAGTGCACTAGGACGCTGAGGGGCTCGCAGAATCCGAGCTCTTACCAGCATCCTTATCCTTCTGAGTGCTCATAAACCAAGCACCCTCCTTATACTCCACAACAATCCGCATCGCCTGACCCTGAGAATCCTCAGCCCCCACAAGGGACTTATCGCGGTTATCGCCCTCGGTCAGATGCCTCTTCGCATTCTGATCAACCAGGGAACGAGCACGCCAGAAATAACGAATACGGTCACCCTCAATCTGCGTGGGAGTATCCGTCAACAGGTACACAGACATCGGCTCACTCGTGTCATAAATCCAGCCGCGCCCCGTCTCATAGAGCTTAACCATCGGCTCAAGCTCCTTATAGTAATCGCTGCTCGGATCCGTCTTCTTCAACGGCTCAATATCACCCGTCAGCGCCAAATAATTAAAACTAGAAATCCAATAGCCAATCAGCGCATAAATACCGTCAACGCTCAGCTCCTGCACCTTCTCCGGCATGATCGGTTTGGGTACGTTCTGCGCCTTCTGCTCAGCCGTAGCAGGAACATACTCGCCGTTCTTCTCAAAGTTATCGAAGGTGACCTTACCCTGATACGACTTATTCGCAGACGGCAACGCCGGCGAAGCAGCCGGGCTCGCGCTCGCTGACTCAGAGGCGGCAGTATCAGCCGGCGGATGCACCGTACGCGCACACGCAGACACCACAGCGGCAAGACCAACACCGCCCACACCCAACACGGCGCGGCGGCTCAAAGCGATGGACTTAGAAGAAGAGCTAGTCATCAGCAGTCTTTCGAAGAGGTCAACAGATGAGGGGGGAGTGAGTCGACACCCCCATCATACCGGGCGCACCTTATAGCAACCCTAAAGCACATGTGAATAGCAAATAGCTTGGGAGAACTGGGCACGCATGAAGAAACCCCGCGGCCGTTATTCCGAATATTTTCGAAGAAAGAACAACAGCCGCGGGGCAAAACACCTGGAGGGGCGTGCAACCTAGCGGAGCAGATGCGCAAAATTACGGCGCGCATGAGCCACCTTCGGGCTCACCACAAACGCGCAATAACCCTGTGCCGGGTTCAACGCGTAATAATTCTGGTGATACTCCTCAGCCTCATAGAACACGCCCAGGGGCTTAATCTCCGTAACGATGGGGGAGGAGTACAGCTGCTGAGCACGCGCCACCGCACGCTCAAACGCCTCACGCTGCTGCTCATCCGCGTAGAAAAGCACCGAACGGTACTGCGAACCGGTATCCGCACCCTGACGATCCCAGCTGGTCGGGTCGTGGCTCGTGAAGAAAATATCCAGCACCGTGTCCAGGTCAATCACCTGCGGGTCAAAGCTGAGCTTCAGCGCTTCCTGGTGACCGGTCGTACCCGAACACACCGAACGATAATCAGGGTCGGGAGTCTCGCCGCCCGTATAGCCGCAGACGCTCGCCTCAACCCCGCGGAACTGGCGGTATACCGCATCCAGGCACCAGAAACAGCCGCCGGCAAGAACAACATCAGTCATGATTCCTCCTTGAACTATAAAACCACACTACCTGAAGAACACCGCAGGGCCGCACAATATTCCTGTGCTACCGCGGGCTTTGGCGTAAACCGCCACCTGCCCTGCCGCGCCACCTGCCACAATAGAGGTATGACTGAAAAACTAGAAACCCCCACCCTTGCAGAAGTCGTCGATGCCTTCCACACACTCTTCCCGCCGCAGCTTGCCGCCGGATGGGACGCATCCGGCCTCGTCGCCGGACGTGGCGCCGCTAAAGTGAGTACCGTCCTCTTCGCAGTAGACGCCCTCACCGCCACCGCCGAAGAAGCCGTAGCCGAAGGCGCGCAGCTGCTCATCACCCATCACCCGCTGCTGCTCCGCGGCGCAAAGTTCATCCCCGACAGCGACTACAAGGGCAATGTACTGCACACCCTTATCGAAGGCGGATGCGGACTGCTCGGCGCGCACACCAACGCAGATGCCGCCGTTGAAGGCGTGAACGAAGCACTCTGTGACGCTATCGGCCTGATTGACCGCGAACCGCTCACTGAAGCACAAACCCAGGTACTTGACGAACAGGAACACGCGGTAGGCACCGGCCGCCTCGGCACCCTGCCCGAAGAAATCACCCTCAAGGAGCTTGCAGAACGCCTCGCGGCGGCCCTGCCTCCCACCGCCGGCGGGTTGCGCATCGCGGGCCGTGCCGACCAGCCGATTCGCCGGGTTGCCCTCTGCGGTGGTGCCGGTGACTCCCTCTTCGACGCGGTGCGCGCCACCGACGCGCAGGTGTACATTACCGCCGACCTGCGCCACCACCCGGCCAGCGAGTTCCGCGAAACCGCACGCGTCGACGGTAGCAACATCGCGCTAATTGATTGCTCCCACCCTGCTAGTGAATCGCTGTGGTTGCGTTCGGCGGCTGACCGCCTGCGCAAGCTGCTCGCCGAGCGCGGCTACGCCATCGAGACGAAGCTGTCTGCCCTGAACACCGACCCGTGGGACTTCACCGTCTCTACCGGCGTGCAGCCTGGGCAGGATGCGCACTCGGCAAGCACCGCCGCAGCCCCCGCGTGGGAACTCTAGGGCGAGAATTCTAGGGGCGAGAACTCTAGAAGAATCCGCGCGGATTCCCTCAGCGCGTAAGAGCCCGGGCACCCCGTCTGTTGTGACGAGGTACCCGGGCTAGAACCGGCCCGGGCTAACTTAGTTAGCAATGCGATACAGGCCGGTAGTGATAGGGTTCAGCACACGATGCCGGTAATAGAACATCATCCAGGCCAGCTCAATGCGGGTCACAGCATGATTCGGTTCAAACATGCCGGTCTCGGGAGTAATAACATTCTGCTGGGTAGCCCACAGAATCTCACGGTAGAACGCGGAATCCGGCGTAACATCCGGGAAGGACGAAACACCCGATACTTCCGGTGAACCAGACGCACGGTAAATCATTGCGGCAACGGTTGCATTCGTGAGACCGTCCTCCGCGTGGAACTTTCCGTCAGGTCCGCCGAAAGTAACGCCCTTTTCACGAGCCCAAATGTAGGCGGCGTAGTTCGGATTGTCCGTCTTCACATCCGGCCACGGAGAGACTTCAGGAAGGTCCACCTTGGGGCTGCCCTTCATCTCATAAAGGGCGGAAGCCAGCTCACCGCGGGTGGCAGGCTGCTTCTGTTCCTCGTCGTTCAGCGATGTCGAAAAGTACATACGTTCCTCTACGGGTACGTAAGCATTCGTGAACCGCTGGACACCCTCAAACTTCAAATCCTGGTGCGCCAAAAGAACGCCGCGGTGCTCCGGGGCAAAACCCACCATCGGCGTGATGAGAGTCTTATCCGTCTTGCTGGGGTAACCGTAGTCGCTCCACGCCTCAATGACGTACTGCTTGGACGGATCCAGCGTGTTCGCGGGAATCTTGAGATTGACGAAAGCGAAGCCTCCCTCCAGGCCCGTCTCGTATTCATCATCACCGTGGACGTAACGCTTCATCTCGCTCATAACCAGGACGGGGGAACCCGTGCCCTTCTCGCGAATGACGTACATCATGCCCTCAACGCCGGGGATGTCAGTCCCTACGAAGCCCTGACCCTGAATCAGCAGCTCCTGATCCTTCGTGGGGTCCTTCAAAGCGTCGTATTTCAACTTAGGTGCGAAGGTATCGAAATGATAATCATTGGTGCTCAGACCGTGATGCGTCACAACGTTCTTGCGAGCCCAGATATCCTGAACGGTTGACTGCGGCTGGCCCTCGGGCTCGGCAAGGATGCCAACCTCGTAACGCACCTTGTCCAGAGTCATATCCGGGAAATACTCCGTGAGAGTGTAGTAACTCGGCAAAGTATTAGCTTCAACCTTCAGCGGGGCGACAAAGGTGCCGTCATCGTCAATGGTGAAGTCCTTGCCCTCTTCAAACCGCAGAAGAGTGTCGGTAATCTGCAGAGCGTTATAGGGGACGTTCTCCTCGGGCGCGATGTAGATGACAACCTTGCCGTGCTGCTCGCGCCACTCCTTGGTGAATCCGCTGCCCAGAACCGTAATTTTGCTGTCCTCACCGGTGTACAGGCCGTCGCCCTCTTGCATGAAGACGTCACGGCCGTCCTGGTAGTAGTAATCCTCATAGACAACGGTGAAAGACGGCTCATCCGCAACGTCCTGAGTTGCAGGGGTGGGGGTATTGGTAACCGGCGCGTTAGCAACGGGCACATTTGCGGTGGGCGCTGCGTCCTGGGCTGACGCCGGGGTCAGCGGCAGGACCATCACGCCCGCCAGTGCGAGCGCGCTACAATTCCGAGCCGCGCGGAGGAATGAAGACTTAGAGTTCGGAAGTGAGGACATAAGACATCCTTAGGGTCATTTCTCCGGGGCTGCGCGAGCTTACCGGCAGGTTGGGAATCGGTCGCAGAATCTGCGCACGCCCGATGAGAAAAGTGGTTGAAAATCCCCCTCGGTTTCGGGGATATCCTCACCCTATCAAAGCGTTGAACGATTGTCAGGAAACACTCAAGGAATACTTTAAGGTTTCGAGAAATCTCATACAGCGGTAGCTGTTAAAAGCTGAACCCCGTGCTCCCGAACAGAAAACCATTCGGGAGCACGGGGAACCAGAGAGTTATCCGATGCACCGCACGCGCCCTCAAGGTAAAACCCGAGGGGGATGCGGGCGGGCTAAACGACCTTACTTAGCGCGAGCCTGGAACGCCTCAATCAGAGTCTCCAACTCACCATGAGTCACCATGTACTGAGCATCGAAAGCGCCGTTAGCGTTCAGCACCACCTTGTTCTGCTGAGCCCACAGAATCTCACGGTAG
>ERZ773046.868-NODE-868-length-18543-cov-4.374135_pt1 | contig 18543 bp, 19 predicted proteins | sample MGYA00580634_ERZ773046 | MGnify/ENA primary metagenome ERZ773046 (study PRJEB29015, sample SAMEA2738127) | human oral metagenome | biome: human oral; feature: human-associated habitat; material: saliva | place: China | collected 2159 ... | reverse complement strand
CCGGCGTTCCGCCCGCCGCCGCCACTTGCTTGTAGTAGGCGTCCCTCAGCGTGGCGTCGATGTCCGAGAAGTTCGTCGTGATGCCGATTACAGGCTGGTGTTTTGCTTCGGGGAATGTCGCATACACCTTGTCGAGATGCGACTGGAGATCATATTTCATGCTGGTTGGTTTTGAAAGGCCGCACTGTCATTGAAGGCCTGTTCTTGAAATTCAACGTTGGTCTGTCGCCGGCAGGGGTGTTGTCAACTCTTTGTGTCATTTTGCTTTATGCGGTGTCTTCCGCTTTCGCATTCAGCCGCACGGTCCGCTGTGTCCTTTCAGGAAGGAGGCTGCGTCTGCCTGCTGAAAGGGCGAAGACGCATCAGAGGTGTTTCTTGGAATCTGCCAGAAGAGAGGCGGATGAGGGTTACAGCTGGTCCTCGTCGATAGGTACTTCACGCTTGATGCTCTGCTCAAGCGAGATGAGCGTCTCGGTCGAGACGACTCCCGAGATGCCTTGCAGCTGGTTGTTGAGCAGATCCATCAGCTGTTCGTTGTCCTTGGCATACAGCTTTACGAGCATGGTGTAAGGGCCGGTCGTGAAGTGACATTCAACAACCTCTCTGATGGCACTGATGCGTTCGACCACCTTTTTGTACATGGAGCCGCGTTCCAGATTGAGGCCTACATACGTGCAGGTGGTGTACCCCAGGCTCTTGGGGTTGACATCGAATCCGCTGCCGGTAATGACCCCGTTCTCCATGAGGTGCTGCACCCGCTGGTGGATGGCTGCACGCGAGACGCCGCACTGGGCAGCCACATCCTTGAAAGGCATTCGGGCGTTCTGTGAGAGGATGCCCAGGATCTTCTTATCCAATCGATCGACTTTTTCCATATTCTGAAGTTGAAATATTTAATTTGTGATGTAGTTCGAAGCTTGTTTTGCGTGCAAGCAAAAGTAGGGAATAAATATGGAACAGACAACAAAATGACATAAAAAATGCGCCGCAGGGGCGCATTTCGTTTCTATAGGAAGACGGACGGGATGTTTCACCGTCCACGGTCTTACTTTTTCACATTTTTTCTGACGGTCTTTCCCGGGAGTTTCTTCGCCGGAACCGGCTTTGCAGGCTCTGCTTGCCTGACCTCCTTGTCTGCTGCCGGCTCGATGCCTTTCAGTTCAAGTGTGAAGATCAGCGTCGAGTAGGGAGCGATGTCCTTCCCGGCTCCCCGTGCCCCGTAGGCCAGCTGCTGGGGGATGACGATCTCCCACTTGGAACCGACAGGCATCATCTGCAGCGCTTCCGTCCAGCCTTTGATGAGGCCGTTGACGGCGAAGGTGTCAGACTCCACTCCGTGGCGGGCCGTCGCATCGAACACTTTTCCGTCGATGGTCTTTCCTTCGTAGGCCACCTGTACACGGTCCGTTTCCTTCGGAACGGCTCCGTCGCCTTTCCTGATGATGCGGTACTGGAGACCGTCGGGCAGCGTGACAACACCCTCTTTCTTTCCGTTCTCCGTCAGATAAACCTCGTTCTTCGCCTTGGTCTCGGCTTCTTTCTGTGCTTTCAGCTCCACCTGTTTCTTTTCAAAGAATTTTTCCGCAGCTTCCTGTCCGAAGAGAACCGTGTCTTTCGACAGGGCGGCGACAAATCCCTGATAGAGCAGGTCGGGGTTGATGGGCGCCGATGTCCCCTCGAACTGGCTGCTCATGTTCGGCAGCATCGTCTTCTCCACCTGTGAGCAGATGACCAGCCCGGCGACGTAAGCTGCAAAAGCGGAGTCCTTGCGGCTCTCTATTCCCTTGCGCAGACCGCACAGGAAATCGGACATCTGGGATTCCTTCACGCCGAACTGGTTGGCCAGGTACTTGTTCAGCCCCCGGGTCATTGCCATACCTGCCGCATAGCTTAAGGAGTCGGAAGCGGTCTTCAGTTCCACCGGAGCGGTTCTGCACGGCTGCATGCACTCTGTCTGCTGTTTCTCTTTCTTGTCTTTCTTCCTGTTCTGGGCACTTGCCGGGCTGAGGGCAGAGCCTGCCGCGAAGAGCAGTGCCATTATGATTGCTTTCTTCATGATGAGGTGTTTTAAAGATAGGATGATTCAAAGGAGGGTCAGGCTTTGCACCCGACCCTCTTTTTCTGTTTTATGCCTTCGTTGGCGACCGTTTTACATACCCGGTTTCGCACCCGGCACTGCCGGCTGTTCCTGGGAAGCCTTCTCGATGCCGAGCAGTTCTACCGTGAACACAAGCGTGGAGAATGGCTTGATGGCCGGACTGGGCTGCTGCGAACCGTAACCTGCGCTGTAAGGAATGGTGATTTCCCACTTCGCACCCACCGGCATCTTGGTCAGAGCCTCGGTGAAACCAGGGATGACACCGCTGACAGGCATGGTCGCATTGTTACGGTGGTCGAATACCTTTCCTTCAATCGTCTTGCCGACATAATTGATCTTTACCACGTCCGTAGCCTTCGGCGCTGCACCGGAACCGGCTTTCAGTTCCTTGACCTGAACGCCCTGTCCGATGGTCTTCACGCCGGCCTTCTTTGCGTTGGCAGCCATGTAGGCGTCGCTCTTCTTCTTGTTGGCGCCGAATGTCTTCTCGGCAGCCTTCTGCTGGATGGACTTTGATGTATTCTGCTCGATGTTGCGGGCCTGCTCGACCGTCATCTTCTGGCCCTTGCCCTTTGCACTGGCAGCAAAACCGGCAAGGAAGTTGTTCAGCGAGATGGTCTTGGTAGAGTCTTCACCGAAGATCTGGCGGTTGATCTGCTGCTTGATGATCATGTTCATCTGCATGCCGACACCGATGCCGGCATTGTAGGCGGCACGCTTCTTGTCGTCAGCATTCTGTGCACCGTCGTTCATACCCTTGATGAACTCGTCGATGTAGGCGGTGTCGATCTGCATCTGCTGGAGATACTGTTTTGCGCTCTGTCCCTGGTCGATACCGAAGGCGTAGCTCAGAGAGTCGACGTCGGACTTCAGATCCTCCTTGGGAGTGGAATTACCGCAGGATGCGAATCCTGCTGCTACGATAGCCATGGCGGCTAATAGATAAGTTTTCTTCATTTATTTTTTGTTGTTAGTTTTTCTGAGGGGTAGTTGGGGGGGCGGATAGGCGATAATAGGCGGTGATAGGCGGGAATGGGCGGTGATGAGGCTTATTATCGCCTGCCACCGCCTGCCATCGTTTATCGCCGCTTATCCCTGCCCGTTATCTTCACTTCACCTGAATCAGCTCAACATCGAATACAAGGGCGGCGAAAGGAGGAATCTGCGCTCCGGCACCCCGCTCTCCATAGGCAAGGCCGTAAGGGATGAAGAAGCGGTACTTGGCTCCCTCCTGCATCAGCTGTACACCTTCTGTCCAGCCGGCGATGACCTGATTCAGGCCGAATGTAGCCGGCTCCTTGCGCTTGTAAGAACTGTCGAAGACCGTCCCGTCAATCAGCGTACCCTCATAGTGGCATACCACCTGATCGGTTGCCGACGGTCTCTTGCCGTTCCCTTCCTTCAGAACCTGGTATTGCAGACCCGACGGCAGTGTGACGACTCCTTCCTTCTTGGCATTCTCTGCAAGGAAGGCCTCGCCTGCCGCCTTTGCGGCCTTGCCTGCTGCAGCCGCTGCCGCCTGCTGCTTCGTCTCCTGTTCACGGAAGAAGTTCTGTACGAGTGTCTGTGCTTCTGCGTTGTCAACCTTCAGTTCCGAACCCGAGATGACATCCTTGATAGCCTGTGCGAAGTCGTCAATATTCAGTTCTTGCGCCCCCATTCCGGCGAGCTGTGAACCGATACCGATGCCCAGTGCATAGCTTAATTTATCCATTACTGTCCTTGATATGATTACAATTGATGTGCAAAGATACGATTTTTAAGGTATAGTATGGCATCAATCGAATTAAAATAACTAAATTTGTCGAAGTGAAAGGCGCTTTAGGGTTTGAAGCAGCTGGGAGAGGCGGATGAACAGTACAGAGCGGACAGGGCTGTCCCCTGCCATCCCTTTGGAATGTACGGTGTCGGCTTTCTTTCCGTCTCCTCTGCCTCATCCGTCTCTTTCCAGGCCCTTCAGCTCCTCGAAACTCTAAAAACCAAGCAACATGAAGAAAATCGTATTCTTGACAGGTGCAGGAATGTCTGTGGAGAGTGGATTCAAGACCTTCCGAGGCAATGACGGACTGTGGGAGAACTATCCTGTCGAACAGGTGGCCTCTCACGAGGGATGGGAAGCCAACCCGACGCTCGTCAACAACTTTTACAACAACCTCCGGAAAAAACTCTATGCGGCGGAGCCCAACGAGGGACACCGTCTCATCAAAGACCTTGAAAAGGATTATGACGTGAGCGTCATCACGCAGAATGTGGACAATCTCCACGAGAAAGCCGGTTCCTCAAAGGTCATCCATCTGCATGGAGAACTGACGAAGGTCTGCTCGAGCAATGCTCCTTACGACAGCCGTTACATACGGGAGCTGCCGCCCGAGGCCTGCGAGGTCGATCCCGGCGCACGTGCCGGCGACGGCAGTCTGCTCCGTCCTTTCATCGTCTTCTTCGGCGAAGCGGTGCCCATGATTGAGCCGGCAGCGGGAATAGCGGCGCAGGCCGACTTCTTCGTCATCATCGGTACGTCGCTGAACGTCTATCCGGCAGCGGGACTGGTGCAGTACACCCGCCCGGACATACCTGTCTACCTCATCGATCCCGACGATGTGCCGTCCGGCAGCCTGCGACGTGTGACGCACATCAGGAAAGGGGCAAGCGAGGGTATGAAGGATCTGGTGAAGATACTGCGGACGGACGGACGGCCCTGAAGTCATCGGGCATCGGATGATTCCCGACCGGTTGGGAATCCTGTTCCCAGCGGGCGGTACTCCTGTTCCCGACGGCCGGTACTCCTGTTCCCAGCATCCGGTACTCCGATACCCATTCGTCCGGGAGCATTGCTCCACCTGTACGAAGAAGCTTCCTGATGGAGTCATCTGATTCGCACCTTGTGCAGTCTGCCGGCACACAACACTTTCCTATGGGATTCCGGGAGGCTTGTCAGAGCCTGTCTTTCTCTGCATTTCCGGCTCCATGCCCCTTGAATCTTGACCGGGCAGTGTTGAAGTTGTAGCGAAGAGTAATAGAGAAGTCGCGCGTGTCGTAGACCTTGTTCACGTCTGTACGTGTAAGGGCATCAAATGTGGTGAACTGCTGGCGCCATGTACCGAACACGTCATTGAGCTGCAGCTTGATGCTCCACGTATCTCTGCCGAACGATTTGTAGAGGCCGAGGTCATTTGTCCAGTAACTGCGGATGCGGGCATTGTCGCCATTGCCGGAAGTCCGGGCTGAGAAGTCTATGTTCAGCCACATATCCCAGGGAAGATGGACAGCGTTGTTGAAACGGAAGATGCCCAGCGGACGGTTGAGCCTCAACAGTTCTCCATGATGGGTCAGCTTGAAATCCTGTGCGGCAAAACCTGCCATCCAGACAGGATGCCAGCAGCCGAAAAACGTGGGAGAATAGTTTGCGAAAGCGCTGTAGGAACGGAAACGCGGCATATTCTGCATCTGCAGCAAAGTGGCTTCCGTGTTGCCAGGGTACGGTACGGTCTGCCACATGAAATAATTCTTGGTGGAAGTGTACGCTATTTCTACGGACAGGTCCTTCCACGCCGTCGACAGCGACAGATAGTCGCGGTAGATGGGACGGAGGTCGGGATTGCCTGATTCATAGGTGTAGCGGTCGATGTATTTCACGGCAGAACCGAGCTGGTCGAAGGCGGGACGGGAAGTCTTGCGTGTATATGCGAGACGTGTCTTCACCTTTCCTATGGGGAAGGCGATCGATGCCGTGGGAGCAAGGTTGTGACAAGTGCGGCTCTGCCCGGGTGAGTAAGTGCCGAAATGATAGTATCTGGAGTCAGTGTATTCCCACCGCAGACCGATATTGGCAGATACGGCTCCGAATGTCTGACTGGTTTCGGCGAAAAGGGCAGTGGTGGTCTCTTCGATGCGGTTGTCATTGCCGGCAATATAGACTGCATTCCCTGCATAACGATCGGTACGATGAATATGAGTGCCCTCTGTCCCTATTCTCACCTCGCCTTTCCACACAGGACGAGAAGCCGAGGCATTGCCGGCAAGGAGGCGGTTGCAGACTTCGTTTGCAGTTGTAAAATCACGTCTTGAATTCACGGTGGACCGTTCGTGCTCGTTGGTATGGCGGTCATTCAGCTGCCACAGAGCATCCAGGTTGACAGACAACTGCCATTTACCCGCAGTTCCCGTGTAGTAGGCACTCAGCAGATGCTGGCGGGCATGACGGCTGGAGGCAGAGCTGTTTTCAAGCTGTTCGGAGAAACGCCCGTCAATGTAGCGTGAGGTTTCCGTAGGGCCGGACGATTCCGAAGGCTTGAATCTGAAATCATAGAACAACCCGAAATAGTGGGACTTATGGTTGTAATTCAGGCCGACCTTCCCCGAATAGACCGGAAACTTCGAGAAGTCCTTGCCCGTGCCCCGCTGTTCAATGGTCGTCGTGGACAGATATTGCAGGGTCGTGTTCTCTATGCGGGGACGCTCGCGGTAGTTCTCATAGTTCAGCATACCGGCAAAGTCGAAACCCTTTCGGCGGTAATTGAAGTCGGTCTGCTCGAAAAGATAGGCATAATGTTTGACCCCAGTCGTCGTCCTGTCGTTGAAAGAGAAGCCTTCCCCCATGGGAGCTGCTGTTGTAATACGAATGACGGCATTCGCTGTCGAGGCATACCTTGCACCGGGGGAAGTCACGACCTCTATGTTCCTGATCTCTGAAGAAGAGAGTCGGGTAAGCTCCGACTGGTCGCGCACCTGGCGGTTGTTGATGTAGATGAGAGGCGTTCCTTTGCCGAGCACCTCTATATCTGAACCTGACCTGGAAACAAACGGCATCTTCCCGATCAGTTCGAGAGCCGAGCCTGTATGCGACAGATAGGTGCCTGAAATATCCACCTGTATACCGTCATTCTTGAACTTCACCATCCGTCGGTTTCCTTTCACGACAACCTCGTCTAACTGCTGGTCTACCGGATTCAGGACGACAACGCCAAGGTCTCCGGCAGGATTACGGATCATACAGTCTTTATATCCGATGAAGGAAATGCGAAGTGCCGTCGGCTGGTCTGCGTCCGTTACATCAAGCGAGAAACTTCCGTTCTCTTCAGTGACCGTCCCGGTAAGGACTGTGGAATCCTTTCCTGACAGCAGGGTTACGGTTGCGAACTCAACCGGTATTCCCGCTCCGTCTTTCACGGTTCCTCGAATATAAGGAGTCTGGGCGGAAAGCGACAGAGCGGAAAGACATTGCAGCACTGCAAGCAGCAGTCCTTTTGCTAGAAGGCGGTTGTCTGACGGCATTCTTCTTTTCATTGCGGATGGATTATAACTCATTTTCCCTTGGACAGACACGAAACGTATCTTGGGTATTGATTATGTGATGGGCGGTCCGACGCTTTTATGACAGGAACCCCTGACAGCCGACAAATTTATGAAAAAAAAGGAAAAAGCATCATCTTTCCATAAAAAAAGATGTTGTTATGCTTAAAACACACTGACAGGCGGATCGATTGTCCCGTTTTTTTCGTATATTTGCGTTCTGTAAAACCAAGAATCTCTGTTATGGAACAACTCCTCCACTACGTATGGAAACACAAAATGTTTCCGCTGACGGGGCTCAAGACCACTGACGGACAGGAGGTGGAAGTCATTGATCCCGGACTGCATAACCGCAATGCAGGTCCCGATTTCTTCAATGCGAAAGTGAAGATCGGCGGAACATTGTGGGTGGGCAATGTAGAGATACACGACCGTGCGTCCGACTGGTTCCTGCACCGGCACGACCGCGATCCGCACTATAACAACATCATCCTGCACGTGGCAGAGTCCGTTGACGTGGATGTCAAGACAAAACAAGGCGATTATCCGCCACAGATGCGGCTGCAGGTTCCTGCACCCGTCAGGGAACATTACGAAGAACTGCTTACGACAGATGCCTATCCGCCCTGCTACCGCATCATTCCTGACCTCTCACGTCTGATGGTTCACTCGTGGATGAGTGCCTTGCAGACGGAACGGCTGGAACAGAAAACGGAGGCGATCGCCCATCGGGTGAAAGACTGCGACGGATCTTGGGAAGCCGCTTACTTCGTCACTCTTGCACGCAACTACGGCTTCGGCATCAACGGCGATGCTTTTGAAACATGGGCAAAGCTGATTCCATTGCAGAACATAGCCCATCATCGGGACAATCTGCTGCAGATTGAAGCCTTCTTCCTGGGGCAGGCAGGACTGCTGGAGGAGGCTGCCCTGCCGGAACGCTATCAGCAGAAAGCACGGCAGGACGGCTACTTCACGCAGCTGGAAAGCGAGTACCGGTATCTGGCGCATAAGTTCGGACTGAGGCACATGGATGCCGGGCTGTGGCGGTTTCTCCGTCTCCGGCCGCAGAACTTCCCGCACATCCGCATCGCGCAGCTCGCCCGGCTTTACTGTGAACAGCGGGCGGGACTGTCACAGCTGCTGGAGTGTGAGACGGTAAGACAGGTGCAGGAACTGCTGGCTACGCAGGTGACGACCTACTGGGAGACGCACTATGTCTTTGGTGAAGAGAGTGCAAGGAGCGAGAAACGGCTGTCGTCGGCATCGCTGAACCTGCTGACCATCAACACGGTCGTCCCCGTCCTTTTCGCCTACGGCAGGCACAAGGATTCCGGAAGGCTGTGCGGACGTGCCTTCGACTTCCTTGAAGCGTTGAAAGCGGAGGACAATCACATCGTGAGGATGTGGAGGAAAGTAGGCTTGACAGTTGAGACGGCAGGTGACTCACAGGCGCTCATACAGCTGAAAAAGGAGTACTGCGACCAGAAGGAATGCCTGCGCTGCCGGATCGGATACGAATATCTGAAAGGCAGCTCCGCTGCCCGGTGTAGCTGAAAGAAAGTCCCGCCATCCGGTGGCAGGGGACATTCTGCTGACAAGACGGATTAAACTGATGAGACAGACAGGTCTGACAAACTTCTTTTAATTAATAAATTATGGAACAAAAGAAATACATCTTCGAGACAAGAATGGAAGTCCGCGACTATGAGTGTGACATCCAAGGGATAGTAAACAATGCCAATTATCTGCACTACACCGAGCACACCCGTCACCGGTTCCTGCGGTCGTTAGGTGTCAGCTTCGCCGATTTGCACGAGAAAGGTGTCGATGCCGTCGTCGCACGGATGCAGCTTACCTATAAGGTGCCGCTGACCTGTGACGACGAGATCATCTCACGCATGGGATTGAAGAAGCAGGGGCTCCGCTGGGTGTTCAACCACGACCTCTTCCGTGCCAGCGACGAACAGCTCTGTTTCCATGCCGATGTAGACCTTGTGACGCTTATCAACGGCAAGCTGGGCAACAGCAAGGAATATGACGAAGCATTCGCCGCAGTGCTGTAGGAAGGTGAAAAACTCATCCCTATCCCCGCTTATCACCGCCCATCACCACCCATCATCGCCTACCCCCGACACTCCCCGCCATGGAATCCCTTAACGCCATCCTGCTGACCCGACTGACCCGCTTCCACCTCGCCGAACTGGCAGAACTATACAGGCGGGCAGGTTCGGCTACTGCCGTCATAGAACACAGACGGGACATCAGGGACATCCTCCCTGATGCCTCCGCACACCTCGTTGAGGCGCTGAAAGACATCGACCGTCTCAGAGACCGGGCTGAACAGGAGCTGGAATACGACCGGCAGCATGGCATCCAGCCCATCTGCATGAACGACGAACACTATCCGCAACGGCTCAGGGAGTGTCCCGATGCCCCTGTCCTGCTCTATTATCTCGGCAACGCCGACCTCAACAGCCGTCACGTCATCAGTATTGTAGGCACTCGCCACTGCACCACCTACGGACAGGATATCATCCGTTCGTTCGTCAGGGAACTGAAGACGCTCTGCCCAGATGTTCTCATCTTCAGCGGACTGGCATACGGCGTAGACATCCATGCACACCGGGCGGCTCTGCAGAACGGCTTTGACACCATCGGTGTACTGGCGCACGGGCTTGACGACCTCTATCCCCGCACACACCGTCAGACGGCTGCACAGATGATGAAGCAAGGCGGACTGCTGACGGAATACATGACGCACACACAGCCCGTAGCCCGCAACTTCGTGCAGCGGAACCGCATCGTCGCCGGATGTTCGGATGCCACCCTTCTCGTAGAGTCGGCTTCCAAGGGCGGCGGACTCATCACCTGCAGCATTGCACGCAGCTACGGACGGGAGGTATTCGCCTTCCCCGGTTCCGTACATTCAGACTACAGCGAGGGATGCAACAACCTTATCCGGGACAACGGGGCGGCACTCGTCACCTCTGCCACCGACCTGGTGAAAGCGATGGGATGGGAAGAGGACAGGAAGCTGGCGCAGGCACAGCAGAAGGGCATTGAACGTACTCTGTTCCCGCATCTGTCGCCAGAAGAAAATGCTGTCGTCCATGTGCTCCGGCAGAACAACGACCTGCAGATCAATCTCCTGTCCGTCCGGACAGGCATTCCCATCTCACGGCTCACGGGCGTCCTCTTCACCCTGGAGATGAAAGGGGTCATCAGGGCGATGGCAGGCGGATGTTATCACCTGTTGGCATAGCCTTGCAGACCCTTGCTCACACATTCGGAATCTGGTCACGAGAGGCCTTCGCCTTCTTCCTGTACGCCGTGGGCGAACAGCCGAGAGCACGCCGGCAGAACTTCGAGAAGAAGCTGAGATCCGGGAAGCCAAGGTCTTTGCAGATTTCCTTCACACTCCGGTCAGAGTTCGTCAGACAGTAGCGTACATCCTGTTCTGTGTATTCCCTGATCCATTTCATGGCCGTCTTACCCGACAGATCCTTACAGACTTTTGTGAGATAGCCTGGCGAAACACAAAGTTCCTGGGCATGAGTATCGACAGGCTGGTGTTTGACGTGACGCATGGAGAGCAGCTCGAGAAACTGCTGGAACAGCACCTTGCGCTGCCCTTCTACGGATGTTTCGCCTGTCGGAACAACTACCGTCATCAGTTCAAGATAGTCGAAGAGAATACTGCGGAGAATACTCCGGACAACCTCCCGGTTGTAGCGGCGGCCAGTCTGGGCAAGTTTGAATGCCAACAGACTCGTATATCCCTCGGACTGCCTCCGGCTCTCCTCGTCTGTCCTGATATGATTGATCTTGTTCACATAGACCGCCCTGTTCCTTTCATCAGTATGGCAGCCCAGCAGACTCCGGACCGTATCGGCATTCAGAACAGCAAGATTGCAGCGTATCTGCGGACTCACCATATAATTAGTAAGACGTGTGTGAGGAGGCAGAATCAGAGCCTCCCACGTATCAAGATGTACGCGCGCACCGTTTACATCCACATCCATCTTTCCACCGTCGCAGGCCAGGATCATATAGTCGTCGAGCTGCGACGTGTCCATATCCGCCAGTTCGTCGAAAGCAGTCACAAGCCGTATGTCCTGCTCCGGTAGTTGTATTTTTCATCTTCCATGGATGCAAAGATAGCAGAGAAATCATTCATTTCACTTGTCTATACGAATTGATAATTTGTCTCTTTGAGTTCTTAACGGAGATTGGCAGCTTTTGTTATGCTTTGGACAACTGCCGGAAAGAGAAAAGTGCCTACCTTTGCCGCCGTAAACAGGAAACAAACAAAAAAGAAAAAGAATATGGAAAAGAAAGTAATCATCCTCACGGGAGCAAGCAGCGGTATCGGTTTTCAGACAGCAGAGATGCTGGCGAAGCAGGGGCACACAGTCTATGGTGCAGCCCGCCGGGTAGAGAAGATGGATCCGCTGAAGGCTTTCGGCGTGAAGCCGTTGCAGATGGATGTAACATCCGGGGAGAGTGTTGACAAGGCTGTCGAGACGGTTCTCACAGCCGAAGGACGCATCGACGTACTGGTGAACAATGCCGGCTACGGTTCGTACGGAGCTGTCGAAGACGTGAGCATAGAAGAAGCACGCAGGCAGTTCGATGTCAACATCTTCGGCGTTGCCATGCTGACGAAGAAAGTATTGCCCTACATGCGCCGCCAGCACAGCGGCACCATCGTGAACATCAGTTCGATGGGCGGCCGGCTGACCACATATTTCGGTGCCTGGTATCACGCCACGAAATATGCCCTGGAGGCTTTCAGCGATGCCCTGCGCATGGAGACAAAGGAATTCGGCATCAATGTAGTTCTCATCGAGCCGGGCGGCATCAAGACCCCATGGGGCTTCATCGCAGCCGACCACCTGGCAGAAAGTGCTAAGGGAGGTGCCTACGAAGCACAGGCGAAGAAGACCGCTGAAGGTATGCGCAAACAATATAGCGGCAGCATGATGAGCGATCCGAAAATCGTTGCCAGAGCCATCAGCCGTGCAGCCAACACCCGCCGACCGAAAGCCCGTTACCTCATCGGTTTCGGTGCCAAGCCCATCGTCTTCCTGCACACCCTCCTGCCTGCACGCTGGTTCGACTGGTTCATGATGCACGCAAGTTAAGGCCGGCCATTGCTGTCCGGCAAAGCCTAAGCAGCCTGTATTGCCATGTGTGGTGTCCCTGGGCACAGGCGGTTTCCTGTTGTTGTCGGGGGCGGCAAGTCCTGCTTCCATCCGATAAGTCCCGCTGGCTTTTGGCGGAACAGCGTTTCCTTCACTCCCGGTTGCTTTCTTTCCGGCATCCGGTTGCAGGCGTGCGAACGCCCGACACGGCCGGTGTTAGCCGACAATACCATCGGTGACGGGCACCGGTACACCGGCAGAAGGTGGGAAGTCGGGTGCATCCTGCCACTGTCCAGCCTGCCGCAAGAGGCTGACGAGCGGCTTATGCGGACGAGAACTGCTTAACGGCGGCAAGACCAGACAGGCGATGTGCCAGCTGGTAACGGACGCTCGTCATCTTGGGATTAAAAACGGATTACCATACTGGCAGGAATCTGTCTCCACGGTGATGCGGTGACAGACGTCACATGGAATGCAAACGAAAAGGGCTTCGTTTTCTCATCAAGGCAAGAGAAAACGGAGCTTTTTTCATGTCCGCACGGACCGGACTGCGGAAAGGGAGGAAGAGGCGGCAGGGACGTGTCCGGAAAGCCCCGGGACACATTGCCCGGACAAGTCCGCCTCGCCCGGAGGGGCATCTAAAATAGGAGGAACAGAGGCTGGCTGCCGGCAATTCCGCATCATACCGGCACACGTGCGGCAGTATGTACGGCCTTCGCCCGCCTGCACCATCACATCTCCTTCAGCAGAGCAAGCGCCTTGTTCTCATTCTCCTCCATGATTTCACGTTCACCGGGTCCTTTGTCGTTGATGCCGCAGAGATGGAGAATGCCGTGGATGATGACCCGGTTCAGTTCGTCTTCATAGGACTTGTGGAAGAGTTCGGCATTGCTTCGCACCGTGTCGAGCGAGATGACGAGGTCGCCGTTGAGCACATTCCCCTCGTCATAGTCGAAGGTGATGATGTCTGTGTAATAGTCGTGTCCCAGGTACTCGTTGTTTATCTCGAGAATCTTCTCGTCGCCGACGAACATATAGCCGATTTCCCCGATCTCCCGGCCGTAGGTGGCGGCAACCGCCTTGATCCACCGGGAAGTATCACGTTTCCTGATTTTCGGCATCTTCACGCCTTCTGCATTGTATGTTATCATCTGTCTTTGTTGTTTTTGCGGGGCGGCCCTGTGAGAGCCTCCTGTAGCTTTGAGTCTTGCCGGTCAATATCCCTCTGGCAGAAACCCGGTTATATCCTGTCCGAAGTGCCTCAGTTCTCTGACCATGCTGGAGCTGATGCTTTCCAGCTGCGGATCGGCATAGAGGAGAATGGTCTCGATGCCGCCCAGCCGGCGGTTTATGTCAGCCTGTTCACGCTCGTATTCGAAGTCTTTCATGCTGCGTACGCCCTTGATGATATATCCGGCTCTTTCGCGGCGGGCGAAGTCGACGGTCAGGTCGCTGTACGCCTTCACCTCTACCTTCGGATTGCCGGCATAGAGGCGTGCGATGCGCTCCGTCCGTTCTTCTGTATTGAGCATGTACTGCTTGCGGCCGTTGATGCCTACCCCGATGACAATCCTGTCGAAGAGCGGCAGTGAACGGCGTACGATGGCATCGTGTCCGATGGTGAACGGATCGAAACTTCCGACGAAAATTCCTGTTCTCATAAGCGGCTGAATGCTGTTTGTTTCTCCGGCGTCGACGGTCCGGCTGAAACCAGACGCTGGGTCTTCTTGTCTTCCGGGGCTGGCCGGACCGGTTCCGGCCTGGTGCTGCGGACGGCTTTTCCGGATGCAGACCGTCTGCCTGCGGCATCCTGACAGCACCTGCCCTGTGCCCCTTCTTTCCGCTGCAAATATACTCCATTTCCAGAACATAGCCAAGAAAGCCGGTGGATTATTTCCCACCGGCTATCCCCTGTATGTCCTGCAACGATACGTTGCCGAGAATATTGATGATGCTGATTTCGTCCCGTTCCACGGACAGCAGGGCAAACTCGTTCTTGCCGTTGGGGTAGTGCCGTTCGTAGATGGTGGTGTGCTCTCTGCCGTCGTTGACCTGCATGACGACCGAGAACTTCTGCTTCCTGAAGATGGCGACGGCGGCATTCTGGATGGATGCGACCATCGACGGACGTTCGCAGGACAGGATCTGCAGCCGGTCGAGCCGCCGTGCGATCCTGCTGATGTCCCTGTTCCCGGCTTTCACCTGTCCCATCATCCGCATCATGTTGCGTGAGATGTAGACCGTGGTCACCCCTTCCGCATCGCCGTATCTGTCGAACAGCTCCTTTTGGGCGAACGCCGCCGTACAGGCGATCACCGCCATGCAGACCGTCAAAATGATTCTCTTCATAATCTAATCGCTTGTCTTTTTAGTGATGTCCTCCGTTGCTTTTATCCCCCTGTTGAGGGTCTTCGAGAATTTCATCAGAGCCCGTGAGGTCTCGGCATACGCATCCTTTGTATTCGCATACGTGTCCTGTCCGCTCTGCACGGGGGCATGCTCACGCTGATAGACAATGGCGGAGGCGGCGAAGAGGAGCAGGAAGGAGGCGGCAATGCCCACTATCCAGCGCAGACTGCTGTGCCGCATGTCCCGGCGCAGGCTCGTCTCTATCGTGTTCCACTGGCTGACCTGCCGGCTGATCCGCCCCTCCAGCCCCTCCGGAACAGGGCACTCCTCCGGCTGAAGAGCCGTGAAGAACGCACGTTCCTCCTCCAGGACGGCATCTGTGTCGTCACCTCGGAAGCAGGAGAACAGCGTGCTCTCTTCTTCCTCCGTGGCCTGCCCGTCGTAATAGCGGTCGAGCAGACGCCTGATGTCTTCAGTCTTTGTCATGTCGTATGGTCTTTATCTGTTCTCTGATTTTCCTGCGGGCACGGCTGAGGATGCTCCTTATATTCACCTCCGTAAGCCCTGTTTCCCTGCTGATTTCTCCGAAGGAGCGTCCTTCCACGTCGCGCATCAGCATGATTCTGCCCTGCGGACCGGGCAGAGAGACGATCAGCTGCCTGATCAGGTTGCATTCGTCAGCGTCTTCCACCTGCCTGCCGACGTCCTGTGCGGACACCACCTGGAGATGTCCCACGTCTTTGTCCACCTCCGGGAGGCGGGCGGCCCTCAGCCTGTCATAGAACAGCCGGCGCAGTACGCTCACGCTGTATCCCTCGGGACTGTCGGGTCTCCCTATCCTGTCACGCTGTGTCCAGAGCCGCAGGAAGGTCTCCTGTACCAGATCCTCTGCACGCTGCACATTGCCTGTGAGCCTGTATGCCACGGAAAAGAGTTTACGGTGGCAGGGAAGGAAGAGACATTTGAATTCGGTTGCTTGCATGACCGGCGGAGATAGGAAGGACAGATGTTGGGGAAGCGGCAGGGAGAATGCCGAAGGGAGAAAGTGGGAACGGAAAAAGTGTTACAGATTGCACCTTTTCCGGATTCCCTTCTTTGTGTTCTGTTCTATCACATTGCCTACGTCGCCTGGCTTGATCTTTCCTTTGATCTGGACAATGCAGCCGTCGTCTTTGTCGGTAGAGAGGAGGAGAACCTCCCGGATGCAGCCTTTTCGCTCCTTGACATAGATACGGCAGGTCTCACCGCCCTCCTTGGTATAGATGACGGGGATGTAGCCCGCCGGCAGGAAAGTCTGGACGGTATTCCGGAAACGCTCCTTTACAGCCGGCATGCAGTCTTCCAGGCTGAGGACCCGGATGGAGGAAACGGCCTTGACGGTCTCGACATCCTCCGGACTCTCCCTGACGAACAGCCGTGCCAGGGACATTACAAGGCGGGGAATATGTACGTAGTCGGCATGCTTCTCGTGCCGGTATTGCTTGATCAGTCCCTCCACGTTCTGTGCAGAGGTGCCCAGTACACTGATGGACAGGGCCAGTAGGAAGAGGATTCGCTTCATCATGTTCACTCGTTTCAGTAAGGTTCTAAAATCATTTCCGACGGTCCTTTGCCTTTCAGGCGAGCAGGGCAGCCGGATGGCAAAAGTTCCGAAGAGCCGACAGTGTCTGCTGCCGGCAGACCGGCACGGGTATTACGGGACAGCCCTTAATGGGTCTCCAGCTCTACGATTTCGTCGATGTCGGCAGGATTGATGTGTCCGTTGATGCTGACAAGCGAGCAGTCGTCCTTGTCCATGGAGAAGATGACGAGGTTCTGAACCTCCTTCTCGTTGCCTTTTATCAGTATCCGAACTTTTTCTCCGTCGTCATTCGATTTGACCACAGGTTCGTATCCCTTTTTCTCCAGATTGCTGAACTGCCGGAAGAGAGCATCCTTCGTCTTCTGGCCGGCCTCCTCCAGCGTCAGGATCTGTATTCTGTCAATCCGGGCGGCGAGTGCTTCGGCCGTCTTGTCGTCAGCCGACTTCAGTCCCATCTTGATGAGACTTTTGGGCAGATTGAGGTAGGTGACGTTCTCCGAGTTCCTGAACTGTTTGAAGAGAGCCTCCACGCCGTCATCCTGCGATGCGCTGACAGATGCCGACGGGCGGGCCTGTACGTTACAGCCGCAAAGTAAGGTGGCGGCTGCGAAAGCCAAGGTGAAGATTTTCTTTTTCATGTCTCTGATATTGAAAAGGGTTCATACTTTGTTCCGCTTACATCTATAGAGACGGAAGAAAGGAGAACTTTGTGGCAGCGGACCGTGTGTTTTTTCAGAAAAACTTTTCCGCTTCCTCCGGGAAGAGGGAGCGGAGACCGATGGAGCCGGCGGCAGGTGCAGCTGGAGACGGCTCCGCCTAATCGAACAGGCCGGGCTGGAGGGAGTCGGCCTGGGCGTAGTTTCTCCCGAGGTGGGTGTAGGCAAGCCGGGTTGCCACGCGCCCTCGGGGCGTGCGTTTGATGAATCCCTCCATGATCAGGAAAGGCTCATAGACCTCCTCTACCGTACCGGAATCTTCTCCGATGGCGGTCGCGATGGTCGACACGCCCACCGGCCCGCCCCGGAACTTGTCGATGATGGTGAGGAGAATCTTGTTGTCAATCTCGTCCAGTCCGAACTTGTCGATGTTCAGCGACTGCAGGGAGAGACCGGCTATCTCGGGGGTGATGGTCCCGTTGCCCTTCACCTGGGCGAAGTCGCGCACACGGCGGAGCAGGGAGTTGCAGATACGTGGCGTGCCGCGCGAACGGCGTGCGATCTCGGCGGCGGCCTCATCCACGATGGGGACTTTCAGCAGCTGCGCCGACCGCTTGATGATGCGTTGCAGGGTCTCCGGGTCGTAGTATTCCAGGTGGAGGTTGATGCCGAAACGGGCGCGCAGCGGAGCCGTGAGCAGTCCGCTCCGGGTGGTCGCCCCGACAAGGGTGAACGGATTGAGGTCGATCTGGATCGACCGTGCCGACGGCCCCTTGTCTATCATGATGTCGATGCGGTAGTCCTCCATGGCAGAGTAGAGGTACTCCTCCACGACAGGGGAAAGCCGGTGGATCTCGTCGATGAAGAGCACGTCGTTCGGCTCAAGGGACGTGAGGATGCCCGCCAGGTCGCCCGGCTTGTCGAGCACCGGGCCGGAAGTGATCTTGAACCCCACGCCCAGTTCGTTGGCGATGATGTTGCTCAAGGTGGTCTTGCCCAGTCCAGGAGGCCCGTGCAGGAGTGTGTGGTCGAGCGGTTCGCCGCGGTACTTGGCGGCTTCGACGAACACGCTGAGGTTCTCGACGACCTTCTGCTGTCCGCTGAAGTCACGGAAGCGCAGCGGACGGAGGGCGTTCTCGAAATCCTTCTCGGCCGAGGTCAGTTTCTCTTCATGTATGTCAAAATCTTCTGGCATCTTTCTGATTGTTTTGCAAGGACGGCACAGGACCACGAAACCGTGTCAGAGCCGCGGCCTGTCCCTCCGCCGCACAGGAGGTCCGGCAGGATCGCCGCGCGCAAACGGTGTCCGCTTGCGGAAGTGATGCAGCCGGGGCAAAGACAGCCCCCCGCTTCCTGTTTGCCGAATATATCTTATTTTCTGCAAAGGTACTCTATTTTTTCTGTGCAAGTGCTTTGTTTCGG
>ERZ773046.862-NODE-862-length-18608-cov-6.678866_pt1 | contig 18608 bp, 12 predicted proteins | sample MGYA00580634_ERZ773046 | MGnify/ENA primary metagenome ERZ773046 (study PRJEB29015, sample SAMEA2738127) | human oral metagenome | biome: human oral; feature: human-associated habitat; material: saliva | place: China | collected 2159 ... | reverse complement strand
GCTTATAAATTGGCACGGCAAAACAAGGAATTCGAGTTGCCTGACAGGGATATTTACATTGATGACGTAACCCTTCTGGCCTATGACGGGTATCGAGCCGTTATAGAAGTAGACTGTTCCAAGGGGACATATATTCGCTCGCTCATTCGTGATATAGGCGAAAGATTGGGGACACAGGCCGTCATGACCGGGCTCTTGCGAATGCGTGTAGGCAACTTTTCTATTAGTGAAGCGACTACTCTCGAAGAATTGGCCGCCGAAAAAGAAAAGTATCTTCTTCCCGTCGATGCGGCATTACCGCACATGGCGGCGACGACCTGTTCAAAAGAACAGTATGCCGCTCTTTTGCAGGGACGTCCCGTACCCTTTGCCGGGCGAGGCCTTGCCGACGGTGAAGTCGTTCGACTCTACGACCCGATGCATATTATGGTCGGTGTCGGTACCTTTGATGTGTCCCATCATATTCTGAGGCCGCATAAAATGTTTAGCGGCGAGAGGTAGTTATGAACGTATACGATTCGTTGGAGGCGGCAGCCGGTTGCAGACATGCCGTCATCGCCTTGGGAACCTTTGACGGTGTCCATGTCGGTCATCGCCGAGTCATGGAAACGGCCATGTCTGAAGGCAAGCGACTGCATGTGCCGACGCTGGTCCTCACCTTTTCGGCTCACCCCTTATCGGTCTTAAACCCGACTAAAGAGCCGACAAGGCTTGCTACAGTAGAACAAAAAGAAGAATACATACGGTCCGTAGGCATTGACGGTCTCATCATGTTGCCTATGACACAGGAACTGCTCAACCAATCGCCTGAAGATTTTTGTGCCTGTCTGATTAAATACCTCTCTCCGTCGGAGATCGTTGTAGGCACGAACTTTACGTACGGTAAAAAGGCGGCAGGCAATACTGAGACCCTCGTGCAATCTATGGGAGATGCCCATATTCCCGTGCGTGTCCTCGATCTGGTTGAAGCCCCGCAGTCCGACTACCCGGTCAGTTCAACAGTCATACGCGGACTCATAGCTAAAGGAGAAATGCAAGAGGCCATGACTCTTTTGGGCCGACCGTTTGAACTTCGGGCCGAAGTTGTATCAGGCGATCGGCGGGGAAGGACCATCGGATTTCCTACGGCGAATATGCTTATTCCGCCGAAAGCGGCTCTGCCACCCGACGGTGTATATGTAACCGGCGTCGTCTTGGACGGAAAAGAATGGCCCGCTATGACCAATATAGGTAATAATCCTACGTTTACGCGTCAATACAGGCGAGTGGAGACGCATATTCTCGACTGGTCGGGCGATATTTACGGGAAAACCGTGACCCTGCGTTTTTATAAAAGGCTGCGGGATGAGAAAAAATTTTCATCCATTACCGAATTAGTCGATGCTATGAAAGTCGATAAAAAAAAGGTATTATTGCATTTTTCAGCACATACATGATTGCGTTAAACGTATATCTATGATACACTCAAATCATAGTTATACGTTTATTTTATTTAAAGGAGTGATTGTGTATGAAGTTCTCTGATGTGGCAATGAGCCTGAAAGCATCGGAAATTCGTGAATTGCTTAAACTCACTACTATGCCGGAAATTATTTCCTTTGCCGGCGGTCTTCCTGCTCCGGAATTGTTCCCCATTGAGGATATGGAAAAAGTAGACGTGGAAATCCTCAGAAAAGAAGGACGCCAAGCCGTACAGTACGGCACGACGGAAGGCTACAATCCCTTGCGTGAAAAAATTGCGAAACGCATGAAATCGGCCTTTGATATTGACTGTACTTTTGAAGATTTGATCGTTACGGCCGGCTCTCAGCAGGGCTTATCCTTATTGGGTCAGATTTTCCTTAATAAAGACGACATCGTATTGGTTGAAAGCCCGACGTATTTGGGTGCTATTAACGCATTCAAGCTGAACTTCCCGAAATTCATCGAAGTACCGACGGACGATAAGGGTATCGTTCCCGAAGCACTCGAAAAAATCTTGGCTGAAAACGACAGAGTTCGCCTCATGTACGTTATTCCCGAATTCCAGAACCCGACGGGTATTACGTGGCCCTTAGAACGCCGCAAAGCGGTTATGGACATTATGAATAAATACGAAATTCCCGTTATTGAAGATAATCCGTACGGTGAACTTCGCTATGACGGCGAACGCGTACCGACCTTGAAATCCTTGGACACCAAGGGGAATGTTATCTTCCTCGGTTCGTTCTCGAAAATTTTCATGCCCGGGTTCCGTATCGGCTGGATGGTTGCCAATCCCGAAGTTATCGACAAAGTCATTAAATTGAAACAGGCTGTAGATTTACAGACCTCCTCCTTCGGCCAGCGCCAGGCGGCATACTACATGGATATGTTTGATTTGGACAAACACGTAGCTACGATTCGCAAACTCTACGGCGAACGTCGTACCCTCATGTATGACTGCATGAAGAAATATTTCCCCGAAGGCATTACCTTCACCTATCCTGAAGGCGGTCTCTTCACTTGGGTAACCTTGCCGGAAGGCATGGATGCTAAAGAATTGATGCCTAAGGTACTCGATCGTCAAGTAGCATACGTTCCCGGCGGTCCCTTCTACCCGAACGGCGGTAACGCCAACCACTTCCGCCTCAACTATTCGAACATGCCTCCCGAAAGAATTGAAGAAGGCATCAAACGGTTGGGTGAAGTATTACACAGCGAATTAGGCAAATAGATAAACTCCCCCTATCTTATGCCTAATAAATACAAGAAAAAAGCCCCTTGCGGGCTTTTTTCATTTATAGAGGGAAATTGACTTTTATTCTGATTTTACGTATAATATGAATATAAGTTTAACCTTTTGACTTTAAAATTAAAAAGAAGGAATGACCTATGAATAATATAAAGACCGTATTTTTTATGACCCTCATGGGCGTCATTTTTCTGGCCCTGGGGTATGTGGCCGGTGGCAGGTCGGGCATGACCTTTGCTCTGGTTTTTGCCATAGGGATCAATGTCTTTTCCTACTGGTTCAGCGACTCCATGGTATTGCGTATGTATAATGCCAGAGAAGTGGGTTCCGACAGTCGACTCTATCATATTGTACAGGATTTGGCCAAGCGCGACGGCTTACCTGTGCCGCGAGTATACGTTATCACTTCTGACGTACCCAATGCTTTTGCGACGGGGAGAAGTCCTTCCCACGCAGCCGTAGCGGCTACGGAAGGAATTTTGACCATGCTTGACGATGAAGAGATTCGCGGTGTGCTGGCTCACGAAATGTCTCATATCAAACATCGTGATATTCTCATCAGTACCATTGTGGCTACCTTTGCTACGGCCGTATCCTACTTGGCTAATATATTGCAGTGGGCGGCTATTTTCGGCGGCGGTCGCGATAATGATGATGAAAACGGCGGCGGTGGCGGTATTATCGGCCTGCTTGCTTCCATTATTATCGCTCCCTTGGCAGCGACTATGGTTCAGTTGGCCGTTTCGAGAACGCGTGAATATATGGCCGACGACGCAGGCGGCAGACTAACGGGAGATCCCCTGGCATTGGCAAGTGCCTTAGCGAAGATTGATGCCTATGCACACAGAAGAGTATTGCCCGGCGCTACGGAGTCGACGGCTCACATGTGTATCATTAACCCCTTTGCCGGAGTTGGTAGCGGTATTGCCAAGCTTTTTAGCACCCATCCGTCGACACAGGATCGAATTGCACGTTTACAAAAGCTGGACAGAGAATTACATAGTAGATAAACAGAAGGCTATGCTCAAAAGAGCATAGCCTTTTCTTGTTCTTTCACATTTATGAATGGTATAATGGAGCGAAGTTAAAGATACTTGTTTTCATTGTTCGTAAAAGGAGAAAATGATGGCAGTTGATGTTGCAAGAACTCAAGATGTATATAAAGATGCGGGTGAAGCCGTAGATTTTATTTTACTTAAATTAAAGCGTCAGGATAAGGAAGCGGAAAAAGAAGTCGTTGCCGATATGGCAGACCGTATTCAAGCTATTAAGCGGTCCATGAATATTCGTGCCGATAAAGCTAACTTGAAACTGACCTTGGGATTTAGCGATAAAGCTTGGGATTACCTGTTTCCGGGTGCTAAAAAGCCGAAGGAATTGGAAGACTTCCAAGGTATTAAAGGGGATAAGCAGGATGCTCCCGCTACGGAAGCGGACCTGTTTCTCCACGTTCGTGCTACGGATCCGGCCGTTACGTATACGGTTGTTGACCAGATTATGGGCTTCTTGCGTCCCGTAACAGATTTGGTAGACGAAACCCAGGGCTTCCGTTATTTTGAAGGCCGTGCCATTATCGACTTTGTTGACGGCACGGAAAACCCGGTTGATGAGGAAGCGGTAGAATGGGGAGTCATCGGAGATGAAGACCTGGACTTTATTAACGGGTCCTATGCCTTTGCTCAAAAATACGTTCACGACCTTGATGCATGGCGTGCCCTGCCGACGGAAATGCAGGAAAAATTTATCGGACGCCATAAATTCAGCGATATTGAATTGAAAGATGACGAAAAAGACCCGCAGGCACATAACGTAGTGGCTCAAGATAACAGAGACGGGGAAGAACACAAAATCGTTCGTATGAACGTACCCTTCTCCAATCCCGGTGAAGGCGTAAGGGGCACGTACTTTATCGGCTATGCCCGCTATTGGGATGTAACGAAGCAGATGCTTACCAATATGTTTACACAAAACGACAAGCTCCTCGATTACTCTAAGCCCGTAACGGGACAGCTTTTCTTCATTCCGTCCTTGGATATCCTTGATGCCATTGCAGAAGGCGAACTTTAAGAAATAAATCGTAACAGGCACTCATGAGAGTGCCTGTTTTTGTTTTAAGAATATGAGAATATTCGTACAAGTAATATGACAAACGTATTACATATAAGATACAATACAAATACATGTACGACGGCATACACGCCGCAGACGACGGAAAAGAAACGGAAAGGTGACGGTCATGCTCTTATTCAGTACGCGATTACCCCTTAAAGAGTCGGTAACCAAAGAGGAGATTATCGAACTCATTAGAGAATGGATTACGGGAAGTCCTCATTACGGATTTGAAAATCTGGAATATACCATAAGTGACGGAGATAAGGTCTTTGTAAGCGGAAACACGACTGTTTCTTTTAAAACATTTACGGACTCTAAGGTAGATGTTCTGGCCTGTCGTTTGGAAGATCGTGAGGGTAATAAGTGTTGGCAAAGTGATTGCATCTATATCGACAAAGACGGTACCAAACAGTTTTTAGTTCAACTGCAACGTATGGTCGATTCCTTTACGCCCCGAGATTTGCCGTCAGGGAACAAGCCATATATTGTGCGTACCTGTATGGAAAACGGATACTGCCGTAATGACGGACCCTTTGCCATTCAAAGTGAGTATTACATCGTTGAAGAAGGCTATATAGATACGGCTGTAGCTGTCATGAACGGCACTGCCGACTACAGTCTTCCCGTTGTCTATCTGAGTGTCGGTGAAAACGGCAGGACCGTTGCCCCTCCGAATTACTTGGCTAAAAAACTTGGCGGCGTGGCGCATGTATTGGTAGAAACAGACAAAAATACGTCTTGGGTGCTGCGTGAACGAACACATGAAAATAACGTGCACAACGGCTATGCAGGCATCTATTTTCCCGGCACGCCCGATTACCGCCGTCACGCTCCGGCAGACTATAACCGTGACGGTAAAGCTATGGCCGATGCCATTATTGCCGATATCTGGAGTATGCTCATCACTCGGTCGGACGTATCCGACTATAACTGGACACAGGTTAACAGCCATAAGGCCAAGCAAAGCCTGCAAGGTTTGCACGGAGAGGGTACTCAGGCACAAGAACAACTTGACTTGTACATGGAAGCCTTTGATCAGGAAAATAAAGAACTCCAGCAGCAGGTAGAAGAATTGAGTTCCCAAAACTATATATTGCGTGCCCGTTTGGATGCTATGACGGCCTCCTTGGCGGACAGTGCGGCAGGCGAGGCTTTCTACTGCCGCGGCAAAGAAAAAGATTTCTATGACGGCGAGACTAATGACCTTCTTTACAGCATCTTGTCACAAGTAAAGAACCGCTATGAAGAAACGTCACGCCCTTATACGCTTATTGAAGATTTACTGCAAGCCAATCCGCGTGTCGGTGAAGGTGAAAAGATAGCTCGCAGTATTCGCGACCTCTTCGGGCGGGGCTGCCGCATGAGCAGCAGTGAACAGGCTCGGTTAAAAGACTTGGGCTTTACCGTTATTGATGAAGGCCCTCACTTTAAACTGCAGTTCCATGACGGTCGCTATACCTTTTCTATTCCCCGTACGCCCAGCGACCATAGAGAAGGAAAGAATACGGCTTCAGATATTTGTAAGGCCATTGCCATTGAACGAAAACTATAGGAAATAGATAAAACCCCGGCTCATAGGAGTCGGGGTTTTCGTATATCTGTGTTTCGTTCGGGGGCTAATCTTTATGTTTTGACCATTTCAGCTTATGCAGAATGGACAGATATAAATGGTGCAGTGTTGCTACCGGTGCCGTAAGCATCATACGCGGACCGCTGTAGCGCATGACGGCACGAATTTCTTCACGTCGTGTCGGAGAGTAACAATGAGTCTTGCAAAAAGCACAGAAGGTCTTTGTCTCCATATGAGGACAACGAGCGATTCGTTCCCTTGTATATTGAAGTAAACTTGTGCATACGGGACAGAGAGTTCCTTTTTTGGTATGGTGAAGACCGTGGCAATAAATTTTAATCATTTCTTCCATTGTCTGTTGTTCGCGAGCACGCTTATCCATGGAACGCTCCTTCAAAAAAGGCTCACTAACCGAGTAGTGAGCCTTTTAATATGGTGCGCCTAGCAGGATTCGAACCTGCGCACCCGGTTCCGGAGACCGGTGCTCTATCCCCTGAGCTATAGGCGCATATATGTCGTACTAAAATAGTTTACCATGAATGAGGGTGTATATCAAGATGAAAAGGGGGACCTCAACGTTGTCGTAATAGTATAGGTATCAGGAATATATGCATATTCATAAAAGTACATTGACATGAAAATACGTGACTACTACTATAAAAGAAGCACTGACCTAAGTGCATATTTGTTTTTATACAGAGGAGGACCTGTTATGTCGCAAGAAAACTCAAACGACAGCACTGTACAAGTGCAGGGGACAGGCGGTATACTCGGCGCCATTGAGCACATCGGTAACCGTATTCCCGACATTACCATGCTGTTTATTGCAGCCTTTGTTATTACCTGTGTCGTATCGGCTTTATTCTCACAAATTCATTTCGGATACATTCATCCCACAACAGGTAAAGAAATTACGATTACCAATATGCTGGCTCCCGAGTCGCTGGCAACTCTCTTGACCAAGATGGTCAGCAACTTTGCAGGCTTCCCCCCCTTGGCCATGGTTATTGTGGCGACCTTGGGTATTGGCGTCGCACAGGGGTCGGGCTTTATTGCCACGGGCCTGAAGAAGCTTTTGGCCGTAACACCGAAGTTTCTCTTAACACCTATTGTCATCGTCGTCGGTATGCTCAGTCATTTAGCTCCCGATAGCGGCTATATGATCATCATCCCCATGGCGGCTTATTTATTCTACGCATCGGGTAAGCATCCCTTGGCCGGTGTAGGGGCTTCCTTTGCCGGTATTGCCGGAGCTTTTGCAGCCAACTATACGCCGTCGGCTATCGACCCGGTTATCCAGGGATTTTCGCAAATGGCGGCTCAACTCATCGACCCGACATACGAAATCAATGTTTTATGTAACTACTTCTTCTCATTAGCGGCGACAGTGCCTGTTATTGCCGTTTGCTGGTGGGTAACGGAAAAAATTACCGAACCGTGGTGCCGTAAGGCCTGCCCCTTGGATGCGGATATTGACGTATCGGAAGATGCCGTCGATGTCATTACGCCCAAGCAAAACAGAGCCTTCTACATTGCGTCCTTCGTTCTCATTTTGATGCTTGTCGGACTCTTTGCGGCTCTTTGGCCGGAAGACTCTATCTTGCGTGACCCGGCGGGAAACATTGCCAGCTTTAAGGCTCCCGTCATGCAGTCCATTGTAGCCATTATCTTTCTGCTTGCTGCCGTACCTGGCATTGTCTTCGGTATCTTGAGCGGCAGCTTTAAGAGCTCCAAGGACTTTACGAAGTCTATGGAAGACATTACGCATACACTGGTACAGCTCATTGTATTCTACTTCTTTGCAGCCCAGTTCATGTATGCCTTCGGTGCGTCCAACTTGGGGGCTCTCATCGCCATCGCCGGCGCGGAATTCTTGAAATCCTTGGCCTTACCGCCGCAGGTTACGGTCTTCGGCATCATCGTCTTCGTTGCCTTACTGAACCTGCTCATTACATCCGCCTCGGCTAAGTGGTCCATTTTGGCGCCTATCTTCGTGCCCATGCTCATGTCCGTCGGTATTGCACCCGAACTGACTCAGGCGGCATTTCGTATCAGTGACTCGGCTGTTAACGTATGCACGCCTATGTTTGCCTTTTATCCCTTGATCATCATTTACTGCCAGAAATACTACAAAAAGACCGGTGTCGGTACGCTGAGCAGCCTTATGCTTCCGTATACGATTGCACTTCTCATCGTCCTGACCATTACCTTGTATCTCTTCTGGGCAGCCGGTATTCCTTTGGGCTTCCAGGCAGACTATGTATATCCGCGTCAGATGTTCTAACATTATTTCATAAAGCACTTCTAACATAGAAAATACTGTACCCGGTGTATGAAAGAAGGAAAGAATATGAAAGACTTAACACAAGAACTGACAGAACGATTTTACCGCTATATCGGCGTACCGTCTCAAAGTGAACCGAACGGCGGCACGCAGGTTCCCAGTACAAAAGGGCAGTGGGACATGGCCAAACTCTTACAAAAAGAATGTGAAGAAATCGGCCTTGTCGATTTACATTTAAGCGAACACTGCGTTCTTACGGGACGCCTTCCCGCACGCTTGGGTCCGAATAAAAAGTCGGCACCGGCCATCGGCTTTTGCGCTCACCTGGACACGGTAGATGTCAACTTGTCGCCTGTCGTTCACGCCCATACGGTAGAAAACTATGACGGTGGCGATATTGTTTTAAACCGAGAAAAAAACTTGGTCATGAAGGCGGCTGAGCATCCCGAATTAAAGCCTTATGTAGGGCAGGACATTGTCGTTACGGACGGTACGAGCGTCCTCGGTTCGGATAATAAGGCGGCTATAGCCAATGTCATGACGGCCTTGCACACCTTGGCAAGCGACTCGAATCTTTATCACGGCGATATTTACGTAGCCTTCGTACCTGATGAAGAATGCAGCCTCTACGGATCGAAAAACATGGATTTCTCCCGTTTTCCCGTAAACTTTGCCTACACCATCGACTCGTGCGAACTAGGGGAAGTTGTTTATGAAACCTTCAACGCCGGTACGGCTGTCGTGACCATTCACGGCGTCAGTGCTCACCCCATGAGTGCCAAAGGCGTCCTTCTCAACCCGACCCTTCTGGCCGTAGACTTTATGAACCTCTTCGACAGGACGGAAACGCCGGAATGCACGGAAGGAAAAGAAGGCTATATTTGGTGCCAAGCTGTGAAATCCAACCAGTCCGTAGCTGAAGTAACCCTGAATATTCGCGATCACGACAAAGCGAAATACGAAGAAAAGAAGGCACGCATTCGTAAGTATGTAGACGACATGGCGAAAAAATATCCTCGAGCTCGCTTTGAACTCGACATGAGTGATACGTACGGCAATATTCGCGATGCCTTGACAGATGAAAACGGCAAGGCCATCGACTACATTTACGAAGCCATGAAAGAACTGGACATTACGCCCAAAACCATTGCTATGCGCGGCGGTACGGACGGATCCTTCATCTCCACCAAGGGGATACTGACGCCCAACTACTTTACAGGCGGCATGAACTTCCACTCACCCTATGAATTCCTGCCCATTCCGTCCCTTGTCAAATCGTGCGAAACGACGCTGACCATTATCAACCTCGTATATGAGGGAGCGTAAGGAGATAGCTTAGAAATGAAAGGACTTAGATAGAGGAGACTCTGTCTAAGTCCTTTTAATGTATTTGAATATATCATAGCGTGATAATAAAGACAGATTTATACTCATACATAGATACTAATTAACACGATAAGGTATATAATATTTATACGTATTGTCACAATAAGGAGCTTTTAAATAAAGCCTTAGATGAAACATAAGGATAGTTGTATTTTGGAGGTTTATGTATGCAATATTCGGACGGCTATAAAGAAAATACATACCTTACATGGAAGGGCGAAAAGTATCGTGTCACACCGGAATTTGAAAGCCTGTCCTTTTATGATGAAAGAGACGGAGATGTGAGCCTTTACTGTATAAGCCTTACGGACGACTGGCACAAAGAAGAACTCTATCCTTGTTGGGATGCTTTTTGCGGTATAGACGGCCCTTTGTCGGAAAGCTTGGTTGAACAATGGATTTGTGACTATGAAAGCCAGAGCGGTGGCCTTGAATACGGAGACGGACGCTTTGAACACTACGGCTGGAACTCTCAGGACATTTCCGTACTGGACATACTCATTGAACGCTTGGACGAATTTACGGCCACTATGCTGAAAGCTCCGGCATGCACCTTCACGGATCCTCGCTATTACGGGGGACTTCGGGGCAAGGTGGGTGATGTCACCTTCGATATTGATTGGCTTTACAGAAACCCTAAAGGCTTAAAAGACTTAGTTCTTAGTAACGAAGAATATAAAACCTTTTTCGTAGAAAACATACACGTCTTCGCCGACTACTTCAAACGCTTCTCGGAACAACTGAAAGACATGAGACGTGACTACCCCGAGGCACTGTACTTCGTGCTCATCGGGCCGTAGTAGAATGAGGAATTTATAATATGTAGCTATTATGTGATATATTAACAGTAGAAATAAAATCGTTTATATATGATTGAAGTAATATAATTTATAATTTAGTTGGTAAGGATTTGTAATGAAAGTTAGTAACAGAAAGGGAGGTAATTCGTGTTAGTAGGTATTCAAGAGGAGCTTTTGCGATTTCACTCCCTGAGGCTATTGAAAGAGTTGTTGATTGATAAGACAACAAAAGGAAATATTATTTGGGCTACGGATGCATATGTAGAAAATGGAGAACAATTTGCATCTGGAAGAGAGATACAGACGACGCTGATTACGGGAGATTATTCAGGAATTATTAAGAACAGAGCGAGGCGACATCTAGAGCAACAAGCAGAACGGACAAAACGGCATGCAGAGGTGTTTACTCCGTTATGGGTTTGTAATCGAATGAATAACTATTTGGATGAAGCGTGGTTGAATGGGATAAGTGAATCGAGCGAATTAAAATATGAATCTTGGGACGTTGAAAGAATTCCAACGTCCCATTGGAAACAGTATATTGATTCAAAGAGATTAGAGATAACTTGCGGGGAAGCTCCCTTTCTTGTACAACGATATGAGGTAGCAACAGGTGAGGTATTGCCAATAGAAATGAGACAAGGGATTTTGGATCGTAAATTGAAGGTTGCGGGAAGGTTCTCACAAGATGAAAAGGAATGGGTGGACTGGGCTATTCGAGCATTTCAAGCCACTTATGCTTATGAATATCAAGGTGACAGTTTATTGATAGCTCGAGTTAATTTATTAATTACATTTGAAGAATATTTATATGCCTATGTTCGTAGAAAGCCTACACGGGCGGAATATCTGAAAATTATAAATGTAATCGTGTGGAATGTAATGCAGATGGATGGATTAACATATCGTATTCCTTGTCATAAAAGTGATGTCATACTAATGGATAATTTATTTGGTGGTGATGAAGATATTAGGGCTAATGATGAGAAAAGATATCCATTCGTTAAAATTCATAATTGGAGAGAAAAAAATAGCATTGATTTTAATGCTGTTAATCAGGGAGGTAAGAGGGGAATGAAATTTGATTTTATTATAGGGAATCCTCCGTATCAAGATGAAGTTATCGGCGAAAATAAAACCTTTGCTCCGCCTATTTATAATCTGTTTATGGATGAAACATATAAAATTGGAAGACATGTTGAATTGATACATCCAGCAAGATTTTTGTTTAATGCGGGAAGCACGCCCAAAGCATGGAATCGGAAAATGTTGGAAGACCCTCATTTCAGTATATTGGCATACGAACCTATCAGTGCTACTTTTTTTGCGGGGACCGATATAAAAGGTGGAGTAGCAATTTCATATCGCGATGTATCGAAGAAGCTAGGACCCATCGGTACTTTTAGCGCATTTAATGAAATTAGGAATATTTTAAGGAAGGTTGTTAATAATGATTTTGTGTCATTAGAAGATATTGTATTTCCTAGAGTTAAATTTCGCATATCAGAGAAGCTGCACGAGGATTATCCGGAGGCGATTAATTGTTTGAGTAAGGGTCATGCCTATGATATGAGTACCAATATCTTTGAATTATTACCATTTGTATTTTTTGATGAGAAGCCTAATGACGGGGATGAATATATCCAGATATATGGCCGTCATCGTGGTGAAAGAGTATATAAATGGATTAAGCGGATCTATGTTAAAAATGATACTAATTTAGAAACGTATAAGATTATTTTACCTAAATCTAATGGTAGTGGTGCATTGGGAGAAGTTCTCAGCACGCCGATGATCGGCACGCCGATGATCGGCACGACAGAAACATTTATCACTATTGGTAAATTTTTCACGGAAGAAGAGGTAAAGGCTGCATTAAAGTATATTAAGAGTAAATTTGCACGTACTATGTTAGGAGTTTTGAAAGTAACACAAGATAATCCCCCTGAGAAGTGGAAATATGTCCCGCTACAGGACTTTTCTGATAAATCGGACATTGATTGGAATCAATCCGTTGAGGGTATTGATCGGCAATTGTACAAAAAATATGGTCTTGATGACAAAGAAATTGAGTTTATTGAAACCCATGTAAAGGAGATGGAATAAATGAAGGTACAAGAACAAATTCATCCCTTTAGACAGATTGTTCCTATGATTTATGCCTATAATACGCCGGGAGTAACATATCATGAAGGATGGACTAAAATTGGATATACCGATAGGCAGACTGTTACAGACCGTATAAAACAACAGACACATACTGCCAATATCTATACGGAATTGGCTTGGTGTGATAATGCGATGTATAAGGATGGTAGTGGCGAGTATTTTCACGATACAGACTTTCATAACTTTTTGATGAAGAAGAAGATTAATCGTGAAAAAGGAACGGAATGGTTTGAGGTTACGGGACCTGTATCTAATCAATACTTTAATGAGTTTGCATCTAGGAGAACCGCCCTGCCTGATACGGGCAGTGAATATATCCTTCGCAAAGAACAGCAGGAAGCTGTGAAAATGGCAGCAGACTATTTTTCTAGTGGTGGTAATGAATTTTTATGGAATTGCAAACCTCGTTTTGGAAAGACTTTGTCAACTTATGATTTAATTCGTTTAATGGATGCTAAGCATGTCTTAGTAGTTACCAATCGCCCTGCTATAGCTAACTCTTGGGCTGAAGATTTTCAGAAATTTATAGCTTGGAGAGCCCCTCATATGCTCTTTGTATCCGATACCGCTGCATTAGAGGGGAAAGATGGCGTTTATACGCGAATGGAATATCTTGATTATTGTCAACGTCAAGCGGCTGCTGAACAAGATGTGCCTTTCCTTTGTTTTGAATCACTACAAAATCTTAAAGGATCCGTTTACTTTGGTGGGGACATTGATAAATTAGAATGGCTTGCAAAAGTTCAGTTCGATTTGTTAGTTGTTGATGAGTCCCAAGAAGGCGTTGATACGAGAAAAACGGAGAAAGTTTTTGATAGGATTCATCATTTTCATACACTATACTTATCGGGGACTCCGTTTAAACAGTTAGCAAGTGGAAAGTTCTCAGATAGACAAATCTATAATTGGACATATGCAGATGAACAGCAGGCAAAAGAAGAATGGTCTAGTGAAAATCAAAATCCCTATGCAAGATTACCTCAGTTGGCTATGTTTACATACCAAATATCACCTATGATTACAGGAAAAATAGAACAAGGGATTGACTTGTCTGATGATGATACTAATGCGTATGCATTTGATTTAAATGAATTTTTTAGCACAAATGATGCTGGAAAGTTTATTCATGAAGAAGAAATAAAGAAGTTTTTACATGCATTGTCTACACAAGAAAAGTACCCTTTTTCGACAGAAAAATTACGAGGTGAATTATCACATACAATGTGGTACATGAATCGAGTAGCAGCAGCAAAAGCCTTAGAGAAGCTGTTAAGAGAAGATCCGGTTTTTAAAGAATACCATGTTGTAGTAGCAGCGGGTGATATGCGGGGAAATCATGCTGGTGATGATGGTGAAGACACTCAACTGCTTAAGGCTTACGAGAAGGTAAAGAGTGCAATTAGTAAATATCCTAAAACGATTACTCTTACTGTAGGGCAGTTGACTGTTGGAGTTACTATTCCTGCGTGGTGTGCGGTATTAATGTTGTGTAATCTTTCTAGCCCTTCTGCATATATGCAAGCCGCATTTCGAGCCCAAAATCCTTGTAGCTTTACGAGTGCAGATGGAAAGCGGTATGAAAAAGAGACTGCCTATGTCTTTGATTTTGATCCGACACGTACATTAGTAATTTATGATAAGTTTGCTAATGATTTGATGAATGATACTCTTGATGGGAAAGGGACTAGTGAAAAACGTCAGGAAAATATTAAACGGTTACTTAATTTCTTTCCAGTACTAGGGGAGGATGAGCAGGGGACCATGGTGGAACTAGATGCCACTAGAGTTTTGACCATCCCTCGTCGACTTAAATGTACAGAAGTCGTTCGCCGTGGATTTATGTCGAATTTTCTGTTTACCAATATTTCGAATGTTTTTGGTGCGCCACAGTTTGTACAATCCATTATTAATAAACTTACTCCGGCCCAAGAAGAATCAAATAAGAAGAAGGGACTATCTGAACCACCTAATATTCAGATTGGACAAGGCGGCGACGTAGAAGTCCCTGCAGAACGTATTATTGGGACAGCGCATGATATTTTTGGTGAAAAAATTTATGGGACCATTAATGAGGATGTAGAAAGCGCTATTAGCAATCTTAATAAACTGGGAGATGGGGTGCCGAGGGAAGACATTAAGAAAAAGTTCAATAGACTTAAAGAAGATATAAAAGACACTATAACAGAACATATCGTTCCGGTTGTGGCCAAAGAATACGAAATTACTAAAGGGCAACAAAAGAGATTCGAGAAAAATATTGAGTCAGATGTAAAAAATAGCTTGCATCCTATTATGGAAGAGTATGAAGAAAAGACTAAGATAGCGAAAATAGAGCGTGAAAAGAAGTTGGCAGTGGCGGAAACCCAAGAACAAGTTAAAGAAGCAGATGAAGAATATAAAAGTGGGTTGCAAGCAGCCTTGGATAACTTTAATGAAGGCATCCGGGTAGCTACTAAAAATATTATTGATAATAAGCCTAAAGAAGTAATTGAAAATTTAGAGATGGCTAAAGACCAGAAAAAGGCAAAAGAATATAGTGATGAAATTCGCGATCACTTAAGAGGCTTTTCTCGTACGATACCCAGCTTTGTTATGGCTTATGGAGATAAGAATCTAACCCTGTCCAATCTAGACGACTATACAGATGATGATGTCTTTCATGAAGTAACGGGAATCACAGAAGCCGATTTTAGATTTTTACGAGATGGTGGGACTTATGTGGATCCTGAGACTGGGGAGGAAAAAGTATTCGCCGGGCATCTATTTGATGAAGTCGTTTTTAATGATTCAATCCAAGAGTTTTTGAAGAAAAAAGAAAGCCTAGCTAATTACTTTAAGGAAAATCAGGCAGAAGATATTTTTGACTACATACCTCCTCAAAAAACAAATCAGATTTTTACGCCGCGACATGTCGTAGAGTTAATGGTCGATAAATTAGAGGAAGAGAATCCTGGATGTTTTGACAATCCTGATTTTACATATGCAGACTTATATATGAAGTCAGGACTCTATATTGCTGAAGTGGTTAAACGCCTTTTCCGAAGCCAGGAGCTAAAACAAAAGTTTCCTGATGAGGGAGAGCGTATACGCCATATCTTTAAAAACCAAGTTTATGGGATGGCCCCGACTCCTATTATCTATTTGATTGCTACTAACTATATTCTTGGCTTTGACGAAGACCTTAAACGAGAACTTACTGATATTAGTTCGGCACATTTTGTTCAGGCCGATGCTGCAGAGGCGGCGAAAGAGGGGACCCTTGATGAGCTGGTAGAACAGTATTTTGGTGGTGCAAAAAAATAAATGTAATTAGTATTTAAAAAGGTTCTATAATAAATGTTGGGGTCAGCACCGAATAGGTGCTGACTTCAGCGTTATTTTTTTGTAAAACAAAAGCATATGAGGCTCGCATGCTTTCCAATAAAAGTGTTCAAGTCCTAAAGAAAGGATGTGATCGCATATGCTTACTAATGATTATATACAACCCTTCTTCAATATAAGAGTCCATTCATATTTTCGAGAGACAGGGTAAAGAACGAATTACGTATCATTTAGAGCAGTGGTTAAAGAGTGTAAAGGCAGCTCAGTTACAGGAATTTAGAAACTTTTCCACATCCTTTGTTTCATGGAAAGGGCAGATAACTAATGCGTTCTTACTACCTTTTTCAAACGGCTATACGGAGGGATGCAATAACAAGATTAAAGTATTGAAACGAATAAGTTACGGTCTTAGACACTTTGGCCGCTTCCGAACTCGTATCCTATTGTTGAGAACAAAAAAGCTTGTTGATCAGTCAGACCCCAACATTTGCAAAAGAGCCTAAAAAAAGACTTAGATAGAGGTCACCTCTATCTAAGTCTTTTAAGTATTCTAATATATTATGGACTGGCAATCAATACGACTTTATGCGTATAGATAGACCGTAATTAACGTTATCAGGTATATAATATTTATATATTTTGTTGCAGCGGTATAACGAATGGGAAGGACAACCATATCTTATAACACTGAGACTAGAGTGTCCTTTGAAGAGGCGGTTGACAGTAGTAGAGATAAGTTGTTTAAATTTCTAATTTAGCTCTAGGCGTTAGAAAAAACATTATAACGCTTTACTTCCTCGCCTGTTTTCATGGAATAGGATGGAAAGAAGGCGTTTGTGATTATGGTATAGAAAAAGATGCATAAAAATGGGTGGCACCATATGTAGGATGATCTGGAATTTGGCATGAAGTTTGAATCCTAGTAGATAAAAGTGATTTGGATAAGAAATCGCTTAGATTTGCTAAAGAGAAATGGACTGAGATTATTCGAAATCGGAAAAATACTATGCAATTTGTAGGTCTGGAGGTGGTGAACTTAGTGGATGCCCTATCCGCTGGGAAAACCCTAGTTATAAAAGAAGTAATGGCTATATGGTATAGCGGTCTGACGGAGAATATAACTGTAGATAGTGGACTGGGAGATGAGTTTATATCCAGACGGAGTAAAACTGACTTGATGTCTACCGGGGAGAATAAAAATAGAAACCGCGTGTATTATGGTTCGGTCAATATTTTGTTCGTATTTGGGGATTATTTTAAAATGTATATGGTTTATTTATATGGGCAGATAATAGTAGAGAGGAGGGATGATAGTGAATAAAGAAGACTATTATATGGGGTTACCCAAAGATTTGTCGGGTAGCATTTCGAAAAATCGTTTCAGATTAGAACTTCTTTGGGGAATTAACAAAATAATAGATGTTCATAAAGCAGATGAGGATTATACTGTCGTATTTGATTTTAAGTGTGATATCGAATTGCACAGAGGAGACGAATTTTGTTTTTATCAAATTAAGACAAAAAAGAGTGGTAGTGGTGGTAATTACAATGAGAAAAATTTATGTAGAAAAAATAGTAAAAAACAGAATTCTATTTTGGGAAAATTATATGCACTTTACTCCCCAGGACAAAATATAAAATTAGCTATTGTTTGTAACAAACAATTAAAAATAAAGAATCAAGAGATAAATCTTTCTAAACAGTGCTTTGGAGAATTAGAAGAAAGTATTGTTGATGATGTGAAAAAAAATCTTTGTTCAGAACTAGGCCTAAATTCTATAAATTTAGATAATGTTTTTTATATTTTCGATAATATGGACTTACTTAATCCAGAAGATGCAGTTCGTGGCAAATTGATAAAGTCATTCGTTGAGATAAAGGGTGAAGAACCGCAAAATCCCAATGCTTTATATAGATTAGTTTCAGAGACTGTCAAAGAAAAAGCATCATACGAATTGGATTTAGCTAGTTATGAAGATGTTGTAAATTTCAAGGGTATAACTAGGTCAGAATTTGATAGAATGCTTGAAGCACATAAAAAGGAGTCTAAGAAAGGAATTTTAGAAACTCAAAACTATATAAATACTCAGCCCTTAAAACTGAAACGAAAATATAATATTGCAATGGGGAATTTATTGAATTTACCACAAAACGAGAACTTAAATATGATTAAAATAAAAATATTTAATTATATTAAAGAGCATGAAGATTCGTTAGATAATATTGATGATTATTTAGGAAATGTTTCAAAAT
>ERZ773046.860-NODE-860-length-18626-cov-5.347262_pt1 | contig 18626 bp, 14 predicted proteins | sample MGYA00580634_ERZ773046 | MGnify/ENA primary metagenome ERZ773046 (study PRJEB29015, sample SAMEA2738127) | human oral metagenome | biome: human oral; feature: human-associated habitat; material: saliva | place: China | collected 2159 ... | reverse complement strand
ATATTCTCAACGGAATGAATAAAGTTTAAGAAGATCGTGATGAGGTGCTTGGGCATTACTTGAAACCGAGATTTATTGTGGAAAGTTTAATAGTGCATTTTTAAAAAAAGAATCTATAAAATTGTTATTATTGCAATAGGAAATTCTGAAGAATAAGCTAGAGAGTACACTTTAAAATAAAGTTGTTGAAAAGGTATGATGACTATTGCTTAAAGGTATACAATAATGTTATTATTAAGTATAATAAAAATTTTATCGTTTAAATGATTAGAAGAGTTATGGAAAAAATTAGTGTGATAATACCTGCATACAATGCAGAAAAATATTTAGAACAATGTGTTGAAAGCGTGCGAACCCAGATATATAATAATATAGAAATCATTATTGTTAATGATGGTTCGACAGATCGTACAGCTGAAATAATTGAACGATTGAAAGAGAAGGATTCTCGGATTAGAACATTACATAAAAGAATAAACGAGGGAATTGGTGCCACAAGAAATAGTGCTCTAGAACTTGTTACAGGGCAGTATATTCTGTTTTTGGATAGTGATGATTGGATTGATCCAAATCATATCAGTGATCTTTACAATTTATTAGTGAGAACAGATAGTGATGTATCAATCGCAAACTTTACTCGTTATATTGAATCTGATAATAGATATGAAATTCATATTACTGATGATGATTATTATGAGCAGATATTTACCCCACAAGAATGGTTTACTTATCAGTATGGGAAACCTCATAATTTAAGTTTGTGTTTTACGGTCCCATGGGGGAAATTATATAAGCGATCTCTATTCGATAACATATTATATTATACAGGACCATTTGGTGAAGATGATCGTACGACTTGGAAATTATACTTAGTGGCAGATAAAATTGCATATATGCACCGATCGACTATGGTTTATCGTGTTAATGGTGAGAGCTTAACTCAGACTACTGAACGAAGTGAGGTATTTTCAGTTGAGCCTGTATTAGAGCGACTTGCACTATTATCTATGTTAGGTTTTGATCTTAAGAATGAAATAGCCGCTTTTGATTGGCGTGCCAATTTGGTGAAAAATCTTTCGCTGGCTAATGGAAATGTAAAGTTATATAAAGAACTTCAGTTTCAATTAAATATGATAGAAAAATATCGAAAGAACTAGAGTAGAAGAGGTAAAATATGCGTGTATATATCACAAATATCAATGGCCAGTCTATCCAAAGTACTGCACAGTTGTGTCAGAATACAGTTACAGATGTAGCTGTTTCTCTAGGTTATCGTGAATTAGGAATATATTGTTATCAAATCCACACAGATTCTGAAAGTGAATTGAGTAAACGTTTGGATGGTATTGTAGCAGGATTACGGCATGGAGATGTTGTCATTTTTCAAACTCCAACTTGGAATACAACAGAATTTGATGAAAAACTAATGAATAAATTGAAATTATACGATATTAAAATCGTATTATTTATTCATGATGTAGTTCCTCTTATGTTTTCAGGAAATTTTTACCTAATGGATCGAACAATAGCATACTATAATAAAGCAGATGTTGTTGTTGCTCCAAGTCAAAAAATGATTGATAAGTTGAGAGATTTTGGATTGAATGTTTCGAAAACAGTTGTTCAAGGAATGTGGGACCATCCTACACAAGCGCCTATGTTTCCTGCAGGTTTAAAAAGAGAAATTCATTTTCCAGGGAATCCCGAACGTTTTAGTTTTGTGAAAGAGTGGAAGTATGATATTCCTTTAAAAGTCTATACATGGCAGAATGTTGAATTACCTCAAAATGTTCATAAAATTAACTATCGTCCAGACGAACAACTCTTAATGGAGATGTCGCAGGGAGGATTTGGTTTGGTATGGATGGATGACAAAGATAAGGAATATCAATCATTGTACTGTTCTTATAAACTAGGAAGTTTTTTAGCAGCAGGTATTCCTGTTATTGTACAAGAAGGTATTGCTAATCAAGAGTTGATAGAGAATAACGGTCTAGGTTGGATTGTAAAGGATGTAGAAGAAGCTATCACGAAAGTTAAAAATGTGAACGAAGATGAATATATAGAATTGGTAAAAAATGTGAGAAGTTTTAATCCTATTTTGCGTAAGGGTTTTTTTACAAGAAGATTGCTTACAGAATCTGTATTTCAAGCTATATGTGATTAGAAGGAGTAAAGGGTGAAGAGATTGTCAGAAATTAAGGTTCTTCCCATATTGGAAAGTCTTAAATATATTAAATACAATCATGCTTCTGTGGTTCGTTTCGGTGATGGGGAAATTGATTTGATGACAGGTCATTCTATTCCATATCAAGACTATAATGAGAAATTGGCAAAGAGATTGCAACAAATTTTACAGACAAAAAGTGATGAAAAATTACTGGTTTGTCTCCCTGATGTTTTTTCAAATATGGATCGTTACAATCAAAATGCTCGTCACTTTTGGGAGCGACATTTTCTAAAATATTCTGAATTTTATTTAAATTGTTGTGATGCTCCGTTTTATGGTTCAACATTTATTTCTCGACCTTATATTGACTTGATCGATAAATCACCTTCAGAAGCTTATTTTGAATCGTTGAAAGAGTTGTGGAGAGGAAAAGATCTTTTAATTGTTGAAGGTGCAACGTCGCGTTCAGGTGTTGGAAATGATTTATTTGCGGCTGCTTCTTCTATTAAGCGACTGGTATGTCCATCTAAAAATGCATTTCAGTACTATGATGAAATATTACGATTAACTGAAAAAAATGCGAAGAACCGCCTCATATTAGTTATGCTTGGACCGACGGCTAAGGTTCTTGTTGCGGATCTGACAACTAAAGGTTACCAAGCGATTGATTTAGGGCACATTGATTCGGAGTACGAGTGGTATGAAATGGGAGCCACCTATAAGGTGAAACTAACCAATAAGCATACTGCTGAATTTAATTATGATGAAGGTGTTGAGTTAGAATTTAGTCAGGAATATCAGGAACAAATAGTAGCTAGAATTGGAGTTGATAATTCAAAGCAAGTACAAATAAAAGAGATGGAAAAAATGGATAATGGTGAATTGATTAGTATTATTGTTCCGGTTTATAATGTTGAAAAATATTTGAAACGTTGCCTTGATTCTTTGCTTCGGCAAACATATAAGAATTTCGAAATTATTTTAATTAATGATGGCTCAACAGATAATAGTTCTATTATCTGTGAAGAATACGCTAAAATCGACAATCGAATTCAAATTTTACATCAAACAAATGCGGGTCCTTCGGCAGCGAGAAATGCAGGTATCACATATGCAAGTGGTAAATATATTACATTTGTGGATTCAGACGATTTTGTAGAGGAATTCTATTTGGAACATTTATATAGGGCTATAGTGGATAATGGATCGGATATTTCTGTTTGTAACTTTAATTCGTTTAACGAAGACAGACAATCATTTCTTTTTTCTATTACAAAAGAGAAATATTTCTGTAAAAATTATACAATAGCAGAATGGATGGATCTAGAAAGCTCCGCTAATAACAATCTTTTTTTAACATTTACTTTTTCTCCGACAAAATTATTTAAATCTGAGCTATTTGAGGGAATTCGTTTCCCACTAGGACGATTACGAGAAGATGACGCAACAATTTATCGTCTTTATTTGAAGGCAAGCCAAATTACTTTTATCAATGAAGGTTCTTATTATTATTCTCAAAGGAGTGAAGGACTTTCTAGAACTCGAATGTTAGATGATATATCCAGTATGATATCTAATGCAGAAGAGCGGATTGCTCTTCTTGCATCGATGGGCTATGATTTGACTGAACAAATTAAGTCGTATAAAGGACGTTTAAAGAAGTGTTGTGAAGATGCTTTACGAAATGGTCAAATTGAACTATATCAACAGTGTTGTAATAAGTTAGATTTGATTGAAAATTATCCGAAGGAGAAATAATGGAAAAAATTAGCGTTATAGTGCCTATATATAATGCAGGGGAATACCTTCGCCCTTGTTTGGATAGTATAGTCAATCAGTCATACTCAAATCTTGAAATAATTCTGATTAATGATGGTTCAACAGATACTTCTGCTGCTGTTTGTGAAGAATATCTTCACCGGGATTCTCGAATTAGGATTGTGCAAAAGAAACTAGGGGGAAGTGGAGTTGGTGCAGCAAGGAATTCTGCCTTACCCCTAGTAACGGGAGATTTTATTCTATTTGTAGATAATGATGATTGGTTAGAGTTGAATCATATTGAAATACTATATCAAGATTTAAAAGAAACTGGTAGTGATATTGCAGTGACCAATTTTACAGAATTCTTTGAGGAAAAACAGAGCTTTGCTTTTCATGTAGATCTGTCAGATCCTTATTTAGAGGTTTATACGCCTCAAGAATGGTTTCGAAAGCAATATGATGGACGGTTGTCATTCAGTCAATGCTTTACAGTTCCGTGGGGTAAATTATATAAGGCAGAACTTTTTCAGGATATTGTTTATCCAGAAGAAGAAAAAGTAGAGGATGATCTTACAACTTGGAAAGTTTATCTAATGGCGGATCGTATTTCTTATCGTAATTTAGGATTGTATTACCATCGGAAACGTTCAACAAGTATAACAAGAGTGGTTGAGATGGAACATGTATTTCCTATTAAGAGTATTGAAGAACGTGTTACAATACTTTCTCTCATAGGGTTTGAGATTTCTAATGAATTGAGAGCTTATAAATGGCGACTTCAGAAACATAAGGAGAGTTATCTTTCAAGAGGAGATGTATATAATTATAAGAAATGTCTTCAAAAAATAAAAATAATTGAAAAATGGAAAGCAAAATAAGTTCATTTAGAAGAGAAATGGGACCAATTTCATGATCATGAAAATACTCACGAATTTCAATCCTAAACATCAGTGAGAGGTTTACATTGAAATAAAGTATAAGTAGTTCTATTTGAATAGTTAAAGAAAGGGAAGCAGAAACATTATTTATAAATGACTGTTTCCTTTTTTCACTTCATACACACAGGTTACTCGAGTCTAGTTAATAACAGTCTTATGAGACTAAATGGGGAAAGGTTATATTTTAGCTACAAACTAATGGGATGTTGTGATTCATTAAGTAACTATAAGAATAAAAAGTAAATGAATGAACAGGATTTATAATTATCAAAACTGATTCTCGCTTCATTGCAATATCCGGAGTAATTAGTTGCTTTATAAGGAGGTTGAGATTATGATTCATCAGCGAAAATGGTAACGTTCTATTAGTTTTTTGGAATTTAGCAACATCACAATGATTTAATCTTAAAAGCTTTGTAATATAAGTAACGTTGTTCGATGAATCTCTGAATAAGCCTTGAATTAAGTGACAAAAAAAAGTCCTGAATACTAAAAATGTGGGAAAAATTAGTAAAATTTTTATAAAAATAGTTTATCACTATTGCGTAATAAAAAACATGTGATTATTTTTAAATATGTGTTATAATGTACTAGTTAGTTAAAAATTTGGAATACGGTGCTAAAATGGGAAAGTATAAAAGAGCTGGGGAAACTTCACGTAAGACTAGAGTCAAAATGCATAAATCTGGGAAAAACTGGGTACGTACTCTTATTTCTCAAATAGGATTAATGCATTTTTTAGGCGGGAGTATCTCCGAAAAGAAAATTAATGTTGATGTTTATGAACAAAAAAATATTTCTGCAAGTACTATCTTAAAAGGAGCGGCTGCACTGGGGGCCTTGACAGGTGCAACCGTAGTTTCAGGAAATGTATTTGCAGATGAGACTGTGCTTGCAAAAGAAACAACCCTGACAACTACAGATGCAAATGAAGTGAAATTGTCAAGTGAGAATTTCGATTCAGAAAAAGCGGAAGAAAAGATTAGCTTATCACAATCAGAATCTGCTTCTGAGTCAGTCAGTGAATCCATTTCAGAATCTGTTTCTGAGTCAGTTTCGACTAGTGAGTCCGTTTCAGAGTCAGTAAGCGAGTCGGTTTCAGAATCAATTTCTGAATCTGTTTCGGAGTCAATCAGTGAATCCGTTTCAGAGTCGGTTAGCGAATCAACTTCAACAAGTATTGTTTTATCTGAATCAGGTGTTACTTCTGGAAATAAAAAAGTAACAACAGGTACTGAAGAAAAACAGGACAGTGTTCGTGAAAATCTAGATAAAATGATTTCAGAAGCTGAAGTGTTGAACGATATGGCTGCCCGTCAATTGACCACACTAGATGCTGAACAGCAATTGGAACTGATGAAATCATTGGTAGCTACACAATCACAATTGGAAGCTACTAAAAATCTAATTGGCGATCCTAATGCTACTGTGGCAGATTTACAGATTGCTTATACAACTTTAGGAAATAATACACAAGCACTCGGAAATGAACTGATTAAATTAAATCCAAATGGTCAAATTTATGCAGTTTTAAATAATACCGAAGCTACTCGAGCAGCTACCTTGCGCTCAACCACTACTGGGACAAAAACAACCTTTACCATTAGTGATTTCTCAAATGGTGGAACTCAGTACTACTGGGCTGGTGGAAACGCGAACAATCTTAAAAATCCTATTTCTAGTATCTCTGCTGTTTATGATTCGGCAACTGGAAAAATTTCGTGGACAGTAGAGTACGATCCGACGACAGTATTAAAATCTCCTGCGCTTAGAACGTTAAAAACTCATACAGGGATTTATATTGATACATCCTCAGATTCAAAATTAAGTACCCCAACAAATGTATTAGTTGACGGGGCGGCAACAAATCCAGTTACAAATTTTTATGGTAATGGTTCTAAAGGGATAGAGTATGTCTCTAGTGGAACGACCAAAGGGGTAACTAAACATACAATCACTTTCGATACAGCTTTTAGTGGTAGGGCGGATGATTTAGCTAATTTGAAAATTAAAATGCTAGCTGCCACAACTCTTTCAGACTCCCGTTTTTATGAAGATGGCTCCAAGATAAAATATGGACGATATAACGGTCAAAGTGCTCCCTATGTTGTAGCAAATGATTCCGGAACGGTAATTGGTGGCTACCAAGTGGGTGGTGTGAATGCAGACTCTATACCTTCAGATACAACCAGTCAGTCGGAATCAACGTCTAAATCAGAGTCTACCTCAAAATCAATCTCAGAATCAGTAAGTGAATCAATTTCTGAATCGGTATCAGAATCAGTAAGTGAATCAATTTCTGAGTCGGTATCAGAATCAGTAAGTGAATCAATCTCTGAATCGGTATCAGAATCAGTAAGTGAATCAATCTCTGAGTCAGTATCAGAATCAGTGAGCGAGTCAATTTCTGAAAGAACACTTCCGAATACTGGTGAAAATGTTTCTTCATCACTTGGATTAGTTGGATTAAGTGGTCTTCTATTTGGAGCGCTTCTGGGGCGTAAAAAACGTAAATCAGAGGATGCTGAATAAGTAAGAAGGACTATCTTTAATTAACATAAAAGCAAGGGTTGGTGGTGTTTACACACCTCAACCTTGTTTTTATGTTATAATTATTCAGAATAGACAGAATGGATTAATTGAGTATGTTAAGAAAACTTCAAAAATACTGGAAAAAATCAATAATATTTCAGAGATTTACATGGATGATCGGCATTGTATTCATTTATATGTTAGGTAGACAGATTCCAATTCCAACAGTTGGTGTGGATAAGGTTGTAGTAGGAAATGCATCAGATTCGCAATTGCTTGAAAATTTTGGGGCTATCACTGGAATTCAATTTAGTAACATGACGTTGTTTTCATTAGGAATAGGGCCAACTATGACAATGATGATTTTATGGCGTTTTTTAATTACTTTTAAATTGATTGGCAGCTGGACTTCCAATAAAGTAAACCGTTTGCAATTTTTATTGACATTAGCAATTGCTTTACTACAAAGTTTTGGAATAACAAATGATTCCAAATTTTTATTGATATTTGGATACAGTCATTCCACTCTTAGAATAATAACAATTATTTTGTTAACAACTGGAACATTTATATTAAATTGGCTATGTAAAATAAATAGCGAACGAGGTATTGGTGGAATGACTGTTGTTATATTGGTAAATATGATCTTAACATTTCAAAGTAATATAATAAGATATTTTAGCGTACAGCAATTTAAATTTAGTAGTCTTATCCAATATGGATTAGTATTTTTTGTCGCCTTATCTATTTTAATTTGGTTTAATATTTTGCTTTATAAAGGCGAATATCGTATACCGATTCAAAGAGTCGGTCTAAATACACCATATCATGCTAGTAGTTATTTACCTATACGTGTGACACCTGCTGGTGCAATGCCATTTATGTATGGAATGACTTTAATGATGTTACCTCCATATATTTTTGTAGTATTATTGCATATATTCCCTGGTAATCAAATATTAGAATATCTTTCAGTTCACATCGGCTTATCTCAACTACCAGGAGTTATCTGCTATATCTTTTTGCTTTACTTCTTATCTATTGGTTTTGCATACTATAATTATGATCCATATGAAATTTCAAAGAATATGAGAAATAATGGTGATTATATTTCTGGGAAAAAACCAGGAGAAGAGACAATAAAGTATATCCAGTATGTTGTAAACTCATTTGCGCAATTTGGTGCTTTTACAGTTATCATTTTTGGGGGACTTCCAATGCTTGCGGTTTTGTTACAAGGACAGGGGAAAAATAGTGTTTCAATTGCCCTACTAATTAGTAATGCGTATATCATAGTAAGTCTTTTATTAGGGGTTATTGAGCAAGTTGATACAATGAATAGTTGGAAAAAATACAAAAATTTAATTTAATGGTGGGAAGTTTATGTTTTATTTTGTACCTTCTTGGTATAATGGTCAGAGGCAATGGTATTATGATACGCCGTGGTGGTTTCGAGTAAAAAATAGAATGACCTTTGATGATAGTGTAAATCAAGTTAAGATGTTCTTGCAGGGACAAGAAGAAATAGGATTAATGATTTTGAACTATCAACCACAACTTCGTTATTTTTTGCATAAACAAAATATTTTTGGAATATATTATTGGTCTTTTTTTGATGATATCCAGAATATCACAAGATCTTATACAAAAATTATTCATCTTAAGGACTTAAATTGGCCTGAAGGGTGCGAGTTTCTATATAGTCCTTTTGCAGTTGTTGTTAGATTAAAAGGGGAGATTTTTGCTATTGTAAACTATGCTGAAGACGGTAATCTTCATTCGGTGTCCTTTCAAAAAAATGGAAAGGTAACAAAAGATTATATTTTCGATGATAGAGGATTTTTGTCTAGTATTCTTTATTATGATATAGATGAACGTCCATTGTATCAGGATTACTTGAATATTAATGGAGTGTGGCAAGTTCGTGAGTTTCTAAAAAAAGAAAATGATCCTACTCCTATTCTTATGATTAATGATTTTTCTGATCAGACTTTTAGCAAGAAGTATTATAATGGCTGGGAAGAATTGATTAAGGAGAGACTCGCAATTTTTCAAAATAATCATGTTGAAAATGAAGATGTATTTGTGCTTGCGAGTGATACCCAGCATAACCAATTGGTTTCTTCTATATTTAAGGAGCATAGAAAAATTTATTCTTTTTTTGGGAATCGCTTTAATTTGGAGAATCTAGGCCAGGATAGAATATCTATAAATGATGCTACCTTTTTAGTAGTCGATACTGAGAAGAATGAAGAACTATTAAGAAAAACTTGTGAAAATTTAGTTTTCAAATCGATACCGATAGTACGACTTTCGCCGTTTGATAGCCGTTTACGTTTAGGGCATAGCCAGACTGTTAAGGAGCAGATAATTTATTTTCATATTGATAACATTGAATTAGATGAACTATATTCTGTGATAGCAATTATTCTCGAATTAATGACTCTTCATCTCGATATAGAACTTAGAATTGTGACATTCAGACAAGATTTCCAATTGGATTTATTAAAAACGTGGATCATAGATTTCATTAAAACGAATCACTTTGAAGATCTTTTATTTAAACAGATTAGTGAAGGCGAAAATGAAATAGAAGATGAAGGGGAAATAGAGTTGAGTCGTATCGCTATGGAGTGTTTCACAAATGAAAATCAGATTATCAAATGTTTAGATACAGCTAGGTTAGTAATTGATCTTGGAATTGAGCCAGATCTATATACACAAATTGCTAGTATAAGTGCAGGTATACCACAAATTAATCGTGTTAGTTCAGATTATGTTATTCATCAAAAGAACGGTTTGGTTATTAGTGACATTAGCAAGTTATCGTCAGCAATTGAGTTTTACTTTGATGGTCTATTTAATTGGAATGAAGCCCTTATCTATGCAGTTCGAAAGATGTCTGATTACACAAGTGGCAAAATTTTGAAGCAATGGAAAGGTATGCTAAAAAAAGAAATAAGGAATGGATAACGATGAAGATTTTACAAATTGGCCGTTTAAATTGGGCTAGTCAAGTAGAAAAACTACCAGAAGACTTAGAATGGTTATTTTGTGAGCCAGAGTATATCCAAAATTTTTTGAAATTAGAAGAGGAAAAATTGCTTGCAGAATCCATGAAAAGAATGGTGAAGCACGATGTATTGTTAGAAAAACCAAAAATTCATATTCATTTTAATGCGATTGTTATAACAGATTATCTTGAGGAATTACAATTAGAGCCTCTTATGAATACAATTGAAGCCTATAGCCTATTTTGTAGTGCTGAATTGGAGTTATCTTCAACATCATCGGATGGGATTTTTAGAAGAAAGATGCTTCGTAAATTAGAAAGTTCGAGAGATATTTCATCCTGTATCAATTTTTTAAATCAGGTATTGTTTAGTAGTCAATACGGAGCAAAGTTAAAAATACCAGAGATAGATATCAACCCAGGTTTTGAAGGAATAGTACAACGAAACGGTCATGTAAATACTCAATTTACCGGAAATTTTGGAGAAAAATTTCAACAACTTTTCACTTATCGATATAATCTATCAAGTTTTCCAGTAGCTCTGGAATTATGGCAGGAGTTTGAAAAAATCAAGGGGAACTGTCAAATACAGTTAGAAATAACACCAATGAGAAGAGGAAGCCTCTATGCTTTAATGGATAGTTTTACTTATAATGAAGATGAATTAAAAGATCCAATAATTCTAGAACCAAAACCAGAAGAAATCGGATTTTATGTTGTATCCATCTATGCTAGAGGTGTAGGTAGCTTAACATTCGGGCCTCTTCATTGGCGGTACTCACGTCAAGGTCTAGGAAACTTAGTTCTTGGTGGTGGAAGATTCAGTGATGAGAGAAGACAGGAATTTTTCTATTACTTTAATCCTGGAGATATGAAACCACCTTTAAATGTATATTTTTCAGGATTTAGGCCAGCTGAGGGATTTGAGGGATTCGGGATGATGAAAGCTTTCAACTCTCCATTTATGTTGATTGCTGATCCAAGATTAGAAGGTGGTTGCTTTTATATTGGAACTGATCAGTATGAAGAAAAAATCATTGAAATGATTCGAAAAGCATTGGACTATTTAGGATTTTCATCATCTGAGCTGATACTATCTGGTATATCTATGGGTTCATTTGGAGCAGCTTATTATGCAGTAGACTTAAATCCGACGGCTGTAATTGTAGGTAAGCCATTTACAAATCTTGGGGATACAGTATCTGGATTGAAATTAAAAAGACCAGATGAATTTGAAACAAGTGCTGATATGTTACTGAATGTAACTCACGACTTAACACAAATGAAAATTGATGAATTTAACCAAAAATTATGGAATAAATATCATAACGCAAGCTTTAAAGATACTCAATTTGCTCTAGGATACATGAAAAATGATGATTACGATGGTTATGCTACTCAACGTTTAACAAATTATCTTTCACAGAAAGGTGTACATATATATAGTGTAGGATATGAAGGAAGACATAATGATAATAGTCAAGCGATTAATAAGTGGTTTAAGCAACAATTTAAAAGAATTCTAGAAGATCAGTTTGGAAGATAAGGAGTGTAAATGACTAAACAGTTAATTTCTGAAATTTATTGGAATGAAATAAGAAAGGGAGAGAATTATTTATATGGTTCTCAAATTAAATTCCAAGAGGATTTAGTGAATTTTTACAATCCACAGCTCGCATCAGGGAAGCCTATCGTTACTTTTAAGTCACGAACAAATTATCAAGGTGATCGACATTCTCCAGATCTTCCAATTCTTATACAAGGAAATAGATACCTTGTAGAGTATCAGATTGATGCTGTACCAGCAAATTCCTTTTTCTTGCAACTCGATTTTTTTAATCGTCAAGCTGAACAGATTGAGTCTATCGTATTAAGAAACTCAGGTGAGAGTTTTATTTTTCCGAAGGATACGTTCACTTATACGCTTACATTGATGAGTGCGGGCTGTCAATCAGTTAGTTATCAAAAATTTATGATTTATGATATTAATGATGAAGAGAAAAAAAATCATATTGTCGAAAATCGTTATCTACGGGAACTGCTTCCGAAGGATCTTAATTTAGTAAAGGACCTACTAAAATATATTTAATGGATAGATGGAAAAAATTAAACCAAAAAAATCATTTATTAATACAATAAAATTACGTAGACTTCGAAAAAAATTAGCAAAAATAAATGCATTAGAAGAATCAATGTCTCGATTAAGTGATGAAGAACTTAAGAATAAGACTGAAGAATTCAAAAATCGCTTAAGGACAGGAGAAACACTTGAAGATATACTAATTGAGGCTTTTGCAGCGATTCGTGAAGCAGACCGCCGAATACTAGGCATGTTCCCATTTGATGTTCAAGTTTTAGGAGCGTTAGCCCTTCATGAAGGTACAATAGTAGAAATGAAAACAGGAGAAGGAAAGACTTTGACTGCTACCTTACCTCTTTATTTAAATGCTTTGGAGGGGAAGGGAACAATTCTAGTAACAACCAATGATTATCTTGCAAGACGTGATGCAATAGATATGGGTGAAGTTTATCGTTTTATGGGATTAACTGTTGGAGTAGGAGTTTTTGACGATGATGAAGAAGTAGATTCTAATCGGAAGAAAAAAATCTATTCTTCTGATATATTGTATACGACAAGTACCGCTCTTGGATTTGATTATTTGATAGATAATCTGGCAGGTAATGTAGAGGATAAATTTTTACGATCTTTTAACTATGTTATCGTTGATGAAGCGGATGCTGTTTTGTTAGATAGTGCACAGACACCACTTATTATCGCTGGATCACCTAGAGTTCAATCCAATCTGTATGACACAGCAGACCAATTTATACGAACGTTGAAAAAAGATCAAGAGTTTAAATTTCTTAAAGACGAAAAATTTATTTTTTTAACAGATGAGGGAATTCGTTATGCAGAAAAATACTTTAATATACCAAATCTGTATAGTGAAGAATATTTTGAGTTAAATAGACATATTAATTTAGCACTTCGAGCACATTATCTTTTCAAAAAAGATATGGATTACGTTGTAACTGATGATGCAGTTGAGCTACTAGATAATCGTACTGGACGGATACTTGAAGGAACCCGTCTCCAGTCTGGAATTCATCAGGCAATTGAAACAAAAGAAAAAGTCAAAAAATCAAAGGACTCTCGTGCCATTGCTTCTGTAACGTATCAAAGTTTATTTAATATGTTTCCTAAACTATCAGGAATGACGGGGACGGGAAAAATTGCAGAGAATGAGCTGATTAGTACTTATGGGGTATCAGTAGTTGTTCTTCCAACTAACACACCAATACAAAGATTAGATTATTCAGATAAAATTTATACTACTTTACCTGAAAAATTACTTGCTACTCTTGAATTTGTTAAGGAACTCCACGAAAAGCAACAACCTATTCTTTTGATTTCAGGAACAGTTGATATTGCGGAGATATACTCACGTATGTTATTACAAGAGGGGATTCCTCATAATGTTTTGACAGCTAAGAACATTGCCAAGGAAGCATTGATTATTGCTGAAGCGGGTCAAAAAGGTGCTGTCACAGTAGCTACTTCTCTAGCTGGGCGAGGCACGGATATTAAGTTAGGGAAAGGTGTTGCAGAATTAGGCGGCTTAGCTGTAATTGGCACAGAGAGAATGCCAAATAGTAGAATTGACTGGCAGTTGAGAGGACGAGCTGGACGACAGGGGGATCCAGGTTTGAGTCAGTTTTTTGTATCTTTGGAAGATGATTTGATTATGAATCATTCTAATAAAAGGTTAAAAAAATACTTTGAAAAGCAAAATAGTATAGATCGGAAGAATTATGGGAAGCCTCTGTTTTCTAAACGTTTTTCTAGAATTGTAACCCATGCTCAACAAAAAAGCGAGGATAAGTCGGAATCTGCTCGTCAGAATACAATTAAATTTGATGAGAGTTTGAAATCTCAACGTAAGAAAATATATCATTTAAGAGATCAACTGATTTTTGGAGAAGTAAAACTTAGAGATCGTTTAGATAAACTAATCAGTGAATATATTGAAATGTATATGGAAAATAATCGTAAGTTTGGATTAAACCAAAATGATTTTAAGAGATTTATTTTAGAAAATTTCACCTATCAACTGAGATCTCTTCCTAAAAGTCTAGATTTGAGTAATAGTAGACAAGTGAAGGATTACTTATTTTATCTTTATCAATTAGAGATGGAACGTAAATCTAAGCAACTAAAAACAGATTCTAAAGTTGAGGAGTTTATTCGTCTATCAATACTACGAGCAATTGATGAATGTTGGATTCAACAAGTAGACCACCTACAGCAACTGAAGACATTCGTATCAATGAGACAAATAGCACAAAGGGATTCTTTTAATGAGTATTTACGAGAATCCTTAGAATCTTATGAGGAAATGAGCAGAAAAGTAAAACATGCTATTGTTAAAAATGTGATGTTAAGCACCATAGAAGGAAAGGTAGACGATGGTTTATCAATTTATTTTGTATAAGAGGGAACAATGACAATCTATAATATTAATTTAGGGATTGGCTGGGCAAGTAGCGGTGTTGAGTATGCTCAGGCATATAGAGCACAAATTTTAAGATCACTTGGAATGCCTGCTAAGTTTATTTTTACAAATATGTTTCAATCAGAAAATCTGGAGCATTTTACAAAAAATATCGGATTTGAAGATAATGAAATAATATGGTTGTATGGATATTTTACAGATGTTAAAATTTCTGGAACTACATATAAAAAAGACGATTTGGAGGCTACTTTTTCACAATGTCCTACAAAAAAAGAAGCGAGTTCTGATCGGAAGCTTATTCGATATTATTTTGAAAATCAGGAACTGTATATTAATGCTTCCCTTTATGGCGAAAATCAGGAATATGTACAACGAGTAGAATATGTTGTTAAAGGTAAACTGATTCGTAAAGATTATTATAGCTATACAAAAGTATTTAGTGAGTTTTACTCTCCTGGAGAAAATGGGGTACAGCTCTGTAATCGTTCTTTTTATAATGAGGATGGGAGTATTGCTTATGAAGAGATCCTTTCTAATGAAAAGAGCACTTTTGTTTTTTCAAATAAAATTTGTTATGGACTAGAAGAATTATTAGAGTTCATGCTTGAGGATCTTTCCTTGACAAAATCTGATTTGATTTTACTTGATCGTGCGACTGGAATTGGACAAGTAGTATTTGAAAATATAGGGGCAGCGAAATTAGCGGTAGTTATTCATGCAGAACATTTTAATGAAAAAAATACCGATGAACATAATATTCTCTGGAATAATTATTATGAATATCAATTTACGAATGCAGATAAAGTGAATGCATTTATTACGTCTACTGAAAGGCAAAAAATACTTCTTGAGGAGCAATTCACACAATATACTTCTCTACATCCGAAGATAGTTGCTATTCCAGTAGGGAGTCTAGAACAATTGAAGTTTCCGGAGCAGTCTAGAAAATCTTTTTCAATGATGACAGGTTCACGTTTAGCAATAGAGAAACATATAGATTGGTTAATTGAGGGAGTAGCTTTAGCTCAGAAAAGACTACCTGAATTGACTTTTGATATATATGGTGAAGGTGGAGAGAGAAGAAAACTGACAGAGCTTTTAACTAAATTACATGCTGGAGAGTTTATTGAATTAAAAGGTCATAAACAGCTTGACGAAATTTATCAGAATTATGAACTATATTTAACTGCTTCAACAAGCGAAGGGTTTGGTTTGACGTTAATGGAAGCAGTAGGTTCAGGACTTCCTATTATTGGTTTTGATGTTCCATATGGAAATCAAACATTTGTTTGTTCTGGAGAAAATGGTCTATTAATTGAGCGCCCCAAAGGAGATGACCGTTCTCGCATTGTACAAGCTTTTGCAGATTCGATATATGAATATTTCACTAAGTTTAAAATGGCTGATGCACAACAATATTCTTATAACATTGCAAAGAACTATAAGCATGAAAAATTAGTTGAAAGATGGAAAGATTTTATTGAGGAGATGTTAAATGATTAGGTTGTTTGAATGGCTAACACAAGAATCTTTGGATCTACATTATTCTCTTGAAGAATCTGGTATACATGGAACCAGTATTGTTTTAAACGATGATGGATTTTTACCAGAAGGAATAATTTCACCTTATACTTTCTTTTGTGAAGTTGAAATGGATGGTAGCCCGCTTTATTTTAATCAATTAGAAGTTCCTTATCTTTGGCAAATTACAGGAACGAATATAGAAGGAGAAATTTGGAATCGTAGTTCTAAAAGGGGAGTTATTCATTATCATGAACCAAAATATTTGCGATTTGTCCAAAGTGTAGATTGGTTGTATCCAGATGGATCAATTTATATGACGGATCACTATAATAAGTATGGATGGGTTTTTGCTAGGACTTATTTTTTTAGTGACCAGCAAGTGAGTCACAAGAAATATTATACTAAATCGGGTCAGGAAGTATTATCAGAAAATATTTTAACAGGTGACATTCTTCTTAATTGGAAGGGCAAGGTTTATCATTTTACAAAAAAAGTGGATTTCTTTCTCTTTTATTTTAAAAAATCAGGTTTAGATCTATCATCAATTTGGTATAATTCATTAGGGATGCCTTTCTTAATTTCCTATTATCTAGGAGGTGAGGGGAGAGACATTTTATTCTGGCAGGAAAATCTCGCAGATCAGCTTCCAGGTAATATGCAAATTATTTTTTCAGGGAGAACAAGTAGAACAAAGAAAGTGATAGTTCAAGATCGGTCGGTATATAAAAAATTATTGCACCTGGTGGAAGAAAAGAATAAAGAGATGATTAGTTTTTTAAATATCATCTATCCTAAACTGAGAGAAAACTATTCTCGCAAAGAAATTTTAATTGTGACAAATTCGGACCAAATAGAAGGCGTAGAAACATTAACGGACAATCTTTCGGCTTATACCTTCCATATTGGTGCGTTGACGAGTATGTCGGATAAATTACAAAATATTGGTCAAAAAGAAAATGTTCTCCTCTATCCTAATATGTCTCCTAAAACTATGTTAGATTTACTGGAACAATGTGATATTTATCTAGATATTAATCATGGAAATGAAGTTCTATCAATAGTTCGACTAGCTTTTGAACGAAGTCTCCTTATTTTAGCATACGATAATACTGTTCATTCACCGATTTTTCATCATGAAAGTGGTATTTTTAATCATAGTAAGCCTCAAACATTATCTGATTGGTTATTGAATTTAGATGATTATTCACAGACAATTTCGTGTTGGCGATCAGACTTATTTCCGATGACTTATAGAGATTATAAACAGGTATTGGTTAGTAATGTAGATTAATGAAGGAGTAGAATTGTGACAGATAGAAATGAACTATTAGATAAGGATATACAGGAACGCATCAAAAAAATACGTTATGAGAAACCAGATGAGGTGAAAAATCGAAAATCTACTTTTTATATTATTGTGGTTATATTAGTAACGGTTTCAGTTTTGCTATCATTGTTTAGATACTTATAATATCTAATATTACTTGGATTATTTGGTAGTTAAAATCCTTGAAAAATTATTGCTCCTAATTGTCAAGTTTATCAAGACTTTAAGAAAAAATGCTTTTTGTCAACCGAAGTGGCTTGATGAAAAGTTATAACCTGAAAAGGACCAACTTGGTCCTTTCCTTTTTGATGTTCAAAGCGATGAGGATTTTAGTTTTGAAGTTTTCAAAGTTCCGGAAGCCAAAAGCATTGCGCTTGAAGATCTAAATGAGGTTATTAGTAGCCTTTAGTTTTGCGTTTGAGTAGGGCAGTACCAGTGCGTTATTGATCTTGTCCTGATCTTTCAAAAAGGTCTTAAAAACAGTTTAAAAAATAGGATTTACACAAGAAATTGTTTCTTCAATAAGCTCAAAGAAATGGTCTGTTTGTTTCTCTTTAAAATGAAAAAGTAAGAGTTGATAGAGGTCGTAGTGCTGTCTAAATTCTTGAGAGTATACAAGAAGCTTTTCGAAAATCCCTTTATTAGTCAAGTGTGATCGAAAAGTAGGGCGATAAAAACGTTTATCGCTGAGTTTACGGCTATCCTGTTGAATGAGTTTCCAGTAACGTTTCAGTACCTTATATTCGTGCGATTTCCGATCAAGCTGATTCATGATTTGGATGCGAATACGATTCTTTTTTTATCCTGCTTCCTTCTCTTTTATGGTATACTGAAAGCGACAACATGA
>ERZ773046.856-NODE-856-length-18689-cov-5.284426_pt1 | contig 18689 bp, 18 predicted proteins | sample MGYA00580634_ERZ773046 | MGnify/ENA primary metagenome ERZ773046 (study PRJEB29015, sample SAMEA2738127) | human oral metagenome | biome: human oral; feature: human-associated habitat; material: saliva | place: China | collected 2159 ... | reverse complement strand
TAGATATCTAAAAAGCTTTTATAAAGCGATTTTAGATATCAATAAACCACTGCGTATATGGTTTTCGTATGAACTTTGTAAAATTTTAGAATTTTTGGGTAAGCTCATAATCATAATAAGGAGAGATATAATGTTAACTCAATTAACAAAAAATGTAAAAAAAGGTCAAGTTAGAGTAAAAATTAAAACTACTCACGGAGATATGACTTTCAAATTATTTGAAAAAGATATTCCAAAAGCAGTAGAAAACTTTTTAACTCATGCAAAAAATGGTTACTATAAAGGTATTATTTTCCACCGTGTAATTAAAGACTTTATGATTCAAGGTGGAGACCCAACTGGTACAGGTATGGGAGGAGAATCAATCTGGGGACATAGTTTCGAAGATGAATTCTCAATGGATTACTTCCACTTCTACGGTGCGTTAAGTATGGCGAATGCTGGACCAAACACAAATGGAAGTCAATTCTTTATTGTTCAAAATTCTCACGTAGATGCTAGAACTTTACAAGCACTTGAACAAGGTGGTTGGCCACAAGAAGCTGTTGAAGGGTATGCTAAACTAGGGGGAACTCCTCACTTAGATCACCGTCACACAGTGTTTGGACAACTTATTGCAGGTGCGAAAACTTTAGAAAAAATTGCAGCTGTAAAAACTGGAGCTCAAGATAAACCAGTTGAAGAAGTTGTAATTCTTGATATAGAAGTTAAATAAATATAAAAACGCAAGATTAAATGATTTAATCTTGCGTTTTTATATGGGATTGTAGAAAATAATCATTATATAATTTTAGAATTTAGATTTGAAAGATTAAGGTAATTTAAGAAGCAAAAGGAAAGAATTATTTAGAATGAAATATTATTAGTTAATTTAAAATTTACTTTAAATTAAATTAAAAAAAATAGAAAAAAACACTTTCAAATTGACTATTCATGTGATATAATTATGAAAGTTTGAATATAAAAAAAGGAGAAGAAGAATGGCAGAAAAAACAAGAGTAAAACCAATTCTAGATGTTCATGAAAAGCCTAACTTAGCTCTATGGGTAACGTTAAGCTTACAACACTTATTCGCAATGTTTGGAGCAACAGTGTTAGTACCAATTTTAACAGGATTACCAGCAAGTACTGCTTTAACAACATCAGGTATTGGAACACTTACGTATTTATTAATAACTAGAGGTAAAATTCCTGCGTATTTAGGATCTTCATTTGCCTTCATTAATCCAATTATTGTACTTTCAACTACTCACAGTGTTGAAACAGCAATGCTTGGTGCATTTTTAGCCAGCTTAGTTTATGGTGTTGTAGCAATGTTAATTTACAAATTTGGTGTAAATTGGTTATTGAAACTTTTACCACCAGTTGTAGTTGGACCTATTATCATCGTTATTGGACTAGGAATTGCTCCTACAGCAATCAATATGGCGATGTATAAAACAGTAGATGGAGCTAAAGTTTATGACTTAAAATATTTCTTAGTAGCTCTTATCACATTAGCGGCAACAATCTTCTGTTGTGTAGCTTTAAGAGGATTTGCGAAACAAATTCCAGTATTATTAGGAATTGTATTTGGGTACATTGTAGCCGTATTTGCAGGACTGGTAGATTTCAAACCGGTTATCGATGCTCCTTGGTTTAGCTTACCGAAGTTCACTATTCCATTTGTAACATATACACCAGAGTGGAATATTGCAGCATTAGCAATGGTACCTATTGCTATAGTAACTATTAACGAACACATCGGTCACCAAATGGTATTATCTGAAGTAGTAGGAAGAAACTTCTTAAAAGATCCTGGTTTACACCGTTCAATTTTAGCTGATGGAACAGCGATGATGTTTGCATCACTTTTAGGTGGACCACCAAGTACAACATATGGTGAAAACATTGGGGTTCTTGCTATTACACGTATCTTCTCTGTATTCGTATTAGGAGGAGCAGCTGTATTCGCACTTATCTTAAGTTTTGTAGGTAAGTTCTCAGCTCTAATCTCTACGATTCCATCACCAGTTATGGGTGGTGTATCGATCTTACTATTCGGTATAATCGCATCAAGTGGACTAAGAATGTTAGTAGATGAAAAAGTAGACCTAAGTATCAATAGAAACTTAGTAATTTCATCAGTAATCATTGTTTTAGGTGTTGGTGGAGCAATGCTAAAATTCGAAAGCATTAACTTCGAACTTCCAGCAATGGCTCTTGCAGCTATCAGTGGTGTATTATTAAATGCATTCTTACCAAAAGAAGATAAAAAATAGAAATTAATTAAATAGCTAGTAACTTGTCTGAATAAGTTACTAGCTATTTTTTTATGGAATAATATTGTAAATTAAAATGAAGGGGCTGATCCAAAAGTCCTAAAATTTAACAAAGTTCATATGAGAACTTATAGATGCAGTGGTTTATTGATATCTAAATTCGCTTTATAAAAGCTTTTTAGATATCTAATAAACTTTGCGGGGGTGACTCGACAAAATCGATTTCTCCGAAATCTCGATTTTTGAGTCACTCCCTATTTCTAAGTAGGGACTATGATATTTTAATCTTCAATTTCTAGTAGTTTTGAAAAACTAGGTAAATTCCTAATATTTTTATTGAATAACCAAAATAGAAATATACTAAAAATTAATAATGAAGTAATAATGATAATAGTCTCTATGTTATATTTTATACTTAGCACTCCTGCTAATAAAGCTCCTAGCGGACTAAAGGCTATAGACAAGCCAATCATAGTAGACATAGCAACATCTAATTTAGCCTTACTTACAATGCATTGAATCATTGTTTGAGAATATGTATTTAAAATTCCAATCAATATCCAACCAAAAAGAAATAATGAGAAATTTATAATTTTGTTTGTAAGGGAATTATTGTTAAGTATGCTAAGTGCTCCCCAAGATAGACCTATGCCTAGTGTGAATGTAGTATATAAAACTCCCAATCTTATATTTTTTAATATCTGACTGTTAGAAAGAAATGCTCCTATTAGGATACCAAGTCCAGATGCACTTAGTAAAATTCCATAAAAATAACTAGTTTCCGAATACTCAGGAAGTAGCGTTAGTAGCGAACTGGTAGAAAAATTAATTATTATGATTCCTATTAATAATGATTTTAATAGAGGAGTATTCCATATTTTTATACCGCTACTTAGTTTAGAAAAGTAGTTTTCTTGTACAGTATTAGTATTTTTAGATAAATTATTTGATAGGAAGATGAATATAAAGCTGTTGACAAAAAAAGTAATACTATTAATAATGAAAGCATATATTGTCCCGAAAACTGTTATAATAAATCCACCTATTGAATTAAAGAGTGCATCACTACCTTGGTAAGCTATAGAAAATAATGAATTTGCTTTAACTAAATCTTCTTGTTTAACTATTTTTGGAAGTAAGGCAAGTTGAACAGGATAAACAATTTGATTAATGAAACTAATACAAACGATAAAAATTATTAGTGTAGTAATCTGTAGCTTATTTATATAGATTAGATAAGTAATAACTAGTAATATTATAGCTTGAAATAACTGTGAAATAATTAAAAACCTCTTTATATTAAATTTACTGATTAATGGTGATACAAATATTTGTAATATAGCTGTAAATGAAATTAGAAATAAAGTAATACCACTATAAAAAGTAGATTTAGTTAATGTGTAAATTAATGTTAGAGTAGCTATTGAATATATGCTATCGCCGAAGTTGGTGATTAATCGACCGAATAGTAAAAGTGAAAAGTTTTTATTTTTAAACATAGTGTCCACATCCTTTATAAAATTTTAAACGTTAAAAAATATTTGACAGTATTAGCATTATTTAACAGCTCTTAACGAGCTGTAGAAATAATACTAATACTAACACTATTTTTATCATCTGAGGAGAATTTTTTCTCTAGTTTTTTAACTTCATTCCAGAAATCTTCCATGTCTTCTTTATTTATATTAAAATTAACTGAAGTATTGTTAAATAAGTCGTTAAAGATACTAGGTGAAGGTACAAATGCCTGTGCAGTCGGTAGATAGTATTTTTGGATTATACCATTAATTGTATCTGTATCAACTACTTCGATAAAATTATTTTCCTCTAGAATATTAAGGTGATAGTGTATTTTAGTTCTATTAATTTTTAATAGTTTAGCAAGTTCTTTTGAGTTTTTCTTTTCTGTACCGAGTGTCGTAAGAATATTTATTCTTAAAGGATCAGAAATAATCTTTAACTTCTCGATATCTGTAATATATTGTATATCTTTGATGATAATCATCCCTTTCTTACTAATATTATATAACTAACTTCTTTAACTGTCAAAAAATTTTAAACGTTATAATTAAATTTTTCATAACTTTGTTAAATTTAATGAAGTTTAGTTAAACAATAGTTTGACTACCTCTTTTATATCTGATATAATTTACTAGGTATAATATTAGTAAGATTTTACTATAGTTACAAAGTAGAAATAAAAATTTAAGGAGAATGAAATTGAAAAAACTATCAGCAATTTTATTAGGTTTGCTTGGAATAGTAACATTATCGGGATGTTCAGCCGATGATAGATCTGGTACGTTTTATGAAACATTCGTAAAACCGATGGATATATTCTTAGCAAAAATTCATGAGTATACTGGAAGTTGGGGTTGGTCAATTGTAATTATTACATTAATTATTAGATTACTAGTACTTCCATTCATGCTACATAACTATAAAGTACAAAATAAAGCAAGAAAAGGACAAGAATTAGCTCGTCCAGAGTTAGAAGTTGTACAGAAAAAACAACAAGCTGCGAAAGAAAAAGAAGCAAGAGCAATCTCTAATGAAGAAAAAATGCAAGCTCGTAGTGAACTTATGGAACTACAAAGAGAACAAATGGCTATCATGAAAAAATATGATGCTATGCCTATAAGCTTAGGTGGATGCTTACCGATTCTTATACCTTGGCCATTCTTAATGGCAATATTCTACACGCTAACAAATCCATTATATTCAGCAGGAATTGTTGATTCAACATTCCTAGGAGTATTTAGTCTTGGTACACGTTCATATACATTACCAATAATCGCGTTTGTAGTTTATGCTATTCAAACAAAATTAACTATGAAAATGATGCCGCAACCTACACAACCAGGTCAAGAACAAATGCAGCAAATGATGCAATGGATATCACCTGTAATGATTGCAGGATTCTCATTTTGGGTAGCTGGAGCGGTAGCCGTGTATTATATCGTTGGGGGATTATTCATGATATTCCAAACTTACTTAGGGCATGCTTTATATCCACCATATAAACCAGCAAAACAAAAGAAACAAACGTTTGATCCTGAAAAAGTTACATTAGTTTCTAACAAGAAAAAACGTAAATAGCTGAATAAATGGTTTTGAGCCAAATAAAAAAGTTTATATGAATACTCATAGACGCAGTGGTTTATTGATATCTAAATTTACTTTATAAAAGCTGTTTAGATATCTAATAAACTATGCGGGGGTGACTCTAAAAAATCGCATTTCTATGGCATCGCGATTTTAGAGTCACTCCCATTTTTTTTGAAAAAAAAGTAAGAAAAGTTATCAATATAGTTGACGTTATGGTATATATGTGTTAGAATTGTATTGTTGTGTAGCTCCTAAATAGCTACTACAACCGCACGTGTAAGGTAAACAAGAGAGAAATCCACCTTATATGGCGAGTCTTAGTAAAAAATATTTAAGGAGGTGCAGATATGTACGCAGTAATTAAAACAGGTGGAAAACAACTACGTGTTGAAGAAGGACAAACAATCTTAGTTGAGAAATTAGCAGCTGAAGTTGATTCTACAGTTACTTTTGATGAAGTAGTATTAGTAGGTGGAGAAACAACAAAAGTTGGTGCTCCTTTAGTAGCTGGTGCGACAGTAACAGCTAAAGTAGTTGCTCAAGGTAAAGGTAAAAAAATCACAGTATTTAAATACAAACCTAAAAAGAACAATCACCGTAAATTAGGTCATCGTCAACCTTTCACTAAATTAGTAGTTGAAAAAATTAACGCTTAATCATGATTAAGGTGGAAATCGTAAAAGAAGTTGAAGTTATTAAACAAGTAACAGTTGATGGACATGCTGATTATGCTGAACACGGTTCAGATATAGTTTGTGCAGGTGTTTCTGCTGTAGTATTTGGTTTAATAAATGCAGTAGATGAACTAGATGAAGATGTTCAATTTGACATCTCGGCTAATGAAGATGCAACTGGACACTTAACATATAGATCATTAAAATCTACAGATAAAGAGCAACTTCTACTGAATGCAATGTTAGTTGCATTAAAAACAATTGAAGAAAATTATTCAGATTATATAACTATTGAAGTAAGAGAGGTGAAATAGACATGATGTTACAATTAAATTTACAATTCTTCGCATCTAAAAAAGGGGTAGGTTCTACTAAAAACGGACGTGACTCTGAATCAAAACGTTTAGGTGCTAAAAGAGCTGATGGTCAGTACGTAACTGCAGGTTCTATCTTATACAGACAACGTGGAACAAAAATTTGGCCAGGAACTAACGTAGGAAAAGGTGGAGATGATACACTATTCTCACTAGTTGACGGAGTTGTACGTTTCGAAAGATACGGACGTAGCCGTAAAAAAGTTTCTGTTTATCCACAAGCTTAATAAGCATAATAAAAAGAGGTATTTACATATATGTAGATGCCTTTTTTGTTTTACAAAAATATTAGTGTCATATGAGTAATTTTTAGGTAATTAATGTAAACATTCGCAATAATATTTTAATATTTCTTATTTTAGATTTTTGTTGTACTTTTAAAATATATATGGTAAAATTTATTTGTGTGTTACATGATACACGCAACATATACTAGGAGGACAAAAAAGTGTCAGCACTTTGGCAAGAAATTTTATTTTCTTTTTTAGGAGGTCTTGGTTTATTCCTATTCAGTATTAAATACATGGGGGACGGACTTCAATTAATAGCCGGGGAGAAAATGCGATATGTTTTAGATAAATATACATCTAAACCACTTATGGCTGTTTTAGCCGGAATTATAGTTACGATACTTATTCAATCAAGTACAGGAACAATCGTAATTACTATAAGTTTAGTAGGAGCTGGATTATTAAAAACGAGACAAGCAATTGCTATTGTTATGGGTTCTAATATCGGAACAACATTAACATCATTCATTATCGGATTTAATATATCTAAATATGCGCTACCTTTATTATTCTTAGGAGCAGCATTTTTATTCTTTACTCGTGCTAAAGTTGTAAATAATATTGGTCGTGTAATTTTTGGATTTGGGGGAATTTTTTACGCCTTAAAAATGATGTCTACAGCAATGGGACCTATGAGAGATATGGCTTGGTTCCAAAATATATTAATGCATATTAATGATAGTGCGGTAGTAGGGGTAGGAGTAGGTACATTTTTAACAGTATTAATTCAATCATCTGCAGCGACTATTGCGATTCTACAAAACCTGTATGCGGATGGTGCTTTAAGTTTACAAGGAGCATTACCAGTATTATTTGGAGATAATATCGGAACAGCGATTACAACAGCTGCATTAGCTATGGTTGGAAGTAATATTGCTGCAAAACGTGTAGCAGCATCACACGTATTATTTAACGTTATCGGTACTATTATCTGTTTAATAGCATTAGTACCTTATGGCGCTTTTATTCAATATTTAGAAACAACATTAGGTTTAGAACCAAAAATGACTATTGCATCAGCACATGGTACATTTAATATTTTAAATACAATATTACAATTTCCATTCATTAGTCTATTGGTGGTTATTGTAACGAAACTTATACCAGGTGAAGATGAGCAAATCAAATACAGTACACAATATCTTGATAAATCACTTATTGCAAGTGCGCCAGCAGTCGCATTAGGTCAAGTACAAAAAGAATTTGTTGAAATGTTAGTTTTATCTAAAAAAAGCTTACGTAACTCAGTAGAGTACTTTATGAATCGTGATGAACAATTACGAGAAAAAGGTGAAACTTACGAAGATGCAATTAACAATTTTGATGAGCAAATGACAGATTATTTAACATTATTATTTAGAGAAAAACTAAGTCCAAAAGAAGGGCTTATAGCTTCAACGTTATTAGACGGTACTCGTGATGTAGAAAGAATAGGTGATCACGCTAGAGATATAGTACTATCAGTTGATTATCAGATTAGAAAGAAATTAAAATTTTCGGATGAAGCAAAAGCAGAAGTACAAGAAATGTATGAACTTTGTAATGATGTAATTTTAAAAACTATAAAATCACTAGAAGAAAACAACATAGCGTTAGCAGGTGCAGCGTTAGCGGCTTGTGAAAATATTTATGCACTTGAAAAAAATGCGCGTAAACAGCATACTCAACGTATGAAAGATGGAATTTGTGAAATTCCAGCGGGAGTAGTGTTTATGGATTTAATCCAGCACTTTACTCGTGTATGCGAACACACTAGAAATATTTTAGAAAAAGAGATTCAAGGTCATTTATAATTATGTCAAATAAACAAAAAATATATATTATATTATTTGTTATTATGTTGTTAATAATATTAGTTTTATATAAACTATATCAATTACAATTAGTTTAGAAATTAATAAACGAAAATATAGAGAAATCAAAGTTATTTCTACTATGTTTTCGTTTTTTTTCTTTGTAAATACTAGTATTCATGATATAATAAGGTAGTCGATTTATATAAAGTTTAAGAAAATATTGAAAGGAAATAAACATGTTTCAAGATAAAAAAGTTTATACAACACAATGGGCTGGAAAAACATTAACAGTTGAACTAGGTGAAATGGCTCGCCAAGCTAACGCAGCAGTAGTAGTAAAATACGGAGATACTGTTGTACTAACGACAGCTGTTGCTTCAAAAGAAGCAAAAGATGTTGATTTCTTCCCGTTAACAGTTAACTATGAAGAAAAAATGTACGCAGTAGGGAAAATTCCAGGAGGATTTTTACGTAGAGAAGGCCGTCCAGGAACAGAAGCGACTCTTGCTGCGCGTTTAATTGATAGACCGATTAGACCATTATTTGAAGATGGATTCAGAAATGAAGTACAAGTTATTTCAACTGTATTATCAGTAGAGTATGATTGTGACCCAGTAATGGCAGCAATGCTAGGAAGTTCACTTTCACTATCAGTTTCAAATATTCCATTTAAAGGACCTATCGCTGGAGTAACAGTTGGATATGTAGATGGAGAATATGTGATTAACCCAACAGTTGAACAAATGGAACGTTCTACAGTTGATTTAAAAGTAGCTGGAACAAGTGACGCTATTAACATGGTTGAAGCAGGAGCTAAAGAAGTATCTGAAGAGATTATGTTAAATGCTATAATGTTTGGACATGAAGAAATCAAACGTCTAATTGAGTTCCAACAACAAATTGTTAATGAAATCGGACAAGAAAAAATGGCTGTTGAGTTAAAAGTTATTGATGAGAATATTTATAATGAAGTACTATCAATGGCATTAGCTCAAATGAAAGAAGCAATTGCTATTAAAGATAAACAAGAACGTGATGAAGCTATTTCTGCTGTTAAAGAAAAAGTTCTTGAAGTATTCGAAGAACGTGCAACAGCTGAAGATGAGTTAGATATCGTAAAAGAAGCAAAATTATCATTAGATAAAATCGTAAAAGATGAGGTTCGTCGTGAAATCACTGAAGATAAAGTTAGACCTGATGGACGTGCATTAACAGAAATTAGACCTTTAGCTTCACGCGTTGATGTATTACCAAGAACTCACGGATCTGCATTATTCACTCGTGGACAAACTCAATCTCTAGGTGTTGTAACATTAGGTAACTTATCAGATGAACAAATCATTGATGACCTAACTCAAGAAGAAAACAAGAGATTTATGTTACACTATAACTTCCCAGCATTCTCAGTTGGAGAAGTAGGATTTAGTCGTGCTCCAGGACGTCGTGAAATTGGTCACGGTGCTTTAGGGGAACGTGCATTAGCTCAAGTTATCCCTTCTAAAGAGGATTTCCCATATACTATTCGTATTGTATCAGAAATCTTAGAATCTAACGGTTCAAGTTCTCAAGCTACAATCTGTTCTGGATCTATGGCTCTTATGGCAGCAGGGGTTCCGATTAAAGCTCAGGTAGCTGGTATTGCAATGGGATTAGTTAAGAAAGATGAGCACTACACTATTTTAACTGATATTCAAGGTATGGAAGACCACCTTGGAGATATGGACTTTAAAGTAGCTGGTACTGCGGAAGGTATTACTGCGCTTCAAATGGATATCAAAATTGATGGTTTAAGTGAGCAAATCTTAAAAGAATCATTAGAACAAGCACGTATAGGTAGATTACAAATTCTAGATCATATGAACAGCATTATCGCTGAACCTCGTCAAGAAGTTTCTACATTTGCACCAAAAATTAAAATCATTAAAATTAAACCTGAAAAAATCAAAGATGTTATTGGTTCAGGTGGTAAAGTTATTAATGAAATCATTGAAAAAACTGGTGTTAAAATTGATATCGAACAAAATGGTGACGTATTTATTTCTTCACCTGAAATTGAAGGAATTAACAAAGCAATTGAAATCATCGAAAATATTACTCGTGAAGCAGAAGTTGGTGAAATTTACCTTGCTGAAGTTAAACGTATTGAAAAATTCGGTGCTTTCGTTGAATTATTCCCAGGAATTGATGCTTTAGTTCACATTTCTAAATTAGCTGAAGAAAGAGTAAATAAAGTTGAAGATGTAGTAAAAGTTGGAGACACTCTGAAAGTTAAAGTAATTAAAATTGATGAGAAAGGTCGAGTAGACGCAGCGGCTCATTTCTAGGAGAAATTTATGGAGTTATTTGAAAAAGAAAGACGTGGAATATATGTCTATTTTAAAAGTTTTAAAGACTTAAATAAATTAGAAAAATATGGGAACTTTATTTCTTATTCTAAAAGAGGAAGATATGCTTGTATATATGTTGATGAAAACAGATTAGGTAGCATAGTAGAAGAACTTAAGAAAAAGAAATTTGTAAAAAAAGTAGAATTATCAGGAATGTCAGATTTACATTTAAGTTTTGAGCATTTAGACAAAGATTTTCAAACAAAATAAAAATATTAAAATAAGGGGGAAGCGAAAGCTATATTCTCCCTTATTTTAAAGATATCAATATTAAATACAGTATATTAGATATTTATTGCGAGGAAACATGAGAGTTATAGCAGGAAAATACAGATCTATAAAATTAAATGCTGTTGAAGGAATGAATACAAGACCGACAACGGATAAAATTAAAGAAAATTTATTCAATATGATAGATTGCTATGATTGTAAAGTATTAGACCTTTTTGGTGGTACAGGTGGCTTAGGAATAGAAGCATTAAGTCGTGGTGCTAAGCATTCGACTTTTATTGATGGAAGTAATAATGCAATAAAAGTCATTAAAAGTAATATTGAAAAATGTAGAATAGATGCTACAGATTATTCTTTATATAGAAATGATTTCAAACGAGCATTGAAAATTTTCGGAAAAAAAGAAGAGAAATTCGATATTATTTTTCTAGATCCACCGTACGATAAAGGTTTAATAGATGAAGCATTACAATGTATTTTAGAGAATAATCTATGTAATGATAAAGCGTTAGTAATTTGTGAAAAGAGCAATACAGAAGAAATCACTATTACTGATGAAAAACTTGAAGTTATAAAAGAAAAACAGTATGGAATAACGGATATAGTAATCTTTGAATATATGGAGAAATAAAAATGAAACGAAAAATAGCGATTGTACCAGGTAGTTTTGATCCTATTACTTATGGACATATAGATATTATAAAACGAAGTTCTGAGTTATTTGATGAGATTATAGTAGCTATCTTGGTAAATCCTGATAAGAAATATTTATTTTCACTTGATGAAAGAGTGGAGATGATTGAAGAAACAATAAAAGATATTCCAAATGTTAGAGTGGATGCATTCTCAGGATTATTAGTAAACTATGCAAAAAAGGTTGGTTCAAGCGTCATAGTTAGAGGTTTAAGAGCCGTATCTGACTTTGAATATGAGATGCAATTAACATTCATGAACAAAGCTTTGGATGAAGGAATTGAGACATTTTATATGATGGCTAATAAACAATATTCATTTATTAGTTCTAGTATTGTTAAAGGTGTTTCAGGTTTTGGTGCAGATTTATCTAAGTTTGTTCCTAAAAATGTAGAAGAGCGTTTGGAAAAAAAGATGAAAGAGAGAGGATAAAGGTGAAAAAAATCCTATTTACTGGAGGCGGTTCGGCAGGCCATGTATCTGTAAATGTGGCTTTGATTCCAGAATTCAAGAAAAATGGATATGAGATTTCTTATATTGGGAGCAAAACCGGTATAGAAAATGAGATGATAGGAAAGATTCCAGAAGTAAAATATTACAAAATAAGTTCAGGTAAATTAAGAAGATATTTTTCTTGGGAAAATTTCATAGATCCATTCAAAGTAATGAAAGGAATTGTAGATTCTTTATTAATATTAAAAAAAGAGAAACCAAATTTTGTTTTTTCAAAAGGTGGATTTGTTAGTGTTCCGGTTTGTGTGGCAGCTAAGTTACTAAGAATTCCAGTAGTATTACATGAATCAGATCTTACACCAGGACTTGCTAATAAAATTAATATTAAGTTCTGCAATCATATCTTTACAACTTTTGAAGATACGCAGAGGTTTTTACCGAAAAATAAGGCTAGTTTAATTGGTGCTATTGTAAGAGATGATATTTATACAGGAGATAGACAAAAAGCTTATGAATTAACAGGGTTTAATGAAGATAGACCTGTGTTATTAGTAATGGGTGGATCTTTAGGATCAAAAATTTTAAACGATTATATTTGGGATAATATTGATCAACTTACTGAAAAATATCAAATCGTTCACTTAGTTGGAAAAGGGTTATTAAATAACAATATAGATAAAGAAGGATATAAACAATTTGAATTTCTTTCAAAAGAATTGTTTGATGTACTAAAAATTACAGATTTTGTTATTTCAAGAGCAGGTGCAAATTCAATATATGAATTTTTAGCTTTAGAATTACCTCCAATTCTTGTTCCACTTGGAACTAATCAAAGTAGAGGAGATCAAATTGAAAATGCTAGATTCTTCGAAAAAAATGGATTTGCAAAAGTGGTTGTAGAAGAGGACTTCGCAACACTTCCTATTTCTCAAATTGATGAATTTTATAATAATTTAGAAGATTATAAACATTCTATGCAAGTTTATAAAAATGAAAAACGTGTTATAAACGATGTAAATGATTTTTATAATAAGATTTTGGATAAAGTAGGAGGTGAAAATTAGGATGAAGAAATTAAGCGTACTTACGTATGTGAAAATATTAGTTTTCATAGCATTAGCAGTTGTTGCAATAAAATTTCCAAATAATAATTTCGATAGAATAATTGCAGATTTATTTGAAATAAAAGCTTTAGCACAAATAGCTAAAATAATATCACTTGTTTTTAATGATAAATTATTGTTATTAATAATGATTTTATTAACAGGATTTTTAGTGTGGATAAAAGAGTTTAAGAAAGCTGTATTTATATTCTTTAGTGCAGGTTTCGGAGGATTCTTCTTGTCAGCATTTAAGTACAGTATTCAAAGAGTTAGACCATTACCAGAACTTCACGATGGTTTTAGTTTCCCTAGTGGTCACTCTACTTTTGTAGTATTATTTTTCTTAGCATTACTATTTGTAATTAATAAAAAAGAAATACTAACTGTAATAGCTACCTTTGCAATTATTGCAGTACCAATTTCAAGAATGATTCTAGGTGCACACTTTATTAGTGACGTAACAGCGGGATTATTACTAGGAAGTATCATAGTTGATTTTATGAAAGTCTACTATGAAAATATCTATAATATTTTAATGAGGGTATTAGGAAAGACAAATGAATAAATTTAAAAATAAAGAGGGAATAGTTGCACTTTGCTTAGCAATTGTACATTTTGCTCTATGGTATTACTTTGCTTACATTAAATTTGATGTGAATAATGTTAAATCATATAAGTATGTGTTAGGACTTCCAGAATGGTTTTTCTATAGTTCTATAGTAGTTAGTGTTCTGATAATCATCTTAGTTATTGTCTTAACAAATCTTTTATTAAATGATGAGATTAAAGAGGAGGAAAACAATGACAAGTAATTTAGATTATAGAATTTTAATTCTCTTTGTAACTATATTTTTAGGAATAATATTATTACCATTATTTATGAATCGTATTAGTAAAACAGAACAGCATGGTGGTTTCTTTGAAAAGTACTATTTAGCAGATAGAAAGGTAAGTGGTATTGTCTTAGCGATAACATTAATGTCTACTTATGGATCTGCTTCTACGTTTTTAGGAGGACCTGGTGTTGCGTATAAACTTGGTTATGGTTGGGTATTACTTGCTGTAATTCAAGTGGTAACAGGTTATTTCGTACTATTAGTTTTGGCTAAAAAGTTTAAATCTGCCGCACAAAAAATAAATGCAATAACTATAAGTGATTATTTAAAAAATAGATATGAATCTAAAGTAGTAGCCTTCATATCAACACTTGCTATGATTGTATTTTTAATTGCTGCGATGAGTGCCCAATGGGTAGGTGGAGCTAAGTTATTAGCTGCCTTCATGGGAATTGAGTATAAGACTGGTATTGTTCTTATTTCAGTAATTATTATATTCTGTGTAGTTTTTGGTGGACTAAAAAATATACTAATAACTGATATGATCCAAGGATTAATAATGATTTTCTCTACGGTAATTTTATTATTTGCAGTAATTAATTATGGTGGGGGTATCGATCAGATTACAGCCAACTTGGTTAATATAAATGAAAAAATACTAACTCCATTTGGGGCAAATGGTAGTTTAACACCAAGTTATGTTAGTTCATTTTGGGTATTAGTCGGAGTAGGAGTTATTGGTATTCCGCAAATTGCTATTAACTCGATGTTATATAAAAATAAACGGAGCTTAAAACAGTCTATTATTGTCGGATCAATTGTTATCTTTATAGTAATGTTTGGAGTTCATTTAATAGGAGTTATGGCAAGAGGAGTATTCCCAGATATTAAAGATTATGATTCGGTTATTCCAATAATAACGCTAAAAGTACTTCCTTGGTATTTAGCAGCGCTAGTTCTTGCAGCACCAATGGCAGCAATTATAACAACAGTAAATGCTCAATTCTTATTAATATCATCTGCGTTAATAAAGGATTTACTATTTAATAATAAATCTATTAAAGAAAAAATCACAGGTAAGAAAATTCCTGTCTTTGTATACGGTGTTAATGTTCTTGTGATTTTATTGATAATGTTATTAAGTATGAGACCACCAAGTCTAATAGTAAATGTTAACTTATTTGCATTTGGAGGATTAGAAGCAACTTTCCTATGGCCGATTTTATTAGGATTGTACTGGAGAAAAGCTGAAAAGTATGGAGCACTTAGTTCTATAGTTTTAGGATTAGTAAGTTATATACTTATAAAAACTGTATATGTGATTAAATTTATAGAACCAGTAGTGATTTCGTTATCAATATCTCTAGTAGCTTTTGTAATAGTTTCATTATTTATGAGTAAAAAACAATTGAAAAAATAGTTATATTGTAATAAAATAAAAAATAAAGAGTAAGGAGGAATAAAAATGTCGAAAAAAGTTATAGTTAAACATACAGATGCTGAAAAATTCACTGTTAGTAATATGCTAACTGTGGGCAAAGAATATGAAGTAGTGAATGAAACAGAAGAATATATATTTGTAGTAGATAACAGTGGAAAAGTAGGCGGATACTACCACGATTATTTTGAAGAAGTAAAATAATTCAAGGGGTAAAACGATGAAAAAAAATACTATAAAGAATACAGTTCTAGTTGTATTATTTATAATACTAGCACCACTTATTCTGATAGGGATGACTGCATTAGGAAACTCTCTAGGGGGAAAAGCAAAAGATAAAGTTGTTCAAACAACTGAGCAAACTGCTAAAGTTCCAGAGGAGACAAAAGCTGAAAGTAATAAAGATATACCTAAAGCTAATGATTCAAAAGTAACAGAAGAAAATACTAATAAGAAAGAAACTGCAACTAATGAATCAGAAAATAGTGAATCTGAAGGAGTAGTAAGTACAACTCCTGTAGCAGGCCAAGATTATATTATTAAAGCGGGAGATTCATTATTTGCTATAGCATCAAAAGCATATGGAGAGGCTAATTCTCAAAATGGTGTAGAAAAAATTAAAGAAGCTAATAATATCAGTAATAATAATATTGCAGCTGGACAAAAAATTCAAATACCGAAATTATAAAAAGAAATCATCTCATTTTTTGAGATGATTTCTTTATTTATTGTTTAATTCTACGTTTTGTAAAAATTGAGTAAATAATACTTATTACTAATCCAACAAGTACTATCGAGATAGCTACATAAAATGCCTCTGTAAAATCTCCATTATTTTTAGCGGCTATTCCAGCAGCGTACTTAGGTGCGAAAAATGCAGCTGTCGAAAATCCTATAAAGACAATTCCGTAGTTAACCCCTTGGTTAATAGGACCAAATGTTTTCATCACTAATGGCGCGAAAACTCCCATAGTTCCACCGAAACATAGACCAAGGAGAACAAGACCAACTGTCAGACCAACGGTAGTTCTAATGTTAACTAGAGTTAATAATGAAATAGCAATTACCGAATAGATTGCAATAAGAGTCTTTTCATGTCCTATTTTATCTGAAACAACACCCCATACAACACGTCCAAAGGTATTTGAAAGAGCGTAAACACTAACAAAAGTTGCAGCAACTGAAGCAGTTAATCCGAACATAGTTTGGCTTATTACTGATGCATTTGATGCAACCATAAGTCCAGAGAATGCTCCAATAGCAAACATTGAAATAATAAAGTAAAATGATAAACTCATTAACATTTGTTTCCAATTTTTATTAGCAGCCTCTTGTTTAATTTCTGCAACTGGTTGAATCCAACCTTCAGGTTGATAATTCGCAGGAGCAACTTTTATGTAGAATAGAGCTACTATAATAATTACTAAGTATGCACTACCTAAGTAGATAAAAGCATTATGAACTCCATAATTAGCGATTAGATTATGAGCTATTGGAGCAGCGATAACACTAGCACCACCCATGGCTCCCGTTATTAAACCAGCAGCCAATCCTCTTTTATCTGGAAAGAATCTAAGTACATTACTTATAATTCCAGAATAAGCAAATGCTTGTCCAACCCCAGATAATACACCATAGCTAAAATATAACATCCCTTTCGTAGTTGCAAATCCAGTAAGTATGAATCCAACAGCAAATAATACTCCCCCTAAAATAATAGAAATATTTGCTTTTCCTTTATCAGTTATAACTCCTCCAAGAATAGTAGGAATAGGAGCGATAGCAGCGTTAATAGTAAATGCTAACATTACATCGGGCATACTCCATCCTTTCGATACACTTAAAGGTTTTGCAAAAACACTAAAAGAATATAGTGATCCTGCACATAGTAAAATAGCCATTGAGGCGAATAAGACAATCCATCTTGTATTTTTGTTCATTTAATCATCCTTTCGAAATAATTTATTTATGTAAAGTAATATATTAACATTAAAAATTCGGCTAATCAATAGATTAGTCGAATTTTTATGAATATCTAATAAAGATTTTAATAAAATTATCTATTATTTAAATCATTGTTTAGTGATTCTAATTTCTCTATTAAAATGTCAATTTGTTCATCTGATAGACTTAAACTTAGTCTAATATAATTTTCACCACCGTAACCAAATACATGACCAGGCATAGTAACAATTCTATATTTCTTTAATAATAATTCAAAGAAACTTTGGCTATCATACCCGTCTTTAACTTTTAACCATATAAAAATGCCACCATCTGGTTTAAAATACGAATATCCTAGTTCATCAAGTTTAGAAGTTATTTTATCTATTCTTTTTGAATAAGTTTCTTTTATATGTCCTGTTAAAAGGTTATGATTTTTTAATGCAGTTACTACTGTATCTTGAATTGCCCCGTAAATATTAGCATGGAATATTGTATTATACTCTTTAAGTCCACGTATAATTTCTTTATTTCCAACTGCAAATCCAATTCGTAAACCAGAGATTGAAAAATTTTTAGAGAAAGAGAAAAACTCAACTCCTACATCTTTAGCTCCAGTAGTTTGCATAAATGCAGGAGAATATCCGTCTTTATAGTAGAAGTCCGAATATGCATGATCTTGAAGTACCACTATATTGTGTTCTTTTGCCCAAGTTATAGTTTCTTTATAAAATTCTTTTGTAGCAACAGCTCCAATAGGGTTTGAAGGATAGTTAAGAAATATAAGTTTAGCATCTTTAACTAATTTTTCAGGAATGTCAGAGTAATCAACTAAATAATTATTTTCTTGTTTTAATTCTATTTCTTCATATTTAGCTTGAGCTAAAGCAATTCCTTGAATGTAGTCGGGATAACTTGGTACTGGTAATAATACAGTATCATTTGGATTAAGAAGTACCGAAGGAATACTAGATAGTCCAGATTTAGTACCAAATACTAAAGCAATTTCATCCTTAGGATCTGCATCGATATTATATTTTTCTTTTAACCACTGAGAAATTTCATTTAATAATGTTATTTTTCCATCAAATGCTCCATATC
>ERZ773046.855-NODE-855-length-18705-cov-59.707721_pt1 | contig 18705 bp, 11 predicted proteins | sample MGYA00580634_ERZ773046 | MGnify/ENA primary metagenome ERZ773046 (study PRJEB29015, sample SAMEA2738127) | human oral metagenome | biome: human oral; feature: human-associated habitat; material: saliva | place: China | collected 2159 ... | reverse complement strand
AGAACGCAAAAAAGATAGGGAACGACAAATTGTGATTCCCTATCTTTTTATTTATAAAATGACTATAATAAGCTATTTACTTCTCCAATACTTTGAACTCAGCACCCGTTGCGAAGTCCTGACCAGACTGCTCGCTGAGGGCTGTCAGACGTACGAAGCGGGCCTTGACAGGGGTGGTGAGGAGGACGGTCTTTTCCTTTCTGTTGTTCTCAAACTCACCTTCTGCAACGGCTTTGCCCCATGTCTTGCCGTCATTACTTACTTGGATGCTATACTTCTTGATGTTACCATTATTGCTGTCTTGGCGTGGCAGATAGGTGAAACCCTTGATTGTCTTCACCCCACCACAGTCGAAATCAACCCAGTGAGGGTGGTTCGCTACCGTAACAGAATACATGGTGTGCCAATAAGTACTTGGGTCGCCATCGGTGAGGTGGCTTGCGTCGCCCTCACCACTCTCCTGACTTGATGCAAAAACAACCGACAGTGGGATGCTCTCGATGCGTGAGAAGGATTGAGAAGCCACGAGCCAGTCGTTCTCCTTGGTCCATGCTGAGATCGTTCCACCCTCGCGCAGGCCGACAGGACCCGTATATTTCACAGCCTTCTTACTGCCATTGAGACGATAGAAGATGTCGCCCTTCGCACCGTTCGCATTGATCGTCACATTGCCCTCAGCGTCACGCACGATGGTAAGTGGCGTTGCGCCGTTCAGACTAACGTTCGCATTGCTAACGAGGTCATTGGTCTCAACAGAGTTCATTGGACGTATCATGTAACCGAAGGTATGTGGCGTTGCCATCACACGGTCGCGCTGTAACGGTCCACCCTGCCCACAGCTGTTACCACCAAGACCCGTGATAGCCATGTCGAGGTGTAGGTAAGTGTAATCACTCTGAGGCAGTTCGTGTGGGTGGTTAGCCATTGCGATGGTATTATCCGACCAAGGAAGTGCAGAGAAACTCATCTTATCCTTAGCCACGAATATAGCACCATAGAGGGCATTGTTATCAGCATTACCAGTGAGTGAGAGCCAACGAGTGTCCTGATGATTACCTGTATCCTGTGGCTTAGGGAAGGCAACAAACTCATCCTCAACATCCTGCTGCTCGTAGATACCAATCATCTGGCCCGTCTTACGGTCTGGATAGTTATCGACCGTACCACGTCCATAGTAAGTCAACAGTCTGAGTGCCTTTGGAAGACGTACCGTATAACCGAGCTTAGCGAGCGTCAGATTAGGCTTATTGCTGGTGATTGCGCTCTCACTCTCAATACTTCCATCAGGGAAGATGGTGTAGACAACCTGCGTCGTAAAGCGGAAGTCGTCCTTACCGAAAGGCTTTTCTTTGTTTTCGATGAGCTTCTTCCAGTTGGCATTACCGCCCTCAAGTCGATAACTATAGGGTGCTTGCGACTCTACGTTGCACACAACAGAGACAGAGCCGTTGGCATTAGCGTGGGTAGTATAGCTCGTACACTTGTGTTGAAGATTATTCAATCCGTTCGCATACCATCCTTCGTAAGCCCAGTTATCATTGTTGACCCATGCACGGAAGGCGTTCAACTCTGGTCCACAACCGTCTGGGATGATGGTCTTACCATCGTACTGAAGGTTATAGATCGTACCCTTCGTGAGGTCGAAAGTGGTTGTGAAGGTCTTACCAGAGAGCACTATCTTATTGTCTTTCACGGCCGACATGTTCACCTTACCAGCCGTTGTGATAGCTGGACGAGCTGCTGCAACCTGCACAGGCAGCTGCTCCTCGGCCTGAATATAGCCCGCCTTTGCCCAAGGCATATCCTCTTTAAGACGATAGACAATGTGTAGGAGATACTCCTTATTAGGGTCGAGACCCTCGTTGAGTCCCGTGATGGTGATTGCTTTATGCGTCCTTGCAGGTACGCTACCCAAGTCAAGTTCGCCCTTCTTAACGGCTACTCCGTCGGCAGTCAGCACGTAAGACATAGCATAACCACTGAGGTCATCTGTGTAGTAGTTCTTATTGAACACATCCAACGTGGCCGTCTTAGCATCCTTCCAAGTGGTACCAATATACTGATAGACCTTCTTCACCTCATAATACTGCGGTTTAGGCTGCTCGTCACCGAAGATGATACCGTTCATAACAAACTGTCCATCGTTAGGCGTATCACCAAAGTCACCACCGTAGGCAAGGTATCGCTTGCCCTCTTTCGTGTAGTTATACATACTCTGATCAATCCAATCCCAGATGGCACCACCCATGAAGAAGTTCGTAGACTCCATCGCTTCCCAGTAGTCAACGAGGTTGCCTACAGCGTTACCCATCGAGTGAGCATACTCGGAGATATGGAAAGGATACTTAATGCCCATCCTTCCCTTGACCGCATCACGGGTCCATGCGATACTTGGATACTGGTTAGAACCCATGTCGACAATGTCGTTGTTGCGCTCATATTGCACTGGTCTTGATGCGTCGTAAGCCTTCAGAGAGTCGTAGGCAACAACGAAGTTATGCCCAGGGCCAGCCTCATTGCCTAAGCTCCAGATAACGATTGAAGGATTGTTAACCAACTGATGCGCCATAGTCATTACACGGTCTACATGCGCCGCTTGGAACTCTGGCACATGAGACAACGATGCCTTCCCATAGAAGTATTCGTGGCTTTCGATGTTGGCCTCGCTCTCTAAGTAGATACCATACTTATTACAGAGATAGTAGAAGTAAGGGTCATTAGGATAATGCGAGGTACGGATGTGGTTGATATTAGCCCGTTTCATCAGCATAATCTCATGTTCCATCTGCTCACGAGAGATGACCTTACCCGTTAATGGGTTCGTATCATGGCGGTTAACACCCTTGAGTTTGACGGGCTTACCGTTGATGTAATAGTATCTTCCAGCCAGTCCGAACTCGTCTTGACTTGCTGGTGTATCCTTAATCTCCACTGTTCGGAATCCAGTTTGGAAACTTATCGTCTCAAGAACTTTCTTTCCTTGCATCAGTTCACCCACGACAACATACACGTTAGGCGCTTCTGCAGTCCAGGCAGCCACGTTGTCGACCGTCAAAGTCTGTCGGATAGCAGCTTGACCCTTGCTGTTACAAGTCGTTTTAGCCTTAGCATCCTCGAAGGTAGCCACCAACTCGTTGTCATCCGCAAAGAGTCTGTTCTTATAAAGACTCCATCGTATATGCAAGTCCTTGGCTGTCTTCGCTGTAAGGTTCTGCAGTGTTGTGTTGAGGTTAACGGTTCCCTTGCCGTCAGTATATGCAGGGATAGCCTTCACGTCGGCAACATGTACCTTCGGAGTAGCCGTCACGCTGACATTACGGAAGATACCCGGAAGGCGGAACATGTCCTGTGCTTCGAGGAAGCTACCGTCTGACGAGCGATAAACCTCAACTGCTATCTCGTTCTTACCCTTGTTGATATAAGGGCTGATATCGAACCGTGCCGTGTTACGTGAGTTCTTTGAGAAACCAACATAACGGCCGTTAATCCACAAATAGAAGAACGAGTCGACACCATCAAAGTTCAGATAGACCTCCTTACCATCCCATGTAGCAGGGATATCAAAGCTCCTTCTGAACGAGCCGACCTCGTTTCGGTATTCGTAAGTGGTGTAGTTCTTAGGCGGTTCACGCATAACTCCCTTCTTCCAGTCGCCCGGCTCGATGTTATACTTGAATATAACCCACTGATTAACATAGATAGGTACACCATACTTCAGCGTACCGTCCTTCTGAATACCCGCCATATTCCAACTTACAGGCACCTGCAGACGGTCCCACCGACTATCATCGTAGCCCCTTGTGAAGAAATCTTTTGGACGCTCATCAGGGTTCTTTGAGAAGTGAAAACGCCACTCTCCGTCAAGCGAAAGATAGTCTTTTGCAAACTCTGGTAATACCTTCCTCGCCTCGTCGACCGATGAGAAAGAGGAGAATAACGCACGTGCTGGCAACTTGTTATAGCCTAACTCGCCCGGAGCCTGCCACTCATTACCAGTTGGTGCTGCCGCCTGTCCAAAGAGATAACCACCTGTTGGGTGGTCGTCAGCATGCACAGGTGCAGCCATTAATGACGATAATAATAATCCGAATAAAAATTGTTTATGCATAATAGTTAGGTGTTATACTTTATCAGATTGCTCTTGCGCCCTATCGTGACGACACTCTTTTGCATGCTTCATCGACACTGCTTGCATGCCACATCGACTCTGCTTACATGCCACATCGACTCTGCTTACATGCTACATCGACACTGCTTACACGTCACATCGACACTGCTCAGCACACTATAAGGTCGTGACTCAGAACGCAAACCTTACCCTTCTTCCATCGAAGGCAAAGTTAATAAAAAAAAACAAATATCCCACATGAATGAAAGGATATTATGTAAATAATACACCGTTAAGCTATCTGTCTGCAAATAAATGGCTTTGTGTGCTCGATAAGTGACACGCAAATAAGGGGAAACAGGACAGAGGGAAGGACAGTCAAAGAGATAGAAAGTATGACTGAAAAGGCTAACGTAAGTCTTAACAAACCACCCAAATGACCCTAACACCTATTCTATTATCATACTGTCAAACCGCTCATAAATACTGCCTAAACCCCTTCTAAAAACAAAAACACAGTCTTTTTTGAGAAAATATCTCGCAAATTACACTAAAACACATTATTATTTACTATCTTTGTAACCGTAACGAACATCATAAAAGCTTATGTTGATTAATTTTAGTTTTGGTAATTTCCGTTCCTTTCGGGCAGTGAAAAGTCTACGTATGGAGGCTGTTCAGATTAAAGAACTATCTGATTCTATCATCGAAAGAGATGGTTTTCGACTCTTACCAACGGCAGTTCTCTATGGAGCTAACTCCAGTGGGAAGACAAACGTCATCATGGCACTGGGCTTGTTTAGGAATATTGTGGACAAGAACATCAAGTTAAACCCTGGTGAAGACCTTGTTTACGACCCCTTCTTGCTTGATGATTGTTCAAAGGACGAGCCGACGACCTTTGAAATTCAGTGTTTGTTCGAGGGTGCTGTCTATCGTTATGGATTCGAATACACGAAGAATACGATTATTAGCGAGTGGCTCTATGAGAAGAAAATAGGACCCGGCGCCAAGGAGCACTACCTCTTCCGCAGAGAGCGGCAGACCTTCTCTGTGTCGGCTACTTACTTCTCTGAGGGCAAGGGGAAAGAGAGTTCTACCACAGAAAACCGTCTCTTCCTCTCGCTCGTCGCCCAACTAAACGGTAGAATAGCCCAAAAGCTCATCAAGCACCTTAGGGATTATAATGCTATCTCGGGTCTTAAAGATGATGGATATGAGCGTCTAATGATCGACATGCTTAAGAAGCATCTACGAGGATGCGATGAAGCAATTGATTTCTTTAGGCGGTTAGACTTAGGTTTTACGAACATTGAGATTGAAGAAAGGGATATTCCTAATGACTTAAAAGAGAAGTTAGCAACATTACCCATCATCTCCAACGATAAATTCAATAATGCTAAGGTCATCGAAACACTGACGACTCATAACGTATATGACGCTCAAGGGAAGGTTATCAACACTGTGAGATTCGACGCAGACGACAAGGAGTCGAATGGTACGAACAAAGTTATCACACTCTCCGGACCTATCTTTGATACGCTCCTTGGTGGTAAAGTGCTCTTTGTAGACGAACTTGACTCTAAGCTTCATCCGATGATGACACGTGCCATCGTACGTCTCTTCATGGACAAAGAGACCAACCCTCATGGCGCACAGCTCGTCTTTACCACACATGACACACACCTGCTTGACACGAAATATCTACGCAGAGACCAAGTGTGGTTCACTGAGAAGGACCCAACAGAGGCCAGCGACCTATACTCACTACTCGACTTCAAAGTCCGTAACGACCGTGACATTGAAAATGACTATATCAATGGACGATACGGTGCCATACCTTTTATCAAATAGACTAATACGAACACCCATGAGAACAAGTATGAAAAACCATAAAGCTTTAGCCGGTGGACGACGCAGACAGGGTACGAGAAACGAGTACGTGAGGTTTCTGATAGTTTGCGAGGGGACTGAAACAGAGCCAAACTACTTCAAGGCTTTTGTCAAAGACCGCTGGTCTGAGGTCCGAACAGTGGGTCCTGTCATCAAAGGTTGTGCAAAGGGTACTTGCCAATTGGTGGCTGAGGCTGGGAAAATTCGGGTCGACTTAGAAAAGAGCCGACAAGTTCCTTTCGACCGTGTGTGGCTCGTCTTTGACAGAGATGACTTCAAAGATTTCAATCAAGCGATATCGAAAGCCAAAAAGAAAGGTATGATGTGCGCTTGGAGTAATGAGTCTTTCGAACTATGGTATTGCCTGCACTTCCATGACATCAAGGCTGCTTTAAGGCGTAACCAATATATAGATATGATAGAGAAATGTGTGAGAAAGCTCTCTAAAAACAAAGATTTTGTTTACGACAAGGCGTCGAAAGATTTCTATACGCTCATCTGTGAACATGGAGATGAGCTGAAAGCAGGAGAAAGAGCAAAGCTACTCCGACAAAACTATGGCGATCGTAAGGATTATAATAACCATAACCCACGCACAGAAGTTGACTTATTAGTCGACGAACTACGCAATCCTAATAAGCTACTGTAGTCTAACTGTCGCAGACTGGCCCCTGTCTTCTACTACCGCACACATAGTCTATTTTCGTTCATCAGACTATCCTTATTCACCCCTCACGTCTGATTCTCTAACAATTCGCCCTTTTCCTATAACGTGCGAACCCTCCATACGATTGGTATTATGGCTGCCACAAATAGGCGGAAATAGCGTTTACGAGCGTGGGGATGCGTTGTGAATAAGTAAAGAAGACGAAATACTCGCCATTCCCTCGGCTGCTTTCTTTCCCTTCGGAGGATTAACAAAGTCGTAAAACATCTTTACATCTCATCGAGCAACAGTCCCTCCGAACAAGGGTTAAGCACCTCCCTCCACCAAACTCATAACCCACAAGGAATCAGCCTATTACATACAGCATTTAAGAACATGCCCTTCTTGCATGGAGAAGACGCCCTTCTTGAACGTTGAAAGGCATGTTCTTAAACGTAGAAGGGCCTCTTCTTGCTTCAAGCACAGCCCCTTCTTGAAAAGAGAAGGAAGCTCTCTGTAAAATATCTTGACATTCTCTGTTTATATAGTTAGTATTCTGTCTCTCAATGATGACCTTTTTTCTCTCACAGAAGAACACAGAAGAACAGAACACACAGCATTCCACAGAGACATTAAGTCAACCGATTTCACAGAACCTTACAGCCACCTTTAGCAGTAACGCTCTGTGAACTCTGTATGCCGGAGGCCTTCTGTGTGCTCGAAACGTACGCCAAAAGGCTCAGTGAACTCTGTGCGCTCTGTGAGAGATAAAACTCCCCAGCGTGTTGTTTGTGTGTCATCTCATAGAGTGGGTGCGTTCTATTTCTCACAGAAGAACACAGAAGAACAGAACACACAGCATTTCACAGAGACATTAAGTCAACCGATTTCACAGAACATTACAGACACAGAAGCCTCACCCCCAGCCCCTCTCCGAATGGAGAGGGGAGTGATCACCGACATACCCCTACATGTCCTCCAGATGTTCAGCGGCCCATCTCCTATCAGTAGCAGGCTAATAGGGGTAACCTCACATACTACTCCCCTCTCCATTCGGAGAGGGGTTGGGGGTGAGGCCTCTGTGTTCTCTGTATGCCGGAGGCCTTCTGTGGGATCGAAATAGTGCGCTATAAGGTTCTGTTAAATCTGTGAGTTCTGTGAGAGAAACAAATACCCTCCATGAAAGAAACAAATACCCTCTGTGAGAGAAAAAACTACCCAAGAACCGTGTTAGCAAGCCTGTAGGGGTAACCTCACATTTCACGCCCCTCCCTGCGGGGGAGGGGAAGGGGGAGGGGCCAGCTGGTGTAGAGTGTGGGGCCAGCTGGTGTAGAGTGTGGGGCCAGCCGGAGACAGACGAGGGGCCAGCTGGAACCAAGTTTATACTCACCTCTTCACCCGCACCCACGTACCCTTCGGAAGGTTATAAGCAGCACAGATACCCATGCCATTAAGGACGTTGCTGTAGGTAGTACGGATTGAAGACAGACCTGCCTGGGCAAGGGAATTGTTAGAGACATCGTTTAACGCTTGTAGGAAACGGTAGTATTCGGGTGTGAGGTGATAGAACTCTATTATGAAACCCTGTTCTATTCCGTAGCGTTCCTTCATCTCTTTCAGAGCCTCATCAGAGAGGTTCATCAACTCAGAGTTGGGTTGAACGTTCAGGTGGAGTGTGTATTCTCTGCCATTGATCGTAGCGTCATCGAAGATATAGAAGTCCTGATAGAAGTCACTACTAAAGTCGAAATCATCGTCAATGTCCGACAATGGGTTGAGTAAAGGTTCACTTGCCGTATAGATAGGTATGTCATCCTCTTGCAAGAGGTAGTTGACCGCCACCGAATCCCACTGTTCGTTCTGACGCACCTGCAAGTAGTTATCATAGTCGAAGAAGGTAGCCACCTCGTTAAAGTCGCCCACAATGTCCCTACGGAAACAGTCGATACGACAGCTCATCAGACGTTTTATCTTGACACGCACAGCATAGTAGTCGTGCGACTGGGCAGGGTCGGTGAAGGTGGCCTGCACCTGCAAGAAGTCTCGCAAGGAGGATGAGGGATCTTCCTTCATCCTCACCATACGCGTAGAAGTACTGCTAATGGCGACTGGTTGAGGTATCTCAGTTGTCGACTCAACCGTCTCCAATCCCTGCGCCTCAACCTGTAAGTGCACCTTATCACCCGCTTTCTGCTGTCCGACGACATAGTATCGTCCTTGTCCCACGGCCGTTACAGGTAACGACTGTCCGTTGAGTTGATAGCTGATGGTAGCATTGTCGATAAGAACATTCGGTTGTGTCGCATTATACTGCTTCAAAGGAACACTCCGCAAGACGGTGATATAGGTGGTATCGGCAGTAGAAGGCATACAATAGACCACCATCTTTGGCTTCGCATCAGGGAGGTTGCTAACACTAAAATCGTCCTTACACCCTGTCATCAACAAGGCGAGGAGAAGGAAAAGATATATCTTTCTCATGTTCAGAACTTAAAATTTTATGGTGTAACTAAAGGACGGTATCACAGGGATAAAGGCGTTATTCTTTATCATAATCTTGTTTTCACTATTGACTTTCACACGCACCCAGAGTGAGTTCAGATGGCAATAAGCGTTATAGAGACTAATGTTCCAGATGCGCTCGTGCCCCTTCTTGGTGGTATGACGGAAGTCTATGCCTAAGTCTAAACGGTGATAAGCTGGCAAGACAACGTTGTTAGGCTGCTCGTAAGCAAAGTTTAAGAGATTGTCATCGGGCGAGGTAAAGGTGATGCCCCCACCAGTCTGTGCCGGAACCGTTGGCAGACCGATATACTGAGTAGGGACAGTCATGCGGTTACCCGTATGGAACGTCCATGCAGCGAAGGCCGAAATCTTCTTCGTAATGTTCCATCTTCCACTGAGCGTAAGGCGGTGTCGGTTGTCAAACTTATCATAGTACCAATCGTTATGGAAGTCATCAAACTTCTTCTCGGCCCATGAGAGGGTGTAAGAACCGTGCAGGGCAAGGTTGGCGATGGTGTAGTCGGCATCCAACTCAACGCCATACGAGCGTCCTTCTCCCTCCATTACCATATAGTCCCAGTTGGCTGCAGGCGGCTCTAATCCAGCCCAGCTGGCATACTGAAGGATATGACTTGAATGTTTATAATAGCCCTCTAAGGTCAGCAACCAGTGAGCGTTCGGCTTCAGATAAGCTCCGGCAGCCAACTGCCAAGCCCGCATCGGATGGAGGCGAGCTGTGGTTGGCACCCAATAGTCGGTTGGGAGGTCGAGAAAAGAGTTCGCTATCTTATGCACAAATTGGCTCATAAGGGTGTAGCTGGCCTTGAACGACAGGCGGTCGGAGGGTTGGTACTTCATCGACAGACGTGGGCTAAGCGTTGAGAAGGTCTTACCGCTAATACTGAACAGGTCTACGTTCAGTCCGCCATTGACACTCCATCGTTCGTTGAGCGTCATCTCGTCCTCAGCATAGAGCGTCACTTGGTGGGCGATATTCTTGTTATGACTATGGATGGCTATCGTGTCACCCTTCTCTTCTCTACCGTCTTGATAGCCGTCAAAGCGGTTGAATGTCTGTGGTTGGAAGCGATGGTAGGTGTACTCCTGACCGAAGAGGATGTGGTGACGAGGCGTGGGTCGGTAGTCGAAGGCGGCCCGATAGCCGATGTCGTCAATAGCCGAGCGATAGCCATGCGAGGTCGTTGTCAACTGGTCCTTACCATCAGAACGCCTCACCGTCCACTCGTCCGAGCTGCTTACCGACGAACGGTTATGGGTGTAGAAGGCTGTGAAATTAGCAAAGAGCTTCGGTGAGAACTGGTAGTTCCAGTCTAAGGCAGCATTGAAGTTACCCCAGTGGAAGGAGTTCTTATATATGTCGTATTCACCGTATCCATTGTCGTCTCGGTGGTCGCCCCACTCGTCCTTTGCATCTAAACGGTCTTCACCAGAGTAGACACTCAGCGACATTCGCGAGCGTTCGTTGAAGATGTTGGTCAGTTTCAGGTTCATATCATGGAAGAAATAAGCCATACTAACCTTGTCTTCGTTGTCTCTCCGACTATTAATAATCGCAAAGGCAGGTCGTGTGAGGAGGTCTAACCAACTGCGTCGTATGCCGATGTTATAGGAAGTCTTACCTTTTCTGAGGGGTCCTTCAAGGTGGACTGATCCGTCTAAGAGACCGATACGGTAGCTGCCGTGTGTATGATAGAGGTCGCCATCGGCCGTGCGCACATCCGTGACACTCGATAGTCTACCGCCATAACGGGCAGGGAAACCACTCTTATAGAAGTCTACGTTCTTCACTACATCTACGTTGAACGAAGAGAAGAGACCTAAGGTGTGATTGGTATGATAGAGCGGTGTACCATCGAGCAAGAAGAGGTTTTCATCGTTGTTACCGCCATGTACGTAGAGACCGCTGGTCAGTTCCATTCCTTCCGCTACTCCACTCGTACGCTGTAAGGTCTTGATAACGTCAGGACTACTCATCAGAGCGTACTCAGTCATAATGTCTTTCTGTGAGAGAGAGAGCTTACCTGTCTGCGTCTTCAGTAGTGGCGAGTTCAAGTCGGTCGTCACCACCACCTCAGTAAGCTCTGCATCGTTCTGCAGCGTGATGTCATAGTTTCGATTGGCCGTGAGCGTCACCGCATCAGTCAGCGTCTTATAGCCCACGTAACTACATCTTATTTCATGGTTGCCCTCGGTCAGTGTGAGTGAGAAATGGCCGTATGCGTTCGTCATCGTACCCTGTCGTGTGGTGAGGTCGTAGACAGTTGCGTTGATAAGCGGTTCCCCATTGCGGTCCTTAACATATCCACTCAGCGTGAAGCGTCGCCGCCCCTTGTCCTCATCAGTAGGTTTGCTTGTCGTCACGACCATCTCCTTATTCGTCATGACCATCGTCTTATTCGTCGGGTTTGTATGCTCCCACCCAGCCGTGTCATGTGCATATAGCATCAAGGGCGACAGCCAGATGGCAGCCAATAATAATGGTTTGTTCATAAGATATTAATTTGTTTAGGCTACAAAGATAAACATTTTTTCCGTTTCCAGCTGCTTTTCAGGCAATGTTTGGGTATTTTTTTTGGACAGAAGGGGAATGGCCTCAGTCCAAGTCTCAGCTGGCCTCACCCCCAGCCCCTACTGGCCTCAGCCCCAGCCCCTCTCCGAATGGAGAGGGGAGTGATATGTGAGGTTACCCCTATTGGGCTGCTAACACGGTTCTTAGATAGTTCTTTCTCTCACTGTGGGTATTTCTTTCTCTCACAGAGCACACAGAGTTCACTGAGCCTTTTGGCGCACAGTTCGAGTCCACAGAACGCCTCCGGCATACAGAGAACACAGAGCGTTTCAGCTATTGTAGATACTAATAAGGGACATAACGATGCTTACATCCACTCTATAGGGGTATCTCGGTGATTACTCCCCTTCCCTTCGGGGGAGGGGAAGGGGAGGGGCCAACTGGTAGTTAGTATGTGAGGTTACCCCTATTGGGCTGCTGAAAGAAGGAGAAGGGATGCCAAACGGACGGAGGGAGAGCTACGAGGCAGTGCCTCGTAGGCCTGAACAGCAGGGGACAGAAGGACCAGCGCATTCTAAGAACCCTATGTTCTCTGTTCCTCTGTTACCATGTCTCAAACAAACCCTGTCCTGTCTCAGCCCTCTGTTACTCCCAGAACTTGTTCATCTGTTACCATGTCTTTCTCATACCCTACCTCTGTCTCAAACATACCCTGTCCTGTCTCAGCCCTCTGTTACTCATCAAACCTGTTCATCTGTTACCCTGTCTTTCTCATACCCTACTCCTGTCTCAAACATACCCTGTCCCTGCATCAGCCCTCTGTTACTCCCAGAACTTGTTCATCTGTTACCCTGTCTTTCTCATACCCTACTCCTATCTCAAACATACCCTGTCCCTGCATCAGCCCTCTGTTACTCCCAGAACTTGTTCATCTGTTACCCTGTCTTTCTCATACCTTGTCCCCTTATCCACCTTACCCTGTCCCCTTATCCTCCTTACCCTGTCCCTACCCTGTCACAAAAAAAGTGAAGCCTTACAGCTTCACTTTCTTTTTCTTTCCGCTACTCTCGTTACTCATACGGTCGAGGGCAGTGACAACAAAGACGTATTTCGTTTGTCCACCTTGATAGTTGAGACGCAGTCTATTCTCGTAAGGCATAGCGACAATCTTCGACGGGTCGTCGAGGTTGATAGGTTCATGCGGTTGGAAACAATAGACAACATATCGGTAAGGAGCATCATTCCAGCCCTCTCCCCTTGGAGCCTTCCATGTGAGGTAATAGCCATCATCCTCATGTCGAGCCTTCACCCGCTTAGGTTTTGACGGTGCATCATCGTCGATGAACGGCATAGAAGGCTGTAGAGCAGGATAGCGCCAGTAGTTCGTGCGCAAGAGCGTACCGTAGTTACCGGGGTTATCGACCACCGACTTCGCATACCAAAGGACAGTACCATTGACGTTAGCCGACTGCTGATGCAAGCGACGTTTCGCTGGTAGCTGATTAGAGTTAGGGTTCTGTGGGTCGGCAAACTTCACCGTGCGCAGCACATCCTCACCTATATATAATGGTCGCTTAGCCGCATTACGGTTCCACCAGCCAATGAGCTCCTTATAGTCAGCAGCCTTATTACCAATCTCCCAATAGAGCTGAGGCACACAGTAGTCTATCCATCCGTTGTTAACCCACTTAAGGACATCGGCGTAGAGGTCGTCATAGTTCTGCAAACCATTGGTTCGACTGCCAACACGTGGGTCGCTCTTTTGGTTGCGATAGATGCCGAAAGGCGACACACCAAACTTCACCCAAGGCTTACGACGATGGATAGTTTCGCCCAACTGCTTGACGAAGAGGTCTACATTATTACGTCTCCAATCATTGATATTCGTAAACCCTCGCCTGTCACGTTGGAAGTTCTGCTGGTCTGGAATGGTCTGTCCTGCAGCCGGATAGGGATAGAAGTAATCGTCAATATGGAGTCCGTCGACATCGTAACGGCTCACGATATCATCCACCACCGTACAGATGTAATTGCGATTCTCAGGTAGGGCCGGATTGAGGATATACTGCCCATCGTATGAGAAGACACGGTCGGGGTGGGTTATGGCAACATGGTTGACAGCAAGCTGATTGGTGTTCTTCGTCTTAGCACGATAGGGATTGATCCACGCATGTAGCTCCATACCCCGCTTGTGGCACTCGTCGATCATCCATTGCAACGGGTCCCAGTAAGGAGAAGGAGGCGTACCTTGTCGGCCAGAGAGGAACTTGCTCCACGGTTCATACTTACTCGCATAGAGGGCATCACACTCCGGACGCACCTGAAAGATGATGGCGTTGACCCCATCCTTCTTTAGTTCGTCTAACTGATAACGTAACGTACGCTGCATCTCCTGTGTGCCGAGTCCTTGGAACTGACCGTTGACACACTGAATCCACGCACCACGGAACTCTCGTTTCTTAGGCTGTGCCTGTGCGGATGTGGCATAGCTAAGTCCGATGAATACTACTGCGGCAATCAATAATCTCAATAGAGAATTAAACTGTCTCATGTCTTTTTAGCTTTTATAAAGAGTAGCCTTGCTACCTGTCTCCGCTCCGTAAGAAGCTGATGGTGCGGTATTTACACACCACCACAGACCGTCAAGGCATTGAAATCACATCTACTTGTTTCTTATAACCTATTTAATGGTTCTACCGTCTACCCTTTCCTTCTCCAGCCATCTTCCTAAACATCTGCCGATGGAAGCGCCTTTCAGCCTCTAATATTTGGAGTAGTTTCTCGGCAGGTATCACCTTTAGCATCTCTACATGATAACGTTGTTCTATATGCTTTAATTGTATTTCGAGCATATCCGACTTTGTTATGATGTCACTTGCCTCTCGTGCCGACTTCGGTTTGGTGTTATGAAGGGTGCGTAGGCGGTCGAAATAGACTCGTTGTTTACTACGCATCTCATCATAGATAAGGAAGAAACGCGACGCTTCCAGTGCACTTAGATTGGCCTCTTTTGTAATGAATTTATGCGTCTCCAGTCTTACCTTGTTCGGGTCGAAGCGCCCTTGTGCACAGACAAAGGCTGCATTGAGGATAAGACAAAGCATAAGGATTATTCTTTTCAGTCTCATATCGGTATCCTCCTTTCTATTGATTGTTTTCCATGTAAGCATACATATCCGACTCGTCAATCATGAAATAGTCGGCAGCCTGGTCGAATCCGTCCTCTGAAGTGGCCGATAGTGCTGTCGATGCCTTCGCCCCATTGTGTCCAGCCAATGCGCTCTCGTCCTGCTGACCCTCGAAGGCATGATAAGAGAGGAAGCTCACCAGTACGATACCCACCGTCACGGCTGCGACAGCCAACGGACGAAGATAACGGAAGGTGGTGCGACGAACGGTCGTAGGGCGTGTAGTCTCCTTCTGTTCCACAGCCGACAACTGCTCCATCACACGTGTTGACAGGTCAGAGAAGTAGCCGTCAGGCACCGTGAAAGGGCGTTTATTGCCATATTGCGTTTGTAAGTGATTCGTTGATTCCATAAAGTTTTTTCTTTGATATAACTTAGACTACGGAAAGAGGAAATGGTTTAATCATTAAGGAGAGAATATTACTCATTGCGTTTCAGATAGTCTGTAACCTTCTGTACGGCAACATGATAGGAGGCCTTTAACGACCCTTCGCTCGTCCCTAAGAGCTCGCTTATCTCCGAATACTTCATCTCGTCATAGTAACGAAGGGTGAACACCGTACGTTGAACATCGGGGAGCATGGCTATAGCCTGCTGTAACAAAGCCTGCGACCTATCGCCATCAAAGTAGTCATCAGCCATGAGCTGGTTGGCAATAGACAGGTCGGCATCAGCACTGGCAAGCGTCGTAGTCTTCTGACGACGTAGGAAATCGAGGGCCTCATTGATAGCGATACGATAGAGCCAAGTAGACAGTCTCGACCGTCCTTCGAATGTAGGAAGATTCTTCCAAGCCTTTAAGAACGTGTTTTGCAACACGTCATCGGCATCGTCATGAGTAAGTATAATACTACGAATCTTCCAGTACAGCGGCTCACCGTACTGGTCAACAATCATGGGGAAAACCTTCCGTCTTCCTTCAGGACTCGCCAATTGGCGAATCACGTCAGCTTCATCAAGGGAGGACACTGCGCTTCAGATGTCGGATAAGAACGTGGGTGAAGGTATCAGCCGTTTATCGGATAGAGACCTTACGTACTACGTTGCCCACCTTAACAATATAACAACCCTTTGGGAAATTGAGTGTGTAATGCTTATCGCCACCATCAACTTTCACGCTCATCACGCGTACTCCCGTCACATTATATACTGACAGCTGTTCGTCTTCGGCCCCAACGACATGCAAGACGTTGCCGAGGACAGAGATAGAGATTGTCTGAACATCTAAGTCAATCAAGTCTATCGCTGCGCGCGCCTGTACTGTTGAGGTGAAACCAACAGATAGTAGTAATGTGAAAAGGATAGGAGTAAATATCTTTTTTATCATAGATTATGCTTTTATGTCAGCCACAAAGATAGTAAATTTCAAGTAGATAATGTGATTTATTGCCTTAGAGGGGAAAGATTTAATAATTATTAATACACAAACATCCTCCTTCTCTTTCCCTTCTAAACCTCCTCTGCGTTCTCCTTGACACCTTATTTATATTATCAGCATAGCCATATTACATTATCAACATAGCCATATTTGTATTAGCAGAATAGCCTTATTTGTATTAGCAGAATAGCCTTGTGATATTATTAGAATTGCCTTATATTCATCATCATCACATTCTTATTTATGGTTCTTCCGTTAAATGTGTAGATTGTTAATAGAATGAGATTAATCCACATACATGGTAAGCTTACCTCCAATAAGATTGTTTTATAAGGGGGGGTAAACTATATGATAAATGTAATTAGGTGTGATGTCTATCTGTCATCTACAAACAATTTATTCCTATTAGCCTAATTAGGCTATTTAGTCCAATTGGGCTAATTAGGCTAATAACTTATTATTCTGTTATAATTTTTCACATCATAATTTTGAATACATGCTCTTTTGGCTTCTAAAAGACGCCCTTTTGGGTTGCAAAAGATGCCCTTTAAGACCCTTGCTAACGCCCTTCTGAAGTCCAACTAAGCACCTTTTACTTTATACTTGATAACTAATTGATACGCTGTTGATTGTAAACCTGCTTCATGTGTGTATTTTTGTCGTTAGTTATAGGTATTTTCCTTGAAATTATGTAATGATTTTTCAACCCCTTATCTACAGATTTTCGAAGTCTTAAAACGAAAAGATTTTCAATGAAAGAGGATGAAAATAGGATAGATAGTTGACTGTCTCAGCCATATTTTTGTTTAATGAGTAACTTTGGCTCTTACGTTAAAGCACTACGAAAAGCGTCCACACATTTAACGGAAGAACCTTATTTGTACTATCACCATAGCCCTTTTTGTACTTTCAGCATAGCCTTATTTGTATTATCACTATAACCTTATTATATTATTAGAATAGCCTTATTGTATTATTAGAATAGCCTTATTGTATTATTAGAATAGCCTTACTATATTATTAGAATAGCCTTACTATATTATTAGAATAGCCTTATATTTATCATCATCACATTCTTATTTATGTTACTATCCCATCTTTACCTCTCTGTTACTCCCCGAACTTGTTCATCTGTTACCGTGTCTTCTTTCACACACAACTTGTTCACCAGTCTACTCGTCAACTTGTCAACTTGCTCTGTTACTCCCCGAACTTGTTCATCTGTTACCTTGTCTTCTTTCACACACAACTTGTTCACCCGTCAACTGTCAACTTGTCAACTTGCCCTGTTACTCCCCGAACTTGTTCTTCTGTTACCTTGTCTTCTATTCCAAGCAACCTGTTAACCCGTCTACTCGTCAACTTGTCAACTCGCCATGTTACTCCCCGAACTTGTTCATCTGTTACCTTGTCTTCTTTCACAAGCAACTTGTTAACCAGTCTACTCGTCAACTTATCAACTTACATCATTACTCTGTCCCTCGTTAACTTAGTCACAAAAAAAACGGAAGAGCGTCAGCTCTACCGTTATCTCCGAATTACCATCGTCTCCCGACGCTGATTTTTCTCAATCTTTACCTAAAATATAACTAAAAACCTAAATCTATTACTAACCTAAACAAATCTTCTTTCTAACATGAATAATCCTGAGCAATCTTCAATACCTGTAAAAGACTAAACCTTGTAATCAGCTATGTCGCTCTTGAATTACAATGCAAAGGTAGGAATAATACACATATCATCAAAATTAAACAGCAAAAAATAACAATCTATCAGTTAATTCTTGATTTACATCAAAGGCGATGTGCAATTATAGTAGACTTTTTCTTATTTTCTTATATTATATCCCCTCATTTCCTTATAATATATAAGGTGGAACAAATCGACCGCTGTTACCCCACAAACAAAGCAGACAGGGAAAGGCCGAAGAGATTAGGAAACAAAAGAGGAAAAGACCACCTCGCAGCAACAAAACCCCTTAAAGTAGGACAGGCAACCCTTGACAGGCGAAAAAAACAAAACCAACTTTCCTGTCATATCTGTCACGCTATAACCTTGTCTAACCCATTCACTCACAGTAGGGTTACACGAAATGTTAAAAGTGACAGCAACTTAATTATAAAAAAAACTCGTATATAAGCTGTAATAATTCCTCCTTTTCTTAGGCACCATCACCCCTTCATAATTCAAAAGAATCAAAGGCTAAAATCCTCCCCCACCCTTCATCGCCCATCACAACAATTCATCACCACCCAACACTCACCACCCAACACCCAACACCCAACACCCAATAATTATCCCCCAAAATGTTTCTTTTTATAAGAATTATTGTACTTTTGCATGCTAAAAGATACAAAGGACGTTTATAAGACATTCTCTTATAGACAGTAAGTATTGCTTTCAGATAACAGACAAGACAATGAGCAAGCAAGTATTTCAGACAGACTCCCGTCAGCG
>ERZ773046.850-NODE-850-length-18783-cov-10.439609_pt1 | contig 18783 bp, 18 predicted proteins | sample MGYA00580634_ERZ773046 | MGnify/ENA primary metagenome ERZ773046 (study PRJEB29015, sample SAMEA2738127) | human oral metagenome | biome: human oral; feature: human-associated habitat; material: saliva | place: China | collected 2159 ... | reverse complement strand
CGGTTTCCCATAGTGGTTTTACGATGTTCCCACGCCCAGCTAATCTTGCGACTCCAAAATGCTTCATTGAGCCTATCGTTGGCGTTTCTTGTCACAATTCTGACGCGAATTTTGCTCATTTCTGACAGAAGGCCAGTTCCCTGGTAGGTGCCGTTCTCTTCAAAGACATCAACAATGCAACCATTTTGAGCGCGCTCGCCACTTTCTGGAGACGGCTCTACACGGATAACCTCGCCCTCAAAGATCCAAGGATGTCCGCCCGCAAGTGCGCGAGCAGCTTTCTTGGTGATAATAACCTGTGGATAAGGGCGGAGTTGCTTCATGATGGTCCTTCTCGCGAGAAGTGCTTACAAAAAAGCTGGGTGCCTGTGAGTACCCAGCATCTATGTTCAAAAGTTACAGAATCAAATTGCAGAGTGCCATAAGAGGAAATACTGCCTGTTTAATGGCTGCGGAGCGTTTGTCGGGAGAAGTTACATAGAGAAGAATTGCGGCAAATGCCATTGAACATACAGCAAAGATAACAAGCGCTTTACCAGCTGGATTTCTGGTAGCCATCAAGAAGACGCCAACGAATACCTCAATGGCAAGAAAGAGATTGTAAAATCCCTGGTTGAAAGCCATTTTTTCGGTACTTTCTGCCTCTTCTTTTGTCATGTTAAAGGCCTTGAGTGTGCCGTCAGAAGTCCAGGCAAATGACTCAAGATAAAAAATAACCACATGAAGAGCTGCTGCTCCAAGAGCAAAAATTATACCAACGCCATTAAAAGGGCCCATTTTGATTCCTTTACTGTATGAGCTGACTGCATCCGATTATAGATTACGTGTGTCGGCCATATCTGCCACCAAAACCAAATCCCTTACCTCTTGACCTTGAGCCCGAGAACATCGAACGCGTGGTCTTGGTGGTAGAGCGGGAGTCTTGAAGCATAATGCGACCCGAGTCATAAGAAAAGCCAGGTAGATCCCATGAAGGAATGAGCGCTTTTGTGAAATACTCAATTTCTCTGAGCGGCGTGACCTCATCTGGTCCCATAAAAGTGAAAGCCTGACCTGCGGCCCCAGCGCGGCCTGTTCGGCCAATGCGGTGAACATAATCCTCAGGGTCAAGCGGCACATCAAAGTTAATGACCGCGTCAATGCCCTGGATATCAATGCCGCGACTCATGACGTCGGTTGCAACAAGAACCTGAATGGCGCCACTACGGAATCGCTCCAGTGCTCTTGCGCGAGCTTTTTGCGGACGGTCCGCATGCATAACATCAACCTTGAGACCTGCGGCTTTGAGATTTTTGTAAATGCTGTCAACGCGCGACTTTGTCCTACAGAACACCAACACACGCTCTGGCGCAGGATTAAACGAGTCGATAAGCGCCTTTAAGAGCTGCGGTTTTTGTCCCTGAGTGACCGAGTATAAATGTTGCTCGATTGTTGCCGCAGTCTGTCCGGTTCTTGCAATCTCAATGCGCTCTGGATCTTTAAGCAGCGCATCTATGGTCGATGTAATTGACGCGGGGAGCGTTGCCGAGAAAAGCAGCGTTTGGTGCGCCTTGGGTAGCTGCTCCATAATGCGGCGAACGCTTGGCCAAAACCCCATGTCAAGCATACGATCCGCCTCGTCGAGCACCAGTACCTGGATGTTCTCAAGGCTTGTATGCTTCTTGTCGAGAAGATCTATCAGGCGGCCAGGTGTTGCCACCAGCACATCGCAACCTTTTTGTAGCGCGGTTATCTGGTGTTTGTAGCGAGCGCCACCGGTAACAATGACGGCCTGCTGACCGGTGGATGTGCAAACGCTCTTGGCAACAGTATCAATTTGAGCAGCTAGCTCTCGCGTTGGCGTGATGATGAGCGCGCGGGGATATGCGTTGCGCTTGGCGCCGCCTCGCTTGGCGTTGTGCTTGGCGTTGCTGCGCCCGGCGGCCGCGTTGGATTTGGCGCTCGCGTTAGGCTCCTTGGCATTGGGCTTCTCGGCCTCATGGGGTTTCTCGACAGCAATGCGCTGCAGCGTAGGCAACATAAACGCTGCAGTTTTACCTGTTCCCGTTTGCGCAGACGCAACAACATCTTTGCCCGCCAGGACGGCGGGAATTGCCGCGGCCTGCACGGGAGTAGGCGCGCTGAACCCAAGTGTTGCTACGCCTGCCAGAATTTGCTCGTTTAGCCCGAGCTCGGCAAAAGTTATTTCCATACAAACAAGTATACTTATGTGCAACGATTAGCTAAAGGAAGTTGCCATGCCTATTAATATTCCAGATGGTTTACCAGCTAAGAAGACGCTGCAAGAAGAGCGTATTTTTGCGCTTGAGGAAGAAGTTGCAGAACACCAGGAGATTCGCCCGCTGCGCCTGGCAATTTTGAATTTAATGCCTAAGAAAATTCAGACCGAGACACAGATTCTCCGCTTGATTTCAAAGTCTCCTATACAGGTTACGTGTGACTTTATGCGTATCTCTTCGCATGAATCTAAAAACACCGCTGCGGACCATCTGGTTACGTTTTATTCAACTTTTGATGACTTCAAAGATAAAAACTATGACGGTTTGATTGTTACTGGCGCTCCTATTGAGGACCTTAAATACGAGGACGTTGATTACTGGGATGAATTCTGTCGCATTGTTGATTGGTCTCAGGAGCATGTCTTTTCTACCATGTACCTGTGTTGGGGCGCACTAGCTGGCCTGTATTACTTACACGATATTCCTAAGAAAATGCTGGGTGCTAAGCTGTTTGGTATTTTCCCACAGCGTTTATGCGATGAGTATTGCTTCCTCACCAATGGATTTGACGAGGTACATTACATGCCGCATTCTCGTCATGCTGCGATTGAGACATCAGCTCTGGTAGACCACCCCGAGCTTGCGGTGCTTTCTGAGGGATTTACCAGCGGTCCTGCACTTCTCGCCACAAGAGACTTTCACGAGATTTTTGTAACCGGGCATTTTGAATATGATCGCGACACACTTGCAGAGGAGTATTGGCGTGACTTCCACAAGGGTCTGCCTATCCGCCTGCCGGAGAATTACTTCCCTGATAATGATCCAGAAAAGCAGCCGCTGTTTACCTGGCGCGCTCATGCCAACTTGCTGTATCGCAACTGGATTAACTGGGTGTACCAGATGACGCCGTACAACACAGACGAGATACCTGCGGCTATTGCAGATCTTCGTCAACGTGTTTCCGAGGCTGATCCTGACGCAAGGATGACCGGTAGGTTCTAAGCAGGCATTTGCACGGTGACCGAATTGCCAGCGCTTGTAACTGGTTGGACGCCATTAATACAATAAAATAATTGATTGATACACGCGTATGAAGCTACGTGTAGAAACACGTATAGAGAGGATACGTTGATGAAGGTTGTAATTGCTTCAGATATTCACGGCGCTGCCGACTATTGCGAGAAGCTTATGCAGGTCATAGAGGAGGAGCAGCCAAAGTACGTTTTGCTTCTTGGAGATCTGCTCTATCACGGTCCTCGCAACGATCTTCCTGCAGACTACGCACCAAAGCGCGTTATTGAGATGTTGAACAGCATTTCCGATAAGGTCATTGCGGTACGTGGAAATTGCGAGGCAGAGGTTGACCAGATGGTTCTGGACTTCCCTTGCATGGCTGATTACAACATCTTGTTTGATAAGGATCCAAAGACGGGCAAGCAGTTCACCATCTTCTTTACTCACGGTCACGTCTTTGGCCCTGGCATTCATAACAGCGTTGATAAATGGCCTCAGACGCCAAGTATGGACGCGTTTGTGTACGGCCACACTCACAGAAAAGTTAACATACAGAGCGCTGACCACCCAGAGGTCACCGTGTTTAATCCAGGTTCTGTGGGCATTCCAAAGGACGGCACTCACAGCTGTGGAATCTACGAAGACGGCGAGTTTAGGCACGTAATTCTTGGTGATTAACACCATTCGTCATTCGTGTTTTGCCCATCTTACACAGACAAAATGGCGAGAAGATCAATTGGTCTTCTCGCCATATTTGTAACGTTATACCAGGGGTTAGTGCATAGAAATAGTCATGAATTCATAGCCATGCGCATGTCGCGAGATGGAATATTCAAACGCACGACCATCGTCGATATAGCCGATTTGCTCGACCTCTAAGAGGGGGTCGCCCGTGCTAATTTCTAGTCGAGAGGCTTCAACCTCAGTAGGCATAACTGCCCTAATAACACGGTGAGCATTAGCAATTCTAAGTCCAATTTCACTTTCAATATAGTTGTAAATCGAGTGCTCTAGATGGGCCATTTTAAGATTGGGGACTAGGCTAATGGGCATGTAGGTGTACTCGATGACCTGCTCAATCCCTTCAACAAGCCTGACGCGCACAATTCTGTAAACAAAATCTTCGGTAGTAATATCAAGAGCTTTAGCAATGTATTCAGAGGGACGCTCAACTTCAAAGGTATAGACCTTTGATTTAACGCGCTCACCTCGGGCAGCGTGTTCAGCCATGAAGCCATCCATTTGACCGGAGATTTCTTTACTTGGCTTAATTTGTGTTCCTTCTTCCAGCTTTTTGACAAAAGTGCCGGAGCCTTTTCGCCTGAAGATAAGTCCTTGCTGCTCAAGAACTTCTAGTGCCTTATTAATGGTAATTTTGCTCACTTCATAGTGTTCGCAGAGCTGAGCAACAGAAGGCAGGCGAGAATAAGCAGGATATGTGCCTATAGTAATATCAGTTTTAAGATCCTGAACAATCAAGTCGTACTTATTCATGACACCTCCTCAGGTAGCAAAATTTTTACTTTGCATTCTATCTGATTTGCATTAGTATACTACATAGAAAACCTAACATATCTATTTCATAAAGTTGACATGTCAGGTTTAGATACTTTTGAGAAAGGATAGACATGTCGTATCAGTTGCCTGAGAATTTCTTCTTTGGTGGGGCAATGTCTGGTCCACAGACCGAGGGTAAATGGCAAGACGGAGGAAAGCTGCCAAACCTTTGGGACACCTGGTCTAACCTGGACATTCATGCATTCCACAACCGCGTTGGTTCCTACGCCGGAAATGACTTTACAGAAAGAATGGAAGACGATCTTCAGCTTCTTAAGTCTCTTGGCATGGATTCCATTCGCACTTCTATTCAGTGGAGCCGTTTGTTGGACATTAACGGCAACCTTAATCCAGAGGGCGAGAAGTACTATCACCACCTTTTTGCTGTTGCTAAGAAGGTTGGTATTGAGATTTTTGTAAACCTTTACCACTTTGACATGCCTGAATACCTCTTCAATCGCGGTGGCTGGGAGTCTCGTGAGGTTGTTGAGGCATATGCGCATTACGCACGCATTGCATTTGAAACGTTTGGAAAAGAGATTCGTTATTGGTTTACCTTTAACGAGCCAATTGTTGAGCCAGAGGTCCGCTACACACTTGGTGGCTGGTACCCCTTTGTTAAGAATTATTCGCGTGCTCGTGCTGTTCAGTACAACATTTCACTTGCTCACGCACTTGGCGTGCGCGAGTATCGCCGTGCAAAAGCAGCAGGTTTTATGCTTGAGGACTCTCGCATTGGCCTCATTAACTGCTTTGCACCACCATATACCAAAGAGAATCCATCTGAGGCAGACCTTGAGGCGCTCCGCATGACTGACGGCGTCAACATTCGCTGGTGGCTTGACCTGGTAACTAAGGGAGAGCTTCCACAGGATGTCATCGATACGCTGCAGACCCGTGGTGTTGACCTGCCTATTCGCCCTGAGGACAAGCTTATTCTTGCCGACGGTGTTGTGGATTGGCTGGGTTGCAATTATTACCACCCAGAGCGCATTCAAGCTCCTGCAAAGGATACTGACGAGAATGGCATTCCAAACTTTGCCGATCCATATATCTGGCCAGAAGCAGAAATGAATGTATCCCGTGGTTGGGAGATTTACCCACAGGGTCTTTACGACTTTGCCATGAAGGTTCGCGATGAGTATCCAGAGCTTGAGTGGTTTGTTTCTGAGAATGGCATGGGTGTAGAGCGAGAAGATCTTAAGAAAGACGAAAACGGCGTAATTCAAGACGATTATCGTGTTGATTTTGTACGTCGTCATCTTGAGTGGATTGCTCGTGCAATTCAGGACGGCGCAAAATGCCGTGGTTATCACTACTGGGCCATCATCGATAACTGGTCCTGGGCAAATGCCTTCAAGAACCGTTATGGCTTTGTTGAGGTTGATCTGGAAGATAACTACAACCGTCGTCTTAAGAAATCAGCTGAGTGGCTTAAGCAAGTTGCCACTACACATATAGTTGACTAGAAACTCGTGAAAGGAGTTTGTTCATGGCAAAAGATAATGGCCAGGCATCGTTTCTAGATAAATTTGCAGAAGTTTCTGCAAAAGTAGGTAATCAAGTTCATTTGAGGAGCCTGCGCGATGCATTTGCAACTGTCAGCCCAATTTACATTTTGGCTGGTATTGCAGTACTGATCAACAACGTTCTGTTCCCACTCATCTTTGCAAATGATCCAGTTACCTTGGCTAATTTCAAGGTTTGGGGCGCAGCAATTGCTCAGGGCACTCTGAGTTTCTCGGCAGTTATTCTTGCAGGCATTATTGGTTATTGCCTCGCTCGTAACAAGCGTTTTGAAAACGCAATCTCTTGCGTTGTTATTGGTATTGCTGCACTTATCATCATGATGCCTCAGAGCATTGTTGCCACTGCAGGTGCTGTTCTTCATGCAGCAAACGCCGCTGATGCAGCAGCTGCAGGAGTTGCACTTCCTGTGGCTGATGTTGCTAAGCTTCTGCCAACCGGCTATGCAGTTACGGGCGTTGATGTAACTGGTGCTTTCTCCACTTCCTTCACCGGTACTAACGGCCTCTTTGGTGCAATCATCATTGGCCTGCTTTCTACCACTATCTTCATTAAGCTCTCCAGCGTTAAGCAGCTGAAGGTCAGCCTTGGTGAGGGCGTTCCACCAGCGGTTGCAGATTCTTTTAACACCATGATTCCAATGATGTTGACCCTGACCGTCTTTGGTATTGCTTCTGCTCTTCTTGCAGTTTGTGCTGGTACTGACCTTATGACCATCATTGCAACAAGCATTTCTGCCCCACTGAAGGGCCTCATGAATGCTGGTCCATTTGCAGTCATCATCATCTACACCTTTGCAAACCTGCTCTTCTGCCTTGGCATTCACCAGTCCACCATCTCTGGTGTTCTGATCGAGCCAATCCTGACCATGCTTATTGTTGATAACATGGCAACCTTTGCAGCTGGTCAGCCAATTCCTCAGGACCACTACATGAACATGCAGATCATCAACACCTTTGCGCTGATCGGCGGTTCTGGTTGTACTCTGATGCTGCTTCTTGACACCTTTGTCTTCTCAAAGAACAAGGCTTCCAAAGATGTTGCAGCACTTTCTCTTCTCCCAGGTATCTTCAACATCAACGAGCCAGTTATTTACGGTTACCCAATCGTCTTTAACCTTCCTCTGATGATTCCATTTGTTCTTGTTCCAGATTTGTTCATCGGCCTGACCTACCTGTTCACCAACCTTGGTTGGATTAACCCTTGCGTTGCTATGGTTCCTTGGACAACCCCAGTCTTCCTGAGTGGTTGGCTGGCAACCGGTGGCGACATTCGTGCCGTTATCTGGCAGGTCATCGAGGTTCTTCTCGCCATGGCAATTTACCTGCCATTCATGAAGATTTCCGAGCGCGCACAGGCCAAGCAGGCTGAGGCTCTTGCAGAGAACGCTCAGGATGCAGAGTAGTTTGTGAGCTTATAATCTGAGTATCACTTGAAGCCAGCCATCGTATTTGGTGGCTGGCTCATCAAAAGGAGATCACATGAAAATCTTACTTGCTTGCAATGCCGGAATGTCCACGAGCCTGCTTGTTCAGAAGCTTCAGAAAGAGGCTGCTTCTCGTGGTTTGGATGCAGAGATTATTGCAAATCCTCTTAATAAGGCACTTGAGCTCATTGATGGCGCAGACGTCTTTTTGCTTGGACCTCAGATTGCGTATGCAAAGGCAGACGTTGAGGCCGCAGCAGGATCTACTCCTGTAGCTGTTATTCCTATGGTTGATTACGGCAGGATGAACGCTGCAAAAATCCTTGACGACGCACTGGAGCTTATTAAATAAGCGATAAAAGATTTTCTGAGCTCCCAGGTGCTCAAGAAAAGAGTATGGGGTAAAAATGGATTTAGATGACGGCATGACTGCTACGCAAGAAGCAGCCTTTGAGATTATTGCTACCGTTGGAACGGCAAAGTCAATGTATATTGGCGCTATCCAAAAGGCAAAAACGGGCGATATTGAAGGTGCGCGTGCAGATATTCTTGCTGGTACAGAGATCTTTAATGAGGGTCATAGCACGCATCTGAACATGCTGCAGCAGTCCGCAATTGATAACAGCAATGTTGAGTTCTCGCTCATCTTGCTCCACGCTGAGGACCAGCTTATGCAGGCCGAGTCTTTCCGCATTATTGCTGAGGACTTTATTGACGTGTACGAGAAGCTTCTTGACAAGTAACTGGCGAGAAAAACATGTGTGCAGAGACGTTTCTTGGTGGTATTGAGTTTGGTGGAACAAAGATTGTTCTTGCCACGGGTACACCAGACGGAAAAATTTGTGAGCGTGAGGTCTTTCCCACGACAGCACCAGAGTCTGTTTTGCCAAAGATTGTGGACTGGTTCAAAGCTCGCTCTATTCAGGCTCTAGGTGTTGGCGCATTTGGCCCCACGGGAGTCAATCCTGACCTGCCTAGCTACGGAAAGATTCTCTCGACTCCTAAGCAAGGTTGGCGCAACTTCAACTTGTTGCAGGCGTTGAAGGATGGACTGAACGTCCCTGTTGGATACGACACTGATGTTAATGCAGCTTGTTTAGGAGAAGCAGTTTTTGGCGCAGCTCGCGGCCTCGATAACGTTGTCTACCTGACAGTAGGAACCGGAATTGGCGCAGGCGTGCTGCTTGAAGGAAAACTCCAGCACGGTATGCTCCATCCCGAGGCTGGTCATATCCTTGTTGAACGCGAGACAAATGATCCTTGGCAGCAGACTAAGTGTCCCTATCACCAGAACTGCCTTGAGGGACTGGCATCAGGTCCTGCTATTCAAGAGCGCTGGGGACTTCCAGCTGTTGAGCTTACCGAGAAAGACGAGGTATGGGAGCTTGAGGCTGCCTACCTTGCAAAAGCCCTCTCCACATATGTAATGTGCTACTCACCTCAGCGCATTATTTTGGGCGGAGGCGTCATGGAGCAGAAGCAACTGTTCCCGCTTATCCATCAGAAACTTGTTGCGTACCTCAACGGCTACATCAACACTCCAGAGATAGAGGACATACAGAATTATGTTGTTCCTGGAGGTTGCGAGGGAAACCAGGGCATTCTAGGTGCTTTGGTGCTTGGACAGCGCGCACTTGGCGCGTAGGAGTTTGGCAAGAAGAACGACTACCGTGTGGAACAGCGTTCGCTTTGTAAACAAATGGCGAGAAGATCGATCGGTCTTCTCGCCATATTTGTGTCTGTGACGTGCGGTTTTCTAGTCAGCGTTACTTCCTAGAAAGTGTGTCAGTATTCCAGGTGCTGCTCTGAGAGCTGATGGTTACGGTTCTTCCACCGTTGGTAGAGGAGAGGGTGAAAGGCTCGCTTCTGCCACTGACCTGGCCGTTGAAGTCAAGTTCAAGCTTTGACTCGTCACCGGTCCAGGTGCCACGAACTTCTGGCTGACCACCAATGCGCCAAATGACCGTACCGTCCTTCTGGATGACAACCTCCATAGGCTTGCCGTCGGTGCCGGTACCGCTATAGGTGCCAACCCATTTTTGAGCTTTCTTGCGGTCTTCCTCGGATTTCTTGTCTTTATCCTTCTGCTCTTGCTCTTTTTTGGTCTTCTCAGCCACGCCAGATTTAAGAGTTTCACCCTTCTTTATCTGGTCGGATACGCGAGAGTGGTATGAATCATAGGTTGAATTGTTGCCTGTATCATCGCCCCAGATAACCTTTTCGTGCTCAATATCTCCGAGAAGAGCCTGTAGCTCAACAAGCTTATTTGCCACAGACTTTTGATCCATAGTATTTGCGGTATCTGTGTCGTTGAAGCTGTTTGCGGTTAGCCTGCGCTTGTAGTCGGCCTCAAACCAGTCGCGAATGCTCTTCTGTCGATCAGAGATCGAGCTATTCAGAACGTTGATTCCTGTATCGTCACTGCCATTAGGCATACGGAACTGCCCATTCTTCTGATCAGTCTGAATCTGTTCTTCAATTTCATTGAGTTTCTCGTACTGGTTAAGAAGTTCAACACGACTACTGTCACTGCGAGGATCAACGCCAACGCTCTCAATCTGTTCCTGATAGGTTGCAATGCGCTGCTGGACGGCGCTGCGCTTGGCTGCGTCGTCTTGGTGGGATTGAATGACCCAAGCAACGGCCAGTGCGCCTACAACCAGAACGGCCGCAAGCAGGCCAAATGCAACTTTGCGGAGTGTGTCCGAGCCGTCCTTGGTTTGCTTGCGCTCAACGGAACTAGGTCCGCTTGAAACAACGGTGAACTGCGAAGGATCAAAGTGCGAAATAGCAGTTGAATCAACGTCGTCAGAGGTGAAGACGTCGATGCGATCTGGGTCGTTGATGAAGGTTGTAGGTTCTGCTTCGGACGCAACGGTAGGGTCTACGTCAGCATCTGCGTCAGCGTCTGCAACGGCGTCCGAGTCGGTGACGGCGGTGGGCGCCTCATCTGGGGTGATGTAGGAGTCGTCAGCTGGTACCTCTAGGAGCGAGGTTTCTGCAGCAGTTGTGTCTTCGTCATCGACTGGATACTCTGCCAGGACAGTTGCGTCTGGATCGGTTACGGTTTCAGCTGGCTCATCAGCTTCTGCTGGTGCGATGACCTCGGTGGCTGTGGTGGAGTTGTCGGGTGCGGTTTCTGGTGCGGGTTCTGTGGACTCGACGAGCGCATCGGGTTTCTCGACGTCCGCGACGTCCGCGACGTCCGCGACGTCAGAAAGCTTCTGTCCGCAGTTGGAACAGAACTTTGCGTGCTTGCTAATTTCAGCTCCGCAGTTGGGGCAATTCATAGAGTCGCTCCTTAAATCGCCAGTTAGACTCAGTGGCTTTTAATTACACTGGGTTACTATTGTAGCGTTAACAGGAGAAACGCCAAAATGTTTTTAGTTTTGAGGGCGGCTATGCGCGTTTAGTGACACGCGATGTAGATCCGCTTCGCGTGTTCAGGCCCACTGCTTAGAGCAGAGAAACACCTGCTTCTGCACAGCGGTCTTCGGTCTGCTTGTCCCAGATAGATGCCTGCACCTCTCCGACGTGCGCTTTTTCTAGCAGCAGCATGCAAAGACGGCTTTGGCCAATGCCGCCACCAATGGTAAAGGGCAGCTCGCCGTCAATGAGCATCTTGTGGAACGGCAGCTCAAGGCGGTCTTCACATCTAGCGATTGCTAGCTGTGACTTAAGCGCCTCAGCGTCAACGCGAATGCCCATACTGCTAATCTCAATCGCAGAGTCCAGAGTCTCGTCCCAGAACAGCAGATCACCATTGAGTGACCAGTCGTCGTAGTCGGGAGACCTGAAATCGTGAGGCTGTCCGGAGTTTAGAGCGCCGCCAATACCCACGATAAAGGTGGTTGGATGCTCGCGAACAAACAGATCTTCTCGCTGCTTGGGCGTCTGGGTAGGGTAGAGGTCCTCCAGATCCTGCGAGGTCACAAAGGTAACCTCTCGGCTGAGCTGCGTGTTAAGCTGCGGATAGTGCCACTTGAGCTCGTCTAGTGTGCCACAGATTGCCTCGACAATGCGACAGACGGCGTCTTCCAGTGTATCGGTATTGCGCTCGTCCTGCGTGATGATGCGTTCCCAGTCCCACTGGTCCACGTAAATGGAGTGCAGGTTATCGGGCTGTTCGTCGCGACGGATAGCGTTCATATCGCAGACCAGACCGCGACCGACGGCAAAGTTGTAGCGCCAGAGTGCATAGCGTTTCCATTTTGCGAGCGACTGAACTACCTCGGCGTTCTTGCCTACGTTTGGCAGGTCAAAAGCAACCGGATGCTCAACGCCATTGAGGTTGTCATTCATGCCGGTAAGCGGGTCAACAATCAGCGGAGCAGTGACGCGCGACAGCTTCAGCGCAGCGCACAGCTTGGTCAGAAATACGTTCTTGACCTGCTCAATTGCTTTCTGAGTATCGTAAAGCGAAAGGCTTGAACGGTAGCCCTCTGGAATTTTGGTCATGTGGTCTCCTTGGAAGAGAGCGCTAAAAATTCGATTGCGCTGATTTTGCCTTCTTTCCACAATCCTTTGGCGAGAAACCCGTGTGATTTAACCGTTTTGTCAAAAAGGCGAGTGCAGGTCGACTGCAATAGCAAAAATCATGCAGGTTATTGTGGGGTTGCGACTTCAAACATTGCATCTCAAAAATTTTTGGAAAGTTTGTATATCCCATCCAAAGAGGGGAATATAGATACTAAATAGTAATCATTACTATTTAGTAGGAACCAGATAGAAAGGTTTTAACTATGCTAAACGATAAGCTCAACGTTCTTCTCGCTAACTACGCTGTTGAGGCTCACAAGATTCATAACTTCCATTGGTATGTCAGCGGCCCTTCTTTCTACAACGTGCACACTGACCTCGACGAGGTTTACGGTGCAATGTATGACCAGCTTGACGAGGTTGCCGAGCTCATTCTGATGAACGACGGCTCTCCACTGGGCTCTATGGATTCCTTCCTCAAGAACGCAACTCTTTCCGAGGCTGCAGAGGGATTCAAGAATCCTCAGGAGATTTACCAGGCTATTCTTGCCGACTACGAGGCAATTCGTGCCTTCGCAGCAGAGATTAAGAAGGATGCAGATGCTGAAGACAACTTCCTTGTTTCCGCAGCAATGGACGAGCACATTGCTCTCCTTTCCAAGACTATTTGGATGATTAAGCAGTCCAACAAGTAAGTTTGTCCTTTGGTCGGTGAGCCTCTGGGCGCCAATAAACATGGTCCTTGGAAAATGGCCAGGTTCTTGGCAAACAACCAGCTAAACGTTGTGTTTCTTTCTTTCCCTTATGAAATGAAAATGCCGTCGGGTTTCCGGCGGCATTTTTCGTGGGCGCATAATTACCCGGGTTTTGAATCAATCGACACTGAAAAATCCGCAAGGCGTTCCGCAACCAGGTCAACTGTCCAATGTGGTGGACACATGACCGCATTTCAATGACTACTATCTGCACTGTAGTAAGTGTTCTTGTTCAAAAAGGCGTTTAACAGGCAAAAGACACATCAAACATAGGAGGAATTATGTCTTTAACACGTCGCGAGTTCATTTATGCAGGTGCTTCTAGTTTGTTCGCCCTAGGATTGGTAGGATGCGGAAACAGCAACACAACATCCACGTCTACCTCTGATACACAGAAGGAAGAGCCAAAGAAGTCAGAAGGGAAGCAGCCAGAAAAGTATGAGGTTACCATTGGCACACTCACACAGATTACTGATTACAACGGGAATCCAGCAGCAAAAATCACGTTTAACTTCACAAACAACTCTGATGAGACGGCTACATTTATGAGTTCGGTGCGAGTTGAAGCGTATCAAGATGGTCAGCAGCTTGAAAGTGCAATTTCTGACGGCGTCAATTGGGAAAGCAGTATGACAAAGATTAAGACTGGCACAAGCCTTGATGTTGAGCAAGCTTACAAGCTTATTAGCTCGTCCGATGTTGAGGTAGAGGTATATCCGCTCTTTGGCAAGGATAAGCTTGCTGCTCAGACTTTTAGCCTTCAGTAAAGAGTCTCCTGTTTATACTGTCCAGTTTGATGGACACATACCATCCACTTGATAAGGAATACTTCCTATCAAGTGGATTTTTGTATGGAAGGGCCAATAGACGATGTATACCCAAGTGCTCATTTATGGACGCAGCTTTTATATGAAAGAGTATTTATTTTTTGATGTTGCAACTAGAAAGCTCGCAGTTTATGAAGTCCATTCATCAAAATTTAGAGAAGGCATGCAATCGTGGATACTTCTTGTGTGCTCTTTCTCAAAAGATGAGCGGAACGTCTTTAAGGTCATTGAGAATCAGTTTTTAGAATCGCAAGAAATTGAATCCAGAGAATTAAAAATTCCGGTATCTGAATGTCAGAAAATTAGCGAAAAAATTAATGAACTAACAAATCCAATCGTTAACGGAATGTTAGAAGAAGAGCAGGAGAGAATTTCTACTGTTAATTATGAAGGGGGACTAATACTGGATGAGGGACCAACTTACAAAGTAGTTTTACGAGGCAATGCAATGATTCCCTTAGTTTTTGATGAGATACAGTTTGGATCAGAATTACATAAGCTAATTGACTTGGTATTAAGAAATGTTCCAACGTTTTAGTTCCATAAAAAAAGAGGGCCGTCACCAGGCAGCCCTCTTCGCGTTTGCGCTGGCGAGAAGAACGTTGCGCTTGAACGATCTTCTCGCCAGATGGTGAACTTAATAGGTAGGATTCTCTACCTCAACCTTGTCGACTTCCTGGAATGGAGCAAGGGTTGAGACCATGACGATTGGCTCGTCGTAAGGGTTGTTGACGTAGTGGACCTCGCCGGGCTCAATGTGGATGAAGTCGCCAGCCGAGAGGGTGTGAACTTCGCCGTCAACCACAATGTCAATCTTACCCTGGAGGATGTGGAAGTTCTCCTCCATGATGTTGTGGTAGTGGGCCTGGAAATCCTGGCCTGGCTGGAACTGGACCATGGCATAGTTCATGCGAGGGCCCTTCATCAGGTACTTAGGGCCGTGATCTCCGCACCTATACTCAAAATCGTTCTCGTTGACAATAAACATCTTGCTTTCCTTTCAGGCGCAACTTGTACTGCGACCAAACGTTCTTTTTGCGTGCCACGCGTATCCGCGGCGCGGCGGAGTCCCGGTGCTTATAGACCAGGTGCTCTCCACATGCTCTTGACCTTGCCCTCTTCTGCAAGCTCAAGCTGACTCTTGTAAACATCCTTCCACTGGACATAGAGCTGGTCGTAAACAGCCTTGTTGTCTGGGTTGGGAGAGAATGTCTTATCCCATTTAACAACGCGCTTTGCGCCCTCAGCAATGCTTGGATAGATGCCTACGCCGTAGCCCGCAAGGACAGCGGCGCCCAAGGCAGTTGCCTCTTTGACCTCTGGGATGCGGACGTTCTTGCCAGTAACATCGGCAACAATCTGTGCCCACAGAGAACACTTGGAAGCGCCACCTGCAAAGATGAGCTCGCTTGGCTCATTGCCCGTAGCTTCTTTGACCAGTTCAATATGGCCGCGGACGAGAAGGGCGGTGTTCTCCAAAATTGCGCGATAGAAGGTGTACTTATTGAAACGCTCTGGATCAAGCTCAAAGTTGGTGAACGTTGGGCTTGCGTGGATCCAGTGGATGTAGTTCATAACGTCACTGAAGCAGCAAAGCATACCGTGGCTACCAGCAGGAATCTCTGCAGCGCGCTCGTTCATGACCTCATACACGTCATCAATGCCGCGCTCTTTTGCTTCGGCCTTTTCTGCCTGGCAGAAGCCGTCACGATACCAACGCATAACCAGACCAGGCTTGAATGCCAGAGCTTCGTACTGCCAAATCTGTGGAATAGCGTGGCAGTTTACACGGACGCGATAATCTGGGTCTGGAGTGCTCTTATCGGTGTTGAACTCGTACTGCCAGAAGCTACCACCAAAAACGCCAGCCTGGCCAGGCTCGCAAGCGCCAACGCCAATCATACCCAGCTGGCAATCGCCGCCGCCGACAACAACAGGTGTACCTTCGGCAAGGCCCGTCTCTGCTGCGGCGTCTGCAGTTACAGTGCCAAGGACTTCCCCGCACTCGATAACCTGGCCAAACAGGTCGTCGCGCAGACCGCACTCCTTAGCAATCTCTGGATCCCAGGCGCGCTCCTCCAGGCTCATGATGCCGGTGGTGCTGCCGTTTGAAGGCTCAACTGCCAGAATACCGGTGAGCTTGTACGCAAGCCAGTCGTTGAACATGCCAATCTTGGCTGCCTTGTTGTAGATTTCTGGCATCTTGTTCTTAACCCAAAGAAGACGAGGTAGAGCGCCTAGTGCATAGGTCTGACCACTCTTCTGGTAAATCTTCTTCTCGAGCTCTGGGTCCATATCAATGAGCTGCTTGACCTCGTCAACACTTCGAGCATCAACGTTAGCGCACGCCCAAATCTCGTTGCCGTCCTGGTCATACAGGAGGATACCCTCGCGCATACAGGTAGTGGAAATACCAGCGATTTCTTTAGGATCAATGGAGGTCTTTGCCAAAACCTCTTTGATGCAGTCCAGAGCAAGCTGCCAGTTAGTAACCCAATCAAAGTCCATGCTGCCATGCCAACGAGGGTCCTCATGGTGCTCCCACTCGCGCTGAGCAACCCCAACCTGCTCACCGTCAACACTAAAGAGAACGGCGCGAATACTTCCTGTTCCCGCGTCTAGTGCAAGAAGATACTTGCTCATCAGATCCTCCTTGTTTACGAAAGAAGCAGCTCAGCAGCGGTGTCTGAATCCGTGATTAGCACGTTCAGATAGCCGCCGTTAAGCACTGCTTTAATTGCCGTAACTTTATCTTTACCACCAGCAACGCCAACAACGTTCTTGAGCTGTCGAAGCTTGTCTAGATCGGTGCTAATGACACGATCTTCAATTTCTGTCTGGATAAGATTGCCGTCTTTATCCATAAAGTGATTAAGGACGTCGCCGACAGCTCCCTGCATCTTGAGCACAGTGAGCTCGCCCTCGTTAAGGATGCCGTTGCGCAAAACGGTAGCCCCCTCAACTGCGGCGCCGATGCCGACCACACTCATGTCCGCATATTCCGTCATAGTAGACACGTCTTGCAGGCTTTTCTCGTCAAGAAGTGCATCGCGCACTTGGCGAGAAGACACAACAAGTGGAGACGGCGTCAGGAACAGGTGCATGGAGTAGGCGGTGGTGCCAACGGATGGCAGGTAGTAGCTCACGCCGCCCGTAAGACTAACAACGTTGAGCGACTCCTCGCGGTTTTTGGCGAGAACTCCCAGCATGCGACTGACGGTGTCGCCGTAGCCAATGTTGAGGTAGCCGTCCTCGCGCAGGTGATCGGAGACGTAGTGAGCTGCGCCCTGAGCAATAGATTGATTAATGGCAGAGCTGTCCAGGGGAGTTGGGACCACAAAAGCGTCCTTGAGGCCAAAGCGGTCAATAAGGAGCTGTTCTGCGGAAACGCGCTGGCTATCGTTCTTTCTGAAGCTGAACTGAACAATGCCCTGCGCGCGAGCTTCTTCAAGTAGACGAATAACTTTTGCACGAGAAACGCCCATGACCTCAGCAATCTGAGCCTGGGTGTTATCTTCCATGTAGTAATACCACGCAGCCTTGGTGGCTAGTGCATATGTCTGCTCGTCCATCCATCCTCCAGTTGATACTTTTGTTTAATACTAAAACATTTGTATCTAACATACTAGATTTCATTATAGTAATTATTCTCCCTATTAACAGGAAGATATACTACAAATACCATAATTACGTATAGAGGTATTTCGGACTATTGTTCATTGAACAATCAAAAATACCATTCACGGCAGTAATAATACCGTTTGCCGTGACGGTGCTTTGAAGAATGTCTATTTATAGATATCTTCAAAGTGTGAGATTTTGTACGGCCGTTTGTTATTTTTGGTAGGAGGTACTATGGGTGAAACTTTTGACATCGATATCGATGCCACTGACCCAAAGTCGCCTGAAGGAAAAGACGTGTGTGAGCAGTGCGACACACTTCTTTCTGTTCGTGGAATCAGAAAGTCATTTGGTTCCAACGAGGTATTAAAAGGCATTAACTTAGATTTGGCGCCAGGAGAGGTCATCTCTCTTATTGGTGGCAACGGTTCCGGTAAATCTACCCTCATGAAGATCATCATGGGTATTTACTCTGCCGATGAGGGAGAAATTTCTATCGATCGTCAAAAGGTTGATATCTCCAACCCTAAGGCTGCACTTGCACACAGTATTTATATGGTTCCTCAGGAGCCAATGCTGTTCCCTAACATGACCGTTAGAGAGAACATCACCATTGGTTTTGAGGCTCCAAAAGCTGAGCTCAATAAGATGCTCGAAGACACTATGAAAGAGATTGGCTGGGAGCTTGATCTGGACCGCAAGGCAATGACGCTTTCCATTGCTGAGCAGGGCATGGTTGAGATTCTCCGCGGTCTTATGCGCCACTCCGAGATTCTTATTCTGGACGAGCCAACTTCTGCACTTACTTTTGACGAGGTACAGAGCCTCTTCAAAGTAGTCCAGGAGCTCAAGCAGAAAAACATTGGCATTATCTACATCACCCACCGCCTGGCAGAGGTCTTTGAGATTTCTACCAGCATTGGTATTCTGCGCGACGGCGTTATGGCTATGCGCGGCAAGGTAGAGGACTTTACGCGAGAAGATCTTGTACGCGGACTTCTTCCACCAGACGCAGCAGAGATTAAGAAAGAGATTGCCGAGAGCGCAAACATTGATTACGACGCAGAACCAATCTTTGAGCTTGCTGAGTTCACGGGCTACGGTTTTGCTGACGTAAACCTCAATATTTATCCAGGCGAGATTGTTGGTCTTGCAGGTATCGTTGGTGCTGGTAGATCAGAGATGGCTACCACAATCTACGGCATGGATAAGGTTTTGGGCGGCAAGGTATTTGTTGACGGCAAAGACATCACCGGCAAGTCCACCAAGGACGTCATTGCTGCAGGTCTGAGCTATGTCCCAGAGGACCGCTTTAACGACGGTCTGTTTAGAATTCGTGACGTTGCCGAGAACACCAC